>Ga0265798_10001938_pt1 | contig 31072 bp, 33 predicted proteins | sample P3T30metagenome_FD_192430 | JGI IMG/M metagenome (GOLD analysis project Ga0265798, IMG submission 192430) | Plant litter microbial communities from East Loma Ridge, Irvine, California - P3 T30 | ecosystem: Environmental > Terrestrial > Plant litter > Unclassified | place: USA: California... | reverse complement strand
AAACAGTTGAATACTCACTAATTTAGAGGATGCTTAATAAGTTATTACTTATAAAAAATAGTTCAATACGTTAGGCACAACAAAAATTACACGATACAACAATTATGGCAACAAGACATTGGGTACTGGATCCCGCACATTCCGATATACAATTTAAGATAAGGCACCTTGTAATTTCTACTGTAACCGGTAGCTTTAATATTTTTTCGGGCAGGTTTGTAACTCCGCAGCACGACGATTTTACTGATGCATATTTTACCTTACTTATAGATGTTTACAGTATTGACACCAACAACCGCGACAGGGACGAGCATTTAAAATCGCCTGATTTTTTTAATGCCGATGAGTTTCCTCAAATTGAGTTTTTATCTACATCATTTGTACATATTGAAGGCGATAAGCATGAGCTTACCGGCGATCTTACCATTAAGGGGATCACTAAACAGGTAACGCTGGAAGCGCTTTTTGGAGGAGAGGCAAAAGACGGGTTTGGTATACAAAGGGCCGGTTTTGAGATTACCGGTACTATAAACCGTAATGATTTTGGCATACATGCCGGCGATGTTACCGAAGCAGGCGGCCTGGTTTTAGGCGAGGATATTAAGCTGCATGCTAACCTGCAGTTTACCAATGAAGTGGATTAGCATTAAATTCTAAATCACAAATTTCAAATAGAACAGTTGACCAAAATATACGGGTAGGGATTTAATCCGTTTTTCACGTCCTGTCATTGTGAGCGAAATGCAATGTAGCGCGGCAATCTCATTATTCGCATTAATGTGAGATTGCCGCGCTCCGCAAGCTCCGCTCGCAATTACAGTATGGAAAATTGTTTTGAAGATTACTCCGAATCCCCAAAATGCGTATTACCGCGCACCCTTTTATTATCCGGTTTATCATTATCATACCGGCCTTTTTCGGTATCCGAATTAAAATCACGGTTCTCGGCGGTCTCTATATCCTCAGATTCATTAGTTGTACCGCGGCTTTTGCTCTTGCCCTCGGTATCTTCGCCAGAAAGGCTGTCAACCTGTGGTGCCTTTTTCTCATCCACATCGCGGGCGCGTTGCTCTGTAGCTAAGCTTCCATCTTTTCGTTTCTCCAGTTCGGCATCAAGCTTTTCTTTACTGGGATCGTAATTTTTAGGCAGGTTCTCACCGCTAAAACCCTCATTTTTAGGACTGGTTTTTTCGGCATTGTTTATTTTTTTGTCGCCTAAATCTTTTGGGTCATCTGTTCCTGGTGCCATAATATCGTTGTTTTATTACCTAAAGTTTAAAATAAAATTGTAGTGCGATTTTACAATGTTGTTTACTGTCTCTTCTAAAGATGTGTCAAGCCCTGTGTAGCCTTCCTTAAGCTTCCCTTCAGACGTAAAATAATCCGGTAGCTTGTATTCCAGCAGTGAGTTGCTATCGCCATAAATGTCGTTTACTGTAAAAGCAAGCGTGTAGCGGTTTTGGCTGAAGGTTATTTTCATACTATACCGAATACGGTGCTCAAAAGCCTCGCCGCGCTCACGGTAGTAAAAGGCATTTTTTTTAAATGCCGATATGGTTATGGAGTTCTCTGTAATGTCGCTGGCATCATAACCCCTGTCTTCTTTTAAGCCCCGGTTGTTATACTCTGACGCCCATGCCTTTGTAACCTCAATAAGCTTATCGTTTGGTGTAGCAGGTATGCTTATTTCAATAGGCTCAAAGCCACGTGGGGTTAATTCCAGTTTTGGCGGCTGAGCCATGGCAAGGGTGGTAGACAGCAGTAAAAAAGCGTATAGTTTGAGCATGGTTACGCTTTTTTAAGGGCTTTTTCAAATTCCTCCTGTATGCGGCCGTTACTCACTAAAAAGGGCTTTTTATCTATTGTAATATTAATATCGTCCCCTACAATGGTGTACGATCCTTCAAAACTGCCCACGGGGGTACTGCCCTCAAATTTACCCTGTTGTTCGTTACCATCAAGTTTACCTTTACTGCCTACGGTGCTTCTTATTTTATCAAGTAATTCGGCCTTATTGCCGGGATAGCTTACTTTAAACTGATTGCTCATAATGTAATATTTTATTGTTGTATAGTAAATATAACCACTATAAAATAAAATGTTGTTTAGCTTTTGTTAAAGGTATTACGGCTTTACCACAAACCCGCCCTTATCCTTATCAAAAACGATATTAGCATCGTTAAAAAGTGTGTCGAATACATTATTATCAATCAGTCTTTGCGGGGTATCCTGCACTACAGTTTGGGATGTCATAACAATGATTTGGTCGCTTAGCTGCAAGGCAAGGTCTAAATCGTGGGTTGAGTACAGGATGCACTTATTAGCCTCTTGTGCCAGTTTTTTAAGCAGGCGCAAGAGGTTTACTTTATGAAGTAAATCAAGGTGGGTGGTAGGCTCGTCGAGTATAATAAGTGGGGTGTCCTGAGCCAGGGCACGGGCTATCAGCACCTTTTGCAGTTGGCCGTCGCTGATCTCAAAGTGCTTTTTATTTGAAAGATGTGCCGTTTGTGTGAGTTCCAACGCCTGGTTTACTTTTGATAGGTCATCGTCAGATAAGCTCCCCAGCCAGTTGGTATACGGCTGCCTGCCAAGCGCCACTAATTCAAAAACCGTTAAGTTACTTGGTGGAAGGCTTTCGGTTAAAACAATGCTCAGGTTTTGCGCGAGGTCTGCCGCACTGTATTCGGCAATAGGTTTATTGTTTAAAAGTACGCTGCCGCCTAACGTTGGCTGGATTCCCGTGAGGGTGCGCAATAACGTGGACTTGCCAATGCCATTAGCACCAATAAGCGCAGTAAGGTTTCCCGCTTTTAGGTCGAGGTTAATGCCATAGGCTATTGCAGCCGGTTGTGTTTTAGCCGTGTAGCCTATGCTGAGGTTGGTTGCCTGTAGTAACGTAGTGGGTTTTTCCATAGCCGGTTAGTTAAAAATTCCTTTACGTTTGCCAAGCAACAGTGCTATAACTACGGGTGCACCTACAATACTGGTTATGGCATTTATAGGCAGCACGAAAGAGCTGCCGGGCAGTTGTGTAAAGATGTCGCAAAGTAATAGCAATACCCCACCGCACAATAGCGTTGCCCAAAACAACAACCTGTGATTACTGGTTTTAAACAACAATTTTGCCATGTGCGGCACTACGAGGCCCACAAAGGCAACGGGGCCCGCAAAGGCCGTTATACAACCTGTAAGCAGGCTGGTTGCCAGTATTATTATAAAACGTGTTTTACTGAAATTGATGCCCATGCTTTTGGCATAGCGTTCGCCCAGCAGTAGCGCATCTAAAGGTTTTATGCAAAGTGCAGATAACAATAATCCTACAAGGGTTACCAGCGCTAATATGATGATGTTGCCCCAGCTAAGGTTGCCCAGACTGCCTAACGACCAAAAGGTGTACTTCTGTAACTGTTCAGCGGTGCTAAAATAGGTAAGTACCCCAACAATAGCGCCTGCAAAGCTGGTAAACATCAGTCCGATAATTAGTATCGCCATGGTATCGCGCAGGCGTTGCGCCACCGCTAAAACGGCCAGCAATACTATAAAACTGCCTATAGTTGACGCTAATACTATGCCATACGACGAAACGAAAAACCCTGCCATAGCACCGGGTAGTACCGCCGACCCTAATATTACAAAGGCCACACCAAGGCTTGCGCCCGAACTTAACCCCAATACATCTGGCCCGGCGAGCGGGTTGCGGAAAAGCGTTTGTATTAGCAGCCCGCTAACTGATAAGCCCATACCTACCAGTAACGCTGTAATGGCTTTTGGAAGCCTGTAGTTTATAATTATATACTGCCATGTACTTTTAGAGGCTTCACCGCCGGTAAGGCTTTGCAGTACATCCTGTAGCGGTATCTTAACCGATCCTAAACTGATATTAGCCAAAAACAGCAACACAAGGGCAATGCCTAATAGGGTAAAAAGCGCTATGTTGCGTTGCGGGTGCTGCACTTTATTGTAGTTTTTGAAAGTAATTTAATTGGTAACCCGGCAACAATTCCGGATGAAAAATGCTAATCAGGTCTTTTAAAACAAGGTCGGGGCGGTTAGGGGCCATTTCATAATAAATCAGCCCGCCGGTCTTGCCCTTTTTAACACTATACGAATATACCTGTTTGTTTTTAAACGATTTAAACCGGGCGTAATGTGGGTTGGCATCTGTCATTTCTTTAAGCGATGTAAACTGGCTTGGACCAATCCAAATATCGGCAGTTTCAGCTTTGTCCAACACTGTTTCTAAAGAAAGGCTAAGGCTGCCTGTACCTACGGCATCTGCCCAAAGGTAATTGGCACCGGCATCTTTTAAAAATATAGATCCCCAACTGCCACCCTGCGGCATAAACCATTGGTCCTGGTAAACAGCGCCCGCCATTGCCGTAGGTTTTTTAGTAACGTTTTTAGTTAGTGCAAGGGCATCATTATAATCCTTTTCTATTTGAGAAAATAGCTTATCAGCCTCGTCATTTTTCGCGTAAAGCGCACCAAAGAATTTAATCCACTCAGCCTTACCAAGTGGCGATTGCTCGGTCCAGTCGCCGTTATAAAGCACTTTTAACCCGCTTTGCTGTAACGTGCTAAGCGTTTTGTTAGTACTGTTAATACCAAATGCCACAACTGCGCTTGGGTTAAGGTCAATAACCACCTCGGTATTAAGGCTTTCGTTAGCGCCGGCCTCTTTAATTTTGCCGCTGTCAATCAGCGAACGTGTTTTTTCAGATGATATATAGTCCGTACCGGGAAACCCCACCAGCGTATTCTCAACGCCAAGCATTTCCAGCGAAGGAATGTGCGTTGTTGAAGTTACGATAACCGATGTTAACGGCACAGGGATAACCGTAAACTGCTTTAAACTATCGGGCACAATCGCGCCTTTTTGCTGCATTACATAAGTAAAGCTTTGTTTGGCATCGGGCCACGGCTCTGTAACCCTAACCACGGTAATGCCATCATATTTAAATATTTGCAGGCCTTTAGCATATTTAATGGCATTGGTAACGGTTTGGCCTTTGGCATGTGGTGCCGTGGTATCGGTTTTGCAACCCGCAACTGCCAATAGTGCAATAAAAAGAATGAAATACAGCTTTCTCATAAATAAAATTCAGCAGATGCAAATGTATAAATTAAATAATTCAATATATCTTTGTGCCTCACTTAAGGTTGTGGCTGCGCAGTATTGGCGTACCACATTAAAAGGGAATCGGGTGTAAATGCCCGGGCTGTTCCCGCAACTGTAAGCTTATCCCTTTTTTGGGAGGCTGTTGTTAACTGCATGCCACTGTGCCTATTCGCACGGGAAGGTAAACAACAGTACGCAAGCCAGGAGACCTGCCTTAAGCGGTAACTAATAACGAACCCTCGGGAAAAGGGTTTAGTGATTATGACGCTGAAAAAACTGTTCTTACCGCTGTTGCTGTTGCTGTGCCAAACTCTTTTGGCGCAACAGGATAGTATTGTGCAGCTTAAAGAAGTAATCATTACCGATACCCAGTTACAAAACTTCTCGGGCACACAATCCGTGCAAGCCATAAACGATTCGGTTATTAACACAAACGCCGCATCTTTAACGTCGCTTTTAAACTACAATACGGTTATATACTTTAAAGAGAATGGGTTAGGAATGGTATCTTCGCCATCCTTTAGGGGTACTACTGCCCAGCAAACTGCGGTGATATGGAACGGTATCAACATTAATTCACAGCTTAACGGCCAAACCGATTTTAATACCATTACCACCCGCGATTTTGATGCCGTTACGGTTAGGGCAGGGGGTGGCAGCGTTATTTATGGCAGCAGCGCCATAGGGGGCAGCATACACTTAGATAACAAAGTGAGCTTTGGGCAAAAGTTTAGCAATGAGTTTAGGGTAAACTACGGTAGCTTTAACACGCAAGGCTATCACTACAAGACTAATATTGGAACTGATAGATTCAGCGCTTCGGTTAGCATAACACGCAACAGCTCCGATAACGATTATGATTATGCAAATGGTGGTACCAATATTAATGGGCAGTATTACAATACCAGCGTTAACGCCGTGGCTGCTTATAAACTTAACGCTAAAAACAGGCTAACCTTTTACAGCTACCTTTTTGACGGTGAAAGGCACTTTTCGCTCATATTCCCATCGGAAGTTAAAACCAAATACCGCGATGCCAATACCCGTAACCTACTGGAGTGGGCGGGTAACTATGGGAAATTTACATCAAAATTAAAAGCAGCCTTTTTACAGGAGGAATATAAGTATTACCCTAATATCGAGAATCCGGGGTTTACCTATGGCAGGGTAGAGTCGGTTATTGCTAAATATGACCTACTTTTTAAGGCGGGAGAAAAATTTAAGATCAATACCGTGTTCGATTTTATGCAGAACAAAGGCTTTGGCAGCGATATCATCAACAAAACCCGCCATATAGGTGGTGCAAGCATCCTTGCCTCACATAACCTGACCGACAGGTTTATGTATGAAGCAGGGCTTCGCAAAGAAGCTACGAGTAATTATGAGAGTCCGCTATTATATTCCGCAGGGGTAAAGTTTAAAGCGGCTACCTTTTATACTGTAAAGCTAAATACCTCTAAAAACTTCAGGATACCCACGTTTAACGATTTGTACTGGCAGGACGGGGGTAATACCGAATTAACACCTGAAACCTCATGGCAAGCCGAGTTGGGCAATGCTTTTACCTTTGGTAACCTAACCTTTAGCTTTACCGGATATTACATAAAACTGACCGATATGCTGCGTTGGGTACCTACCGGAGGCATATGGCGCCCCATGAATACTGATAAAGTTACTACAAGTGGGATTGAGGTTATAGCGGCTTACAAGAAAGCCTTCGGCACTCATGTATTTGAAATAAACGGTACGTATGGCTACACAAGCTCTAAAGACGAAAATACTGATAAGCAGCTTATTTACGTGCCGTACCATAAGGGTACTGCAGGGTTGTCGTATGGGTTTAAGAAATTTTCGGCGTATGCCCAGGTTCTATATAATGGTGAGGTTTTTACACGAACGGACAACGATTCCCGCTATAACATAAACAGTTACACTACAGCCAATGCCGGTGTGGCATACAATTTTGGCAAAATTAATACTTATACGTTGGGCGGGCAGGTTTTAAACCTTGCCGATACCGATTATGTAAGTGTGGACAGCAGGCCTTTGCCCGGTCGCAACTATACTATGTACTTAACAATTAAATTTTAATATATGAATTTTAAAAAATACCTCATAGCCCTTGCAGCCTCGGTTGTATTAGTATCGTGTAGCAGCGATGATAACAGGGATACACCTGATATAAGCCAGGCTTTTGATAATGGTACTTTCGTTTTAAATGAGGGTAACAGTAATGTATCGTCGGCGTCGGTAACGTTTATTGGTGATGATGGCACGGTACAACAGGATATTTACAACACCGTAAATCCGGGTAAACCGGGGTTGGGGTCGTACTTACAATCGATGTTCTTTACCGATGACCTTGCATTTATTATCTCAGGATCGGCAAATAAAGTAACGGTGGTTAACCGCCACACATTTGAGTTTGTTGCTAATGTAGATACTAACTTCAGCAGCCCGCGTTACGGTGTGGTTGCCAATGGCAAAGCCTACATTACCAACTATGCCGATTTTAATATCGGTACCGATGATTTCCTTACGGTTATAAATCTTTCAGATTATTCTACAAGTAAGATACCACTAAATAACTGGTCAGAAAAAATCACCGAAGAGAATGGTAAACTTTATATATTTAATGGCTTTTACGGCAACGGAACATCGGTTACGGTGTTTAATCCAACAAACAATACGGTTGAGAATACTATTGCACTGGGCGATTCTCCCGATTCTTTTGATGAGGAAGATGGTATATTGTATGTTTTAGGCGATACCAAACTCATCAAAATTAACATTGCTGCAAACAGCGTTACCTCTGCCATCGATCTGCCGGAAAATTTACATGGGTCAGCCCATCTAATTGTAGAAGATAACAAGATCTACTTTACAAACGGAACATCGGTTTACAGCATGGCTTTAAATGCAACCACTGCCCCCGCTGCGCCGTTGTTTAGTTATACATCAACATCTCCTTACGGCGGTATGTATGGCTTTAATGTGGAAGATGATAAAATTTACATTGCCGAGGGTGGCGATTTTGCATCAGACAGCGAAGTATACACTTACTCGTTAACCGGTACGCTTTTAAATACTTATGAAGCAGGCGTAGGCCCTAACGGATTTTACTTTAACTAACTTTAAACTTAAATTATATAATGAAAAAAATTACTTTTCTGGCCATTGCGCTAATGGCTTTTGGGTTTGGTGCACAGGCACAAACATTCTCGGAAGGTGTATATGTACTAAATGAAGGTGCTTTTGGCGCTAACAATGCTTCCATCTCTTTTATATCGGAGGCGGGAGTACTTCAAAATGACGTATATGCAGGTGCCAATAATAACAACGTTTTAGGCGATACAGCTCAAAGCATGGGCTTTAACGGCGATTATGCCTATGTGATACTTAATGCTTCTAACAAAGTAGAAATTGTAAATGCATCTACGTTAGTACACGTTGCCGATGTAACCACAGGCCTTGATAACCCGCGTCACATAGCGTTTTTTGGCACTAACGCGTATGTTTCCTGCTGGGGTAACGGTGCCGACGCTACAGATGATTACATTGCGGTAATAGACCTTACTAATAACACTGTTATCTCTACAATCCCCGTTGCAGAAGGCCCTGAGAAGCTTTTACAATATAACGGATTGTTGTTCGTTGCCCATAAAGGAGGCTATGGCTTTGGCAACACGGTAACGGTAGTTAATGCATACAATAATACAATTACAGATACTCTTACCGTTGGTGACGTGCCAACATCGCTTGCAGTGGTTGATGATATTCTTTTAGTTCTTTGCGAAGGAAAGCCAGATTGGGCTGATGAAGAGACTGACGGTTCACTATTCGGATTTGATGTAAGCGATCTTGATTTTGATCTTTTGGGCGCAATACCTTTTGAAGAGGGTCAGCACCCAACGAACCTTCAGGCTAATGGCGAAGATATTTATTATACTATAGAGTCTGCCGTTTACCGTGCATTAGGATCAGACGATGGACTGCCAACGGAGCCTTTTATCGTTCTTGAAGAGCAGGATGTTTATGGTGTTTATGGTTTTGCCATAATCGATGACAAAATATATGTAGGCGACGCTGTAGATTATGTTTCTGCCGGAAAAGTATTGGTTTATGATATTGATGGCGAACTTTTAGATGATTATACTGTTGGCTTTTTGCCTAATGGCTTTTACGAAGCTCCTGATGCTACTACAGGCGTTAAAGATATTGCTGCTTTAAATGTAAGCGTTTATCCTAACCCAACATCAGATGTGCTTTACGTTAACACAACCGATGCTGCATCTGTAACTATTTACGACCTTGCGGGCAGGACTGTTACTTCGGTAAATTACACTAACAGTGGAATCAACGTTTCCGGACTACAGAAAGGTACTTACCTTGTTGAGGTAGTTGCGGGCAATGCTAAAACAGTTAAAAAGGTAGTGATACAATAACCATGAGGCAATTACTATTTATACTGCTTGCTTCGGCTACAGCCAATGCGCAGCTATCGTATCCTCCTGATGCCGATACTGCAGGCACTACGGCCATACCGCAGGACAGCAACACGTTTGTAGCGTGGGCTACCGGTGTAACGGTGCAACGGGGGTATGTGCAAATATCAGACCCTACAATAGAGTTTGAAGGGAACAATATGGCTACTTACGGTACACCCGATGATGCCACAGGAATACCGGGCAGTGGCGCTTTAAGCCTGGGCGACGCAGGTATTGCCATTGCTACTTTTGCTGCTCCCATTACTAATGGAGATGGTTTTGATTTTGCCGTGTTTGAAAACGGAAGCAATACCTTTTTAGAGCTTGCTTTTGTTGAGGTAAGCTCAGATGGGGTTAACTATTTCAGGTTCCCGGCGCATAGCGAAACGCAAACCAATACACCTCTTGGCGGGTTTGGCCTTCTGGATGCCCGCAACCTTAATAATCTTGCCGGTAAATACAGAGTGGGGTACGGTACGCCTTTCGACCTTAGTGATGTACCCGATAACGCCTTGCTTGATAAAAACCAGGTAACCCACATTAAGATAGTAGATGTTGTGGGTAGCTTAGAGCCTGCCTACGCCACTTATGACAGCCTGGGAAATATGGTTAACGATCCGTACCCAACGCCGTTTAATACCAGCGGATTCGACCTTACGGGTATTGGGGTAATTAACGAGGGTGTTTTGGCTGTAAAAGAGGTTGAGGGAATGCAATTTAGTGTATACCCCAACCCTGCCAGTACGGTGCTAAACATTAAAACCAATATTACTAATATCGCTAACATCGCTATTTATGATGTATCCGCCCGATTGGTACATAGTACCCAAATGCAAGGCAACACGAGTGTAGACTTAACCGTGTTTACCTCCGGAGTTTACTTTGTGCATATATCAGCTGATGGTAAAACAGCGGTTAAGCAAATTATAATTAACAGGTTATAATTTTTTACTTAGTATAGAAACAGCCCTGCATTGCGGGGCTGTTTTCGTTAGGATATATCATGCAATATGTCGTTTTTGGACTGCTTTCTCATTTAGGCTAATTAAACCCTCAATTAGGCTAAACGCAGTTTATAGTATATCCTGACCTTTGTTATGTTATTAATTTAAAACAAAAAATTATGTCAGATACAAATGCAAAATCAGGTTCTAAGGTATGGTTTATAACAGGTTCTTCACGAGGTTTTGGCCGCGTTTGGGCCGATGCCGCACTACAGCGTGGCGACAAAGTTGCTGCCACTGCGCGCAACTTGGACAGTATTGCCGACCTTAAAGAAAAATACGGAGATAACGTACTAACACTGGAGCTTGATGTTACAAATACAGCGCAGGTTAAATCGGCGGTAGAGCAGGCCCATGCACATTTCGGCAGGCTGGATATTGTGCTTAACAATGCAGGCTACTCGCTTGTAGCTACCATAGAGGAGGCCAGTGCAGATGATGTAAAAGCCATGTATGAAACCAATATTTTTGGTACACTTGCTGTTATACAGGCGGCATTGCCGTTGCTACGCAAACAGGGGTATGGTCATATATTGGGCACATCCAGCAATTTGGGGCATGTTACGTTGCCTGTTATTGGTTATTATGCTTCATCTAAATGGGCGTTTGAGGCCATACATGAAAGCCTTGCCACAGAGGTTGCTCCTTTTGGCATAAAAGTAACTATTATAGAACCGGGTGCTTATGCTACTGAGTTTGGCAGCCAGGAGTCGTTAAAATTCTCTAAAGGAATGGATATTTATGCCGACTTTAAAAACCAGTTTTTTGGCAGCCTTGGCGAATTAAAACGTGGCGACCCCAATGCCACGCCCGATGCTGTGTTTAAAATTGTAGATGCAGAGAATCCGCCGTTGCGTTTCTTTTTAGGTAAGGAGTGCCTGCCCTGGGTAAAGAGGGCTTATAGCGAGCGCCTTGCAGAGTGGGAAGAATGGGCCGATGTATCTAATTCAGCACAAGGTAACTAAATCTTAAATTACAAGATAACCGGTAAAGCATTATCGGTTATCTTTGTATAAATCTTTCAGTATGAAAAAGGAAGAAACCATCCCTCAAAATTTTGGCTCGCTAACAGAGGCAGCCCGTGCCTTTGGCCTGGCGCAGCCCCAGCATCCGTTAATTACCCTTATAGACAGTGAGAGCAATAAGGTGGTAGAAAGTAGGGTGCACCAGGCTCACGTGCTTAACTTTTATAAAATATCCTACAAGCCAATGCTTAGCGGAAGGATAAAATACGGACAGGACTATTATGATTTTGATGAAGGAGGCTTGTTATTTGCAGCACCAAACCAAATTATTGGCCCTGATGTAGGCGGTAACGGTAAGGTGTGTTCGCTCTACACGCTGCTTATTCACCCCGACTTTTTATTGTCTTACCCTTTAGCTGCCAAAATCAAGCAATACGGTTTCTTTTCGTACTCGGCTAACGAGGCGTTGCATTTATCAGAGAAAGAAAAGGAGACCATTATCTCGTTATTTAAAATAATTGAAGAAGAGTTAAACAGCAGGATAGATGATTTTAGTCAGGATGTTGTTATTGCCCAAATTGAACTTTTGCTTAACTATGCCAACAGGTTTTACAAGCGGCAGTTTATTACCCGCAAAGCGGTAAACCATAGCCTACTGCAAAACATGGAAGAAATACTCGATGAGCATTTTAATAACGAAAAATATTCAGGAAAAGGTATACCCACCGTGCAATACCTCGCCGAGAAACTAAATATCTCGTCAAGCTATCTTAGCGACATGCTGCGATCGCTAACCGGGCAAAATGCACAGCAGCATATACACAATAAATTAGTTGAAAAAGCTAAGGAAAAATTATCGGCCACAAAGCTATCGGTAAGTGAAGTTGCCTATGAGTTAGGTTTTGAGCACCCGCAGTCTTTCAGCAAGTTCTTTAAAACAAAAACAAAATTGTCGCCTTTAGAGTTCAGGCAATCGTTTAATTAGCTTAGGCGCCAATGCGGTCTTTTTGCAACATAATAACCTTACCGGGGTGTTTTTGTGCATAACGGTAAATTAATTGCATAATGTATTGGTTGCTCCTGTATTGCGTAACATAACTTTTAACGTCTGACGGATCGGTGAAACCAATATCTCCCTCAAGGTAGCCCATGCCATAAAAATGGCCATCTTCTACCCATATACAGCTGCGCTCGTCGGCATAGCGGCCCTTATCTATAATGGCAAAACTGGGTTTATTAGTCTGTATAAAATTGATAGCACTTTCAACTTTGTTATTATGATGCAAGACATCAGGTAAATTAGAGAGGTCACTACTTTTCACCACTTCTGCCTCTCCAGATGTACAGTATTTACAAAAACGCTGATCAATTTCAAATTGTTGAGCCAGGCTTCGTAATAAATTTATACCATCGTTTAAATTACTAAAAACCTCTATACCCGCCTGAAATTTATTTAGTTTACCAACAGCCAGGTATCGGTACCCGTTGCGGGCTTCGTAATCATATAACCCGAATTTAGACTCGAAACGCTTTAAGGCCCTGTTGTAGGTTGGCCAGAGCTTTTTAATTTCACTGCATTCCAGTAACAGTGCCATCAGCTCAGTAGCGCATACTTCAAAAGAAATGCTGTATATATCGCGTAAAAAATGCTGCCGTTGTGGCGTAATTTTATGTCCGCTAAAATGCGATGCCACGCGCTTTTTTAAGTTAATAGCCTTACCCACGTAAACCACCTTTTTTACCTGGTTATAAAAGTAGTATACGCCCGGTTTTTCCGGTAATTGTTCAAAGTCTTCGGGGGGAAGGTTAGGGGGCAGGTGCTGGTCCTGCGCTGTTTTCTTAACCATTTTTATAATATGGCCTTCAGCATCCCACTCTAATAGCCGCGAAAATAATATAGCAGTAGCATCGGCATCACCACCCGCACGATGGCGATGTTCTAAAACAATATCTAACGATTTACATAGGTTGCCAAGGCTGTAGGATGCAAAGCCCGGTTTTATTTTTCTTGATACGCGAACGGTGCAAAGTTTTGGCGCTGTCCATTTAAAACCCGATTCTTCAAGCTGATGGCGCACAAAGGAGTAATCAAAGTTAACGTTGTGTGCTACAAAAACGCGGCCGGTAAGCATCGCTACTATTTTTTCGGCTACATCATCAAAAATGGGAGCATTACGCACCATCTCATTATTAATGCCGGTAAGGGCAAAAATGGGTAGGGGAATCTCTTTTTGCGGATTTATAAGCGTTTCCCAACGTTCGGTAACACACGTTCCGTTATGAATTATAATGCAAATTTCGGTAATGCGGCTGCCACTGGCATTACCGCCCGTGGTTTCTATATCTACTATTGCATACTCCTGTTTTCTCATCAATTATATAACGTTACCGGTACGGTTATATTTTTATTTCGATGCAAAGTTAAGGAGATATTAGTGCTGTTTACAAGAAGATATACTTATAAATTATAACCTACCCTATGTTGTACAGTATTGTCTTACAGGAATGTAAAATAATTATTAACGATTAGATTCCAGTTTTTTTATTTCGTCGTTTGTAGATTTTAATGATACTAATATTGGCATCCAAACTATGGGTAGTACAAATACGGGTACAAACAAAATAGGTTTTGCTTTAAGATAAACCAGTGTACAAATTGCTAAAAGCATTAATACACTAAAACCAATTATAATGCCTTTTAACAATGATTTTCTTTTGTTTAGCCCAGGCAGGCTTAATTCTGATAATTTCTTCATATTAAAATTTAGTAGCAATTAATCTTCATTTATAGGGAACGAGAGGCCAAATTTGTTTAGGGATTGAATGTTTACATTAACTTTTTTAATAAGATTGTAAAAGAAATTATAATTGCTTACTGATGATGATATGGCTCATTCCTTAAAATGGTAAACGCCCGGTACAACTGCTCAATAAAAAAAAGGCGTACCATTTGGTGGGAAAATGTCATGGCCGAAAGCGATATCTTTCCTTGTGCCTTGTTATAAACACCATCGCTAAAGCCATAAGGCCCGCCAATAACAAACACAAGGGTTTTAATACCAGAGTTCATCTTTTTTTGAAGCTCGTCTGAAAAGCCTACACTGCTGAAGTTTTTTCCATTCTCATCAAGTAAAATAAGCTGGTCAGTAGGTGTCAATTTGCCCAGGATAAGCTCGCCTTCCTTTTCTTTTTGCTGTGCCTCGCTAAGATTCTTTACATTTTTTATATCCGGAATTATTTCCAGGTCAAACTTAATATAAAATGATAACCGCTTTTGGTAATCGTCAATCAGGGTTTGCAGCGATTTGTTGTCGGTTTTGCCTATGGCAAGCAGCTTTATGTTCATATAACAGTCAAAAGTTTATAAAGTCTAAAAGTATGTGAAGTTACAAAGTAAAACGCAGGGTGGCTAATAAATAGAATCTAGAATGGCATTGGCCACATGTGGTCTATAATGTACCGTCTCGTAATAATTTTGGTAATTATTTGTAAAGCTATTAATACCCGAAAAATCAAATATATTCTTATCGCCAAAAAGCGTTTTCAAATAATGCATGTCTTCCGTGCTTAGTTTTTTTTGGTCGTAGCAAGGGTTTATTATTATCTTGTAATTAGTATTATTACATTTTAAAATTGAAGCAATTTCTGAGAGTAATTCTTTTTGTGAACCCTTTAGACAACTTTTAAAAAAAGTTTGTATCGTATCTCTTTTATAAAAGTTTGAAATTCTTTCCGAAGTGTAATAGGTACCATTAGCTAATTCATTTTCTACGATGTCCGAACTCATCTCGTTAGTAACGGCATTGTATCGTATGGGCCTGTAAAAAGTAGGAACCATGTATGGCTTTAATTTGCCGGATAATTTAAATTCTACGTAGTAAAATATAAATTTATACGATAAGAATGCCTTTAAAAACGTGGCATGGTAGGATAAAGTATTGCATTTAGGATCTATTAAAGGACTTACTGTAAAAAGATGCCCTTTATTAGGTGTGCTTTGTCTTAGCAACTGCTGGTCTACGAAAAACAATGCATGTTTTATAGGTGTTCTTGTTCTATTTATAAGGGCAAGTTTTTTATTAAGAGCATAGAGGCTTTCACCAGCCCCATCAAAATGATAGGCGCTAATTGCTTTGGGTAGATGTTTTTGCCACTCAGACACTTGGCATGCCAAGGAACGGGAGTTACCAAAAATGTAAGAATTGTATTTGTATTCTCTGTATTTGTTATTAAAATTAGCTGCGCCAGCAATACTTCGGTTTACATGAATGCCCGATTTTCCGTTTTCAAAATAAGAATTGTAATGCCATACTACCTTAAACGGATCAGCTACAATATAAAGGGCTATTACAACCACGATCACTACGGAAAATTTTAGCAGAAGATTTGTAAACTGTTTCATAAATTAAAATTGGAAGTATATAAATTGCTCATATTTACCGCCAAACAAGCATATCGCTATTATTATGACGTAATACAAGCACCATCGTAGCGGCCTTTTCCATTTATCGGCTAAGCTTGCTAAGGCGTGATGGCTTTCCCGCCCCAGCCACTCTACTACGAAAAACATTGCTGCAAGCGCCAGTACAAAAAATGCGAATTTTTTCTCTACAAAGTTAGGGGATACAAACAGGCTTCGGGATAGCATACGCGTTATAAAATGCCAGGCGTGCTGCATGTTTTCGGTACGGAAAAATATCCAGGCAAAAGCAACCAGCATAAATGTTAGAGCCATGTGCAGGACTTCTCTAATTGTTGGAAACAGCCGCCCATGAGCGACTGTAGCCAGATTGGACCGGTTGCGGTTGGTGAGCAGCAGTGGCAAAAAGTACAGTGCATGTAGCAGGCCCCAGGCTATAAAGGTAAATTTAGCACCATGCCAAAAGCCACTTAGCAAAAACACTATGAAAATATTACGTACTTTTTTTAGCGTGCTCACCCGGCTTCCACCGAGGGGAATATATACATAATCCCGGAACCATGAAGATAACGATATATGCCAGCGGCGCCAGAATTCGGCGATATCACGGGAAAAATAGGGGTATGCAAAGTTACGGAGCAAATCGATACCAAAAAGTCGCGCCGTACCCAGAGCAATATCCGAATAGCCCGAAAAATCGCCGTATATCTGGATAGTAAAGAAAAGCATGCCCAAAAAGAGGCTGCTGCCGGTAAGGCTGCCGTAGTGGTTAAAAATCGTGTTAGCATATTCGGCACACAAATCGGCTATGACCACCTTTTTGAAGAGGCCCCAAAGTATTTGGCGCAGGCCATCTTTTGCTTTGTGCAGATCGAAGCTGCGCTTTACTTTAAGCTGCGGTAACAAGTGAGTGGCGCGTTCTATAGGCCCAGCCACCAGTAGCGGGAAAAAGCATACAAAAAGGGCGTACTGAATAAAGTTGCTTTCGGCAGCTATGCGGCCTTTGTAAACATCAATAATATAGGACAGCCCGTGGAAGGTATAAAACGAAATACCTACCGGTAATATAATGCTCAGGGTATGAGCATGTGCCTGTATGCCTATGTTATGCAAGGCATCAGCGAAAGACTCAGCAAAAAAGTTATAGTATTTAAAAACGCCTAATAAGCCAAGGTTGACACCAATACTAAGCCAAAGCCATAATTTTTTGGTGCGGTTATTTTGACTTGCCGAAATCTTCAGTCCTGCGGCATAATCCAGAAGGGTTGAAAAAAGGAGCAGGAACATAAAGCGCCAGTCCCAGCAGGCATAAAAAAAATAGCTTGCAGCCAGTAGTAAGATGTTTTGCAGCTTCAGGCTTTTGCGCGCCACAAACCAGTACAGCAAAAATACTATAGGTAAAAACAGGGCAAACTGTACTGAATTAAAAAGCATTTGTGAGAAAGGTTCTTAGAGTCTTAGTGATTGAGGTGCTTAGCGCTATAGCTTTACAAGAACGATATATTTATCGGATACTTCGGCGAGTTTGGTGTAGCTGTTCATAGCGTTGCCATAGTTTTGTATGGTTATGGTATCGCCCGTAAGGGTTCCACTTATGCCTATAGGGCTTTCAAAAGGTTCTTTTTCGGCGGGGTTGTCTTCATCTTCCTGGCTTATGTCGCCCTCATATTCATCCCAGTGAATACCTTCCAGCATAATAAAATCTTCGTTAGTAGTGGCATCATGGGTATACGTTAGCTTGCCCTCTTCCATGCGTTCATCGGTGGTAAGGCGGTACGCGTAACCTATACCGTTTTGCAGGTGCGTAATTTTAAGCAGGCAGTGTGCTCCCGCATCATTATTGGCTGTAATATAAGTGCCAATAAGCCTGTCTTCTTTTTCTGTTCCAGGATTTTGTTCTGAATGTGCAGTAACACCCTTTTGCTTATCTGCACAAGAGGCCAAAGAAAGCGTAACAATCAAAATGTACAATGTGTCTCTCATGGTTTTTATTTCTAAGGCTCTAAGTACCTCAGCCTCTTAGTTACTTACTAAAGTAATAAACTCATCTTCGCTAATAATGGAAACCCCAAGCTGATTCGCTTTCTCAAGCTTGGCTGGTCCCATATTATCGCCTGCCAACACGTAATGTGTTTTAGAAGATATAGAGCTGCCCACTTTACCGCCGTTATCTTCAATAGCCTTTTTAAGCTCGTCGCGCGAGAATTTTTCAAACACGCCCGATACTACAAAGATTTTCCCGGCAAGCTTATCGCTCACGGTGGTATCGGCAACAGCTACGGCTTCCAGCTGAACCCCATAGCCTTTAAGGCGTTCTACTATTTTAACGTTCTCTTCATTCTCAAAAAAGTCCAGTACGCTTTTCGCGATGCGTTCGCCAATTTCGTCTACCAAAACCAAATCCATTAACGAGGCTTTAGCCAGGTTATCTATAGTTTTGTAATGGCGTGCCAATTTCTTGGCAACGGTTTCGCCAACATACCTAATTCCTAATGCATACAGTACACGCTCAAACGGAATCTCTTTCGACTTTTCGATACCGTTAATAAGGTTATCGGCCGATTTTTCGGCCATGCGCTCTAACGGAATTACCTGTTGTTTTGTAAGTTCGTATAAGTCGGCATAATTATGTACTAACCCGGCGTTAAAAAGCAAGGCCACTGTTTCGCCGCCAAGGCCTTCTATATCCATTGCCTTACGCGAAATATAGTGTTGTATACGCCCGATAATTTGTGGCGGACATCCATAAAAATTGGGGCAGTAGTGCTGTGCCTCACCCTCTTTGCGCTCCAGTTCGGTAAAGCATTCAGGGCATTTATCAATATAAATGGTTGGCATTAAGTCATCGGGACGTTTTGTAAAATCTACCGCAATAATTTTAGGGATGATCTCGCCGCCTTTTTCTACAAAAACTTCGTCGCCTTCGCGAACGTCGAGTTTTGCTATCTGGTCGGCGTTATGCAGTGATGCACGCTTAACAGTTGTACCTCCCAGTTGTACCGGCTCTAAATTGGCAACGGGGGTAATAGCGCCCGTACGGCCCACCTGGTATGTTATTTTATGCAGTCGTGTAGCCACACGTTCGGCTTTAAATTTATAGGCAATTGCCCAGCGCGGACTCTTAGCCGTGTAGCCCAGTTCGTCCTGTTGGTGCAAATGGTTTACTTTGATAACCACGCCATCAGTTTCGTATGGAAGGTCGTGGCGGTGGGTATCCCAATGGTTTATAAAGGCAAGCACCTCTTCCATAGAATTGGCAAGCCTTGCCTGCTTGGGCACTTTAAAGCCCCATTCGCGTGCTTTTTCTAAACCGTCATGTTGTGTTTTAAATGGCAGGTTATTGCCGATTATAGCGTACAGGAGACAGTCTAACGGGCGTTTGGCTACTTCGCCACTGTCCTGCAATTTAAGGCTGCCGGATGCTGTGTTGCGCGGATTGGCGTATGGTGTTTCGCCAATTTCTATAAGTTCCTGGTTCATTTTAGCAAAACCTTCTAAGGGGAGGATAATTTCGCCCCTGATATCAAACTTTTCAGGATAATCGCCTTTAAGCCTTAGCGGAACAGCTTTTATGGTTTTTATGTTAGTAGTAACTTCGTCGCCCTGAAAGCCGTCGCCGCGGGTAACCGCTTTAGTTAATTTGCCATTTTCATAGGTAATGCTTATAGAAGCGCCGTCGTATTTAAGTTCGCAGGTGTATTGTACATCGGTGGTGCCTAAGCCTTTTTGTACCCGTTTTTCCCATTCTAAAAGCTCTTCTTTAGAGTAAGAATTGTCCAGTGAGTACATGCGCTGCTCATGAACTATAGTGTTGAAATTTTTAGTAATGGCACCGCCCACACGCTGGGTAGGCGAATCTTCATCAAAAAATTCGGGGTGTTTGGCTTCAAGCTCCTGTAATTGTTTGAGTTTGATATCAAAATCAAAATCAGAAATCGTGGGGGCATCAAGTACGTAGTAGTTGTAATTGTGCTGGTTAAGCTCTTCGCGCAGTGCCTTAATAGTTTGCAGGGTGTCCATTAAATTAAAAGTTTGTTTGCTGTGCTAATTTAGCTAACTTTTAAAAACAGGGAAAATGTTTTGAATGATTAGTTAGGCTATTACTAATAAAAGATAAATGTAGAATGGCTTAGTGCGATATATAATAAGTTGTGAAGAGTAGGGGAATGAGCAACAGTAGAGATTGGACGTATAATAAACAAAAAACCCTTCGCATTGCGAAGGGTTTTAAGATATATGTAATACGATAATTACTATGCAGGTTGCTCAGCAACGATTTCGTAAGGAAGATCTACGATTACTTCCCTGTGTAGCCTGATGCTTGCATTGTATTTACCGGTACGTTTTACGATACCAGAGGTAATGTATTTACGATCGATAGACTGACCGTTTTTCTCTAAAGCTTCAGCAATATCAGAGTTGGTTACAGAACCAAATAGTTTTTCGCCACCTGCTTTAGCAGTAATTTTAATTTCAAGTGCTTTAAGAGCGTCAGCGATAGCTTTAGCATCGTTAACTGCTTTTTGTTCTTTAAAAGCCCTTTGTTTAAGGTTTTCAGCTAAAACTTTTTTAGCTGTTGGAGTTGCTAAAGTAGCAAATCCTTGTGGTATAAGGTAGTTACGGCCATAACCGGCTTTAACTGTAACCGTATCGTCTTTAAAACCTAAGTTTTGTACGTCTTGTTTAAGTATAAGTTCCATAATCTTGCCTCTTTATTATTTTAGTAAATCAGCCACATATGGCATTAACGCTAAATGACGAGCCCTTTTAACGGCTACAGATACTTTTCTCTGGAATTTTAGAGATGTACCTGTTAAACGGCGAGGAAGTATTTTACCTTGCTCGTTAACAAATTTCAATAAAAAGTCAGGATCTTTATAATCAACATATTTGATACCTGCTTTTTTAAAACGGCAATACTTTTTAGTTTTGTTCGTTTCGATGTTTAAAGGCGTAAGATATCTGATATCCCCGTCTTTTTTTCCTTTAGCTGATTGCTCTATAGTTGACATGGCCTTAGTTTGCTTTAGTTTTTAGTTTTTCCCTTCTTCTCTCAGCCCAAGATACGGCGTGTTTGTCAAGGCTTACAGTTAAGAAACGCATAACCCTCTCATCACGGCGAAACTCAGTTTCGAAACCGATTAGAATTTCTGCAGGTGCAGTAAATTGTAAAAGCGTGTAAAATCCGCTTTTTTTGTTTTGGATCTCGTAAGCCAGTTTTTTTAGGCCCCAGTCTTCTTTAGATACGATCTCGGCTCCACGCGAAGTAAGGTAGTCTTCGAACTTACTTACTGTTTCCTTTACCTGGGTTTCAGATAAAACGGGATTCAAGATGAAAACAGTCTCATAGTTATTCATAATACAAAATTTTGTTATAAAATTGGGTGCAAATGTAGGTATTTATATTTAAAACGCAAGGGCTAATTTTGCTTTTTTTGAATGTTAAAAAAAGCTTTTTTTCTTTATATTTGTAATCATCCATCAAAATAGGCATAACGCATTACTATAAACTTTACAAACGTAAATGACACATGAAGCTTAACTGTGTTGTTGTAGATGACAGTACCATACAAAGGATAACCATTGCAAAACTGGTTAATGAACACCCCGACTTAACACTTGTGGGTGACTTTTCTAATGCCTCAGAGGCACGTAACTGCATACTAAACAAACCTGTAGATTTACTATTTCTTGATATCGAAATGCCGGTGCAAAGCGGCTTTGATCTTTTAGACGGGCTTAAAACACGGCCCCAGATCATTTTTGTGTCATCAAAATCTGATTATGCCCTTAAGGCTTTTGATTATGCGGCGATAGACTACCTGCATAAACCCGTTACCCGCGACCGCTTTAACAAAGCTGCACAAAAAGCTTTAGATATGCAGCTTTTAAAGAAAGACGGTCCCGAAGAAGAAGGCGAATTTATTTTTGTAAAGAGTAACTTAAAGAACTTTAAGATATTTATAGCAAAGATACGCTGGGTTGAGGCTTTTGGTGACTACATTAAGATTAATACCGACGATGAGACCCACCTGGTGCTTTCTACCATGAAATCTTTCGAGAACGAACTACCGGAAGACAAATTTTTAAGGGTACATAAATCGTATATTATCAATATTGATAAGGTAGAGCGCTTTAACAGCAAATTCGCTGAGATTGGAGCTACTAAGATCCCGCTGAGCCGTAACAAGAAGGAAGATCTTGCCATTGCCCTGAACAGGAATTCATAATACCTTTTTAATAGGGGTCTACGTTTACCGTTATTTTAACTGACCTGTACTGTGGAACTGCGTCAAGGCTTTCCAGTATTTTGCCTATGGTCTTTTTAGTGCTGCCCAATGCTGCCCCCGGTGGTATTTTTATCATTATGGCCCTGATGTATTCATTGCGTATTCGGCTAATTCCGGGTTCTTCCGGTCCCAGTACCGGGATGTTAAGGTGCTGTACCAATACATTATACAGCCATATAGAAGCATCCTTAAGCTTTTCGTAATCTTTGTGCTTTAAGATAAGGCGCACCAGCCTAAAGTAAGGCGGATACTTAAAGTTATGCCTTTCATATACCTGTTCCTTAAACATTCCCTCATAGTCATTTTCAGTAACCTGACGGATAATATTATGCAAAGGATTATATGTTTGTATTAGAACGGTACCCCTGTCATCTTTACGGCCGGCCCTGCCTGCTACCTGAACCATCATTTGGTAGGCGCGCTCAAATGCCCTAAAATCAGGCTGAAACAGCATGTTGTCGGCATTTAATATACCTACAAGGCCTACATTATCGAAATGCAGACCCTTTGCCAACATTTGTGTACCGACCAATATATCTACTTCCCTGTTTTTAAAAGAATCGATTATCTTTTCGTAACCGTGCTTACCTCGTGTAGTATCCTGATCCATACGCCACGTATTCTTATCCGGAAAAAGTGACTTTAGTTCTAACTCAATCTGCTCAGTACCAAAGCCTTTGCTGTTAATATCGGTGCTGTGGCACTGGTGGCAATGCGTAGGGTTAGCAATATGATAAGCGCAATAATGGCAGCGCAGCTGGTTTTTATACTTATAATAGGTAAGGCTCACATCGCACTGCGGGCATTGCGGTACGTGCCCACAGGTCATACACTCTATCCACGGGGAAAAGCCCCTGCGGTTCTGAAACAGGATAACCTGCTTGCCTAGCGCCAAAGTTTCGGCAATGGCTTGGGTCATGGTATCGCTAAAATGCCCTGTCATTTGCTTACGCTTGTATTTGTCTTTAAGGTCTACCAATACAATTTCGGGCGGAAGCACTTTGCCAAAGCGCTCTTTTAAAGCTACATAACCATATTTATTGGCGTTTACATTGCTGTAACTTTCGATACTTGGTGTAGCCGACCCCAACAACACCTTAGCCTCAAACATATTGGCCAATACTATTGCCGCATCGCGGGCATTGTAGCGTGGCGCAGGATCCTGCTGCTTAAAGGTTTGCTCGTGTTCTTCGTCTATAATAATGAGTCCGAGGTTTTGGAATGGGAGGAACAACGCCGACCTCGCACCTATTACCACCTGAGCCTTATCGGATGCTTCCAGCACCTGTTGCCAGGTTTCAACACGCTCATTATTAGTGTATTTGGAGTGGAATACTGCCACCTTGTTTCCAAAATAAGCCGTAAGCCTTACAACCAATTGCGTGGTAAGGGCAATTTCGGGCAGAAGGTACAACACCTGCTTACCGCTGTTTATGTATTCTTCTATCAGCCTAATGTATATCTCTGTTTTACCGCTCGATGTAATGCCATGCAGTAATGTAACAGCGTGTTTATCAAAGCTTAACTTAATATCTTCGAAAGCGCTCTGCTGTTTTTCGCTCAGGTTAAACTCTGCATTGCCCGATCCTGTAAACTGTACCCTATCCTCTTCAAGAAAATATTCTTCAAATATCTCTTTGTCTATCAATGACTTAATTACGGCGGCAGTAGCGCCTGCCTCGGTAAGTTTCTTTACGGTTATGGGCTTTTTTTCCACAGCCTGCAACTGAAAATACAACATCACTGCCTCCCTTTGCTTTTGCGCACGGATCAGTAAATCAAGTAGTTCGGTTAGTTGGGCTTCCTGTAAAAATTCGGGCTGCAGCCTTATATAGCGTATGGTTTTGGGCTTGTATTTTTCGGATATCTCTTCCTGCAGCGACACCGCATTTTTAGATATCAACCTATTGATTACCGGCAGGATAGTCTTTTTGTTGAGTATAGAAACCACCTCCTGCACCTTTAGGGCGCTTTGTGTTTGTAGCGCCTCATACACCAGGTATTCTTCATCGGTAAGGGCAATTTCTAAGGGATTAAAATCCTTTCGTGAAGTAATAATCGTCTCGCTTTCAAGCAGGAAGCCTCCAGGCAGTGCCGATTTATACACCTCGCCAATGGTACACATGTAGTATTCGGCTATCCAGTTCCAGTGCTGTAGCTGTATTTCGGTCACAATCGGAGCATCATCCAGTATCTGGTGGATGTCTTTAGCCTGGTACAATTGCGGCGGATTTTGGTGCATTTGTATCACTAACCCCGTGTAAATCTTGTTCTTACCAAAAGGTACTGCCACGCGCATGCCGGGCTTTATGAAGGCATATTCTGCTTCGTTTACAGCATACGTAAAAGATTTTGGCAGCGCTAAGGGCAGGATTACCTGGGTAAAATAAGGCATATACGTTTATTGGTAGTACAAAGATAAGAGTTTAGCGGGCATAAAAAAACACCTCCTGCCTGAAGGTGTTTTTGTCAATTTTATGCTTAATATTTCACTTTCGGACTTGGAGATTCGCTAAAAATGCGCAACTCTGAATTGTAACCGAAAATCGTTATTTTACCCTCGTCCAGGTTTGGCTTCTTCCCAGCATCGAGATGCCCATATAACCCCTCACAACAAGTTTGTCTTTACCGTCTAATTTTATGGTGCAGCTGTAAAGCTTCCCTTTTTGCGGATCAAGTATATCACCATCGGTATACTCATCGCCATCTTTAGTAAGGCCCTTAATAATGGTAAGGCCTAAAATAGGTTTGTCTTTATCGTCGCCTTTGCATTTTTGGCACTTGGCGTTCTTTTTGGCAGGGTTAAGAATTTCTACCACCTTACCGTAAACTTTACCGCCCTGCTCATACACCTCAACGATAGATTTGGCTTCGCCGGTTTCATCGTCTACGGTTTTCCATTTACCGGTAACCTGGGCAGTGGCCGAAAGCACGCCTGTAAGGGCCACAAATAAAAACATGAATAATGTACGTTTCATAATTTAAGTTGTTAGTTAATGTTAAATATATAAATTTTTTCGCTTTAATTTATGAATCAACGCATTTAATTCGAATCCCAGTAAAAGAATAAAGCAGTTAATCCATATATATAACATTAATACAAGTAGTGTGCCAATAGATCCGTACAGCTCATTATACTTAGAGAACCGCACCACGTAAATACCGAATCCATAGGATGTTAAGCCAAATAGCACCGTGCTAAAAACCGACCCATAGCTAAAAAATGCGGCTTGCCTTGTCTCTTTTGCGGCCACTTTAAAGAGTAGGGAGGTGGTGGTAAGTATCATAAGGATTAGGAACAGGTAACGGCCCCACTCCAGCAAATACACATTGTTTTGTAGATAGCCCCTAAAGGTTAGGTTGCGGATGATGATCTCGAACGTTACTATGGCGGCCACGGTGATGATGAGCAGTACCGAGAGCACCAGGCTCAACCCAATGGCTACGGCATACTGCCTGATAAACTTGCGTTTTATGGTAATGTGCATACTGTTTTGGAAACCGCTTAGTATGGCATTCATGCCGTTGCTCATAAGCAGTATGGCAAGGAGTATACCCGTACTTAGCAGGCTTTCCTGGCTATTGAGTAAAATATCCGAAAGGATGCCGCTAATAGCATCGTAGGTGTTGGGCGGAACGTTATCGGCCACGAACTCCATAAAGTCATCGCGGAAACCCTCCAGCGGAATGTGCGGTATTAAGTTAAGGATGAACAGCGCAAAGGGGAACAGCGACATAAAGAAGCTGAATGCAATGGCACCCGCCCTGTAGCTTATATCGCCCTTTACAACGCCGGTAAGGTATAGCTCTATAAGGTGGTACAGGGTTAACCCTTCAGAGTAGGGCAGCTTTATGCTTTTACCAAAACGCACCAGGTGTTTAAGCACTGGTATACGCTCCAGCTTATGTTCCAGCTCTTTGCTCATTACAGGGCTTTAAGGCTTAGGTCCATATTATAAATAGAGTGGGTAAGGGCACCGCTGCTAATGTAGTTAACGCCACATTCGGCATACTGGCGCATGGTATCCTCGTTAATGCCGCCGCTCGATTCGGTTTGGCAATAGTCGCCTATTAGCGCCACCGCCTCGCGGGTTTGGGCATAGTCAAAATTATCAAGCAAAATGCGGTGCACGCCCGGGTTGGCAATAATTTTGCGAACCTCGTTAAGGTCGCGTGCCTCAACAATAATTTTCAGGTCAAGGCTGTTCTTCTTTAAAAACTCGTGCGTTTTAGTAATGGCAGGGGTAATACCACCGGCAAAATCTATGTGGTTGTCTTTAAGCATAACCATATCATACAGGGCAAAACGGTGGTTTTCGCCGCCGCCTATCTTAACCGCCCACTTTTCCAGGGCGCGGATGCCCGGCGTTGTTTTGCGGGTATCTAAAATTTGGGTGCCGGTACCGGCTAATATATCAACATATCTTTTGGTCTTGGTAGCAATGGCGCTCATACGCTGCATGGCATTGAGCACCAGCCTTTCGGCAGCAAGAATACTGCGCGAACTACCGTGTACAAGAAACACCACATCGCCATATTTTACAGGTGTACCATCGGGTATAAACTGCTCTATAGTAAGGGTATTATCTACATAAGCAAATACTTTTTTAGCAAAATCTACCCCGGCAATAATACCGTTGTCTTTAACCAGAAGCTTGGCGCTGCCCGTAGCCGAAGCCGGTATGCAGGCCAGCGAACTATAGTCGCCGGGGCCAACGTCTTCTCTAACGGCATTAGCAATAATGAGGTGTAATTCTTTTTGAAATTGCTGTGTGGTATTCATTGTTGTTTGTTTGCCAGGCTAAATTAATGATTTTTTCGGGAATGCACTTGCCCCCGAAACCAATGTTTATGGGTGCTGTTAATATCTTACAAGAAATGTTAATAGAATGAGGGAATCCGTAAGAAAGTTAGAAATGAGATTTCTTAAATTAGCAATCCCCATTAATAACAATTAAAATTAGCAAACTATGCCATTAGATTATCAAAGACGATTACAGAGTCTCCAAAACAGAAGATTCGACAACGAATTAAATGAGTCAGCACTATCCAAATTATTTAGCTCGACATCTATTCCTCCAAATATTAAGTATCTAATGGAGTCTATGCGGGCTATAGATAAAAAATATAACGACAGAACTATAGAAGCTGCCGAAAGGGTAAAAACTCATCTGGAAAGCAATTTAAACTTGCACTTTAAGAGAGCTTACAGAGCTCAAGGTTCTGTTACTACACTTACTAACATTAAAGTTCATAGTGATTATGATTTATTGACTATTGTTGATAGATATTTTTTTGTTGCTCCCGATGTTCCAAACGATTCTCCATACACTGAAACTGACCCTAATAGTGATATAAAAGAATTGAGAAAGCAGAGTGAAAAAATAATGACTGAAAAATATGATATAGTTGATAAAACAGGCGTAAAAAGTATTTCAATTTTTAATAAAAATTTAAGCAGGAAAGTTGATATAGTATTTTGTTTTTGGTACAACATTAAAAAATATGAAGAAACAAAAAATGAATACTATAGAGGAATTAATTTATTTGACTTTCAAAAAGAACAACGAATTGTCGACTATCCGTTTGCACATATTAGTGCTGTAAATGATAAGGGAAGTAATACAAATGATGGCTCTAAAAAAGCTATAAGACTTTTAAAAAATTTAAAAGCTGATTCAAATGTTGAGATTGGCTTAAGCAGTTTCCATTTAACGACAATTATCCACTCAATTGAAAATTCAAATATTTTTTATTACCAAGGAAAGGAATTAAACATTGCTAAAGAGACAAGTAAACAATTAGGCAAAATAATTTCTGATGACTCATTTAGGAAATCAATAGAGAGTCCAAATGGCACTGAAAAACCACTGCAAGACGATAAATTAATACTGGAAATGCAAAAATTAAAGAGTGATTTAGACTTATTAATAGAAGATGTTAGTAAAGAATTCTACTATAATTATTTTGAAACCAAACAATTAATCTATTCATAATGAGAAAAAAGCGTGTATTTATCGGTTCCTCTTCAGAAGAAGCAGACTTAGCTATAGCAGCTAAGCAAATTTTAGAAAAAGATTTTGAAGTTGTTATTTGGAATGACAGCGTTTGGGACACAGCTATTTTCAAAATAAACAATAATTTCCTTAATGACCTTTTAAAAGCTTCCTTACAGTTTGACTTTGGTTTATTACTGGGAACTATGGATGACGAAGTTACCTATCGAAATAATGTAGTGATGCAGCCAAGAGATAATGTCTTATTTGAATTAGGACTATTCATTGGAAGATTAGGACTTTCAAAATGTGCGTTTGTCATAGATAAAGATCTCAAAGTACTATCTGATATATCTGGAATATCTTTAGCTCGCTTTGAAAAAGGTAATGTAGCTAGTTTTATGGGTGCTATTAATCAAGTAAATGATTTGTTCAGAAATCAAATTGATTCAGATATTAACTTTTTTCCATCTTCTACACTAGCCTCTGTATATTTTGAAAACCTTATATCTCCAACTTGTAAATATTTAATAGAGCATGGTGGGTTTGAAGATGATGGTGTAAAATATAAAAAGTGCAAGATTAAAATAATAATTCCAAACCGATTAAATTCAGATGTAAACTTGCAATTTGAAAAATTAAAACGGGGATTTAATACTAAAAATGTTACCTTCAATCATGCGGGAAGACCTAGATATATCAGTTTAGAAACAGAAATCAAAGATGATCAACTATTTTTTATTGATTTCCCAACAGCACTATCTGGAATAAATTATGCCATAGCAAATTTATTACCTCACGATTTCAATGCTATGAGTTCAGATTATAACGCTATAATCAGCAGAGAACTAGAGCGATTCATTTATTCGATTAAACAATTAGCTTTGAGAAGCGGTTTTGATGAATTTATTGAAATCAATCGTGAAAATGAATAGCAATAATTGATTATCTCGCTCATTATTATGATGAGCGAGATAATCATCTCATAGCAAAACTTCTCCCTTAACCCTCCTCCTTGTTTCTTTAAGTTGACTCACAACCAATGAAAAACCTCCTAAACGAAGATGAATTCAGTCATAAAAGCCACTATAATCCGTGGCCTCTCTTTGGTGTATTTTATGCTGTTGCGTTTATACAGGTCGTAATCATGAGGATGATTCTTGCATTAACTACCAATATGGGCATGGCATTAGGCCTTGCCAATCTTTTTGTAACCCTTATTTTGTGTATGACCCTGTTTTTGCATAAAAACGAAATGCTCCGCTTGCCGTGGCCCACAAAATTGCTTGGTATCTTAGGGCTTTTAGCGGTTTATGTAATTGCCACTTTTACTATTGAGTTTGTAAATTACGGCGCAGAATATTTTATATACGCTATAAAGCAGTCATTAATTGCCGGTGCCAATTATCTTGTTATACTTACGTTTTGCAGCATTACCATATACATTGCGCAACGTTCTAAACAACGCAACGCTAAGATTTAAACCACGCAAACTGTTAAACCGTAGGGTGCTTTCGGGGTATTTATGTACTTTAGTTATCAACCTAAATAACATTTACATGAAAAATATAGTATACCTCTTTATAGCCTGTTTTACCATTGCTACAGCCTCGGCGCAAAGCCAGATAGATAAAGATATGCAAGGCGTTTGGAAACTGTATGAAATGACCGTTAACGGCACAACCATTGGCGTTGCGGCTAACACCATTACGTTTAGCAAAGAGCAGGAAGCTGCGCTTACCCCGCAGCAGCGCGAGGGCATAAACGCTAAAAAAGGAGAGGTTATAGATAAGCTTAAGGGCAGTAAAATTACCGTGGCCGGTATAGCTATTGAGCTTTTAATTGCCGACATGAACAAAAAAGGCACGTACTCCACCAAACCTTATAGCGATGCCCATATACTAACCATTACCTACGAAGACGGAACCACCGATGATATGGCCGTGTTTATTAAAGACAAAAAACTGCACATTACTAAAAGCGACGATGCCAACCGCGACGAGATGGTTTTTGCAAAGTAGGTGCGCCCCGGTAAAATTTTAGGGCTGCATTAGGTATTATTTCCGCAAAAATGAAGAACTTCGCGGCGTTAAATTAGCGTATACACAACATGAAATATACCCGCCTTACAAAAGAGCAGCTGGAAGAGCTTCACCCGGAGTTCATTACCTTTTTGGCATCACAATCTATAGATAAAGCCGCCTGGGACGAACTTAAGCAAAACCACCCCGATACCGCAGAGCACCAGCTTGATGTATTCTCCGACCTTATTTGGGACTCCGTACTCGAAAAAGCCCAATGGCTGGAGCATTACTCAAAAAATCATATTTTCCTGTTCAAAATCAGCCCCGTAGGCATGGAGAGCATTGTAATTCACGCCCATACCCCAACTGCCGATTTTTTAACCGAAGGCGGCCTGCAATGGCTTAACGAAAATATTTTTAGTCCTGAAGTTCAGCTAAGCCGTGGCAAAAAAGATTTTACCGAAGACCGCAAGCAATACCTCTTTGGCCTTATAGAACAAGGCGCCATTTTAAGCGAAGGTGTATTGTACCAGCAACTGGAGGATATGTTTTAGGGGAGGGTTGAGGTTACCGCTTCCCTAATTTTAAATACCCAATGTGCAATTCATCTTCAAAAACTTCATCGGTCTTTGTTATGGCAATGTGGTATTTTTCCTTTAGGTGGGCAGGTAAAATGTCTTCAACCTTGTGCATATCATCTACATCAATGCCGTACTTTTCGTCAATGTGGCTTTCGGCACCTTTAAATCCGTAGTGTTTGTAAAACG
>Ga0265798_10001937_pt1 | contig 31080 bp, 30 predicted proteins | sample P3T30metagenome_FD_192430 | JGI IMG/M metagenome (GOLD analysis project Ga0265798, IMG submission 192430) | Plant litter microbial communities from East Loma Ridge, Irvine, California - P3 T30 | ecosystem: Environmental > Terrestrial > Plant litter > Unclassified | place: USA: California... | reverse complement strand
TGATATCTAACTTAATGTACTTATTGAACAAAAAGAAAGTGTATATGAATGCCATCACAACGCGCCCGCCTCTCATGGGACTGCTGACGATGAAATCGATTTGTTTATCATCAAACCTGAAGTTCAGTTTGTTACTTCTTGCCCAATCTATTTTCAAATACAGCTCGTGCTCTCCAGCAGGTACGTTCAAATCAACTTTCTCACCGTTAGATATTGAGCCTACGTTTTCACCATCAAGTATTATTTTATATGCCCTGAGCCTGTCGGCATATCCGCTATCTCTAGTAATCGTAATCATCGCGAAACACCTCCATATATCTGGTCTTAATTGCAGCTTACCATACTATTGGCGCTTCTGGGAAATCAGGATCAATGCCGCCGACTAAGCCCCCGAATAGTCCGAACGAGACACCGGAATAGAATGCAACCTGTGAACCGACCCCCAGGCAGCCGATAGCAGACCCAACAGGACCGAATTCAAGTCCACCAATAGCACCAGCAGCACACCCTATCACTCCGCCGACAACAACGCCGGTTTGATAATAATCATTAGCGAAAGAGGCTCCTGTATACAGGTCAACGGTGCCAGAAGGGTCGTTGAAATTGATCGGATCGTTTCCCGCATAAAGATAACCGGTTGATTTCTTTGCGGGATCCAATTGCGTCCATCTACCTTCCGAGCTGTTATAGTATCTCGTACCATATTTGTACAAACCTGTTTGGTCATCAAAATAACCACCCGAATATTTGATTGAGTTGGCCAAAGACCCAGTACTGGTTAACGTGTTTCCGTATGGATCGTAAGTATAGGTATTCTGCACAGTTCCATTAGTATCTGTGACCGCCACAACTGATCCGTGCAAATCGTTGATATAGTAATAGTTTGAACCGTTTACAATTTCCGACAAAATCTGTTTTGACCCGCCGGGCAACCTGGTGTAGCTTATCGCTCGAGGACCGGATTCGCCGTACATACCGAGAAGACCGTTTACAAACGACTTGTTACCTAGCGCCGTTCTGTTCGTTTGCGATGAATCTTCGTATGAAGCCGATATGGTCGAGATACCGGAAGGTGTGAATGACGAAGATTGATTAACAGTATTGTAGGCCATCGCCAAACCGGATCCGTTTGAAGTCTGGTTTCCTGCACCGTCGTAAGTTCCGTAAGCGGAACCTCCTGCGGATACGAGCTCATTGGCCGCATTGTATCCGTAGATCGCGCTGTACGCTCCGTCCTTGGAGTACTGCGTCCTGTTGCCGTTGTTGTCGTAGGCATAAGTGAAGCTGTGGCTACCGGTACCTGCGGAGCCGCTGGCAGCAGTCAGCCTGTTGAGGCCGTCATAACCGTACGTCGACGTGACTCCCGTGACATTGTTCGTTTCGGTCTGCATCAGTTCGCTGTCGTTGCCTGCGGCTGTGGCGTAAGTAGCCGAAGAACCCGCAATAGTAACGGTTCCCTTTTTGGTCGTGACCCCTGTTTGCCTTCCTGCTCGGTCGTACGAAAGCGTCTGGGTGATGCCGCCCGGAATGCTCGTCGCCGTAACCTGTCCGTTCGTGTAAGTGAATCCATAATCAGCGTTGCCGTTCGACTGATGAACGTTGGTCACTTGGTTCGCAGCGTCGTAAGTGTACGTCGTCGTGCCCGCGGAACCCTGCTCAGTCAGCAGGTTTCCAACCCCGTCATATGTGTAACTGATGTCCGCTTGTCCGCTCTTGCTGATCTTTGTGACCCTGTTCATTCCGTCCACTACGTAACCGGTCGTGCCCGTGCCGTCGGTTTTGGAAATGAGATTGCCGTTCTGGTCGTAGGAATACGAAAGCGTAGGGCCGTTAGAGTAAGAAGCCGTCTTAATCTGATCCATGTTGTCATAGGCGTACGTAACGGTGACGTTATTGCCGTTCTTGTAGGTGTGAACCCGAGAAAGCGCATCGTACGTGTATACGGTTCGCCCCATAGGTGAAGGAGGCGTGACCGTCAGCACGTTTCCGTCGGAATCGTAAGTGTAGGTAGTCGTGTTGCCGTTGCCGTCGATCGAAGAACATACTTCGCCGGTTTTCGCGCCACAAGCAATCGTTCCGCCGGTTCCGTTGGGATCGCCTTGGCGCTTGTAAGTCGTGGCTACCGCGCCGCTAGATCCCGACTTGGAAGAGCTCGAAAGGTTTCCGCTCGTACTGTAAGTGTAGCTCGTAACGTTCCCTTGTCCGTCCGAAGAGCTCGATGGTAGGTAGGGATGCGCAGTGTCATTGTACGTATACTGCGTTTTCGCTCCGTCGTTGCCGTTGGCGAGCGAAGGGTTCTGTACTTTTGTAAGATTGTTCAGCGAGTCGTAAGCGGCCGTAGTCGTGTACCCGGTCTGCGCTGTCGATCCCACTTTGTTGTTGTTGGTATCCCATGAAGTTCCGACGCTGAGGTTCAGTCCGTTCTTCACGTCTGTTACGCGGCCGGAAGCGTCATAGGTGTACTTGGTAGTGTGTCCGTTTGGATCTGTAATGGTGGTCCTAGCGTTCGTGTTGTCGTAAGAGTACGTCCAGGTAGTAGCGCCGGAAGTGAAGTCGTTGAATTTTATGCTGGTAACGCGGTTGAACGTGTCATACGTCAGAGTCGTCGTGTATCCGCGAGGATCGGTGAGTTGGTTCAAGTTGCCTCGCGTGTCGTAATACTGCTCGAGCCACGTGTTTCTGTTCGCATCGTCGGCGCGAGTCACTCGGTCGCCGTCGTACGTGTACTGAGTATACCTTCCGGTAGAATCGGTAATCTTACCGATGCTCGTTCCGGTGTAATTGGTGAACAGTGTCGTGCGCCCCTGAGTGTCGGTCGCGCTGGCAAGCGTTCCGTCGGAGTTGTAGGCGTAGCTTATCGCATTGCCGTTCACGTCAGTGTCCGCGATTTGCGAACCGGCAGCGTTGAAAGTATAGAATTCTCCAGACTGGTTGAACGTAAGCTTCCACCCTCCGCCGGAAATCGTCGTCAGCTTTGCGGCGAGTTCCGTAGTAGTCCCGTATCCCCCAGACCCGTTGGACGGGAAAGTGGCCTTTTCGCCGGTAGTACCGCGGTATGTCGCCGAGCCGTCGGCATTCGCCTTGACCGAAACGTCGCGTCCGACGCTGAAGATGCCCTGTTTGCCGGATTGGCCCTGAGTTGTAGCGAGGTTGTTGAAAACCCTGTGGACGCTCAAAGAAGGACCTGTGCCCTTTATTTCGAATTCCTTGGTATCGAGAATCAGGTTTCCGTTAGCGACGTTGACCTTGAGCTGGGAAGCGACTGTCAGCTGGTGCGTGTCATACTGCTGATACGACACGTCTCCCAAAGTAACCGGGGGAGTGATAGCATTGGCCCTGTTGGCGTTCTGTAAATACAAGCCCCCTACCGCCGCAGCCAAAACAAAAAGGCCGCCTGCTGTGAACGCGAACGGCCTTTTGATAAACTGCGGGGTACGATTGCTGCGAGTGATCTTTTTCCAAAGCTTCTCGAGCTTAGTTTGATACGTCATCTTCATGTACCACCCCCCTTTGTCCGTCCATTAAGCGGACGTACTGTCGTAATCATAGTCCTGAGAAAACGGTTAAGCAATAAGAAAATGCTCAGGATTAGAACGCAAATCTTATTATCAGTTAAAACTTATTTAGTCCGTAATCTCTTAATAGATTTGTCTGTTATTCTTCTGCCGTCAGTACATGCCGTTTACTGCTATCAGAAATGAAAGCACCCTCCGAAGAGGGGCTTTCGCCTCACGAATCGAAGGGTGACGCGTATTCATTGAGGATCCAGAGCCAGGAAGAGCACCGCGTATTTCAGTGTTTCCGCGGAAGGATAGCCGTAACGGTGTGACGTACCATTGCCTTCACATTTGTCAACAAACGCAGCGGCAGCTCCGTCCATGAGCTTTTTGACCACGACACTGCGGTCTTCATCATTATCCAAAATGATAATCGGCCTTGTCGTCATCTTGCCGATAGTGCGTCCTTGGAACACCTCGATCGTAATGACTGCCGAATAAGCGCCAGCTCGCATGATAATCTTCCAATCTACAGGTTCTACTCGAATTGAATTAAATTACGAGAATACGACCATAATATATAACATATGTACCTATAGATCAAGATAAATAACTAGGTACGCAAGATTGAGTTTGATGTGGAAGAGTTGGAAATTATGGCATTATTGGCGTACATGGCGTTATTTAACAGTAGCGGCGGACAAAATATGCTTAGTTCTAACCTATTGAAAAACAACGAATGGTTATCTTACAATATGAATACTAGCGCAGTATACCTTAACGGCAAGTAACGGATATTCGAGCCAAGAAAAAAAGAGCAGCATAAGAACTGCTCTGTTTTATTTTCTTCCTGACCTAATACTCTTCGTTCGGGTTAATGACTTCAGGGTGTTTAGTGAAATAGTAATCTCTCAATAAAATCCCGCCTGCACGTAAAATCTGGTTCAAATCCTTGCCGTGCTCGAAAGCATACTTTTGAATAGGCTGGAATGGTCCGTAATCCGCAAGAGTATCCATCAAAGAGCGTGCCTTTTCTTGAGTCTCATACTGAGTGGCAGGGGCTTGTTCTTCCAACATGTGCACTAAATCGTCTTTGATGTCGTCAAATATTGATTTGAATCCACTGTCATCAACGAGCTGCTGGCCGAATTCGGTTAAAGACAACGGGCTTTGATCTTTATAGATATTCTTATCGATAAACTTTTGCGCTTGCGTTTTGAATTCGAGCAGCTGATCTATATTTGTTTTCATTTTCGTTGATTTTTCCTCAAGACGGGTATGGCTGTCTTTGAGCGTATCTACCTTTTCTTTGTAGCGACCTATAGTAAAAAACGCTGATGCCACACCGACGATAATCGATACCACAAGATTGATGACGAAAATCCAGATTTCATTACTCATGCACTTAGTATATACGGTAATTCTTAAAATTAACAGGTAACTAGAGCCCGCATTAAGATGATATTTAATGTATAATCAAAGGGTCTAGACTCGAAATCACAGGGGTATTTTTGATACTTTTGATCCACTGTAAAAATGGGCAGCCATTGTTACGGATAGTGGATCATATCCCTGTTCGGGTCTAGACAACCAGCAATGGTTGTCCTTTTTTATTTGCAAGGAGATACGCATGAAGAAAAAAGTTTTGATAATAATCGTGTCGGCAATGGTAGTGCTTGTTGCGTCCGCAGTGACGATTTACCCGATCCACGCCCAAAAAGTATGTTCCGCACAGGCTAAGCGGCACGCCAATTACACGCAGAACGGCGAGATATACCTTTCGATAGACCGCGGATCCGACAAATACCCGACCAACGTGAAATTGTCACAGTTCAACGAGCTGTGCATGCAGGACAGGTTTGGGCTTTAACCTGGAGCCAACGGGCGCGCCGCAAGCGCGAACAGTCCCGGCCATACGGCAGTACCCCGTAGGTTGTACCTGAAGACGAACTCGTCCACGTAATGCTGCAAGTGCTTGCGCGACACGCTGTGGTGGGTACCGCTGAGCGATCGCTTCAGCCGCCCCCAGAAACTTTCTATCGTGTTCGTGTGGACGCTGCCGTTCGCGTACTGCCTCATGGAATGGTTGACCGAATCATGGACGATGCCCTGTTTCTTCATCCATAAGTACAGGCGCGACTCGTCCGTATAAAAAACGCTGTCCAGTTCGATCGTGTCCTTGACGTACTGCTCCGCCCTGGTGCGCGAAGCGGTGTCGATCACTTTCATGCGTGCCGAAACGCCCCTCTCTATCGAACCGATGATCGGGGTCTTGTCGTCGTATCGCTGCCAGCGCCGGTGTTTTCCTCCGTAATACGTCTCGTCCGTCTCGACGACCTTATCGGCGCCGCCGAGTTTGCCGTCCTGTTTGAACAGAAGTCTGATTTGATGAGCCATGCGCCAGGCCATTTTGTACGTGACCCCGAGCTGGCGCTCCAACTCTTTGGCCGCCACACCGTTTTTCGACGTGGAGAACAGATACATCGCGAAGAACCAGCTTTGCAGCGACGTCGAAGACTTGTGAAAGATGGTACCGGCAAGCGGATGGATCTGGTGTCCGCAGCTTGAACACGCGTAGCATTTCCTCTTGCGCACCTTGTAAAATTTCGCATGCATATCACCACAGCCGATGCAGGTTATTTCGGTGCCGAAGCGTTTTTTGAAAATAGCATCAAGACAAGCGTCATCATTGGGATACGCTTTGAAAAACCGGGCTATCGTAAAAGTATTTTTTGACATGGGCAATAACCCGAGCTATAGTGAACTATAGTTATCGAGTATCTGAATCTGAGCCGTTGAAGCGGCTCTTTTTCATTCTTTAAATGGCTTGGCAGAACTAATAGGATTCGAACCTATATCAGATAGTTATCAAGTATCTATATTTTCCATTTATACGATAGTCCCGATTGTGGGCAGGTACGTTCTTGTTTTCGAACGCATAGCCTTCCGGTTTCTGCCGGACGGCTTTCTTTGTTGATTTAATTATAACACTACCGTAATGGGGCTGTCACCTTGTTGTTACGGTATAATCGCCGAATACTATTATTGACTTTTCATACTAATTATGCTTATATATCAATAATGAATCATCCTGAAAACATCCCCTTTAACCCGAACTTAATAAGACCCATAAGTGAAGCGGAAATCATGAAACAAAAGTACGAACTCGAAGCGGAGGACATGATAGCGCAGCAGGCGATCGAATACGAGGAACTGAACTCGGATCGGGAAGCTCTCAAATACATAGCCGACCTGCTGATTGGAAACAAACCGGATGAACCGGATAATGAAAAGAAACAGAATTAGCATCTAATTGTCGGAGAAATCGTTTCGTTTGCCTTCTGTTATTAATCAGTCAGCCCGATTTCTTTGAAAACGACGTCCGGGTCACTGCCCTCTTCAATAATCATCGCGTAGATATTACCGAGCAGGTCTTCGTAATCCCCGTCTGAAATATCTCGTATCGAATTGGGCAGAGAATACTTACGACATAGGCATATTGCTGGGATATCCTTTAACCGCAGTAGAAGCAATGGCCAGCGGAGGGCGACTGCTCGACAAGGTGCCTTCACATTCCAAAACTGTAAACAAGCGAAACATGAAGCTTCTCGCTTTCAGATTATCTGAAAAAAACTGGCAATCAGAAGTAAAGATTCTCAATTCATATTACGACTATCTTCGATCGGTAAGTCCCTTTTTGGCTCGTCAACTGACAGGTTCTTATAATTGAGATGGCTTTTGCTTCGAGAGATGCAAAATTTTTTAAAGTATTTATCAATAATCATAATCACCTCGCATCATAGCGAGGTGATTATTTTCATCAATGTATTAGTTCCCGTAGCTGTTCAAAGTATCATTTTGCGCAACGTTTACCGTTATGCATGGTTTTTCTTGCGATTCGATCGGCAGGATCGTACCGTTCAAGGTATACGTACTTTCATTTACGTTCGCGATGCTCAAATTTGCTTTCGCGTACGATGCGCATACTTCCTGCGTTTTTACTTCCAAGGAATTAATGTTCCCGAGCGTGACGGACGATTGGCCGTCAATTCTTGATGTTACCTTTCCGATTGCCGCGTTCAATGAGGAAAACTGAGCGGTTCCATCGGTTCGTTCATCAACGGCTCCAATGCTTCCGTTCAAATCCAAGTACGAACCGTTGTAGATTTCCGCCGTGAGCGAAGACTGGTCGGACGTCTGGTACGTGACGCTGCCATTACTGACGATGAGCTTGTCGAGCTTCGGGCCATACACCGTAACGTTATTGGGATAAGAATATGCGGTTGCCGGTTGCGTTTCAACAACGAGCGTGGCAGCACCGTTTTCATACGTCATTCGTGCCGGTTTTGAGTCTTTAAAAGACTGTTGCTTCATATAAGGCTTTCCACCGTCAGTCACAACATACGTAATGCTCGCGTTTTCCTTGGCGTCTATTTTCAAGGTTTTCTCCGAACCGAAGGCTTCGGGAGTCGCAATGGTCTTCTCTGTGGTATTCTCAAGAATTATTTGATTTTCTTTGTTATGGGCATCGTACGCCGTCGCAATAGTGACAGCAAAAAGTGATAGCCCCAGCACGATAATAACGATTCCGCTGATCCATATGCGTTTGTTAAACTTCTGAGCGAAGGAGGCGACGGCAATGAGAATCAGCAATGCGACTAACAAAGCGCCTGAAGCGAGACCGGTGACAAACGGCAACCTGTACATTTCAGGGATCTGGTTGACGTTAACGTGTGCCGATCCTATGCCTAAGAACAATAGCGCAAAAATAACGGTACAGAGCGCGCCAAGAAGCACGAGGCTCCCGAGCGTAGCCGTCGCAACTCTTTTCTGGACGCGGACGCGTTTTTCAACGTCTACGTGCGGCCCGTTCTCATTCAACTCCCGTATCGAAGTGAGTGTCACCGGTCGCCCGGCCATGTTCAGTTTTTCGGCCGCAGACCTAGCCGCAGGAATAACGAGCCAAAGCACCGCATAGACCAAAAATGACAAGCCCGCAGAAACCACGCTGAGCACGACAAAAACAACTCGCGTCCACAAAGGATTTATTCGGAAGTAGGCCGCCACTCCACTGAGCACCCCGCCCAGCAAAGCCGTATCAAGATCCCTGTATAATCTGTGCGTACGTTTGCCGCCATTATCTGTAATTTCGATGCCGTCCTCTTCATCGACGAACTCTTTCGGTTCGCCAAGCTGGGAGCGCAGCTTCGTCACATCGTCCTCCGTGATGACTCCGTTTTCTTTGACGCCATTCTGCAACAATAATTCGGTCATCCGAATTTCGACATCGTTCATAAGTTCCTCATCGGCTGTGTAAACCTGCAACGAATCAATGTACGCTTCTAATTGTCGTTTAGCGGAAAGTTCGATGTCATACGCCGTTTTCGCGATATGTATGCGTGTTATATCTTTCATTTTTAAACTCCTTACAGTTTTTCCAGCGTCGCTTGCAACGCATTTATTTTTCCTTGAACTACGAAAGCGACTTCTTGTCCGTATGCAGTCGTTTTGTAGTATTTCCGGGGCGGACCCTGTTCGCTTTCTTGCCATTCATGTGCCAACAACCCGTCTTTTTGCAACCTGGACAAAAGCGGGTAAATCGTACCCTCCACAACGACGAGCTCTGCTTCGCTGAGCTGCTTGATAATGTCACTCGTGTATTTTGGTTTTTTCAAGCACGCTTTCAAAACGCAATATGCCAGAAAACCTTTGCGAAGCTGTATCGCCAACTGTTCTGCGTATGCCTCGCTTTTTTCTTGATTCGGTTTTTCGTTCATAGTTCTATGTTATGCATAGTACTATTGAATGTCAAGGTATATTCAATACGGTTCTTGCACGTTGAGGTATTTTAAGTGGTTATGTATACTTATGCTTATAATGTGGGCAAAACAAAAACGACAATCCGGGTTTACCATCGTAGAGCTTTTGATCGTCATCGTCGTGATCGGCATTTTGGCAGCGATCACTATCGTGAGTTTCAACGGGGCACAAAACAAAGCCAATGATGCGGCAGTAAAAACTGACCTCGCTAATATCGCAAAGACATTCAGGATGTACGCCGCAGAACATGTCGATCTCTACCCTGTTGGAACCGGGATCACCAGCGACGTAAACATCAGAGTTTCGAAAAATGCCTATGATTCGGGCTTCCAGTCAGGTTCCTCGAACTACAATCTTCTTTACTGCAGAGTCACTGACGGCGGTTCGCCCACTGATTTCGCGCTGGTTGCTTCGAGCAAATCTGGAAATGTTTTTTACAATAGCTCCACAAAAGGAGCCGGACAGCTTGCCGGAGGATGGAATAATGGTTCTATGAGTGTCTGTAATTCACTAGGCATCAACCAGACCAACGTAAGTGACAGGGATTTCTTTTACCAAGACGCCTGGAAAAGTTACGTGAAAGGTTAATCAATGAAAAGAACACGCACCATCAACGGCTTCACCATCGTAGAACTACTTATCGTTATTGTCGTGATAGGTATTCTGGCAGCAATCACGATCGTCGCTTTCAATGGAGTTCAAGACAAAGCTCGCGATGCTTCAGCCAAAAGCGCCGCAACTCAAGCGTACAAAAAGCTCGAAACGTACAAAACGCTGAACGGCGCTTATCCCAACTCGCTCGCTGACGCTCAAGTTAACAACACCTCTTCAACGACATATGTTTATGCAACACAGAACGGTGCGCAATCTTTCTGCGTTGCAGCACAAACGGGAGATTCGCAATATTCAGTACAGAATGGCAGCGCTCCGCTACAAGGCGCGTGCGGCCAAGTTGTCGCAACTTATTACTCCAACGTAAACCTTACGGGAACGCCTACCTTGCAGCGATCCGAAGATATAATCAATAACCAATGGGGCGCTGGGAGTCCTGACGCCAGTATTCCTACGGACAACTTCTCCGCCCAGTACAAAACGAAGATAATACCTCCTGTATCCGGTACCTATACTTTCTACACCAATACCGACGACAGCGCTGAGCTCATCGTGAACGGTACGACAGTCATACCTTGGACGGCAGCCGGAGTACGCGGCGCCACGAGCACGACGATGAATCTTACGGCCAACCAGCCCGTTGACCTGACGTACTCGATAAAAGAGATTGGTGGCAGTGCGTACGCGATGCTTTACTGGAGCTACCCGGGACAAACGCAAGTCATTATTCCTTCAGTGAGTTTAATCAGGAATTAAAATAACAAATTGCAGATCAATTATTTGAGCGGAATATTGAATACCGTATCACTCCCTAAGTATGTCGGGAGTTTGCCGTCCCATTTCTCAATTGCCTGCTTTTGGAGGTACTCAGCCGTGAGCGTTTCGCTCTGCGCTTTCTGGGCTTGCGCGTCCGTGTACGCTGCGTCCAAGTTGAACTTCGCTCGTTCGGCATTCTGCTGGGCGACTTGTTTTTCCTCGATAGCCTTCGAGAAATTGTCACTGAATTTGAAGTCGACGATGCTCAGCTGACTGACGTTGATTCCGTAAGGGGACAAACGTTCGGTTAATGCTTTTTGCGCGACGTTCTTCAGCTCGCTACGTTTAGTGATCAGCTCTGAAGCGGTGTACTCTGCGCTTGAGGCCTTAAAGACTTCATTGATCGCAGGACTGATGATTTTATCGACGTAGCCGACGCCAATGGTTTGATGCACTTTGCTGACGCTGTTGCGTTCGATGCTGTAATTGAGGACGATCTCGCTGCTGACGTCCTGCAGGTCTTCACTTGCCGCGGTGCTGGTGACAGATTCCTTCTGCACTTTCACGTCATACGTCGCGACGTTGTTGATACCCCATGGCGCCACGAAAGACATGCCTTCGGTCAGTTCACGACCGGTCACTCTTCCGTACTGCGTCACCACGCCGACTTGGCCGGTGCCAACGATACGAATCGATGAAAAGAAAGTGATAAGCAGGAGGACGATAACGATACTGATAATATAGACACGTTTTTGCTTGAATCGGGACAATAGCGATGCCCCGGCGTTTACTACTGCACTCATACGACCGCCTTTCGTTTAATGATAGTCGGATTATACCAGACTGGATCGCAATAAAAGAACACGTCGTTCCGTATATTCATACTAAGTCCCGGGCCTTGGCGTGCCCCAGCATTTCGTTGTACCATAGAGCCATGAAAGATAACGCGAAGCAAAAAACGAACCGGCTTGGGTTTTTCAAAGTCAGAGTCTTTTGGCTGACGAGCATTATTCTGAGTATTATCCTTACCGTCATTATTAATATCGTCATAAATCTTTAATCTGATTAAGTCGCAAAGCACTTGCTTCGCCCGGCCAACAAGTATCTTTTGACCGCTATGTCGAGGGATCGCTAAGCACTAGCTTTTCCTGTATACTTTCTGTAAGATGTGGGCAAAACAAAAAGAATCCGGATTCACTATCGTCGAACTCTTGATTGTGATCGTCGTAATCGGCATATTAGCCGCCATAACAATCGTATCGTTCAACGGCGTGCAAGACAAAGCGCGCGGCGCGAAAGTCACTTCTGATATCGCACAGATAAAAAAGGCAGTTGCAGCCGCCGAAGCGACGACAGGAAAAACGTTGAACGGCATTACGAATTCTTACAGCACCGGCGTATCATGCTGGACGAAAGCCGCGGGAACGGATCTCTCGAGCCTCAACAAAACAGGCGACCAGTGCTGGATTGATTACGTTAAAGCGCTGACTGCCATTTCCAATGCGGGTGGAGTAAACATCACCGCCCTTGTTGACCCCTGGAACCGTCCGTACCTCATTGACGAGAATGAAGGTGAAGGCGGAAATTGTACGAGAGATACGATCGCAGTATTTCCTTTGCCAATAACAGGCGGTTTCGGCGTTTATGACAAATACTCTAAAGTAAACGACGTTCCGATTTCAGGCAACAGCACATGCTCATAACGAGATTACGTTTCCTTACGAAAGGTTTTACGATCGTCGAGCTCATGGTCGTCGTCGCTATCATCGGCATTCTCGCAACGATAGCCACCGTTTCTTTTACGAAAATATCTTCGGACGCACGAGACAATCAGCGGCTCGCTGACGTGACGGCCATCTCAGAATCTCTCGAAACGTACTACATGAAAAATGGCGAGTACCCGAGTTGCACCGTCATCAACTCAGGATCGTCCACAATTTCCGCACTCGCCCCTTCCGTCGTCGCCGACACCTTGACTTCGCCGTCAGCAAAAACCAAAGGCGCATCACTGGCGTGTGGCACCGGGCTCGTTCCGTCGTCCATGGGTGACAAATACATATATATCGGTGACGGTTCAACGATATGCAACACCGGTTCGAGTTGCCGCTACTGGAAGATCCAATACTGGAACGAAACCGACAATACCGTCGTCACCGTTTCTAGCCGCCATCAGACTGACGCGACGAACGTCGCTGCACCAGGGGCATCCACCGCTACCATGGCGTACGCCAGCGGAACCGTCAAAGGAACTCCGTCATCCGTTTCTTGCGACCAGGGGACGCCACAATACTCAGTGCGTTCGCGCTTGAATGACGGCACATGGTCCGCATATACGACATATTCCAACACCCGAAACGCACTGGCCACACCGGCCGCCCAAGGTGACGAAACGGATTACCAAGTGCAAACGCGCTGTTTCATGACGAACGAGTACGTGAGCGGCGTGACCACCGGGTCCGTCTCGTCCTTCGTCGTGCCTATCACTTCGCCGGGCGCTCCGATCGTCTCGCTTAACACGTCGGCGCCGAATGCGGCAAACTGGACATGGACCACCAACACGTGTCCGGGGAATTTGACCCCATCGTTCAGGTACATCTGGTCGAAAGACGACGCCACTGGCTGGCGTGCATGGTCTTCCGCGGTTACGAGCACGAGCAACTCGCAGAACACTACTGACCAAGGGTTCAAGTATCAACTGAAAGCGCAACAGCGCTGCAACTCGAACTACGCCAGCAGCCCATGGAGCCCGGAAAGCAACACGTCAGCGTACATACGCGATATCGATTCGCCATCCGCCCCGTCTGGCTACAAATACACGTCATCCTCTTCGTCGAACGGCGGTTATTCGCAATCGACCATTAATATTTCTTGGACCGAAGACACATGCGGGAGCGGCACCGTCAAAAGGTTGAACCTCGGGGTCGCCTACGACGCCTCGGCTTCAGCACCGCCAAATTCGACATCTTACACGACAGGCTATGCCAGCTACAAACCGATATGGACCAATAACGCCAACACGCAGACGTACTGGAAGACTGCCAGTCCGAGCGGATATCTTATCGCATACTATGCGAATGATGCGAGTGTAACCGCTTCCGACCTTGCAAACACTTCGAACAATTTCGGACTGAATGCAAACAATGACAACCCTGCATGGGTGAGCTGGGGCGTGACAACAGCAAGTCCATTGACCCTTTCTTCCGGTGACTGGTCTTCTACCAAGCAAAACACTAAGTACGTCTTTATCCGCGTCTACGCTCGTAACGCCTGCTTCAACCCAACGACGCAGCGCTTTGCCGTAGGGTCGCCTTCGTTCTCACCGGCGTGGACATGGAGCGGATACTAATGAAACGCGTCCTCATCACAGTCTTGGGAATACTTTTCTTTGCAGGGATTACCTTCGCAGGACTTTCAGTTTTGCATAGGCCGGCTCCCGTACGGCCAGGCCCGACAATCATGACACCGCCCAAAACTCAAACAAACTTTTCCGCCACAGCTCCGAAAGCACCAAAACTCGACGCAGCGGGCAACGTATCGTGCGACGCAAACCCTGAGAACAAAGGCATGGTCATTCAAACGACAACCATCGATGCGAACGGCAAAATAATTACTCAAAGCACTCAGTGCTAGCCGGTAGGCTCCGAAGCACTTGCCCCTAACGCATTGAGGTATGACGAACCTTTCTGTATACTTGTGCTTATAATGTGGGCAAAACAAAAACGACAATCCGGGTTTACAATTGTCGAGCTCCTGATCGTCATCGTCGTGATTGGTATTTTGGCAGCGATCACTATCGTCTCGTTCAACGGTATTACCGAACGGGCTCGAATAGCAAAAGCTCAGTCATTCGAACATTCCCTTATTGCAAAATATTCCATAGATCAAAAAGGACTATGGTCATTCGACGAATGCTCTGGTAACCAAGTATCTGGCAACGTGAGCAACACGAAAGACGTTATAGCGGGCACACCGAACTGGACCACTTCTACACCCACTGGTAAAGGATGTGCTTTACGTTTTGACGGTAACACCCGCATAGACACGCAAGCAACGATAGGTTCTACTTATTACGTGAAAGCGGCCTGGGTAAAATTAGCAGCAGGTGCATGCGCAGCTTCAAATTACAATATACTATCAGGCTCATCCGTGAGTTCGGCCGATGCGGCCTTCTACATGCCAAGCTGCAAACCGGCCGCAGGTCACAATGGGTACTGGTCGTTCACCATGTCGTCCACGGCTCTTAACGATGGAAAGTGGCACTATGTTGCAGCTATATGGGAAGGCGGTACGATGAACGTGTACGTAGATGGTACGACAGTGGCCAGTTCGACATCCGCAATCCCTGCCCCAAACGATCCGAACGGGCTTATAGGCATTGGCGAGCACGCAGGAGCAAACAATATGCTCGGCGATATAGACAACGTTTTTTTCGCCTCCCAATAAAACTAACGGCTCGTTGTCGTTGAGGTATCACTCCATGTTCTATATACTTATGCTTATAATGTGGGCAAAACAAAAACGACAATCAGGTTTTACTATCGTTGAACTACTGATCGTCATTGTTGTAATAGGTATATTGGCAGCTATAACTATCGCCTCTTTCAATGGCGTAACTTCAAAAGCATACAACGCTCGCGTTCAATCTGCGGTGAATGTGTATGCAAAAACTATAAATGCATATAACGCAGAAAATGGCGCGTGGCCACCGCAAACAGTCGGCTGCCTAGGAGCAGGCTACGCTTCAAATCAATGCTGGAGTGGTACAAACGGAAATATCACCGTAAATACCGATTTAGACACAGCCCTCTCACCCTACATATCTCGTAAACCCGAGATGGACGCAGCACTCATGCAATATACAAACGTAGACAAAAGAACAGGTGTTGTCTATTGGAACAATAGCAACGGTGTTCGTCTTGAATATTATCTTAAAGGAAGAGATCAAAAGTGTCTTAACGGTACAACGGGTACCGTTTACTCAAGCGACAGCGTCACTACTCAATGCTTCATGATCTTTGCTTAACGATCAAACCTGATCGTACCAATCGTTAAAAATCTCACTATCTTTTCGGTTCCTCTGGGATATACTGGTCAAAATACCCATGAAAACAATAAAAGCAGAGTTACTCATCAATACAAAATCCAGGCGTGCACGACATTCGTACGCCGAATTAACTGCTGCGCTGGAACATTCCGCCATCGAGATTACCAAAGTGTACGAACTGCACGGTAAAGACCTGCATGCCGAACTGAGAAAAGCAGCCAAGAGCGCACCGAAACTCCTTATCATCGGCGGTGGCGACGGCACGGTCAGTTCAGCACTCGATTTTTTCGCAGGTACGCGCCAGAATATCGCGTTCATACCGCTTGGAACGACGAATAATTTCGCGCGGAGCGTTGCGCTTCCGCTGACGATACAAGAGGCGGTGCACGCGATCGCTACCAGAACGATTAAATCAATCGATTTGGGCGTTATCAACGGACGCCACTTCGCAAACGTTGCGGGCCTCGGGCTTTCTGCCAAGATCGCCGGAAGCATCAAAGACAGCGCGAAAAGAAAATACGGCAGGTTCGCCTACGCGCTGGAAGGTGCAACGCAGCTGTTCACCTACAAGCCGTTTCTAGTGACCATACAAGACAAAGACAGCGAACTTGAACTGCACTTTGAAACCCGACAACTGATTGTTGCCAACGGCAAATATCACGCCGGAAGGCAGATTGCTGCCGACGCGTCGTTATCGAACGGCGAACTGCTGATTTTTCCGCTGGGCAGCACGAGCTTATGGAGTTTCTTATGGGCAATGATTGATTTCTATGTTGGCAAACGCAAGCGTGTTCGGCACGGCGCCTTCGTCATCGGTCGCCACGTACGCATCAGCACGAGCAAAACGGTACCGATCGAGTTCGACGGCGAAGTCGCGCTGCACACGCCAGCCGAAGCAACTGTCGCAAGCTCGGCAGTGCATATATGGGGCGCCAAATGAAAAATGCCGTCATTAAATACGACGCGTACATTGCGATGCACGTCGCAAAACTGCCGCAGCGCTGGTACGGTTTCTTTAAAGCTATCGGCTTGTTTATCCGCCCGGGCTTTTGGATCGCGGTAGCACTCTTTCTCGCGGCTTATTTTTTCATAGAATCAAAACAGAGCGCTGCTTTGACGCTTCTCCTGCTTGCCGCATGCATTCCATTAAGTGCGATTATTAAATTCTTTTTCAAACGTGACCGCCCCGTGACCGTCTACAGTCAAAATATGCGTATCAAATCGTATAGTTTTCCCAGCAGTCATTCGTATGCCGCAGCTGTTGGCGCGACCGCTTTATCGTATGCCGCAGCGACTGCCTTGCCGGCACTTTTTATCCCTGTGATGATTTTGTTCAGTACGGCGGCAATCATTGTTGCCGTTTCAAGGGTATTCGTAGGGGCTCACTATCCCTCTGACGTGACAGGCGGATTACTGCTTGGTTTTGTCATTTCAATACTCCTCATAGGAGCAGCGAATGTTTAAAAAAACGTCTGTAAAAGCCTCGTTCCTTGGGGCAGCCATTCTGTTCGCCGTCGTGCTCGCCGCATCGATAGCATTCGGCTCGTTGGCCGACGAAGTACATGAAGGCGATACGCTGAATGTCGATACCGCCATATTGAAAGGTATCAATGCGCATGCAACGCCGTTCTTGGATGATTTTTTTGTCGTCGTGACGCAGTTTGGCGGCGTCCTGGCAGTCGCTGCGATCGCGCTTGGCATTGCCTGTATCCTGCTATTGCGCAAACGGTATGCGAAAGCAATTTTTTTCGCCATGAGCATGGGCGGAGCGCTCCTCTTGAATATCAGTCTCAAATATATTTTTGAACGGGCACGTCCGGACATATGGAACCAACTGGTGACCGAAACGAGCTTTTCGTTCCCGAGCGGGCACGCTATGGCGAGTGCCGCTCTGGCGCTTTCTTTTGCGTATATCGTGTGGCGAAAAGGCTACAGGGCCGTCATTGCCGTGAGTGCAGCGCTATACGTCGCCGTCATTGGTTTTTCGAGATTATACCTCGGCGTCCATTATCCGACGGATATCCTGGCGGGATGGCTCGTGAGTACCGCTTGGGTACTGCTTATGATATTGACGTATCGCCGATGGCTTATACGCCGACACTCGAACTAAAGTGAGTTGACGCTACTTTTTCGTTCGTACTTTCGACTTTTTCCCTCGTGTCTTCGATTGGTTCTTCAGGTCACTCACTAACTTAAGAACGGCAAATACGACAGGAAGTATTCGTAGTATCCATCTGATTTTCGATATCATCTTTTTTCTCCGATTACTGCAATAGAGCTAATACCCTATTTATACCATTTCGTTAGGAAAGCTATCGTAAGAAATATTACAAAAGATGCACATGCGCAGTTTCTCGCCGTGCTATGATTAACTCCAATAACACACAAGGACATCCACACAAAAAAACATGAAAAAACAGCCCACGCCCCGCACCGTACAAATTATTGACCGCCTGATGCTAGTGGCCAGCACGCTGCATCCGCTCAGCGCGTTGCCACAGGTATTCTCAATCTACAGTCAGCAAAGCGCCGTGGGCGTCTCGCTCATCACCTGGCTGGGTTTCATGGTTATCGGCCTGGTATTCTTGGCGTACGGCATCGTGCACAGATTGACGCCGTTCATTGTGAACCAGATTATCTGGTTCGCTGTCGACTTCGCCGTCGTTATCGGTATCCTGATGTTCAAATAAAAAACGTTAACGAGGCTTACCAGCCTCCGCCGCCTCCGCCTCCACCGCCGCCGCCTGAGAACCCGCCTCCAGACGAACCGCCCGCTGCAGAACTGCTTGCAGGGCTGTAATTACTTGTCGTGACGAAACTTGTCATGGACGAACTGAAAGCGGCGGCATTGAATGCGCCGTAGCCGACATACCATTCGGGGTAGGTTCCGGCTGTTTCATAAAAAGCGCCTATCCTCTTGTTCCATTCGCGCTCTTGGCCAAACAATACTGCGTACGGCAAAACACGTTCGTATAATGCAACTAGTTGTACCTGGTCATTCGTATCCACGCTTACTTTTTCAGCGCCTTCCGGACTTTGCAACATTTTGAGCCGTTCCGTTTCAGCTACTTTGATATAAAGCTTCAATCCTTTCAGATATCTCACGAGGCCGAGCCCTTTGTCGGTCAACGGCCATAAGGTCGCGGCGCCTACATATGCGACGATTGCGACGACAAGAAAGCCTGGGCTGAGCAACACGACCGCTAAGACAGTGAATACGACACCAGTACGCGTAATTTTTTTTGAAGCTGCTTTGTTTTTTTCTCGGAGTGCATACTCACCTCGAACCAGCTTTTTTAGTTTCGCCGCGTCATCACTCGTCCGTTTCGCAACGGAAGCGTCCATGCTCATCTTCTTCATCGAAAGCCGCGAACCGACAGCAAGCGTTCCGAACATATCGAACAAAATCTCTTTTTCTTCCGCTCGCAAATCGCTTGTATCCCGTATGATTTCGATTTCATAATCAGTCATTTTCAACCAGCCTTTCGGCTTCATTTCGTAAATTTTCACGTAATGCCGTACTGCGAAATCAAGCAACTGGGCGGTAGTTGCACCGTAAGTAATGCCTAAAATGTTCCCGGATGCCATAACGCTAAAGCCTTTGGGTGGAATATACTCCGGCACGATAGGATCCCACTCCTTGCGTCGATCGCTGAGCCTGTACCACCATACGGACAACCAGACTAATGCGACAATGCTTGCGATGCTCGTCACAATGAGAGCGGTCACCCAGTATCGCATGAATACGTCCGTTTTCGTCGGTACGAAGCCCGCAAAAGTATGCGGCTTGAACCCAATGGCAATCGTCACGTTTTCACCTGCGCGCAGTCGAGTGGCGGATGCTTCATAGGTCGTGCCGGTCTTCGTGAGCACACACGTACTTGTTGCGCCTTGAACTCCTTGGTAACACGATGTTTTTTCCGCTAAAGACTCAGCGACACTTTCGTCAACATAAAGACGAACCGTCAAATTTTGAATGGGCACTTTCCAGTCCGTACCGTTGGTATTCCAATAAAATTCATCATCGTTTGTATCCTGAAAGTATCTTGTCACGTCTGTCTGCGCATAGGTCAACACGTACGTCTGAGTTCCGTGAACATACGTATCTTCATCGCCGACGCGTAGTACCAAATTGCCGTTCGCCCCGTACGTATCGTATGCAAGCGGCGTTCCTTTTTCATTTTTTACGGATAAAACGTCAAGGTGCGTCGTGTGTCCGTCGTATTTTTTTGGAATGGCACGTTCAATGCCGTGGTTCTGGTTGGTACTGGGAAAGTCAGCCTTAATCGTTTCAACTGTTTTTAACAATGAACGTCCGTCCGCATCTTTCGACAAGTAATACTCCACCTTAAAATCACTGATGGTAAAATCATTCGCCGCGGCAGATGCACCGAGCGCATAAAGCTGCGTTCCAATCAGTATGGCGAACCCAAGCATAAATAATCGTTTCATGCACTTACTGTACTACTCAATCGCCCGTCTAAAAAGGTATACTGGGATAAGCATGAACGAAAAAGACATCCACGCCATCGACCTGAAACTGATCGCCTACTTTAAACGAGTATTCATCCCCTTCTCGCGCGTCGCAATATTCCTAGTGTACTTTTGGTTCGGCATCTTAAAGGTGTTCGGACTGAGCCCGGCGGGGCCGCTGGCGCAAGCCCTGGTCGATCGTACCGTCGGACATCAGTTCTTTGACGCATCTTATTTCATTTTGGCAATTTTCGAGTGCGTTCTGGGCATCCTGTTTTTGTTCCCGAAACTGACGCGCATCGTCATTCCTTTGCTGTTCATTCACATGATCATCGTCTGCTCGCCGCTGCTGCTCGTTCCCGATATCGCCTGGACGCACTGGTTCGTTCCGACCCTTGAAGGCCAATACATCATCAAAAACGGCGTCATTATCGCCGTTGCCATCGGTATTGCCGCCTCGACAACGCCATTGGCGCACGCAAAAAAGCGTGCCAACTAGTTTACAAATCACTGGTTTGTTGGTATAGTCACTAGGGTTAATCGCTGAAAGCGTTAACGCACGATTCGGGCCAGTAGCTCAGCTGGTTAGAGCGTCTGCCTCTTAAGCAGAATGTCGTGGGTTCAAGTCCCACCTGGCCCTCCAAGAATTTATGAAAACTCACGTTGCTGTGAGTTTTTTGTTTGAGACAACAGCGTATATTTAGTTGCTCTTCAAATATTAACGGAGCTTTTTAAGAATGTCTTTGACCGTAACATTTCCAGATTTAAGGCTTGCCTCTGCTTCAGCAATGTCTTTAAGAGTATATTTAGCTCTGACAACAATCTTCTGATCTGGTAATTGCATAATATCTTTTCCTAACATTCCGTTGAGCTGCTTTAATATGTTTTCACGCACTAAAATAGATGCTCGTCTAGAACGAAAATCTCTAGTAAGCTCGTAATATTCCAGGAAAGGGCTATCGTGCCCAATACGCTGCGACCAGCCATAATCTCGAGTAATTCTCGCTCGATAAAGTATACGTTGGGCATTATATTTCATTACGTCAAAGCCTATTGCAGGATCTGACAAAGATTCGAGCGTGAATTTGGGTGTAGGTACCGAACCGTGCGATAAAAGACCACTCATAATCTTACGGGTTCTACGTCGTCCACCTAACTCACGTGGAGCAGTGATGTGAAGGATTGTCTCCTTAGGAATATGCTTAATACCAATTTTAATGTGCGCAATCTTAGCTGCACTTGGGGAGATGATTTGAAAGTATGTGCCAAATATCTTTCGCATAGTCGGAGCATAAATAGGCTCTAACTTGAACGACTGTAATTCACCCTTCTTTTGAGGTAGGTAGACAATCTCATAATATGCATCCCCAAATGTATAAATCACTTGGGTTGTATTCCGGACGAATTCCATAACAGAATCCTTAAATCGTGATCCCTGACCTCGTGTCTCAATACCTTCGGTAATAATTCTTTCCAGTGCTGGATCTGACGGGCATAGAATTGCTTCCGTTTCGCCTGTAGGATATGGAATGACGTGAAGATGTTGATCCTGACCGAACATCCACCAGTAAAGTCGATTTCCTTCCTGCGACCTTCCGGGATAACCAGTTGCTACCCGGATACTACGCCGAGAATTCCTCTGAGGTCGTTGCAACCCAGTGTCGGCGAACCTGTTGAAGCGGAGTGGATCTTTGAAAAAGTCCTTAGCTGCCGCAAAGAGTTTAGTCATCTTTAGCCTCCTCTCTGTATCTTTCGACCTCCAGGTCATAGTACTTTTTAAAGTTGCTTCGGTCAGGAAGTGTTATTCCCATTTCCACAATCGAAGGATGCTCAGCAAGATAGAAGTGCGAAAATACTGTTCGAGCTTCAGACTTCATCATCGCTAAGTTTCTAGCAACTATCCGTATCAAAGGACTCAGGTGCACAGGTGGTGGCGGAGTAGATGAGAAAGGATTTGATCGAAGGCCAACCTCGATTTCTTTCTTCTCGAGCTGATTCCTCAAGCGAATCTCCCAGTTACTCCGAAGTCCATCACGAGGTGTTATTGTATGATCCGCATCACGATACTCCATTGCCTTTGAAAGCATTTCAATTGTCATTTTAGGATCAACACCGTCAGCACTCAAGAATCCGTCCCACGCTTTAGTACAAGCATTCCAAATTGTAGGATCATCGTAAAGTTCTGAATAGATCTTAGCCATCCCGCTTAATGTCAGTATGTCTTCTAACGGCTCAGTGATCATTATTATTTGACTCTCAGGTAACCACCCTTCAACGTCTTTGATGATATTTTCTCGTGATGCGAGAGTGCCTACTAATACACGAGGGAACACCCTCCGAAATCGCTCTACATCTCCTTGCTCAAGCGCATCGTAGACCGCTTTCGTACCCGTGATAACTGATTGGCCAAAGAAGTCTGGTAGGCCATCGCGTCGCTCTTTTGGTATAGCAAGGAGATTTGGAATCAAATCCGTCATACGCTCGGTAGCGCTCTTATACGCATCATTAACCACCATTTTTTCAGCATTTGCGTCGATCGTTACCCACTTGAGATCTTTGATTCTATGAAATTCCTCAGAACCATTAATAAGCTCTGAGACGTCTTGTCCCAGGTCAACCAACTTTGAAGTAAACTCCATTGAAGTGCTCGTAACGCTTGCAGAGGACAGCGGTTTATTGTTGAGCTTAAGCTGCGCAGATAGGGCATTCAGCTTTGGAGCGGCTGTCTTGATGTATTCGTAATAATTTTTGATAGCTGCGTAATAGTGATGAAGAGACAGGGTGTCCAAGTACCACTGTGGACTTATCAAGCCATCTTCGACAGGCTTCTCGTTATCCAAATTCTTCTGGATTTTTTCTAGCTCGGGTATTAGAGCAACGGGCAGTTTCTGTTTATAGAAGTTACCAGACTTACCCCACTTAATCTTATGCATTCGGGCTACTACATCTCCTGGCTTGGTATCGTGCACCTGTTTTAACAATCCAAGAAGCGCCGCTACGGTTAGTCGGCCTACTGCTTCGTACAAGGAAAGGATACCTTCTAATTCTTCGTCTGTCCCGTCTTCCTTTAGAGTCGACAATTCTTCGACAATCAAATCAATAGTCTTGTTGACTATCAAGGCTGTCGTCGTTTTAACTAATAGCTTCCCGCTATTCTCTGCCAATACAACAAGTACCTCCGCACACGCTTGCGCACCCGACCAGTCCTTGACCTGTATCAAATGACGCAATATCTTTTGGATAGTTCTGATCGCACGTTCTTCAAACCATTCATTGTGACGAACAATATTCGGGAGAAGCCCAGTTCCAGTATTTAATGAAACAATCAAACTACTGTCTTCAGTCAACAGCCACTTTTGGTGCTGGGTTTTCGAAGCAAACCATTCGCTACTTGTAGGAATCCTATTTCGGTTTTCAAAATATGATTGGAGAGACGATCCGAGATACTGAGATAGTGCAACTAATTGCTGACCAGATAGTTCAAGTGGCTTGATACTGAAGTCTACGAGCTTATCAAAGCTGTCTAGAGCACGCAAAGCCTTACGATGGTGAAGTTTTTGAATAGTAGGGTTTGCATAATCTTTACTTCCGAACATCACTCCTTTAATGGAAATGTCTAACTGATCCTGAAGCCTGGAACTGGCTTCAGCAGGATGCACGAAGTAAAACGTTTGACTTCCTAGTGACGCAAACCTCATTACTACATAAGCGCATATCAAAACGAGGCTAACCGGGCCAATCAGTGATGGTTTAAAGTCGGCGCTCATTGCAACCAGGTAGAAAATACCAACTAAGGTCGCCACTACCAATGTTTGGATATACTGTTTGCCCATCCTCTCATTTAGAAATAGCTTTTGTAGACTTGATGGCGCTTGAAGAAAGTAGTTGCCAGCTACTGCACTAAGAGCCGTGAAATACAGACCCAGCATCACACCAAGAACCGTGACTAGAACCACCAACAACTGCACCAGCGTATCAACATTCCCATTTGCCCCTGTCTTTACGGTGAAGTCTATGTTGAACAGATGAAAGAGTAGCTGGCTTGCAATCTGCATCACTACGATGAAAATGATCGCTAACAAAAACTGATAAGGCATTGAACGGAGTGAGCTCCAAACCAAGGCGGCCTGAATCCGTTGTTCACGGCCAAATTCTTTTCGTTTGTTGAGTTTTAAAGCGGAGTTGTTTGAAGCAAGCTTAAGTTTACGCTTGATGCGCCAATAACTTTTATGCTCCTGTAGGTAGTTGATAATTTGGTAGATGTACATAGTTTCTTCATCCCACCGAACACTTTTATAGGATTATATCACCTCTGGTAGCGGCTGTCTTGCTATTAATGGCCAGAGAAGATATTGATGAAGAATTCAATGATCCCGGAGATTCCAACAAGTAACGCAACTATCCAACCAGTCATTTTGCCCACTTTACGAATCGGCGAATTTCTGTCAGCAGATTCAAGGATTGCTATCGCTTCCTGCCTTGCAGCCTCCTGTTGTGGCGGTAAGCCAGGCACTCCGTACAGCCTTCCAAGTTCGCTCCTCGTTAGAGCATTGCCAAGCTTTCGGTCGTTCAAGAGTTTTGCAAGCTGCTGTAAATTCAGAGTTCTGTAATTCATAGATCCATTATAACTTTGTTACTATTAGCACCACTATGGCCCTCCAAAAAAATTATTAAAGACTTCTTACGCGGAAGTCTTTTTTTATATGTCGCCTGCCCAACTCGGGTATATACTTGTATAAGTACGAAAATAACGGGGCGGAGAAATCATGAACGAATACGCGCGCAAAAGCGAAGAACAGCTCTCTGAGCTGCAGTACACGCACGAAGACGCACTCGTGCAGCTTGAGAATTACAAACTGCTCGTGGAAAGCGTTGAAGACTACGCTATTTTCATGCTCGACCCCAACGGCATCGTAATGTCTTGGAACAAAGGAGCCGAAAAATTCAAAGGCTACAAACCGAATGAAATCATCGGCAAACATTTTTCGACATTCTATCTGAAAAAAGACAAAGACAACAAAAAACCGGAGAAAGAACTGGAGATCGCCAAAAAACACGGCCGCGTTGAAGACGAAGACTGGCGTATTCGAAAAGACGGCAGCAAGTTCTGGGCGAACGTTATTATTACCGCACTGTTTGATAAAGACAAAAAGCTTATCGGTTTCGCCAAAGTCACGCGTGACCTGACGGACCGCAAGCGCCAAGAAGACGAACTCAGCAACACCAATATGCTGCTGAAACAGCAGCAAGAAGAACTCAAACAACTCAATCAATCTAAAGACGAATTCATTTCCTTGGCATCCCACCAACTCCGCACGCCGGCTACCGCAGTCAAGCAGCTGCTCGGCTTGTTACTCGAAGGATTCCAAGGCGAACTCACCGACCTGCAGCTGCACACGCTGCAACGCTCCTACGAAAGCAATGAGCGGCAAATCGCCATCATCAACAGCCTCTTGCAGGTCGCTCAGCTGGATGCGGGCAAAGTCATACTGCAAAAGAAAATCGTTTCGCTCGATGCGATGGTCGAAGGCATCATTGAAGAACAATCGAATTCGTTCAGTCTACGCAATCAAACCGTGACGTTCGACCGTGGCGCCGAAGGCACGGATGCGGGCATCGACGCGAAATACTTCCGCATGGCGCTCGAAAATCTTATTGATAATGCTTCGAAATACACGCCCGAAGGAGGCGCGGTACATGTCGCCACCAAGCAAACCGACGACGAGCTTATCTTCACGGTACAAGATACCGGTGTCGGTATCCCCGAAGCCGAAATGCCTCGACTGTTCGAAAAATTCAATCGCATCACGAACGACCTGACACATAAAGTATCGGGCAGCGGACTCGGATTGTATTGGGCGAGGGAAATCATTCAGCTGCACGGCGGCACGCTCGAAGTGAAATCAAAACCTGGAGAAGGGACTTTATTTACCGTACGCATAACGACGGAGGATGCCGATGCGTAAAATCCTGATCGTTGAGGACGAAGACATCCTGAGAGAAACCTACGAGATGATCCTGTCCACCCAACCGTACATTGTCGACAGCGCCGAAAACGGCAAAACAGCACTCGAGAAATGCGAGACGACGACATACGACCTCATTTTGCTCGACATCATGATGCCGGTGATGAACGGCGTCGACTTTTTGAAGCATTTCGGCCCTGAAAATCACCGCAAGACCCGCGTCATCATGCTGACGAACCTGTCGTCGGGCGAAGAGCTTGATACGACGCTCACACTCGGAGTATCTCGCAGTGCACTCAAATCCGATCTTTCTCCCCGCCAATTGCTTTCGCTGGTACGGTACGAAATCGAAGCATCTTAATGCCAGGCAGTGCGAATGCGCTATACTTGAATTGCAATGGACGTACACACGAATATCCCGCTTAAAAACTTCACGACGATGAAACTCGGCGGACCCGCACGGTTCATGGTGGAGGTCCGAACCCCAGCCGAACTAAAAGCGGTCCACGAAAACGCAACCGAAAAAGGATTGCCGATCTTTATCTTAGGCGGTGGGAGCAATCTTATTGCACGCGACGAAGGATTTGCAGGTCTTGTGATACGTATCCGTCTTCCCGGCTTCGAAGTCATCGCTGACGACCTCTACGCGACAACCATCAAAATCGGCGCGGGTGAAAACTGGGATGCCACCGTGCAACGAACTGTCGATATGAACTTGTCCGGCATTGAAGCAATGTCAATGATTCCCGGTACTGTCGGTGCCGCCCCAGTACAAAATGTCGGCGCCTACGGCCAAGAAATTGCCGATACGCTCGTCTCGCTCGAAGCGTACGACTCGCAGTCGCATGAATTTGTCGTCCTCAAAAACGAAGAGTGCAGCTTTGCCTACCGCGAAAGTATTTTCCGCAGCTCCGAAAAGGGGCGTTTCGTTATTACGAGCATCACTGTCAAACTTTCAAAAACGCAGCCGCAACCCCCTTTTTATGACGCGCTGCAGAAATACTTCGATGCGAACAACATCAAGATGCATACCGTGCAGACCGTACGCGACGCCGTTATGGCAATTCGTACCGAAAAGCTACCCGACCCGACCGAACGCCCGAATACCGGTTCCTTCTTTAAAAACGCTATCGTTGAAAATTGGCAGTTGAATGACATCCGAGCTGCATATCCGGACTTGAAAGTATTTGATATGGGCAACGGCCATTCAAAGGTCCCTACGGGATGGCTGATAGAACAGACCGGCCTCAAAGGCCAATTGCTGCACGGCATGCGCGTTCACGATAAGAACGCGCTGGTGCTGATCAACGAATCAGCAACTGGTTACGCAGATTTGGTAGCAGCACGAGATGAAATCATCGGTGCGGTACGTGACAAATTCCGTATTCAAATCGAACAGGAACCGCTCGAAATCTCCTAGCTTGCGATTTGCCCTCAAACCCCTTATGCTATAAGTATGAAACGGCGTGGGTTCACGATTGTTGAGCTGATCATCACAATCACTATCATGGGTATTCTGCTCACACTGGCAGTTGTTAACGTCAATGTGACGCAAGCGAAAGCGCGCGATGACGAGCGCAAAGGTGATATAGACTCGATCGCGAGCGCCATGGAAGCATTTTTCGCCTCGGGTACCAGTACCAGTGCAAATTTCGGACGCTACCCGTCCGTCGGTATTACGGGCTCGTACACAACACTCAAAAACAACTTGCCCGATATCGACATGAAATCTTTAGCGGCTCCCGGTATTGCCGTGCCGACAGACAATACCCTCCCTGCGAGCTTCGTCGTCTCGACGAATACCGGTACCGCGCCGAGCATTCAAACCACGGCCGGCGTTACGCCGCAACCGACTATTTCGCAGTACGTGTACCAACCGATCAGGAGTGACGGCGGCGTCTGCCAGTCGACCGATGGCGATTGCCGTAAATACAATCTGTTCTACAGGCTTGAAAACGACAACACGATATACAGGGTAACGAGCAAAAACCAATGATACGTACGCGCACTGAATCGGGGTTTACTGCCGTTGAACTGCTCATTACGCTGTTCGTCGCGGCAGCATTCTTGATCGCCTCCTATCAGCTGTTCAACTTGATCATCAAAGACGGCGGTGCGACCCGTTCGGAAGCCCGCGCTGCCAATGTGGCCTACGACTACTTACGGCAATATTCTACTTCCGCAACAACGATTCCCTGCACGGCTTCAAACCCGCTGAATGCCTCGCCTTTGACGATCGATGGCCTGACCAACGTCACGGTCGACGTCAGCGTTACTTGCCTTCCCAACGAATCACCGAATCTTTCAAGAGTCTCCGCCAACGTGCATTTCAACGTTCCGCAAAAAACGGTCAGCTACAGTACGTTCACCAGTTCTGCCGGCGCATCCTCCAACGGTGACATAACCGACGGATTAGTTGCATGGTTCAAGTTGAATGGAAATACGAACACGTCCGTTGGAAGCCCGAACGGCAACAACACCGACGCCATTTCAACCACGCATAACGCGGTGCAGGACAGCGCCTTCCAGTTCAATGGCACGACGGCAAATATTAACGCGCCGTCAACATATTCGCTCGGATCAACGAACGTGACGATCTCCTGCTGGGTATGGAATTCGGCTTCAACGGCTTCAAACTCAGGTTCGTTCGTGAATATCGGCAACGGGGGCAATGGATACGGCATCGGCATCGGTTCCGGCAAATACGACAATGCAACCCCCGGTACAAAACTGCTGGTACTCTTCGAAGGCGTCCGCTGGATCCCGACGACGACGGACCTCGGCACGGGCTGGCACCATGTCGTTCTGACGCTCAACGGCAGTGGCACGCCGTCCGTCTACCTCGACGGTTCGCTCGCGGGTGGGACTATGACGGGGAATCAAGCGACGCCGCCTACAGGCAGTACGGTCATCGGCGGGAGCGCGAACGGAACAGCACGCTACTACAAAGGGTCTATCGATGACGTCCGCTTGTACAATCGGGCACTCTCCCTGTCTGAAATCATCGCTTTGTATGGGACGGGGGCTCAGTAATGAAGTTTTTTAAACGCACGCAACGCGCGCAGCAATCCGGTTTTACCCTTATAGAAATGCTGGTTGTTGCGCCTATTGTCATCTTGACCATCGGTGCCTTTTTGACTGTAATCATCAATATGACCGGCGAAGTTTTGGCATCCCGCGCTTCAACAAAATTGACCTACGACGTGCAAGATGCGCTGAACCGTGTCGAGCAAGACGTCAAGCAGAGCAGCAGTTTCTTGGCGACAAACAGCGTCCTCGGAACGAACCAGGGGTATAACGACGACTCGACCGCTTTCGTTAACGCGACCGGCAGCAACGGACCCATGCTCATCTTGAATATGGTCGCAACGACAGGCAATCCGACCTCCACTGCAACCTCGTACGTCTATCTAAAAAACCAACCGAACGATTGTTCGGCTCCGCAACAAAATACGCCGTTTACCTACAATATCGTTTATTTCGTGAAGAATAACACGCTGTTCAGGCGAACGATCATGCCGACGAATTACAACGACACGACGAACACCGTTTGTAACACGCCGTATCAACAGCCGAGCTGTTCACCGACGTTTATGGATGCTCAAGCAAGTTCCGTATTCTGCAAAACAAAAGACGTTGAACTGGTGAAGGGCATCACGCCGAGCACTTTCTTCATCCAATATTTCAACGGGGAATCGACAACATCCGCTAACACGGTGGCAAGTAGCGCATCGACGAACACAGCTCGCGCGACCGCGCTGCAATCCGCAACGACCGTCAGCGTTTCGATAGATGCAACGCAAACCTCGGCCGGTCGCGACGTGCAGCGAAGCGCCGTCATGCGGGTCTCACGTTTGGATACCAACGCTTCGAGCATCGCCGTCGTTACTGCTACGACCGCGCCGAACGCACCTTCGTCCGTGACCGCTTCGATCACCGAACCGACATTTGCGACCTTCCAATGGAACAAAGTCGGTACGGCAACGAGCTACACCATCGAGTACCAGATCAATGGCGGCGCATGGACGACCGGCTTCAACAACCAGAACCAAACTACTTACACGGTGACCGCTTCAGGCCCGAATGACGTCGTAAACGCACGCGTGAAAGCGAACAATTCGCTGGGTAGTTCCGGGTACGCGTATGCCAGCGTCACCGCGCCGCTCTGGATAAGCCCGGGGTTGCAAAACGGCTGGTCCAACTACAACAACACCTATGCGACTGCTGCGTATTTAAAAACTACCGATGGGTTCGTCATGCTTAGGGGTTTAATCACCGATACCGCATTTACTGGAAACGAAACGATGTTCACCCTTCCGGTCGGATATCGCCCGGAAAAACTCCAAACGTTCCAAGTAGAATCGAACAATGACGGCGCGACGGTCACGGTGAACCCTGATGGCACGGTCGTTGCCAGCACGAATATCGATGCTTCGTGGGTATCGCTTTCAGACGTCAAATTCCTATCCTCCACCTCTTCTCACCCTTTCACGAACTTGACATTGTCAAACGGCTGGACAAACCGCGCCAGTTCCGCAGATGACCCTTCGCTCGGGTACGCCGAAGATGCGATCGGCCGCTATTTTGTTCGCGGTACTGTGACGGGTGGAACTTCGACAGACAACACTGTTATTGCAACGATGCCGGCTGATGCCGCAACGGCAAAATACTCGCATATCGCCGTCCGTTCCGGCGGCGGCGGGAACAACCTTGTCGGCGTGAACACGACAAGAAATCTGGTCGCCAAAGGCATCGGCGTCGGCTCGGCATACTTCCTGAATATCGCTTACCTGCCAGACTCATACACTGGAACATGGAACAACATGACCTTCCAAAACAGCTGGGCGAACTACGGGGGTCAATATAACACAGGCCAATACACAAAATCTTCAGACAACGTCGTGACGCTGCG
>Ga0265798_10001935_pt1 | contig 31087 bp, 45 predicted proteins | sample P3T30metagenome_FD_192430 | JGI IMG/M metagenome (GOLD analysis project Ga0265798, IMG submission 192430) | Plant litter microbial communities from East Loma Ridge, Irvine, California - P3 T30 | ecosystem: Environmental > Terrestrial > Plant litter > Unclassified | place: USA: California... | reverse complement strand
CCAGTGGAAGATTCAGCGCCTTGCCACGCATGGTCGTGAAGGTCGTACCGCCGTCCGTCGACTTGATCAGATTGATGTTCTGGCGCGGGTAGCCAGACATCGTGAACGGGCCATCGCCCTGCAGGAACTCGGTCGTTACGTACAGCGTGTCGACGCTCGCAAAGGCAATCTCCATGCCGTAAGAGCCAAGGTACGAGGCCGCATTGCCAGCGAGGAAGTCAGTGCCTTTGCGGTCGAACGTGGCGCCGTTCCATTTGTAGATGCCGGCCAAGTAGCCATTCCCGCGTGCGCCCATCCACATGCTGCCGTCGAACTGGTTCCGGAAGAAGCGGCGGTAGGAACAGTTTACGTCGAGGCCCGCAGGTGCGGTCGTTGCCGCCAGTGCCGAAATGTCTTCGGTAGGCGCCGACAGGCCCTTCCATGGTGTGTGGTGCGCTTCGCCATAGGTGATGACCTTACCGTCGTCAGTAACGCACACGCTGCCGTCCCGGTGCCCGATGGTCGTATCGTGCGTCCCGGTGCCGATCTGCACGTCCTGGATCATCTCGTACGTGTTCTTGTTCAGCTTCGCCAGGCGCGATTGCTGCACGCCACCAACGGTCACGGGGGCGACGACATAGACCGCGTTGGCCGTAGTCCAGATCGGCGTGTACAGCGACAGCAGCGAGATCACTTTGGTGCCCGAGTACGGCGTGTTGAAGCTCGTTGGCGACAGGTTACCGGCAGGTGTGACGCTGGCTTCGACCAGATCGGGGGTTGGCACAAGCTCGAACCCGCGGATACGCATCGTGCCGCCGACGCTGTCCTGCTGGCGGCCAATCTTGAAGTGCGAAATACGTCCGGCATCTTCTCGGGTGAACGAAAACGGCAGCTGCGACCGCTCGACAATGCCAGACCCTTGCGGCGGAACCAGATTGATCACCTTGTTCGCATAGACAGGCTTTGACGAATCAGTCCACGGCTCATAGGCGCCGTAGAATCTAACCGATGCAGGCGATGGCTGACCCGGCGTGCCGGCCATCGACCACAGCATATAGACGTCGTACTTCTGCCCCACGACCGCAGTATCTGCGGTGAAATGGATTTGTCCCTGCGCGTTCGGGAAAGCGTAGGTGGCCGCCCCGTCGACGTCGTTGGCGGTATATGGCGAACCGGTGCTGACTGCCATTTTGGATGGCAGAATTGTGATAGTAGGATTCGCCATATTTTATTCTGCTTTGCTGAGGGTTTCGAGGATGGCGTCGACTTCGGTGGCTGGCATCGTGGCCAAGTGCTCGGCGGTCAGGTCTTCGTTTCCAGCTTGATGGTTTTCATTTGCCCGCGCCGCTCGTACATCACCGTGGTGATGCCGCGCTCGCGAAGCATGTTGAGTGCGTCCGCATGCGTGGCGCGGTCGATCTTGCCGACGGCGCCGTGCATGTACACAGTGCTGCTTGTCAGGTGGTCGACCGTGATGATGCCGCCGTACGGCCGGCGTGCCTCGTACCCCCCCGGCTCGTCGTACGCACGGATGGTCGAGACGGTCGTTACCATGTGAAGGTGGGCCATAACGGTAGCTTTCTCTTAACGCTGTGCCAGGCTGGCGCGCGCGGTGCGCACCGACCTGGCGCAGGCCATGCGGAAGATTACTTCGCTGGTTTTGCAGCTTTTGCGTCTACCTCGTACGGCTTTGCCACCTTGCCGTCGGTCAGGATCTTGGCCTGATCGGCCTCGAAGCCGGCGACGTCGCCTGGACTGTAAATTTTCCAAGGCTTGATGAATTCGACAGTTTCCACGATGGAGTTCCTTAATGAAGGGTTGGCCGACCTGCGGTAGCAGGCCGGCATTCAGGCCGCTTTACGCGCCCCAGGTAACCGCGGTCAGGATCGCGATCGATTCGACGTGGCGCGGGCCGAAGTCGTGCTTCGCGATGACGCGCACCAGCGTTTGATCACGCTGGAAGGCGCTCACGAGATTGCCGCCTTCGTCCTTGTACGTCGCTTCCTTCGAGTAATCGATCAGAAGCGTTTCGTCTTCGCCGATGAAGCAGTCGTTGAAGTCCACGAAGTAGATTTCCGACTGGTTCGAGCTGGCGCCCAGGTTGTTCGGGATCTGGGTCGTCTTGCCGACTGGATAGCCCTTCAGGTTCCCGTCCTTCATTTCGGGATAGACCTTGTTGCCGTTGCCGTCGCGCAGACCTTCCAGGAAGCGGAACGAACGCGGCGACATGATCCAGCCGGGCGCGCCCATGTTGGCGTTCACGTTTTCCAGAGCCAGAATCAGCTTGTTCAGATCGTTTTCGATCTTCTGCAGCGTGTCACCCGCGGATGCCGCGAATTTGAAGCCGGCCAGCGCCCAGGCCAGCAGGCCTTTCGGGGTTTCCAGGGTGCCGTCGTCGCGGATAAACGCCTTGTCTTCGCGCGAGCTCATGGCGCCAGTCAGGTCATCCACCACCAGCTTGTCGACGTTCGGGCTCGTACCGGCGTAGGCCAACAGGTCGTTCGAAATCGGGACCAGGCCGGTCAGCTTCTTCGCCGACAGCTTCAGGTTGTCGAAGGTCTGGCCAGTCACACCGATATCCGAATCGCTGCCGGTGTAGCCAACGACTGCACCACCCTTCAGGCGCGGCAGGGTGATGTTGCCGTTCGTGAGCGGCAGCGTGCGCGCGCCGAGCCGGCGGACAACCGACTGCGGACGCCACAGCTCGATTACTTCACGGGCCATGTTTTGCGGGACGAGCACGCCGCCGGCGCCAGGCGTCAGGGTGTTCAGTGCCATCGCGACGTCTTCACCGAAGTGATTGTCCATCGCGAACTTGGCGGCCACCTGCTGGTTGCCTTGAGCGACGACCAGTGCGCGCACCATGCGCGACATGCCGGTACCGGGAACGCTTGGCATGCGCGGCGTCGCCGGCATGCTTGCAGCGGCTGCAGGCGGTGCTGCGGGTTGGTGGATCGCCGACAGGGCGCGATCGACAGGCACGGCGGCCGCAGCGGCCATGCTCTCGGATGCTTCCATGCGGGTAATTTGCGCGGTCAGCTCGCCGAATTTGGTTTGCAGACCGGTGAACTCGACCAGCTGCTCGGCGGTCAGTTGACCACCGCCGGCTTCGATCAGGGCCAGGGCTTGCACGCTGGCGTTGACCTTGGCGCGTTCGCTGCGGAGTTCGTTAATGGTTGGCATATTGCCTCTCCTAAAATGGAAAAAACCGCCTCGGGGGCGGCTTGGTTGCTTGTCCCGCGAACGCGGTCAAATTTGGGATTGGATGGCCATCGCTTGCGCGCGGGCTCCGATGGAAGGTTTGGTACTGCGCGCAGCGCGCGACTCGCGCGCCTGCATCGCAACGCGATCAATTGCCGCTTGAGGGGTCTCAATGCGATCGGCAAAACCGATGTCCACACCCTTTTGTCCGAAGAAGACGCCGGCCTCGGTGGCGCGTACCGCGTCGGCACCGATTCCACGGTACTTGGCGACGGCCTCCACGAACTGGGTGTAATAGCCCTGCACCATGTCGACTAAGAATTTCATCGACTGCTCGGTGATGGGCTCGTGCGGGCTGAGATCATTTTTGTGTGCGCCGGCGGCGACAGTTGTCACCTTGACGCCCATCTGCTCATTGCGCGCCGAGATGTCCAGGTGCTTGGCGATGATACCAACTGAGCCGACGCCCGACGTGCGGGACATGGAGATATTCCCGACGGCGGCGGCGATGAGGTACGCCGCAGAGAAGCCGTTGTAGTGAATAATCGCAGTCATGGGCTTGACGGCGCGTGCCTCGAAGAGGAAGTCAGCCAGCTCGTAGCAGCCAGTGGTGCTGCCGCCCGGGCTGTCGATATCGAAGGCGATCTGCTCCACCGACGGATCGGCCAGCGCGGCACTCACTTGCGCGCGGACCTGTTCGTAGCTAGTCATTGTCTCGCAGGGGTTCATTTGCATGCTGCGGCTGACCAGCACGCCATGCACCGGGATAATCGCCACTCCGGTGTCAGCAATGGACTGGCGGCGCGCCGACTCAGCGCGCATCGCCGCTGTCTCGTATGGACCGTCGTTGTCCTCCATCATCTGCGGCTGCGCGCCATTGATGCTCAGGTTGACGATGTTCAGGCTCATCTGCTGGTTCGCCCAGGCAGCAGCCTGGTCGAGCATGGCCTCGGTGACCATGAGCGGCTGATTGAAAATCATGCCGGCGATGCGAAAACGGTTCTTCATGCGAGGATTCCTTCAATTTCAGCGACTTGCTCGGCGCTCGCCTTCACGGGCGTAACCGGCAGTGGCTTAGCCGCGTCGACCATGTTGAGCGGCTGCAGGTAGGTGTTGCCACCCATGATAGGGGGCAGGTTTTCCAGGCGGCGAATGTCGTTCACAGACAGCCATCCCCACTGGCGGGCGACCGCGTATGCGGCATAGCGCGATCCTTGATCGCCGCGCAACAGGCCGGAGACGTTGAACTCGATGTAATACTCATCCCGCTCGCTCGGGAGCAGCAGGTCGCGCATCATCGCCTGCTCGTGTCGCTTGATCCAAGGCAGCAGCGTGTAAATCACGAACTGGATCGCCTGGTGCTCGATGTTCGAGAACGTGGCCTTGTCTAGCTCGCCGATCATGTGCGGCGGCACCTTGTAGATGCGAGCAATGTCGAGCGAAGTCAGCTTCAGGGCCGGGATCAGCTCCGCATCGACGTTGGTCATCGAGAGAGGCTTGAACGTCATCCCCTCCTGCAGCATCGCCACGCGCTTGGCGTTGGTGCTGCCACCGTACATCTGCTGCCAGCGGTCGGTGATTCGATCGATGACGCTCTGGTCCTTGATCGGCGACGACTCTCGCGGCCGCTCGATCACACCCGACAGCGCAGTTCCGTTCAGGAACGACTTGCCTGCGTATTGCTGGATCGCCTGCGCATGGCCGATGGCGTTCGCGTGCAGCATGATCGGCGACATGCCGACGTAGTTGTTCAGGCTCCACCACCGGACATGGTGCACCATCCGCTGCGGGATCGGCTCCTGGCCATCGATGCGGTAGTACGGCAGCAAGTCAGGCCCCTTGAGCACCTGTACGCTTTCCGTATCGACTGGGTACAGTCCGGTGACCGTGCCATCGCCGTCGCGGCCGATCAGGCTGATCGAGTTGCCCCGGGTACCGGCCTTCAGCTGGCTGTTCTCCAAGAACTCGAATGGCGTCTGCCAGGGATTTGGAGCGTATGCCAGGATCCTGTATAGCGTGTGGTCCTTAGCCGACTCGCGCCCGCCCCCTTCGGTGCGACGGAACAACTCAAGCTTAAGCTGCGCGATACTTTCTGCGATCAAAGTAACGCAGGCCTGGAGCGATGTCAGCGTGAGGGCCGACTCGACAGTTACCAGCGGTCCCGCATCGGAGCGTGCCCCACCCAGGCCGGAAAGCCAGCTGCCGCCGCCGGCGCTAACCTGCGGGCTAAAAAACTGTTTGGCGAACATCCGTTATTCCTTGATGCCACCGCGCGCCATGGCGCGGGCAACGGTGTACGACCAGAACAGCAGGCCAGCGCCAGCGACGATGAAGCCTGCTGGGAGGAAGATCATCCCGGCGCCGACGGTAATCGAAAGCAGGCCGATGATGCCGGCGACGAGGGTCGCCCAGTCGATGAAGCTCATATGCAAACGCCCTCGTCGTAAATTGATGTGGCCTGGTTTGGTACTGGGTCTAGTGCCATAAGTGAGACGGCATTGAAAAGCGCCATCAGCGGGTCAATCTTCGCGATGCCCGATGCCTGCTTGGTGATAATGAGCGCGTTTCCGCGGGGCTCGACCTTTGCATTACCGACGCACCAGTTCATCAGAGGCTGGCCACCGTGCACCAGCACACCTTCTGCCAGCTTTCGCTCAGTAACGCTGATAGGGCCAACGAGCTTCCAGCCTTGAGGAACGCCGAAGCACATGGCTTCGTCAATGCCAGCATCGATCAGGGCCTGGAACATCACCTTGTGCGTCTTTTCCGGATCCAGGCCGACCGATGCAAGCAAACCCGACTCGTTGATCTGCTTGACGACAGCGGCCACTGCGGCCACGTCGCCGGGCAACTGCTCGATGATGATCAGATCACCCTGCTCCTTGAAATCTTCGTACCGGCTCTCTTCGCTTTTACGCCGGTCGAGTGCAATTGGGTGCGCCCATGCCCGCGTCCATCCCAGCCACTTTCGAGTTGACCGCTCGCGGCCGACCACAGCCAGGCCCAATAAGTCATCCAGGCCGCCGCCGTCGATACCAACGGTGACCACTTCACACCGTTCGAGCAGCTGCTCAAGCGTCAAACCGGGCACCTTCGCTTGCTGCTCCCAGAAATCAGCGCCTGCCCAGCGGTCAGATCGCAGATTCAACCCGATTTCGACGTTCAGGTGCTTGGCGAGGAACTGCTGGAACTTGCCGTCCGTCCGGTGCTGCATTTTGCGCAGCTGGTCTTCAAGCCATTCGGCGCTGACAGAGCGACCAATGTTCGGGTTGGTGATGTAGTAGGTCGACGAGTCGAGGTAGGCCTTGGCCTTTACCATGGCTGCCGGGTACTCATAGAGCACGCCCAGCGATTTCTGATCGTGGATCTTCCCGTCTCGTACATCACGGAAATAGTTCAGCTTGTCTTTGTAGACGCCGGCGGGTGGCTCGTCGCTCTGGGTGGTCAGGTAGATAACCCAGCCCTCGTCGCGCGATACCTGGCCACCCAGCGCCTCCATAAACATCGCCTCGGCGTTGCCACGCTTGCCGAACAGCCAATGCTCGTCAACCAGCACCTTTCCGGACTTTTTGCCGGACACGGTATCAGTGTCAGCTGCTACGACCTTCAAAGAGGCGCGCGAAACGCGATGCGTGATCGTCCGAACATGGTCCTGGACGTGAAACAGCGCCAGCAGCTCGTCGTCGGCGCGGACCATCGCGGCGGCCGGCTTGAAGCTGTTGTCGGCCACTTCCTTGGTTGGCGCCAGAATGAGGTGCTCTTCTTCGTCGCGCCAGCACAGGATCACTGCAGTCAGCATGATGCCCGCGGCGATCGTCGATTTCGTGTTTTTCTTACTGATCAGCAGGTAGTACTCGCGGATCATCTGCTTGCCAGTTTCGGCGTCGTAGCCACCGAAGATCGCAGCGACGAAGTCAAACACCCATTGTTCACTGCACTCGCCGAACGTCGGCTTGCCAGGCAAGTCAGTCACCTTCAATTCTTTGAAGATGGCCAGCGCCTGCTCAGCCTGTTGCGGGAAGATCGGCGGAGGAATGATCGACAGCTTGGCCTTTATCCTGTCTTCCCAATCCGGACAGGCGGTAGACCATTCCATATCGTCGTCCTTACTTCACTGCCTTGAGCTGCGGCGGGGCCGCCGCCGCGAAGCGACTGGCCACCTTCTTGGCGTCTTCGTTTTTCTGATCTTTTTTCCCGCCCTCACCCAGCTTCTGGTGCTTGAACGGCATCAGTGCTTTGGCGACATCAGCACGGATGCGGATATCAGCCGCCGGCTCGTTCATCAGATTCGTGAGGAATTCCATCGGGTCTGTGGTCGACGGGATGTCGACCACCTCGTCAGCCTGCGGTGGTGGTTTGGGGACGTTCGCGCCGCCAGTGGCGCCAGTGCCACGCCGCTGATCAAGGTAGGCTTTAACATCCGGGTCTTTAACATTTCTGGACCCGGCTGCTGATGCCGTTTTTTCACTAAAACCGGCACGAATCGCCGCTTCCTTATTCGAGAACCCGGCCAAAACGGCATCGGCGAAGGCTCGCTTTTTGCCTGTTAAAGCCATTAACAATTTCCTCCAGGGGGATTTTTTTCTGCGCGTGAGTTGCTAGTCGGTGTCCGGGTCCGAGGCGTTGTAGACTTACAACACCCCCTCCCCGCCAGCACAGACAGGCGTCAGGTGCGGGGCCAAGGGTGGCGCGGTTCGATGTGGGGCGACTGCGGGGCGATGGCGCGACCATCGCGTAAGCCCTGCTCGTATGCATCGCGTGGGTTGGAGCGCACGATGCGGCCGACATGCTTGATGCTGAAGTACACGGTGCGCGTCAGGGCGGCCAGGACGTTCAAGCCCAGCGGCAGGCAGACTGCTTCACCGGTCTGCCACCGGAACCATGCAACGCCGTAGAAGCGTGGAATGATTTCGCCGTTCGTGATCTTCTTGAGCATGCTGTGTCCTATCTACCGCGCGCGCGGTCCGCTGCCTCACGCGCCGTCTTGGCGTCGTGGCATGGAACGCAGAGCACTTCCTTGTTCGATTCGTCGTCGCTGCCCTTCTTCCAGAGCGGGATGATGTGGTCGACCGGGCCACCGATGGTGGTGCGCCCTTTGCGCTTACACTCCTGGCACAAGCCGAAGTCACGCGCTCGGATGCGGTCACGGTCGCGCACACCAGCCGACCCGCGCTTGCGCTCGACGGTTTCAGGCCGCTGCGTCGGCAGCATGGTGACTTTGCTTGCCGCTGGCCGAAGTTGTGTTCGTAGCTGCTGCAGCTTCACGTCAGCTCGATCTTGATTCCGCGATCAACGATCGCGTCGATCATCTGATCGGCGCGAGCTGGGCAGAGCGAGGCGCACAGGAACGCGACGGCGAGCGCGGGACGAACCCACCATGCAACATGGGTGCGCAATGCAAGGGATACGGTTGCCATCAGTTGGCCTTCCATGGCTCGTGTGCATGCTCAATGCTCGGCTCACGTAGCGCCTGCGGCCCTGAGAACAGCGCGCGAATGACCTGCTTCACATTGGCAGGGACCTGACGTGCCGCCTCGACGATGCTCGTGCTTGGTCCGCCGTGGCCTTTGGCGCGCAGGATGGTCTGGGCTTCTTCGCACGCCGCCAGATGCTCAGCAAACTGGTTCAGGCGATGAAGGTCAGCCGCCTTGGCCGCATGGGCGCCAGGTCCGAGCACGGCGCGCAAGATCTCGGCGCGATAGATGCGTGCGATGTCGTTCATGCATTGCCTTGTTGGTTGCTGAAGATTGCCAGCTCACGCATCTTGTAGACCCGGCGACGTAGCCAAGCCAGCTCATCGTGAATGCTCACGCTACTTCTCCCCGAAGCCCGGCACATCCCTAAACGTCGCCTTATGCACCCGACGGACAAAGACGATGACCATCAGCACGACCAGCGTCCACAGAGCGCCGAACAACCAGCCCGGCGCATGCAGTCGATCCAGTAACAGCCAGAAGAGGATTGCGAATACGATCGGAGGGCGTGGCGGCAACGAGCTTTGCTTGATGAGCACTTCATGCGACATGACATACCTCGGGAAAAGAAAAAGCCGCCCGGCGCACTGATGCGAGGGGCGGCGAAGATCCTGCTCTGCAGGACCGGAGACACGGGAGCGGACGGCGGGACTCTCACCCGCGGCTTGGGCTGTGTGCGATTCGCGCATCACCAGGCAGGCTACGGCCGCATTGATCGGTTGGCCCGTGCGTGGGCCAGGCGGCGAGCCTCAGAGCTATCTGCTAGGTAGGCCGCAAATGCAAAAGGCCCACCGGGATGGCGGGCCTTTTCGCTAGACGAGCGCCGGCTGTATTGCGGGCCGGGTACTCGACTGCCTCGGGTGACGTTGGCGCCTAAGCGCACATTACGTGGATCGAGGGATATGTGAAGAAACGTAGTTTACGCCCGGTTCGCGTAGTTTGCAACACTGTTGCACTACAACTCGATACGCGCTGCAACACCTAGGACGATGTCATCAGCGGCCGCACCCAAGTGCATGCGACGATTCATCGTGATGTGGATGTCCGATGGTGTCGCACCGGTGACGTTTCTGAATTCGGCTACTGCCTGGACGGTGGCGAGCAAGATTGCGCTCTCCATCTTTTCGCGTGCAGCGCGGATGCTCTCGGCCGCGCTCATGCCGCTCGCCTCATTTTAGCGGCCGCCCGCGCGCTGTGCGCCTGGTACAGCCCTTGTAACTCCGACACCATGTCTTTGACGCGCTCAATCTCCATCGCACCGCCTTGGACCGGCTCACGGCCAGTGCCGGCGCAGTGGGTGCAGACCCGGCTGGCCACGACCTTCGTACCGTTGCATACTGAGCACTCGCCGCCCAGCCAGTGTGCCAGGCTGACGCGCGCGATCTTGGCGTACATGGCGTAGGCAGCCTTGATGTCCCACTCGGCCTTAATATTCATCCACTTGCGCTCAAAGCCTTTGCGCGCCACCTCGCTGGTCCAGACGCGCAGCAGCACGCCCATATCTCGGGCGCCGCTCTCGATCGCTTGGCGCGGCACGCCGGCGACACTGGCACGCAGTAGCATGGTCCCGAATAGATCGCCCGATCCGCCCGATAGATCGGCGAGCGCAGCAGCGACGAGAGGCTCCGTCTGGTGGTGTTGAGCGTCATCTTGCAGGTTGGAAGTGCTCAGCGCTTGCAGGTATCGTTCGGCGAACATGTTTTCTCCGTGGTAATTCATGAAGATTACCAGCCCATTCGAATAGATGAGTTGTGTCCGAGATTTTCCAAATTGCAAGTTTCAAGCGAAGCTCGGATCAGGACATAAAAACCAAGCAGACCACATCTTGCTAGACGAAGTGTCTATCGAGCTGTATGATAGACACTTCGTCGGTCAGGGTGGCCGATGCCTTTCATGGAGGAGTTATGTCTACAATTGAACAAGCCGTGCAGTCGGTGATTGATCGCTCGGCGCAAGTGCATGACAAAGTGGTTTTACCGGTGCGAACTCAACGATTCTCGACATATGCAATGAGTAACTTTCGAGGCGGAATCGGTAAAAGTACGCTGACCTTTAATATCGCGTATGAGATATCCCATGATGATAAAACTCTTTTAATGGACGTATGTCCGCAAAGAAACGTATCGCAAAGCATTTTCGGTGATTCGGTTTTGGATTTTGAAACTACAATCTATGATGCACTAATTTCAGAAGTCGCTGGCACAGGGCAAATCGAGATTGAGGATTTAATTAATCCAATTTCGTCATACTGCACGTCTTTTTTGGGGCGAGGACGGAAGAAGAGCTACATGATTCCAGGCTCATCTGAACTTTTCCTATTCCCATCACTTCTTTATAGTCAACTCGCTCAGTATGGACAGTTACGAGGTGATCACGGAAAAGCTGCGAGTGCGAAGGTTTTGTTGGCTATCAAAAAAATAATTGCGCGCGCTGAAGAAGAGATTAGGCCTTCAAAGATTATTATCGACACAAGTCCTTTCTTTGCAGGTGCCACGCACTTGGCTTGGTGCGCCGCGGAAGCTCTGATAATTCCAGTTCGTGTGGATCAGCACTCAATCGATGCAATGCGATTAACGCTGGAAATGTTAGCGAAACCAGACAGCGAATTTCACATGTTTAACGCGCAGGCAGGTTTGAATCATCGCCCCAAGGTTCACGCAATTGCGATGACACACTGTGGCTGGAGTCGTCAAAAGAAAAATACGCCCGATAGCTCTACCAAATTTTTTCTCCAGAAAGCACTAGAGGTAGCGAAGGAATACGAGCACCTCTTCTCCGAGGAGGATGCTGAAGATTGCTTCTATTTATTAGACGACTTTCACTCTAGTGGACGAATCAGCGGAAAACAACGCATCCCTTTATCTAGGCTAGAAGCAGGTCAAAAGTTTTTGATCGACGGCCAACGCCTCGAAGTTAACCCTGCCGTGGATCGCTACAAACGAGAAATAAAACATTTAGCTGCTTCGCTATAAAAGTGATTTTACCTAGTTAAGGGAGGAAGGCTCCATGAAGCCTTCCTTCTGATGCAGCTAGAAATTCTCTTCGCTCCAGCCGCCTCCGTGCTTTTTCGCTTTCGCCTGAATGGCAACGAAACGCATTGGGTACAGGTCTGCAGCAATCTTGATCTTAGCGCGTGCGTCGTCCTGCCAGAACCCTTTCACCTCATGCATTTCCAGCGCGCCGTCGGCCAGCATTACGGCGAAATCCGGAGTGTAGAACGTGTTGTCGGCAAGTCGCAATTTGACCCCCTCGAACTTAAACCACGCAACCTCGCCAGCGTGGCGCCGCGCATCGAGCGTGGCAGCGTATGCGGTTTCGGTCTTGTTCATTGTGCCAACCTTGAGCCGGCCCAGCGCCTGGAGCGCACGTTGAGCGGTCATTGGCGAGCCTCGAGCGACGATGCCACTGCGATGGCCAGCTTGTGCAGGCGAGCATTGAACCAACGGCGCACAGCGTACGAGCGCACCACGCTGATCACCGTATAGATCATCCCCAGGACAAGGTTGGCGCCGGGCGTAATGTGGAAGCCAAACAGCGGGAAGATGAACATATTGGCCGTGAAGTTGATCCCGAAACCGATTACTACGTTGATGATTGCCTCGATGAAGGAGCCGAGTCGAGTTTGCGTCATGTCGGCATCCCGGTGAAGTTGATGGTGTAGTGAGCCGGGGTGCGGTCGGCGTATCGGTCGATGATGTCGGCGGCACCAGCATTCAGGGCCGGATAGAACGGCAGCGCGCGCGGCGGCCGGTCGTCCGTGAACTTCCCCTGCATCATGGCATCGCGCAGCACCACCAGCGACGTAATGGCCTTGGTCACGTGCGACATGCCCGAATCTGGATCGAGGTCTTCGCCCTCCCACCACGCCATCAGGTGCCGCATCACTCCGTCGTAGTAGACGGATCCGCGCACGCCGACCACCCGGTAATTGTGCCGGCCATACTTGCTGGCGCCCTCCAGCATCGCCACTCCAATCTCAGCCAGCACTGTCGCCGGCACCGTCGACATCGGCGCCTTGCGCACGCCGACCAGGTCTTTCGGGTTGCTCGGCTTGTCGCCCTCCGTGTGGTGGAGGGACAGCGTCTCATGCGAATCGATCATTTCATCCTTTCATTGCGGTTTGGACTTGCAACTGTTCTTGTTTGGCCTGGCGCCGCTCGATCCAGCGCTCACGCAGCGCCATGTCCTTCGCTCGAATGAACAGCACGCAAGCACGGTCATTCCAAGTAGCGAACGGCCCGCGCAACGGGCTGTCATCCTCGTGGCCCCGGCAATACCCCTGCCCTTGCTTGAGCTTGTCCGGATAACCCTCCGTTTTGAGCCGCTCGCAGCGCGCGCATATCTCGACGTCGGCACCCATCAGGCTGCTCTAGCCGGCGGCAGGTCGCGGCGCACGAGATCCTTGAGCGAGCCAATTCCCTCCGGCTTCGGGGCACGCCGCTCCGGCTGGGGTAGCGCAGCAACAGTCGGCATAATCGCCGTGAACGTGGGCGGCGCTGTCGCCTGCTTGAGTGCGGGGTCCAGCGCCAGCTCGATGCGGGCCTTGAACTGACCCATGTATTCACCCGACCGCGGCGACAGGCCCAGCTCCGCACCTTTAGCCAGAATGGTTGCATCGGTCGCCCACCAGTTTCCGCCGGCCGGCTTTGGCTGGTTGACCGGGGGCGTCCAATCGGCGGCGTAGTGCTCCCCGGGCCCGAAGAACGTAGCCGCCTGCTTGATGAACTGCGGCTCGATCTTCATCGCCTTGACGTAATGGGCGTACGCCTGCGCCCCAGCGAGCATCTCTGCCAGCGTGGCGCCGATCGTGATCCGAGCAGCCCATGCCTTGTGCGCCGCCTTCTTGCTCGCGCCTGGGCGCGCAGGATAGACCTCCCACACGACTTCGAAGTCAGCGGGATAGTCGTTGCGAGCCACTTTCGCGGGCCGGCCACCTGCGCGTAGCAGGTCAAGCTCGTCCAGCAGCTCTATGACCGTGGTCGACTTGAGATGCACTGTCAGGGCACCGGCGGCGAGCGCGCGCAGTGGTGAGTAATCACGCGGCATGGCCCACCTCCTTTTGCCGCTGCACTACCTGGTGCTTCGCCCACTCGCCAGCGACCCAGGTCACGCCTTTCGGAGTGAAGCGCGCAGCGTTGTAGGCATGGCCGCTGATCTGCGCCGTGCCAGCCTTGACGCAGAAGCGCCCGGCGTCGATGTGGTGGGCGTGCGGGGTCCACTCCCCTCCCAGCGGATACATAATCTCCTCGCTGTGCAGGAACCGCCGGAATTCGGGCTCCTTCACTCCGAGCAGCTTGGCCACTTGGCGGAAGCTCTTCGTGCCGGTCGAGTCGGCGTAGCGCTCGACAAAGTCCAAAGCCGGCGCTGCAGCAGCGAGCTGGGCGGCCTGTGCGTCGATGACATCCTGCTGCTCAGCGGCTAGGCGCAGCGCTGCGGCGAACGATTGCGGCACGGCCGGAGCTGGAGCCGACGGTACAGCTTCCAGCGCCTGCCAGCGGTCGATGATTCGCGCGCGCAGCTCGGCGCTGTAGCCGGACGCTACTACCATCGTGTCACGAAACGACAGCCAGAACTCCGTATAGCATTGGCCGTTCTGCGGGTGTTGGTAGGGGGTCTCGTTCCCAGAAACGATACCCTCGGCAATCAATCGTCGTACCGTTTTCAAAACGCTTTCGTGCGGGGCGCCCGTCACACCGGATATCTCGCGGCTCGACATCGTCAAGTCGTTGCCGCCGGTATTTTGCAAATTCAGCATGCTTCCCATGATGTTTCCTTTCTATCCGTTGGCGCCGCGTCAGGCGGCTTCTCTGTACAAGTGTCCCTCGTCGACGCGCTGGAACACCAGCTGCAGCGCAGCGATGGTTTCGGCACGCGTGGCGACTTCCAACTGGGCGTCGTGGATCGTAAGTACGGTTTCGATGTCGCGCATGGCATCACCGTCGAGCCGGAAGTTGCCGCTCTTGACGCTGCGCACCTTGGCGCGGAAAGCACCGTCCAGCGCGCGGATGATCGCCGCCTCGTGCTCTGCACCGATATCAGCCTCGGCCATGGCCATGGCGATGTTCAGAGCGGTGACAACGCAAGACCAGGCTTCTTCGGTCGCGGCACCGGTGCGCAGCTGCTCGAGGCTGAGCCAGTACGCCAGGCCCAGGTCGGCCAGCTGATCCTCGGCGAGTGGCGCGGCGTCCTGCCCGCGCGCGACACACCGTGCAATTGCGGTCAGGCCGCCAGCCAGCGCCACCGGGCGCGGGCGGTACTTCTTCGTCCTCGCCTTTTTCATGCTGCCTCCCGCGCCGGCTGTTCGGCGTCGACCGCCTCGAGGTCGAACAGTGTTGGCATGCTGACCTCGCGCTCCATCGCGCGGCAGTAGTGCACCTGGTCATTGAAATACGCTGGGTTCAGTTCCGAGCCGGCGCCGCGGCGGCCCAGCTTCATCGCGCGCACCGGTACCGTGCCCAGGCCGCAGAATGGGTCGTAGACGACGTCGCCCGGGTTGCTGTAGCGGTTGATCAGGCGGTCAACGATATCGATCTGGAACGGGCAGACATGCTTCTCGACGGCGCGCGCCGACTGGTCGCCGTTCAGGGTGCGCATGCGCACGATGTCGTGCCACACCATCGGATCGCCGCTGCCCGGCGCCAGGCTGAGGTAGTCGGCCGGCAGCGAACGATTCGCCAGCATGGCCTCGCCCACCCTCACGTGGTATTCGTAATCGTAGACATTGGTCATCGACAGCTGGGTGAACATCTTGGCCAGCTTTGCCGGACCGTAGATGGCCAGCTCCTCGGCGGCCAGCAGCCGGTCGCCGCTCGAGCGCCAGAATGCGTGGGCGTCAACCTGCCAGCGCGCGACGCTGTAGCCGGTACCCGGCACAGGCGGCAACTTACGGTCGAAGGCTACCTGCTCACCGTCATCGGTCTGGCACAGCGGCTTGAACTTGGTCACCGGGATGTCGGCATAGCCGCGGCTGCGATCGCTCTGCGGCTTGTGAAACAGCAGGATGTACTCTGGCGAGCCGACGCCCATCTTCGTGCCGTCCTTGCACACCTCGGAATAGCCTAGCCGGTAGGTCTGATTGTTCTCGCGCACGACGTCGGTAACCACGGTGATCATGCCCAGGTAGTCAAAGCCGTGCTTCATGCCGTGAAACAGCGCCTCCGCATGGAACGGGCTAACCGTCGGGATGCCGGTGCCGGTCACGTTGCCGAAGTTGATCCGGTCCTTCACGTGGCAGGCGTAGATGCGGCCCGGCTGCAGGATCCGGAGCAGCTGCGGTGTCAGGAAGTCCATCTGCTCCCAGAAGTGGTTGTTGTCCTGGGTGTGGCCAAAGTCGTTGTAGCTCGGCGTGTATTCGTAGTGGTTCGCGAACGGGACGCTGGTGACGATCAGGCCGACCGAGTTCTCCGGCTGCTCGAGCGCTTCCAGCACGCAGTCGTTGTTGGCCACGCTGAACCGCTCACCGGCGACGACATGCCGCTCGACGCCGATCGTGCGCGCCAGGCTGTCCTGCATCGACAGCTGATCCAGCCCGTAGGTGCGAATGATCTCGCCCATCGTGTCCTGCATCTCGTCGTGCCGGCGCCACTTCTCTTGCAGCTCAGCCAGTACGGCGCGCTCCACCTCGGTGTGGATGATGTCGATCCGGACTGGGCTGGTCTGCTGGAAGCGCTGGATGCGGTGAATTGCCTGGATGAAGTCGTTGAACTTGAAGCCGATGCCAGCGAAGATCGCGCGGTGGCAGTGCACCTGGAAGTTGCAGCCCGAGCCGGCGATGATCGGCTTGGTCGACAGGATCGGGAACTTGCCGTCACTGAAGTCGGCGATGCGCTGCTCGCGCTCGTCCAGATCCTGCGTGCCCCAAACGCTCACGGCGCCAGGCAGCGCCGCCTGGATGGAATGGCGCTCGTCCTCGAGGTCGTGCCAGATGACGAAGTGGTCGTCCGGATCCGCCGCGACGATCTCGGCGACCTTGGCAACGCGCGCGGCCATGCTCTGCCGCTTCTCGCCGGCGGCGGCCGATAATCCCATCGCGACATTCGGGATCAGCAGGCCCTGGCCGTTCCGCTCGGCGCCGGCGGCGTCGTAGTCGCTCGGCACCTCGTGATAGTGCACATCAAGCGGCGGCAGGTCGTAGCCTTCGTCCGAATGACCCAAATCGCTCGGGCGCCGGATGAAGCATGCCCAGCTGGCCACCCACAGCCAGAACTCGGTTTCCTTGTGCGGGTACAGGGTCAGGTTGCCGGCCTTTTCACTGTCGCGCTGGAAGAAACGTGTCAGCGCCTGGCCAGTGTCCATCACGCCCAGGAAACCCGCGTAGTGGATCAGTTCCTTGAAGCGGTTCGGGCTTGGCGTGGCCGTGTAGACGAACTTGAACTCGACCCGGTCGAACAGCGGCAGGAACTCCTGATAGGTCTTGCTGCCGTAGCTGCGCAGGATGCTCGCCTCGTCGAGCGACGCGGCGCCGAAGCGGGTGACGTCGATCTTCCCGTCGCGCACGCTCTCGTAGTTCGTCATGTAGACCGTATCAATGCCGTCGATCTCTGCATCGGTGCGGATGAAGCGCAGGTCGACCGCGCAGTCGCCGGTGAAACGCTTCGCCACCTCTCGAGTGAATTCCTGGCGCACGCCCAGTGGCAGGACGATCAGGCGCAGGCATGGCCGGTGGATGCCGATCTGGCGCATCACCTCGAGGTTCGTGCTCGTCTTGTGCAGGCCGAACGAGGCGAAGACCGCGCGCTGGCCACCCTGCAGCGCCCAGCGCACAATGTCGCGGGTGTGCGGCTTGAGGCCTGGATTGATCTGATCGAGGGGCACGTCGAAGCCCTTGCGCTGCGCCAGCTTGATCTTGGCGCGAAGGAAGTCGTTGTAATCGCTTAAAATATTGGCAGACATAATTACTCCACTGTGATTTGTTCAGAGGCCGCGTCGGGTGCAACCGTCGCGGCTTCGTTATTTGTGAGCATGGCCATGCATTGGGCCAGCAGCGCCAGCTGGGCGCCGTAGCGGGCTTCGAAGCGCGCTTTGTATGGATGGACCGCGATCAGCGTCGGGTTCGTGCCGGTGCCGTCCTGGTGATGGCCAGCGCACAGCGGCAGAACCAGCAGGTGCGCGCCCGGCTTCGTGCGGCCGTCGATGTGGTGCACGCTGACGTCAGGGTTGCTCCAGCCGTCGTGACGGCATGCCACACAGCCCAGGTCGGCGATCGCGCTCATGAACCGCGCTTCGTCGGCGGTCGGTGGGCGTCCCTTCATCCCGCGCGAGGCCATAGGCTTCGGCAGCTTCGGCTCGCGGGCCCGGGCCTTCGTCTGCACTGTAGCGACGCGCAGCAGGCCAGCGCCAGCGGCTGGCGTCTTAAACCCGTTACCACGCACCATGGGCGACTTACGCTGAAGGGGCTTGCCCTGCTTGAGGGGTGAACGGCGCATCATGCTAGGATTGCCTGATGAAAATCATGACTCAAGTCCTCAAACGAGCTTGGCCTTTCCTTTTTCTTGGGCTCTCCGCAGTAGCTGTCCTTATTGTTGCGCGGCTGTACATCGCTCCGGAGCGATTCGACTGGCCTGCTTGGGTTCAAGCAGTTGGTTCGACGGCAGCCATCATCGCGGCTTTCTTGATCACCAATCGCCAGCATGCTGATAACGTTTTGCTTGAGCAGATTCGGCGCGATAGTGATGACGTCCGCCGACTTCAAGCTATCCGGGCTTTGATGGCAAATGTGAATACAATTGCCCAAGCCATTAATCGACAGCGCGACGACTTTTACTTCGCTGGCACGACAGTCGACACGCTGTCCTTTCTCAAAGACTGCGAGGCCGCCATTCGAAGCCTTCCTGTCTTCGAATTGCCACGCGCCGAACTCGCCATCTTTTGCACGAACCTCCCACAGGCGATGAAGCGCCTCGGCGTTACGTTGGAAACCCAAAACGTTCATCTGAATGACATGAGGAATACACAGGGGCCGTCGCACACCTTGGTTGAGGACCTTCTGAATGAGATTCTGTCGTTGTCGGCGCAGGTGGGAAATCTTTGCCAAGATGAAATTAATCAACTTCGCCATCGATGATTTGCAAACGCAAAAAACAATAGTCATCGGAGTTACGCTTTCGTGTAAAAAGACTGTCCGTATCGGACCGACCACGCCGGGATGTCTTGGCGGATGCCGCGGGAGTTCGGGATGTACTTCTTGCTCAGCGCCGGGCGAGTGAAGATGTCTGGTTGCTGACGCGGCGCTGCGACCTGACCAACGTGCTTGACATGCACGATGCCGGCCAGCCGGTCGTAGGAGATTCGGGCGTACAGGCTGACGGCAATGCGGCCATCCTGCTGCACGGTCAGCCAGCCGGTGCGCAGCGCGCGCTGCAGTGCATCGCCCTTGAGCTTCGCCTCACCGATGGCATCCAGGGCAGCCTCAAGGTCTTGTTCCTTCATCGGGCCATGTTTGTACAGGTGCTCGCCTGCAGCAAAGGCCGCGGTGCCGCGCGTCGGCTGGCGGAAGTTACTATGCTCAGTCATGCCCGCACCTCCGGATCACGTGTGCCGAACAGCGCAGCTACCAGCGGGTCGCGCGCGGGCGCCGCCGAGTGCAGGCGCACCGAGTAGTGCACGTCGTCTTCCATGATATGTACGAGGCGGCCGGCCCCGATCTTGGCGATATCGCTCGGGCACTTCGGCACGCCGGTTGGCCGTGCCACCGGTGCCGTAGCGAGTTGAGCAAGATATGCCTGGGCCTGCTCAGTCGTGATGGCGAGGAAACACATCAAGCCATCGTCGCTGCGGGCAGTCGTGACCCGGCCGCCGAGATCGACCAGGTACTTGCGCACGCCGGACGGGCCCATTTGCAGCAGGTTCGCGATCTCGTCGCGCCGCAATGGGTGGATCATAAGTTCAGCCACCAGGCGGCGCAGGTTGTCGATGCGCGCGGCGGTCTGGCCAGGGGTGACGTAGCTGGCGCGTGTCATGCTGCGCTCCGGGATTGGTTGGCAGCGGCGTCGACTGCGGCATGGAGTTCAGATACCCACTCCGGAGTGGCTGCTTTGAGAACGTCATCGCGCATTGGCATGAGCACGGCCAGAAATTCCGGCTCGACAGGAAGGCGAACTACCGCGCACGAGTTTGCGTCGCCGTTGACGTTGAAGAACTGCATTCCGCTGTAACTTCCCCGGCTTCGCTTGGCGATCACCAATGCGGCATTCTCAACGGGTGCGAGCACAGTGGCGCTGTACGTTCCGATGAGTCCAGGCTGCAGCGTTTCCAGCTTGGGAATGACGCGCTCGTAGCGAGGGAAGTTACCCTCGATCTCTGGTACACCAGCCTGGATGTAGATCTCGCGGCCCGCATTGTCGACGACGGCAAGGCGATCGCCGATCATGACGATTTCGCGATCATCACTGAGGCCGGCTGCGCAGGCTTGTTGCATACGCGTGTCAAAGCGAAGAATGACTTCGTGGTCGCAGGTAGCGCGAGGATCACGGATGGCGCCCAAGGTGTGACCATTCGTAGCAACGATGATGGCACCGCCACCCTTGTGCGGGCGTACGTTGATTCCGTTCAGGTAGTAACGGATATCATCCTTGGCCATGAACGGCACAATCAGCGGCAGCAGCTTCGCCGCAAGGCGCAGGTTGGCGTGCTTGTTCATACTGAACCACCAATCTGACGGCGCGCCAATTCCACCAGTCGCTGGTCGGCGTCGACCAAAACTTCAAGCATCAGCCGCTTTTCTTCGACGTAGGTGCGCGCAAATTTCGGATCGTGTTGCACGATCGAGGAGGTATTACTGATCAGATCGGCCACTTTGATGGTCTGAACCCAGCCTGGCGCCGTAGCGAGGCGCGCTCGCGATGCCGCCTTGCGCGCCGCCCGATTTCCTTCCTCAAGATCGGAAAGGAGCATTACGCCGTGGGCGACCGTCAGCCCGAAGCGCGTTATAAGGTCAACCTTCGTCACGCCCTGATCTTCGACGCAGTCGTGAAGCCAAGCGACTGCTACAACGGTATCGAGCCAGGCATCATCGCGCGCGCCCGCAGCTGCTACGATGCCAGCGACCTCGGCCAGGTGGTCAGAGTACGGGCAGCCGGTGTATTTGCGTTGCTGACCTTGGTGCACCCGCCGTGCGAACTCCATTGCGCTGAATCCGACAATGACACTCATGAAGCACCGCCGATCACGGCGCGAGCGGCCGCATTCAGGTCGGAATCGGTGAGCACGATACGGCTGGTGGTGGTGACGTACACAACGTCACCAGCGCGCAGCCAGTCGTTGTCGATGACAAGCTCTACCAGCGACTGGGCGTCGGTTTCGACCTGGTTGACCGAGTATCCTTGCACAGGTGCGAAGCACGCAGTCGAAGACTGGTCTTCACCGGCGTGCACCGGCGTGATATTTGATTGTGCTAACATGCGTTCTCCAAGTAGTTGCTTCATCAAAGCCCGGTCGTACCCGGGCTTTTCCATTTCTGCCGTTCAGCGATCCTTCGCTGGACTTCTCTTTACTGCGCCAACTCGCGAATTTCTTTCACCGGTACGCCCAGGTGCTCGTGAATGCTCAAGATCGTCGACGGGCCTAAGGCCGATCCGGCGCGCATCTTGCTGATTTGAGCTGGCGAGACTTCCAACTCACGCGCCAGCGCCGCGTCGCTCTTGATCTGGAAGCGCTCGCGCAGCGTGTCCAACAGCTTTGGTACGTTTGTCAATTCCGCTCCCTGATGTGATGTTGGTGACGGCGCCATCCCGCCGTCTGGGTGCTGCTTACGTCGACCCTTGCAGAAAGCTCTTCTCCAGCTTTTCCACGGCCTCCGCCAGCTCGTTTCCGTCCTGATGGTGGCGAGACTGCGCACGCTCCTTGTCTGGCCCCTTAGCGACAGCCTTGGCGCGTCGGCTCGATACCCACTTACTCGCTTTGGCCAGCACCTTGTCTTTCTCCTTCTGATCGTCCATCTCGGCCCCTCTCTTTATTTACTTTTCGATACACCTAGCACCCGAAACCCTTTAAACCCGCATGAAAGGTTTCGGTGCGCCGCCGCGTGCCCGGCGCGCGCTCGACTGCGGCCAGGTCCGTTGCAGGCCCGTTTTGGGCATACGACCTGCGGCCTCCCTACGGGTACGATGTGCAGGGTCAAGTTCGCGGATCGAAGCTGCCAACTGCTGAAGGCCCAGGCCAATCGCAGCGCTCATCGACAGGCCGACCGGATCGAAAACGGCCTTGTTGGCCAGATAGACGTCCGGCGAAAGGTAACCTTTGACCGAGATGGTCTTGGCGTTCGGGTTGTTCATGGGTTTCTCCTAGTGTTGCGGGTTACAGGAATGGGTAAAACGTTATGCAGTCACGACTTACGCAGGAGGCGCTGGCGCGCCACAACTCAGCACCGTCTCGGCAGTAGGTAGGCTTCGCGCTGCGCGGATAGATGCCGGAGATTTGTCAGTCGACCGGCGCTGCGGAGTTACATCGCCAATACCGAGCGCGGTAAATATCTCTGGTCGCGCAAGGCGGAGAAATTTCAGCTGATGCTTCGGGATGCCATTGATCCTCCACTGCGATACGGCGGAATCGGTCACATCGCTGAGCTCTGCAACTTTTGATGTCCCGCCCAAGGCATCAATGATCTCGTCAGGCGTCGGTTTCTTGTCCATGACAATACTTTAGCTTACTAAAGTTAAACATGCAAGCACGCTAAAGCGAAAAACATTTAGAGTGCTAAACATGGATGATCTGGCAACACGACTTAAACAAGTAATGGCAGAGCTGGGACTCAAGAGCAGTGTCGAGCTCGCGACTTTTTGCAACGTATCGCAAGGGCTTGTAGCGCAATGGTTCTCGGGAACAACCAGGCTCGGGCCGAAACCACTAAAGGCCTTCGCCCGCACCCAGTTCAGCCTGGACTGGCTCACGGACGGGAAGCTCCCCAAATACCGGCCTGTTGCAGTAGAAGCCACCTCTGACGTGGAGGACGCGCCCGCAATTATCGGAACACCGCGACTATTGCCTGTAGCCGGCCGGGTCCAAGCGGGCGAGGATGGATTGCTACACATCGACGATTTCCCGCCTGAGCAGCCAGAGGGGTACGTGGTTTGGTTCACCTCCTGCGTGGAGGCGTATGCGCTGCGTGTGCGCGGCGAGAGCATGAGTCCACGGTATCTGCCCGGAGAGTTTGTCGGGGTTGACCCATGTGCAGATGTGTATCCGAGTGACGAAGTAATCGTCCTTCTGAGCGACGGGCGACGGATGATAAAGCGACTGCTCTGGCAAAGGGACGATCAGGCGTGCTTCGAGTCCGTGAACAAAGACTTCCAGAACATCGTTGTGGACCTTGAGGAAATCACTGCGTTGCACCTGGTGCTAGGACACATCCCGAAATCAGCCTTCCGCCCAAGCGTGTGAAGCCGCTGCATGTAGGGCTAGTGCCAGACTTCGAACTGGTTCGGAGAGTCAAACTGCGACTACGTGCCGGCGTCGAGAGATTTGAAGCCGAGGCCGATATGTCCGCCAGCGTCCCGCTGCCAATTCCATCGGGCGATTTCCAGCAACTTGGCGCAGGGCGCGCGGATCTTCTTGCGCTTCAGGTGCGCGACCGAGGCCTGGAGCCTTTGATGTTCGAGGACGACTGGATCGTGATCAACACCTCTGACACTACGCGCCGCGATCGCGAGCTATATGCAGTGAACTGGGATGGCGAAGCGTGCATTACACAGCTGCGGCGGCGCGGTGGCCAGTGGTATCTCAATTTCCTGAATGAAGACTTCAAGCCCTTGAATGCGAGAAGCGGGTGGCTGAGCATCGTTGGCCGCGTGGTATATCAACCTGGTCGAATGCTGACTGGTCGACTTTAAGCATATGAGAGCAGCATGAAGAAGAGCACTCTAATCGCCACATTTCTCGTAAATCTACGCGGTGGCTTCGACCTCGAGCAGGCGGAATACGCTGTAGCCATTACTTTCGCAGAAAAGTACTTAGGGAGTGACTTAGATGCGTGGAATACCGAGCTGGATGATCAGTGGTGTGAGAACGTGATCAAGGGCGAGCCGAGCCCTTCGTATGTCAATGTTGAGAATTTCATTCTTCGGCTTTGGGATATGCGCTGACGCTTTCGACAGGCCGCGCGCCGATCGCCGGCCCGAGAGCGTGGCTGAAAGTTTTCCCCTCATGCTGCGCCAGCTGCTCCAGGTCAATCCGAGCCATAACCGAACGGAAGAAGGTCAATACATCCAGAGCACTGGCGCGTTCGAGAGCCAGTAACTCAATTGGATTGCCACTAGCGTCCAATACTGCCAAGCGGTAAGGGTGCGCACCGTTAGAGATGTCGAACTGATCTATTTGCATGAGTGCTTTCAACGTGGAACTCTAATTTAGGGTAGCCGAGGCATCCACTGATTTTTCAAGTAGCTTACGCGCAACTTCGACGGTTTACAACTTCGGCCGCAACAATTGAAGAGATTTCCCAGGAACATGACGCGTACTATAAAGGCTGATTTATTCGTTGCGCGCAGATGTATCCATGCTCAAAATTCAATGTCCGACGTGTAAATCTCCTATTTCCGGTCGAAAGAATCACGCCAGTTGCCCATGGTGCGGGTCCACGTTGCCTATATTATCTTCGGTAACCTCTTATGACTTAGATCGTGGATCCAAAATCTGGCTTGGTCGGAAGGAGTGGGCCGTGGCTTTAGTTGCTGTAATTTTTGCCGGCTGCCTCATTACAGTCGGCTACACCCGAATGAATCCAGATCAAGAAACGGATGACGCCTGGAGGACACAGGAAGCTCTTGCGACGTGCCAAGGCCATATACAGACGCTGTCGCCTGCCGGAGAGGTCCCGCCACTACCAGATGCAAAAAATCAGGGTACTTATCCAGAATTCTATTTTGTTTGGCCGAAAGACACCCGTTACTATTCACCCTCTGATAAAGACCTCAATGTTCCCGCTGCGACATGCAGGGGCGATCTGCGATCAGGCCGCATCGTCGAACTGTTTATGAACGGCCAAGACGTAACAACAGTGCTGCAACCGTACAAGTCATGACGTCAGCGGACACACGGTCGCTACTCCTTACCTTTGGTGACTATTGGCTAGATTTCGGCGCCTGCACCCCGGCTATACTCGCGCGAGCGAAACGGCACGCTTAGATGCCTCCCCCTGAAAGAAGTCATGATTCCTGCACTTAGCGTACTCATCGCCGCGTACACCATCACGCGGATGCTCGACATGCTGGCTCGCGAAGACACCAAAACGTTGGTCAAAGCCGTTGCCAGCATTTCCATTGTAATCACGCTCGTTGCGGTTGTCGGCATTATGGGAGCCGGATCGAAGGTAGGAACTGCACTTCCTTATTAAGTCTAGCTCGACGGCCCTGCGGAGCGCAGAGCTATTGCGTAACGCCTGCGCAAACAGCACAACGGATGTAGGCGCTACGGCACGCCTGGATGCCGGTTATCTAAGGAACGAAATGTCATCGGAAATCGAGCAATACCAAGCAGCAAAATCTGGATTTGAAGCAGCCACCAAGCGATGCATCGAGATCGCCGGGATCGTCAATCGCGCAGCTGTCGCCTTGAGGGATTGGAAGAAAACAATGATTTCGAACGTTAGTGCTGGATTCCCCGCCGAGGTGGCTTTGAACCGATTCGCCCCATCGATTGATGCGAACGAATGGGTGAGCGCTCAAGACCTTGCTATGGCATTGTCTGATTATCATAAAGCGAAAACCGCAATGCATAATGCTTACAATGCGATTCCCGCAGGACAGCGGGACGTAATCGTGCCGCCTGCAGACTAACTCCAGCGGACGTACTCGCCGCCATCGCCGGGCGTGAGATCAATCCATATGCTGTCACCGACAGCATTGGTCATCTTCACGCTCATCTTACGCTGGACGACTATCCTGGATAGCGCGTCCAGACCGCGCGTCAATGCAATGAGCTTGTCACCAGTCGAGAAGCTCGACAGACCAACTCGGGGCGCAGGGGGCTTGCCGATGCATCCCATAAGGGTGGAAAATATAGCAGCGAGCTCACCATCGGTGGCAACGCTTCGCCCCCATGACCCGCTGACCTCTTGAATCGAGCGCAGCTGCGGACCGTAAGCCAGCGCATTCTCCGCATCCTTCATACTATCGCCAAGCGTTTGAAGGGCCTTCCGCCCTCCTTCGTGGATGGCCTTCACGGCGCGTAACACCTCCGTAGCAGCCTCCCCTGTCAAAGCGCCGCCACTGATTGCCAGCATCTTCTCGGCCAATTCTTGCGGTGAAAACGTGATCTTGTCCATGTAAAACTCCTCACCCGCCCAGCGCGGGTATTGTTATGTCAAAGGGGCAGGTCGCCGCGTGCGATGGCGCAGCGCTGGCCGCACGACAAATCCAGGGAACCGGGATGGTCGTATTGCTTCGACCTGGCCCTCGTGATTGATATCGCAGCCCGGTCGGATATTTTGACGCGCCTCGTTATCCTGTGGCCCCGGACCAGCTGACCGAACCTTCGTGCGCGGCGCCGTTGCAATCTGTTCGAGCATCTGAGGTGTGACTTCCATGCCCCCATGTCTACCTGGCCAGCCGGCCTGCAGGGGATACGGGATGCCGAACGCTTCGGCCTCGACCCTCTTGAGCGCCTTTGCCTTCTGGCCTTTCTGCTCCAGGTAGACCGCGAGGGTCAATTTTTGCGACATTTTCGGGCCTTTTTTCCTACGCACCCTCTATAGGTACTGTTCAGGTTCTGTTCTTGGCTGTTCAGGTAGGTGTTTTTAAGTTGTTGGCTTTGCTTTATCCCAGCAGAGTCTCGGTTCCAGAGCGTAACCCTCCCTAAAGCGGTCGACGTTGATCGACCTCCGTGGTGGGCTACCGCATCCCATGCTTTCGCCTTCGGACACTTTCGCTTGTTCGCAGACTTCCCAGGCATCTCTACCTGTCCCCCGGCGCGCTCTACGATCCACCCACGCGTTGCCCTTCCGGTCGTCCTTGGCACTTGAGCCTGAGCGTCGGCGGTTTCCCCTCCCTTCCCCAAGCCTGCAGTCACCAATCCTTAGGCGACGAAATAATTTTATCACGAACTTTAGCAAACTAAAGAAAGTTCTTGTGCCAAGTTATTTAGTACGCTAAAGTATTCATCAATTGTACGAGCTGCGCGATTGCGAGCCGTGACACAAACATTCGGCTTCGCCGAAAAACGAAACAGGGGAATGAACATGGCATGCAGCTGCAAGTCCAGCATCGAAGCGAAGCTCCTCGCTCGCTTTAAGGAGCAGAGCCCTAATGCATCCAAGCACGAGGTGGAGTTGACCGGCTATACGCTGATCCTCAATGACGCGATGAACATGACGCTGAAAGGCTGCATGAAGATCGAAGCTGCTGCCGACCATCCGCTGCGCAAAGGCGGCGTCAAGCGCAAGGTGCAGCAACAAAATATGGTCTTCACCTACTGCCCGTTTTGCGGCACGAAGTACGAAACCGAGACGGTCGCTATGCCAGCCCAGGCCGACGAGGTGACGGCATGACCCAAAAGTGGGACCAGGATTACCTGAAGCAGGCGATCGCCGACGAACGCGAGATTGCGCGGCTTGACCTGCGCGTGCGCACTTCGATGCCCGGCGGCCTGGGTCTATCGATTGACTCGAACGTCTACTTGATGACGGGCCGTGTCGGCAGCGGCAGCGGCATTCGCACAAGCGAAATCATGTCGAAGTGGCGGCGCGATCCGCGGGCCGCTGGCGCGCTCGCCATCAAGCACGCGCTGAACATAAAGCACGACCATGACGAGTACTCGGTGACCGTGGGATACGGCCCTGGCCGGCGCGGAGTCACCGAACACTACGGCGCCCATCCAAACCGGGACGCCGCGACGATGGCCGCGATCACCCGCGCCTCCCTGCAGAAGCTCACCGAAGAACGCGACGAAGCTGCCGCGCTCAACCCTACCCGCTCGAAGTCGAGCCGTCAGCCCGTCGCGCGGGCCAAATCAAAAACTTGAGGTCCCAATGATCCGCTTTTTACTTTTTTTTGGCATGGACTGGGCCGAGCGCCACCCGGGCGTAATGCTCGCGTTGCTGGCTCTTCTGATCTGCCTGGCCGGCGCAATCGATCCGATCGCGCCACACCTTTAACTGACTTCCCGATAACGAAGGAACCACGATGTTTTTCCGAAACCTCCAGATCTACCGCCTGCCGGCGCCGTACGCGATGACCGCCGACGCGCTGGCCGGCGCACTCACGATCCAGGCGTTCACGCCGGCGTCGAGCAGCGAGCTGCTGCGTCAAGGGTGGCAGTCGCCACGCGGAGCCGGCATGTCGCTCGTGCACACAGTGAACGGCCAGTTCCTGCTGCAGCTCGTTACCGAGAAGAAGGTACTGCCCGCGAAGGTGATCAATCAGGTCGCCGCGGCGCGCGCCGATGAGCTGGAAGAACAGCAAGGGTTCCGCCTAGGGAAGAAAGCGATGCGCGAGTTGAAAGAGCGCGTCGCCGACGAGCTGCTGCCACGCGCGTTCCCGATTCGCTCGACCGTGCTGGTGTGGATCGATCCGGTCAATGGCTGGCTCGTGGTCGATGCGTCGGGCCCCGCCAAGGCTGACGACGTCGTCAAGCTGCTGCTCAAGGCGGTCGACAAGATGCCGCTGGAATCGCTACGCGTGCAGCGTTCGCCGGTGGCCGTGATGACTGGCTGGCTCGAAGCCGATGAAGCGCCGTACGGCTTTACGATCGACCAGGATGCGACGCTGCGCGCTACCGGCGAGAGCCGTGCCCAGATCGGATACAAGCGCCACACGCTGGACCCACAAGACACCCGCCGCCACATCGCTGCGGGCAAACAGTGCACGCGCCTCGCGCTGACGTGGAACGACCGCATCAGTTTCGTGCTGGATGAGTCGCTGGCTATCAAGAGCATCAAACCGCTGGACGTGCTCAAGGAAGGCGCTATCGGCGTGCATGACGCCGACGAGCGCTTCGACAGCGACTTTGCTCTCATGTCGGGCGAGCTGGCCAAGCTGCTGGCAGACCTGGTCGAAGCGATGGGCGGCGAGGCGCGGGCATGAAGTACCGCGCACGCCGCGCGCCCAGCGCCGACTCGCAATCGTTAACGCCTGCCGACCGCCAAGCCATTCAGCAGTCGCGCATTAACGTCCAGTCCAGCCGCTATCAGCGAGCAGCCGCCATTGAAAAAGCTTTTGCGGCTGCACGCCCACCGGATTCGAGGAAATGACAATGATCGATACCACAAATGTAGTACCAACCATCCAAGAGCACGAGCGGATTATTCCGTCGACCGTGAATGGCGAGCTGCTGCGGCGCTTGGACGACAAAGTGCAGCCCGTCAAGCACCTGGACTGGCGTGACGCTGGTCCCGGCTTGGCCAAGATGAGCGACGTCATGATCGATACCGAGACGCTCGGTACCACGCCCGGCTCCGCGATTCTGAGCGTCGGCGCCGTGATGTTCGGCATGGATGGCCTGGGTGCCACGTTCTACGCGCCGATCCGGCTCTCGTCGTGTACCGACGTTGGCCTGACCATCGACCCGGCCACCGTTGAATGGTGGATGCGCCAGAGCGACGAGGCGCGCGCTGCGGCATTCCCAACCGACGCCATGGCGCTCGGCACGGTGCTGGGTTGCTTCCGCGAATGGATTCTCGAGCAAAGCGCGAAGTATCCCTGGTGCCACGGCGCGACTTTCGACGTGCCGCTGCTCGATGCAGCCTACCGCGCGTGCGGCATCCCGGCACCGTGGGAGTTCTGGAGCGTGCGCGACACCCGCACCCTTTACGACCTGGCAGGCGTGAAAGTCGACCGCCGCGGCGGCACGCACCACCACGCACTGGACGACGCGATCAACCAGGCCGAAGCCGCCGCGCTCGCGCTGCGCATCCTGCACGTCAATAAGGCTGTGGCGGAGGTCCTGCAGTGAAATCTACGTTCAACGAGCACCGCCTGCAAGCCATCAAGTGGAAGTGCGCCGCCGTGCTGCTGTATTGCGCTCTCTGCGCCTCGGCCATTGCTCACGGGTGGCCGCTATGACCTATGAAGAATTGCGGCCCAACTACGAGAGCGACGAACAGATGGCGCGCGACCTGTTCCGCCAGCTGGTCGTCGCAGAAGCAGCAGCCACGATCGCGCAAGCACATCGGGTACGTGCCGAAAACAAACTGGCGCAGGCAATGCCGCGCCGCATAAACCGAGACCGAGAGGGAAACCGATGACCATCACCGAAGCCATCCAGAGCAACAAGGAGCAAATTGCCCGCGCCTTCGGCGTCCCCGCCCATATGCTGGCGGACCCTGATCGCACTGTGGCGCCGCGCTACTGGTCGCTGTGCATGACCAGCGAAAACCACGGTACCGTTGGCAAAGCTGGTGACCCGTTCAGCCACGCACCCGGGAAGCACGAGCGCGTGCTGGTGGTCGAAGTACCTGCTGACGCCGGCGCGCCAGTCGACCAGGTCAGCCTGCAGCTCGTTACCAAGGCGGGCGGCCAAGCTGACGTAGATCGCGCGCTGAGGGCTGCGCAGGCTTGGGTGAACGAAGAGTATATGTGTGGGCGCCGCATGGGCAAGGGTGAACCGGCGATGTCTGATCGAGCTGAAACGGCCAAGACCAAATGCATTGCGGCCATCCTCGCGCTCGCAGCCCCTGTCACGGCACAAGCCGGTCAAGTGGCTGTGCCGGAGGGCTTCAAGTTAGTTCCTGTCGAACCTACCCTCGAAATGGTAACGAAGGGCTTTGAGTCGGCACCAGACCAGTTCTTCAGCCTTACGGCGGAATGGGAAGCGTACGCCGCGATGACCGGCTGTCAAAAGGCCGCTCATCGGGCCAAATTGTGCTATGCCGCGATGCTCGCCGCTGCGCCCGCAACGCTAGCACAACCCACGCCTCTACCAGCGCAAACACAGCCACTCTCACCGACAGAGTGCTGGTCGATCAGTTACGAGAACTTCAGCCACGATTCGCTGGGCGAGCTGCTCGAGAATAATCCTGATCTGGTGGCGGGCGCACGCGTGTTCGTCGGTGAAGCAACCCATCCAGCGCTTAGCCGCCTGATCGATTCCGATGACGTGATCGTGCAGATGGGTGACCGCGCCGGCGACATCGCTGGCGAATATGCGGATGGTTATCCAGACGTGAGCGCGGAGGATAAAGCCGAGCTCGATGCGCTGTTGGGGGCCTGGATCGAGAAGGCGTGTCCGCCGACCTTCTACGAAGTGAAGAATGTGCGTGCCTACGTCATCACGGAGCAGGACATTGCAGGGGCCCAAGCATCTACACCAAGCGAGCGCCAGGAAGGCGGTGCAGCATGAGCCGCAGCGGGGACAAAGGCTGCGCTTGACTGGTTGCGGCACAGATTAAGAAGGAGTATTTAGCAATACCACGACTCCAGGGCCGGAACGTGCCAAAAATTTTTAAGGTATTGAAAGTGGATAGATATTAACTCGAGGCGGCGGTATTAGCGGTGGGCAACCGATTA
>Ga0265798_10001934_pt1 | contig 31094 bp, 31 predicted proteins | sample P3T30metagenome_FD_192430 | JGI IMG/M metagenome (GOLD analysis project Ga0265798, IMG submission 192430) | Plant litter microbial communities from East Loma Ridge, Irvine, California - P3 T30 | ecosystem: Environmental > Terrestrial > Plant litter > Unclassified | place: USA: California... | reverse complement strand
GGTGTTCCACGCCCAAGGCCGTCGAGGCATTGCCCTGCGGATCGAGGTCGATCACCAACACCTTCGCCCCACTCCGCGCCAGGGCCGCCGAGAGGTTGACGGTGGTCGTCGTCTTGCCGACACCACCCTTTTGATTGGAAACGGTGATGACCCGTGTCTCGGCAGGGGAGGGGAGGGGCTCGCGCGACAGGGCCTGCTTGCGTCGATTCAAGTCGGCGAGCTCTCGAGCCAGGGGAGTGCTTCTGTCGTCGTCAGCCGAGGAACTCACTGAAGGGGTCTCCGTATCGCCATGTTTCACGTGAAACGACCAGCCCGGAGGTGTGACACCACGCCGCTCGGAAACGGCTCGGTGATCATCGGGGATCGAAGGCCGAGTCTATCGTCAGGCCCCGACAAAGACAGGGACCCCACGTCCGCGTGCCCGACGAGACCTCTCGCCCGCCGATCGTCCCGAACGACCAGCGTGAGCATAAGCCCTGGTCAGCAGGCCCTCTCACTGAGGTTGCCCGCCTGATCAGTCCAGAGTGGCGATGAAGACCCGGGTCGTCTCGTCGACGAGTCCGACGCCCAGCTCACGGGCCTCGACATCGATGAGGTGATGTCGGGCGATGACCTTGCGCGCAGCAGCGATCTCGTCGTCGACCCGCGCGCCCTTCATCAACAGCAGTTGTCCGCCGGTCTTCACCAGCGGGGCGGTCAGCGGGATCAACTTCGACAGGGCCGACACCGCACGGGCGGTCGCCTGATCGAGCCAACCGTCCAGCTGTACGTCCTCGGCACGGGCACGGACGACCTCGACGTTGTCGAGACCCATGCGCTCGGCTTCGGCCGTCAACCAGTCCACGCGTCGCTCCATCGGCTCGATCAGGACGAGGGTGGCGTCCGGGCGAGCGGCGGCGAGGACGAGTCCTGGCAGACCGGCACCCGACCCGATGTCGCCGACGCGGCCGGAGACCAACAGGGGCGCCAGCAGACCGCAGTTGACGACGTGGCGGGTCCAGAGACGCGGCAGCTCGAGCGGTCCGATCAGGCCGAGTTCTTCACCGTGCTGAGCGAGGTCGGCGACATAGCGGCGCACGACGTCGAGTCGGTCGCCGAAGATCGTCGCGGCGACGGCCGGCTCGACCTCGAGGGTCGACGTGTCGGTCATGTCCGTGCGCTCAGGGACGGGTGATGACGGTGTGACGGTCGCGGCCTTCGCCCTCGGACTCCGAGGTGAAGCCCCGCGCGGCCACGATGTCGTGGACGAGTTTGCGCTCGTAGGACGACATGGGCGGCAGGGCGGCCGACGTGGCACCGTCCTCGAGCTTCGCGACGGCGACGTCGACCAGACGGCCGAGCTCGGTCTCGCGCGTGGCGCGTGAGCCTCCGATGTCGAGGATGAGACGCGAGAACTCGCCTGTCTTGGTCTGCACCGCGATGCGCGTCAGCTCTTGAAGGGCGTTGACCGTGTCGGGCTTCGACAGGACGCGCAGCTTCTGCTCACCACTGGAGTCGACCGAGATGTACGAGCGACCGCCGCGGACCTCGATGTCGATGTCGCCGTCGAAGTCGCAGATGTCGAGCAGTTCCTCGATGTAGTCGGCTGCGATGTCGCCCTCGTCGAGGACGTCGGCCGCGTCGTCCGAGGCGACCCGCGCCTCCTGGTCGTCGCTCGAGGCGACGGCACCGTCGTTCTCGGCGGCGGGCTCGACGATGTCGGTCGTGGAGTCGTCAGAGGTCATTTCTTGGGGCCGTTCTGCTTCTTGGAGCGGTTCTTGCCGACGGGCTGGGTGCGCTGGGTCGTCTTCGGCACGGCGGGCGCCGACTCGATCTCGGTCACGGTGATGCTGGGCAGGCCCTTGCGCTGCTGCTTGCGCGCGAGGCGCTCCTCACGCGCCAGAGCCGCCTCGCTGCCGGGCGTGGGCATGTTGCGGATGACCAAGAACTGCTGGGCCATGGTCCAGACGTTGGAGGTGAGCCAGTAGAACATGACGCCCAGGGGGAAGGACAGACCCGAGAAGACGAACACGAGGGGCAGGAAGTACAGGAGCATGCGCTGCTGCTTGAACATGGGGCTCGCCTTGGTCTCGGGCGACATGTTCTTCGAGACGATCTGCAGCTGCGTGATGAACTGCGACGCCGTCATGATGACCACCATGGCGCCGGCCATCAGGCGGACCTCCCAGGTGGTGGCACCGAGGAAGGTCTCTTTCAGGGGTGCACCGAAGAGCGCCGACTCACCGAAGGAGTTCGACAACGCCGAGTTCAGCAGGCCGATGCCCACCTTCTCTTGCTGAGCGTTGTGCAACACGGTGTAGAGGCTGAAGAAGATCGGCATCTGGATCAGCAGCGGCAGGCACGAGCTGAGCGGGTTGGTACCCGTGTCCTTGTAGAGCGCCATGGTCTCGCGCGACATGGCCTCGCGGCTGAACTGGTCGCGCTTGCCCTTGTACTTGTCCTGGATCTTCTTGAGCCGGGGCGCGATCTCCATCATGCGTCGCTGGCTCTTGATCTGCCGGACGAAGATCGGGATGAGGCAGGCCCGCACCACGAGGACCAGGCCGACGATCGAGAGCACCCACGTGCTGCCGGCCGCGGTGTCCATGCCGAACGCCGTGAGGACGTTGTGGAAGCCGACGAGGATCGCCTCGACGACCCATCTCAGGGGCCAGAGGATGGTGCCGATGAAGTCCATGGTGTTCGGGTCAGCCCTTTCCGTGGCTCTGTGCGACGATGCGGCCCGCCCCGACGAGTTCGGGGGTGGTGGTGCCGGATCGCGGTGTCACGAAGCCGGACTTCGTGACGCGGTACTTCTGTGTACGGGGCTCGGGGACGTCGTCGACGCCTCCGGCTGCCCAGGGGTGACACCGGGCGATGCGCCAGCTGCCCATGGCCACGCCCCGCACGACGCCGTGCAGCTGGATGGCCTCGAGGGCGTACCGGGAACACGACGGGTAGTAGCGGCAGACGTCTCCGTAGAGCGGGGAGACGACGGCGCGGTAGACGCGGAGCACGAGGACGCACGCGTTGCGGGGAAGCAACGCGACGAACTGCACAGCTCTTGTCACGCTTTCACGCCCCTGTCGACGACCTCGGAGATGTCCGACAGCAGGGTAGACCACGCAACGTCGGGGCTGCCTGGCAAGGCTCTGATCACGACGTCGAGCCCCCGGGGGAGTGTCGGCAACATCTCGTGACAGACACCCTTGAGCCGGCGACGGACCGTGTTGCGGACGACCGCGTTGCCCACGGTCTTGGCCACGATGAAGCCGAACCGGACCAGGTCGTCGTCACGACGACGGACGTAGACGACCGAATGCGCCGTGCCCGACTTGCGGCCACGGCGCACGGTGGTTCGGTAATCGTCTGCGCGGACGATCCGGTTGGCCCGGGCCAACACGGAGGTGGCTACGCCGAGAGCTCGGTGCGGCCCTTGCCACGACGGGCGGCGAGGATGGCGCGACCGGCGCGGGTGCGCATGCGGGCACGGAAACCGTGCTTCTTGGCGCGACGACGGTTGTTCGGCTGGAACGTTCTCTTGCTCATGGTGGTCCTCCAGGAAAGCGGACCAGGCCTGTTGCCACGATCCGAGAAGTCTTGTACAGCCAACGCGGCTGAAATCAACTGATTAAAAGTACGCGTGATCGGAGCCGTGGTCAAACGGCGACTTCTGGAGGCGCTTGTCCACAGTGTTGAAAACTCCGGTTGCGGACTCCACACCCGGTCGAACTAAGGTGGGTACTTCTCGCGGTACTTCCGCGTGACGACGGGGAACACGCAGCGATCCCGGCCCGAACGGCGCCAACCGATCGGTGGAGAAAGCTGTGCATAACTCGTCCCGCACTCGTACCCTTCGAACACCGGCGGGTGAACGCGACCCGCACGCGGAGGCGGCCGGATCCGTCCGCTGCCGAACCGCGAGAAAGAGACTCCCAGTGGCGCACACCGTCGACCCGGTCCAGGACCTGTGGCGTTCCGTCCTCGCGACGCTGACGACCGACGACCGCATCACGCCGCAGCTGCACGGCTTCATCAGCCTCGTCGAGCCGAAGGGCGTGCTGGGCGGCACCCTCTATCTCGAGGTGCCCAACGACCTGACGCGAGGCATGCTCGAGCAACGGATCCGTGAGCCGCTGCTCGAGTCCATCGCCGGACTGGGCGACACCACGGTCTCGAGCTTCGCCATCACCGTCAACCCCGACATCACCCCCGACACCCTCACCCAGCAGGTCGAGCAGTCGGAGCCGGTCCACTACATCGAGGCGCCCTTCGTGCCGGCGCCGGTCGAGACCAGCGCGAGCGGCAAGCGCAACGACTCCCGCCTGAACCCGAAGTACAGCTTCGACAACTTCGTCATCGGGGCGTCGAACCGGTTCGCCCACGCCGCGGCCGTCGCCGTCGCCGAGGCTCCGGCCAAGGCCTACAACCCGCTTTTCGTCTACGGCGAGTCGGGCCTCGGCAAGACCCACCTGCTGCACGCCATCGGCCACTACGCCGAGACCATGTACCCGGGCATCCGCGTCCGGTACGTCAGCAGCGAAGAGTTCACGAACGACTTCATCAACTCGATCGCCAACAACCGGTCGAGCCTCTTCCAGCAGAGGTACCGCGAGATCGACATCCTGCTGATCGACGACATCCAGTTCCTGCAGGGCAAGGACAGCACCCAAGAGGCGTTCTTCCACACCTTCAACACCCTGCACGACCACGACAAGCAGCTGGTGATCACCAGCGACCTGCCGCCCAAGCACCTCACCGGCTTCGAGGACCGCATGCGGTCGCGCTTCGAGTGGGGCCTGATCACCGACGTGCAGGCTCCCGACCTCGAGACCCGCATCGCCATCCTGCGCAAGAAGGCGCAGAGCGAGAAGCTGCAGATCCGCGACGAGGTCCTCGAGTTCATCGCGACCAAGGTGTCGAGCAACATCCGCGAACTCGAGGGCACCCTCATCAGGGTCACGGCCTTCGCCAGCCTCAACCGCACCGCCGTCGACCTGGCCCTCGTGCAGACCGTCCTGAAGGACCTCATCACGCTCGACGAGGACAACATCATCGCGCCGGTCGACATCATCAACCACACGGCGGACTACTTCAAGCTCACCGTCGACGACCTGTACGGGTCGTCCCGCTCGCAGGCCATCGCCACCGCCCGACAGATCGCCATGTACCTGTGCCGTGAACTCACGAGCCTGTCCTTGCCGAAGATCGGTCAGCTGTTCGGCAACCGCGACCACACGACGGTCATGTACGCCAACAAGAAGATCAGCGAACTGATGAAGGAACGCCGGTCGATCTACAACCAGGTGACCGAGCTGACCAGCCGCATCAAGCAGGACACCCGCTACAAGTGACCGGTCGGCGGGCCAGGCCGGCCCGTCCGCCACGACCGTCCCGTTCGGGCGTCGACCACGTGTCGGCGCCCGTTCGTCGTCCCAGGGGGCGCCGGACGCGTCTCGACGGGCCCTGAGGAGGCACGTTCCACACAGTGTGGATAACTTGTGGAAACTCGTGGATAACCTCGACGACGTTGTTCACGGATCCGGGGGACCTGTGGGATCCCGCTCGGCGCGGACGACCACCCGCCAGGATTCTTGTCATTCCGTTCCACACCCCGTCCACAAGTCACACGCGTGTAGTTCCGTTGAGCCACGGGGTTTTAAACAGGTTATCCACACTGTGCACAACGGTTAAGACTGTTAATCCTGATTACAAGAAATTGATGGAGAGACAACCTTGTGGATCGATCCGGGCCCCGGCCCTCGGCTTTCACCCACCGGAAGGGCGGACCCCGATGCTGTGCCACTATTAACCGGCCATCCACGAGAGCGAAGTCGATAGGGGTCCCCGCGTGAAGTTCCAGGTCAACCGTGACGTCTTCAGCGATGCGGTCTCCTTCGCCGTCAAGCTGCTGCCCCAGCGCACCACCTTGCCGATCCTCAGCGGTGTGCTGATCGAGGCCGACGCCGACGGGCTGACCCTCTCGTCCTTCGACTACGAGGTCTCGGCCCAGACGAGCATCCCCGCCGAGATCGACGAACCGGGGACGATCCTGGTCTCGGGCCGACTGCTCGCCGACATCGCCAGCCGTCTCCCCAACGCACCGGTCACCTTCTCCACAGAAGAGAACCGCATCGCCGTCAGCTGCGGATCCGCGAACTTCTCCCTGCTGAGCATGCCGGTCGAGGAGTACCCGACCCTGCCCACCGTCGGCGACCGCTCGGGCGTCGTCCCGGGCGACTCCTTCGCCCTCGCGGTCTCCCAGGTCGCGGTCGCCGCGTCCCGCGACGACGTCACCCCGGTCATCACCGGAGTCCAGCTCGAGGTCAGCGAGAACGCCCTGTCGCTGGTCGCCACGGACCGCTACCGAGTCGCCGTCCGTGGCATCGAGTTCGACCCCGGCACCGTGGCCAGCACGACCACGACGACCGCGCTCGTCCCGGCGCGCACCCTGCAAGAGGTCGGCAAGACCTTCGGCAACGCCGGCACCGTCTCGGTCTCGATCACCGGATCCGACGAGCGCGAACTCATCGCGTTCCAGGCGGACAACAAGACCGTCACCTCGTTGCTCATCAAGGGGAACTTCCCCCCGGTGAAGCGTCTCTTCCCCGACACCGTCGAGAACTACGCCGTGATCAACACGGCCGAACTCGTCGAGTCGGTCCGCCGCGTCTCGCTCGTGCTCGAGCGCGAGGCGGCACTCAGGTTCACGTTCACGATCGACGGCCTCACGCTCGAGGCCATCGGCAGCGAACAAGCGCAGGCGTCAGAGTCGATCGATGCGTTGTTGACGGGAGAGGACACGGTGGTCTCGTTGAAACCGCAGTTCCTCCTCGACGGTCTCGGAGCGGTTCATTCCGAGTTCGTCCGCATCTCCTTCACCAAGACGGAGAACCCGAACAAGCCCGGTCCCGTGCTGATCACCAGTCAGTCCTCGAGGGACCAGGCCGGTGCTGACAGCTACAAGTACCTGCTGCAGCCCAACCTCCTCCTGCGCTAAGAGCGCTCTGCACGCAACGGTGCCGCCTCCGGGCCCCACCGCCACGAACAAAGGATCCTCATGCACATCGGCCTCGTCGGTCTCGGCAAAATGGGCAACAACATGCGCGCCCGCCTGCGCGACAGCGGCATCGAGGTGACCGGTTACGACGCGAACCCCGCCGTCTCCGACGTCGCCAGCCTCGCCGAGCTCGCCACCACCCTCCCCGCCCCCCGCATCGTCTGGGTCATGGTGCCCGCGGGCGACATCACCGCCGGCGTCATCGAAGAGCTCTCGAACGAGCTCTCCGAAGGCGACCTGGTCATCGACGGTGGCAACTCGAAGTTCACCAGTGACTTCGCCAACGAGAAGCTCCTCGGCGGCAAGGGCATCAAGTACGTCGACGCCGGCGTCTCGGGCGGCGTCTGGGGCAAGGACAACGGCTACGGCCTCATGGTCGGCGGCTCCGCCGAGAACGTCGCCATGGCACAGCCGGTCTTCGACGCCCTGCGTCCCGAAGGTCCCCGCGAAGAGGGCTTCGTCCACGCCGGCGACACCGGCGCGGGTCACTACGCCAAGATGGTCCACAACGGCATCGAGTACGCGATCATGCAGGCCTACGGCGAGGGCTACGAGCTGCTCGAGGCCCGTAGCGACCTGATCAAGGACGTCACCGGCACCTTCAAGGCCTGGCAGCGAGGCACCGTCGTGCGTTCCTGGCTGCTCGAGCTCATGGTGCTCGCCCTCGAGGCCGACCCCAAGCTGGCCGAGATCTCGGGCTACGTCGAAGACAGCGGCGAGGGCCGCTGGACCCTCGAAGAGGCGATCAACCACGCCGTCCCGATGCCCACGATCAGCGCTTCGATCTTCGCGCGCTTCGTCTCGCGTCAAGGTGAGGGTTCGCCGACCATGAAGGCCGTCGCCGCACTGCGCAACCAGTTCGGCGGCCACGCCGTCAAGAAGGCCTAGCGCCTCCACCGGCCCGCGTGCGAGTACTGCATCTCAGCCTGACGGACTTCCGCAACTACACGTCTGCCGAAGTCAGCCTCGCGCGCGGGCCGAACCTCTTCGTCGGCAGCAACGGCCAGGGGAAGACGAACCTGGTCGAATCCCTCGGCTACCTGTCGAGTCTCGGATCCCACCGGGTGTCGTCCGATGCCGCGCTCATCCGTCAAGGACGCGACTCGGCCGTCGTCCGGGCCCGGTTGCTCGCCGACGATCGCGAACTCCTGGCCGAGGTGCAGATCAACCGGTCGTCACCGAACCGTGCGCAGGTCAACCGTGGTGCCATCAAGCCGCGCGAACTGCCGCGTTACTTCACGAGCGTCCTCTTCGCTCCCGAAGACCTGGCGCTCGTCCGGGGCGAGCCCTCGGGTCGTCGACGATTCCTCGACGAGTTGCTGGTGGCCCGGTCGCCCCGGTTCGCCGGCGTGCAGACCGACTACGACCGGGTGCTCAAGCAACGCAACACGCTCCTGAAATCGGCCCGCGCCTCCGGGGTGAAGGCCGGGCAGCTCGGCACGCTCGACATCTGGGACGAACGTCTCGTGGCCCTCGGCAGTGAACTCGTCGTCGCGCGCGACCGGCTCGCGGCGGACCTGGCCCCCGAGGTGGCTCGTGCGTACGCGGCCGTGGCCGGCGCCGACCACGCCGCGCGGTTGTCGACGGTCCTGAGCATCCGGGGCGCGACACCGGACGACGAGACGACCGCGGCCGAGGGGCCGACCGAGTCGATCCCCGCCGACGAGGTGCCCGAGGTCTTCCGCCAGGCGCTGGCCCGCGTCAGACCGACCGAGCTCGAACGGGGCCTGACGCTCGTCGGGCCGCACCGCGACGACCTCTTCCTCTCGCTCAACGGGTTGCCCGCCCGTGGATACGCGAGCCACGGCGAGTCCTGGTCGTTCGCCCTCGCCCTCAAACTGGCTTCGGCCGCCGTGGTGCGGGTCGACTCGCCGACGGGCGACCCGGTGATCGTGCTCGACGACGTCTTCGCCGAGCTCGACGGATCCCGTCGCGAACGCCTGGCCGACGCGGTCGCCGACTACGAGCAGGTGTTGATCACGGCGGCGGTCGAGGGCGACGTCCCCTCACGGCTCAAGGCCCACACGGTCCGCATCGCCAAGGGGACGATCGTCGACGAGGCCCCCGTCGCCGGCGGCCCGGGTGACGGTGCGGTCGTCCCCGAGGCGGGCGACGACGAGCGGCCCCGTGAGGCCGACACCGAGGAGGCGCGGTGAGCGTCGACGACGCACCGCAGCCTCCGGCGTCCACGCCACCCGCGCCTCCTGAACCCGAGGCGCAGCCCGACAGCGAGGCCCAGCGGGTCTACCTCCGGTTCCGCCGGGTGTTCGGCGACCCCAACTCGCGGTCGCGCGACGCCCGCAAGCGCAAGTCGATCAAGCTGGGCTCGCCGAGCCAGCCGTTCGGCACCGGACGCGAGCCCCGAGGGATCGCCGACGTGCTGTCGGCCGTCACCAACGAACTCGGCTGGAACAGCCCGTTGGCCCAGTCCGAGCTGATGACCGCCTGGCCCGACATGGTGGGCGCCGAGTTGGCCGGCCACTCGGATCCGGTGTCGATCGACGACGGCACCCTGACCGTCCAGTGCGACTCGACGGCCTGGGCGACCCAACTCCGGTTGATGCGCACGCAGGTCACCACGACCATCGTGCAGAGGTACCCGGACGCGGGCATCCAGTCGGTGCGTTTCCTGGCACCCAACGCCCCGACCTGGAAACGCGGCCCCAGATCGGTTCCAGGGCGGGGCCCTCGCGATACTTATGGTTGACGAGGGTGAATCGTCCAAGTGCGGTGGGAAAATCCGTCTGAGGGCGGATTTCGCCCCGCGACGGACGGGCCTGCGGTAGACTCGGAAGGTCGTCCGAGGGCCGCCCAGACAGCGGTCTCGACCGGTCGGCACACCTTCGTCCCGTCCGGCAGGAGCCCCCACGCACATGTCAGCTGATCCCACCGACGCCCAGCCCGACGACACTTACGGCGCCAGTGCGATCCAGGTCCTCGAGGGTCTCGAGGCCGTGCGCAAGCGTCCCGGCATGTACATCGGCTCGACGGGCCCCCGTGGCCTGCACCACCTGGTCTACGAGATCGTCGACAACTCGGTCGACGAGGCCCTCGCCGGCCACTGCGACCACATCGAGATCACCATGCGCGAGGACGGCGGCGTGCGCGTCGTCGACAACGGCCGCGGCATCCCGGTCGACGTGCACCCCGTCGAGGGCCGGTCGACCGTCGAGGTCGTCCTGACCGTGCTCCACGCCGGCGGCAAGTTCGGCGGCGGCGGTTACGCGGTGTCGGGTGGTCTGCACGGCGTCGGCAGCTCGGTCGTCAACGCCCTGTCGAGCGAGCTCGACGTCGAGGTGCGCCGACAGGGCAACGTCTACCGTCAGAGCTTCACCGACGGCGTCCCCGTCGCGCCGCTCGCCAAGGGCGAGGACGACGACACCACCGGTACGACGATCACGTTCTGGCCCAACGCCGAGATCTTCGAGACCGTCGAGTTCGACTACGAGACGCTGCGCACGCGGTTCCAGCAGATGGCCTTCCTGAACAAGGGCCTGCGCATCGAGCTCAGCGACGAGCGCGTGCAAGAGGACGACGCCGAGCCCCGTCACGACGTCTTCCACTACGAGAAGGGCCTCGTCGACTACGTCGAGTACCTCAACACGACCAAGAAGGTCGAGACCGTCCACGACGACATCATCGCCTTCGAGCAAGAAGACACCGAGAAGAAGATCTCGCTCGAGGTCGCGATGCAGTGGAACACCTCGTACCAAGAGAGCGTCCACACCTACGCGAACACGATCAACACGCACGAGGGCGGGACGCACGAAGAGGGTTTCCGCGCGGCGCTGACCACGCTGATCAACCGCTACGCGCGCGAGAAGAACTTCCTCAAGGAGAAGGACGACAACCTCTCGGGCGACGACGTCCGTGAAGGCCTGACGGCCGTCATCTCGATCAAGCTCGGCGAGCCGCAGTTCGAGGGCCAGACGAAGACCAAGCTCGGCAACACCGAGGCCAAGTCGTTCGTGCAGAAGGTCGCCGGCTCACAGCTGAACGACTGGTTCGACCGCAACCCCAAGCAGGCCGCCGAGATCGTCCGCAAGGGCATCCTCGCGTCGCAGGCCCGTCTCGCCGCGCGCAAGGCGCGTGAGCAGACCCGCCGCAAGGGCGTGCTCGAGTCGAACGGCATGCCCGGAAAGCTCAAGGACTGCCAGAGCAAGGACCCCTCGCGCAGCGAGATCTTCATCGTCGAGGGTGACTCGGCCGGGGGCTCGGCGGTGCAGGGGCGCAACCCCGAGACCCAGGCGATCCTGCCGCTGCGGGGCAAGATCCTCAACGTCGAGAAGGCCCGTCTCGACCGTGCCCTCGGCAACAACGAGGTCCAGGCCATGATCAAGGCCTTCGGCGCCGACATCGGAGAGGACTTCGACCCCGACAAGGCGAGGTACCACAAGATCGTCCTGATGGCCGACGCCGACGTCGACGGCCAGCACATCACGACGCTGTTGCTCACGCTGCTCTTCCGCTACATGCGCCCGCTGATCGACCTCGGCTACGTCTACCTGGCGCAGCCGCCGCTCTACAAGCTCAAGTGGAGCAACGCCGCCCACGAGTACGTGTACAGCGACGCCGAGCGCGACGCGGTGCTCGTCTCGGGCCGCGCGGCCGGCAAGCGCATCCCGAAAGAGAACGCGATCCAGCGTTACAAGGGCCTCGGCGAGATGGATTACAAAGAGCTGTGGGAGACCACGATGGACCCCGACACCCGCACGCTCCTGCAGGTGACCCTCGAGGACGCCGTGGCCGCGGACACCATCTTCGACACCCTGATGGGCGAGAACGTCGAATCGCGACGCAACTTCATCCAGCAGAACGCGAAAGACGTCCGCTTCCTCGACATCTGATGCGCGCCTCCGGCTGACCCGGAGCACGCCCGCGCCCCGACGAGCACCACGGGGCAGACCACGACAAACGGAGAATCATGGCCGACGAGCCGACAGACACCCCCGAGGGCATCGACGCCGAGGGAACCCAGACCTTCGCCGAGGCGCCGAAGCGCGACAGCATCGAGCAGGTCGACCTGCAGCTCGAGATGCAGCGCTCGTACCTCGACTACGCGATGAGCGTCATCGTCGGCCGGGCCCTGCCCGAGGTGCGTGACGGCCTCAAGCCCGTGCACCGCCGTGTCATCTACGCCATGTACGACGGCGGCTACCGCCCCGACCGCGCGTTCTCGAAGTGCTCGCGCGTCGTCGGCGACGTCATGGGCCAGTTCCACCCCCACGGCGACACGGCGATCTACGACGCGCTGGTCCGCCTCGTCCAGCCGTGGAGCCTGCGCTACCCGCTCGCGCTCGGCCAGGGCAACTTCGGCTCGCCCGGCAACGACGGCGCCGCCGCCCCGCGGTACACCGAGACGAAGATGGCCCCGCTCGCGCTCGAGATGGTGCGCGACATCGACGAGGACACCGTCGACTTCCAGGACAACTACGACGGTCGCACCCGCGAGCCGGCCATCCTGCCCAGCCGGTTCCCCAACCTGCTGGTCAACGGCTCGGTCGGCATCGCCGTCGGCATGGCGACGAACATCCCCCCGCACAACCTGCGCGAGGTGGCGTCGGGTGCCCAGTGGTATCTCGAGAACCCGACCGCGTCGCGAGAAGAGCTGCTCGAGGCGCTCATGCAGCGCGTCAAGGGCCCCGACTTCCCGACGGGCGCGCAGATCCTCGGCGTCCGCGGCATCCAGGACGCCTACCGCACGGGCCGCGGCTCGATCACGATGCGTGCGGTCGTCAACGTCGAAGAGCTCCAGGGGCGCACCTGCCTCGTCGTCACCGAGCTGCCCTACCAGGTCAACCCCGACAACCTCGCGATCAAGATCGCCGAGCTCGTCAAGGACGGTCGCATCGGCGGCATCGCGGACATCCGCGACGAGACCTCGGGGCGTACCGGCCAGCGACTCGTCATCGTGCTCAAGCGCGACGCCGTCGCGAAGGTCGTGCTGAACAACCTCTACAAGCACACCAGCCTGCAAGAGAACTTCGGCGCGAACATGCTCGCGATCGTCGACGGCGTGCCGCGCACCCTCGCGCTCGACGGCTTCATCTCGGCGTGGGTCGACCACCAGATCGAAGTCATCGTCCGCCGGACGCAGTTCCGCCTGAAGAAGGCCGAAGCGGACGCGCACATCCTGCGCGGCTACCTCAAGGCCCTCGACGCCCTGGACGAGGTCATCGCCCTCATCCGGCGGTCGCCGACCGTCGAGGAGGCGCGTGCGGGTCTCATGGACCTCCTCGACGTCGACGAGATCCAGGCCTCGGCCATCCTCAACCTGCAGCTGCGTCGCCTGGCCGCCCTCGAGCGTCAGAAGATCCAGGACGACGCCGACAAGCTCGAGCGAGAGATCGCCGACTACCAGGACATCCTGGCCAAGCCCGAGCGTCAGCGCACGATCGTCAGCGACGAGCTCGCCGAGATCACCGACAAGTACGGCGACGACCGCCGCACCGAGATCATGTTCGGCTTCGACGGCGACATGAGCGTCGAGGACCTGATCCCCGAAGAAGAGATGGTCGTCACCATCACGCGGGGGGGCTACGTCAAGCGCACCCGCAGCGACAACTACCGCAGCCAGCACCGCGGCGGCAAGGGAGTCCGCGGTGCCCAGCTGCGTGCGGACGACGTCGTGGACCACTTCTTCGTGACCACCACCCACCACTGGTTGCTGTTCCTCACGAACAAGGGCCGGGTCTACCGTGCCAAGACGTACGAGCTGCAAGAGGCCGGCCGTGACGCCAAGGGCCAGCACGTCGCCAACCTGCTCGCCATGCAGCCCGACGAACAGATCTCGCAGGTGCTCGACATCCGCGACTACGAGGTGGCCGACTACCTCGTGCTCGCCACTCGCGACGGTCTGATCAAGAAGACCTCGCTCACCGAGTACGACACGAACCGCACCGGTGGCATCATCGCGATCAACCTGCGCGACGACGACGAACTCGTCTCGGCCCTGCTCGTCGACGAGCACGACGACCTGTTGCTCGTGTCCCGTCACGGCATGTCGCTGCGCTTCACCGCCACCAACGAGTCGCTGCGCCCCATGGGCAGGTCGACCTCGGGCGTGAAGGGCATGACCTTCCGCGACGACGACACGCTGCTCAGCGCGTCCGTCGTCGGTGAAGAGGGCTACGTCTTCGTCGTCACCGAGGGCGGCTACGCCAAGCGCACGGCCGCCGACCAGTACCGCGTCCAGAACCGTGGCGGCCTCGGCATCAAGGTCGCCAAGCTCGCGGAGGCGCGGGGCGACCTCGCCGGCGCCCTGATCGTCGGCGAGGACGACGAGGTGCTCGTGGTCCTGTCCGGAGGCAAGGTGGTCCGTTCCGCCGTCTCCGAGGTGCCCGCCAAGGGCCGTGACACCATGGGCGTCGTCTTCGCCCGGTTCGCGAGCGACGATCGCATCATCGCGGTGGCCCGCAACAGTGAGCGCAATCTCGCTGCCGAGGTGGACGAGAGTGCGGACGCCGTGGCCGAGGCCGTAGTGTCTGTCGAGTCCGTCGAGTCCGTCGACGCCGACACCGAGATCCCCACGACCGACGCCACGTCGGTCGACGCCGAGTCGACCGACGACGAGGCCACCGGAACCTCCGGAGAGGAAACGAACAATGAGTAGTGTCGCCGAGAGACTGCAGAAGAAGGCGAAACGACCGTCCGGCACCAAGCAGGTCCGCCTCAAGCTCGTCTACATCGACTTCTGGTCGGTCGTGAAGCTGGCCTTCCTGATCTCCGTCGCGATCGGCATCATCACGGTCGTCGCCACCTTCCTCATCTGGGCCATCCTCAACCAGACGGGCATCTTCGACGATCTCGACGCCCTGCTGCGTGACATCCTCGGAGACTCGAGCTTCTCGATCCAGGACACCTTCAACGTCGGCCAGATCATGCTCTTCTCGATCGTCGTCGCCATCCTCAACGTGGTCGTCGGCACGGTCCTCGGGGCCATCGTCGCCGTCCTCTACAACCTGAGCGTGCGCATCACCGGCGGCCTGCTCGTCGGTTTCACCAACAACTGATCCACTGCTCGCGTCGGTGGAATCCGCCGATTCGAGTTCGCCGTCGTCGTGCTGTAGGCTTTACGACGGTCCGGGGGCTATAGCTCAGGCGGTTAGAGCGCTTCGCTGATAACGAAGAGGTCATAGGTTCAAGTCCTATTAGCCCCACGCAGTACCGGTCTCATCTCGAGTTCGTCTCACGACGCGCACAGGGTGAGATCGTGCTCGTTCCCCCGGTGACCGGGGGGCCGGGGCCTTAGCTCAGTTGGTAGAGCGCCTGCTTTGCAAGCAGGATGTCGGGAGTTCGATTCTCCCAGGCTCCACGATCGAATTGCCTTGCCCCTGTCCGCTGACTCCGTCAGCGGACAGGGGCAATTCTCGTTCTGCGCTGTGTGCTGCGCCGCCGCCCCTGCGGCGCAGGGGAAGCGTGCTGGTCTGGGGGCCCTCCGGGCCCGTGTCGGCTTCGCCGACGTGCGCGCAACGTTGGGCCTTGGTCAGTGTCTGTGCTGGTGCTGGTGCTGGTGCTGGTGCTGGGGCCGGGGCCGGATCAGCGTCGGCTGCTGCAGTCGTGGGGGCAGGGACGACGAAGGGCCCGCCTCCGGGGAGGCGGGCCCTTCGTGGGGGTGCGGAGACTACGCCTTGGTGTCGGCGTCGTCGTCGGCGACCCAGAGCTCGTCGTCGGCACGCAGCGTCTGCACGGCTGCGAACACCAGGGCACCGAGAGCGACGACGCCCACGCCGATCAGCAGGACGCCGCCCACGCCGGGGCCCGACTTCTGCTGGCGCGGCACGTACTTGGCTGCAGCCTTCTTGCCCTGCTTCTTGGCGTTCTTCACGGCCTTCTTGACCTTCGGGTCGTTCGCGAGGTCGAGGTTGCCGAGAGCCGACGAGAACGCCGGGTACACGTCGTGCTTCAGGCGGTCCTGAGCGACCGACGCGTAGTGCGAACCGGTGGAGAGGCCCTGCGAGACCACGGGGCGGACGTTGGAGTCCACCGCGTGCTTGATCTGGGGGACGACCTTCTTGTTCGCGATCTTGACGGCGTCGTCGCGGTAGCCGCCGATGACCTTGCCGGCGTGGTCGATCACGCCGCGCTGTTCACCCCACACCGCCGCAGCGTGCTTCTTGAACTTCTTGAGTTCTTTCTTCTGCTTGCGTGACAGGGCCATGAACGTTCCTCCAACGAGTAGGCAGTGGAGCCAGAGTTGCTGGCCCGTCCCAGTGTGGCACGGAGGTTCCTGACAGGTCACGGAACGGTGCCTGGGGAGTCCCTGGTGCGTCGAGGTGGCTGTGGAAGAATGACGACATGTCAACGCACACCGCTGTCGCCACCCTGACCACCAACCACGGCACCATCAAGGTGAACCTCTTCGGCGACCACGCCCCGAAGACCGTCGCCAACTTCGTCGGCCTCGCCACCGGCACCAAAGAGTGGACCCACCCGGCCACCGGCAAGGTCAGCACCGACAAGCTCTACGACGGCGTCGTCTTCCACCGCATCATCAAGGACTTCATGCTCCAGGGCGGCGACCCGCTCGGCCAGGGCGTCGGCGGGCCCGGCTACCAGTTCGACGACGAGATCCACCCCGAGCTGAACTTCAACGCCCCCTACATCTTCGCGATGGCCAACGCCGGCACGCGCGGCGGCAAGGGAACCAACGGTTCGCAGTTCTTCATCACGACGGTCCCGACTCCGTGGCTGCAGGGCAAGCACACCATCTTCGGCGAGGTCGCCGACGACGAGTCGAAGAAGGTCGTCGACGCGATCGAAGCCGTCAAGACCGATGCGCGCGACAAGCCGCTCGAGGACGTGGTGCTCCAGAGCGTCACCGTCGACGAGGTCTAGGTGACCGATCCGCACGATCGGTCGAACTACTGCTACCGCCACCCCGATCGGCAGAGCTTCGTCCTCTGCCAGCGGTGCGGTCGCACCATCTGCGGGGAGTGCCAGACGCCCGCCGCGGTGGGCGTGCACTGCCCGGAGTGCGTGAAGGAGGCGCGGGGCAACGCACCGCGCCTCCAACCGCAGGTCGTCGGCCGCGTCCGTAGCGCCTCCCGGCGTGGAGCCCCCGTCGTGACCTACGGCATCATGGCCGTGACCGTCGCGGTGTTCCTGTTGCAGCTCGTCACGGGGACGGGCAACGGCGTGGTCACACGCGCCCTGGCCTTCTACCCGCCGCTCGAGATCGTGCAGCCCTGGCGTGCGGTGACGACGATGTTCGTCCACGGCAGCATCCTTCACGTCCTCTTCAACATGTACTCGCTGTACATCTTCGGGGCAGAGCTCGAACGACAGTTGGGGCGAGGTCGGTTCGCCGCCCTCTACTTCCTCTCGGGCATCGGTGGCTCGGCTGCGGTCGCCCTGCTGGCACCGGGCAGTTTCGTGGTCGGCGCCTCCGGGGCGATCTTCGGTCTGATGGCGGCGTTCTTCGTCATCGCCCGCAGCCTCGGCGGACGCAGCATCCAACTCCTGGTGCTCGTGGGCATCAACCTCGCGATCGGTTTCGTCGTGCCGGGCATCGCCTGGCAAGCCCACCTCGGGGGCATCGTCGTGGGCGGGGCCATCGCGTTCCTGTTCTCGAAGACACGGCACCGTTCCAAGCACGCCCTGCAGACCGCTGCACTCGTGGCGATCGGCCTGATCGTGGTCGTGGCGCTCCTGGCCAGGTCGGCCCAACTCTCCGGGCTGATCTGACACGATCGTCCCGCGAACGACGAGAGGCGGCTCCCCATCGGGGAGCCGCCTCTTCTCGTCGGCCGACGCGATCTCACCTGCCCGAGTTATCCACAGGAAAGTTATCCACAGGGTTTCCCACAATGGGGATAGTTACAGGCGTGTAAGTTCGAAGGTGCGTTCTAGCGCCACCGGGTGGTCATCAAGAAGCCGATGAACATGATGCCGAAGCCGACCAAGATGTTCCACGAGCCGAGCGACGCCACCGGCAGGGTGCTCTGGCTGACGTAGAAGACCACGATCCAGGCGAGACCGACGAGCATGAAGCCGAACATGACCGGCTTGAACCACACGGGGTTCGGTGCGTCCTCTGCGGTGCGGGCGGGCTTCGTGCTGCGGTTCGTGTCTTTGGCCATGGCGCACAGTGTACCGTGAGGCCCTTTTGGGTCCTGGGAAGGCCGTCTCGGCCGTCCACGGGAACGGCCGCGTTCTCCACATGCTCTCCACACGTTGTCCACCGGTGGTCTCCGCCGTCTCGGGGGACCGGAAGCCCGCCTAGAATCGAGTCATGACGGACCACGGGGGCGAGGCCATGATCTCGAGGCGCACGAGGCGTCGGCCTCGTTCACGCGCCTCCTTCGTCAGCGTCCTCGGAGAACTGCTCATCACCGCCGGTGTGCTGGTGCTGCTCTTCATCGGATGGCAGCAGTGGTTCAACGACCTCGTCGTGGCCGACGCCTACAAAGGCGACGCAGCACGACTGAGCGAACAGTTCGACCAGGTGGCGACGCCGGCCCCCGAGCCGTCGAGCGACGGATCGTACGGCGAACCACCCGTGGGGGCGGCGCCGGCAGAGGCCGAGACGTTCGCGAACTTCTACGTCCCACGGTTCGGCGCCGACTACGCCGTCCCGATCGCCGGGGGCACGAGCACCGTGCGCACCCTCAACAAGATCGGCATCGGTCACTACGACGAGACCCAGATGCCCGGTCAGGTCGGCAACTTCGGCATCGCCGCCCACCGGACCACCTACGGGGCGCCCTTCAACAAGATCGCCGACCTGCAAGCGGGCGACAAGATGTACGTCCAGACGCAGGACGGCTGGTTCACCTACTCGTTCCGCAACCTGCAGTACGTCCAGGCCACCCAGGTCTCCGTGCTGCAGCAGGTGCCCGACGCCCCCGACGTGTCGGCGACCTCGGGCGACCGCCTGATCACCCTGACCAGCTGCAACCCGATGTTCACCGCCCAAGAACGCATCGTCGCCTACGGTGTGTTCGACTCGTGGCAGCCGTTGTCGGCCGGTGCACCCGCCGAGCTCGCCGCTGCCGGAATCGGAGGCTGACCGTGTACTCCGCCCTCTGGCGCATCCTGCCCGGCCCCTGGTGGGTGAGGCTCGTGCTCGTGCTCGTCCTGATCGCCGCCGTGCTGTTCGCCCTCGTCGAGTGGGTCTTCCCCTACGTCAACGAACTCCTGCCCACCCCCGACGTCACCGTGGAGCAACCATGACGCGCATCCTGGTCCTCGACAACTACGACAGCTTCGTCTACACGCTGAACGGTTACCTCCAGCAGTTGGGGGCCGAGACGGACGTCGTGCGCAACGACGCCTTCGAGGCGGCCGACACCGCCGACCGCATCGCCGAGTACGACGCCGTGCTGCTGTCGCCCGGCCCGGGGACACCCGCGGCCGCCGGCGTCTCGATCGACGTCGTCCACGCCGCCCTGGCCGCCGACAAGCCGCTGCTGGGCGTCTGCCTCGGGCACCAGGCCATCGCCGAGGCCCTGGGGGCCACGGTCACCCATGCCGACGAACTGATGCACGGCAAGACGTCGGCCGTCGAACACGACGACAGCGCGTTCTACGACGGGGTCCCTCAGCCCTTCACCGCGACGCGGTACCACTCGCTCGCGGTCGTGGACGAGACGGTGCCCGAGACGCTCGAGGTGACCTCGCGCACCACGGGTGGCGTCATCATGGGCCTGCGCCACCGCTCCGCGCCCGTGTACGGCGTGCAGTTCCACCCCGAGTCGGTGCTGACGCAGGGCGGCTACCAGATGATCGGCAACTGGTTGTCGTTCGCCGGCCTGCCGGAAGCGGCCGAGACGGCGAGAGGGCTCGATCCGCTCGTCGACCTGGGCTGACCGTCACGGTCTCTGCGTCGAACCGTCGGCACAGAACCGTCGGCAGGGTGCCCTCGCGTCGAACCCGCCGAGGGAAGTCTGGATCGCGAGGGGATCAGCCGGTGCAGATGCGGAGGGTGACGGCCGAGCCCTGAGCGACGTCGCCTGGCGGGACGCTCATGCCCGACACGGTCTCGCCGGTGCAGCCGGGGTCGGACTGAGGGGTGACCGTCAGACCCAGCTGGTCACGGAGGGTCGTGATGGCCTCTTCGGAAGGCTGACGACTGACGTCGGGAAGCTGCACGAGGCCGTTGGACACCACGAGGTCGACATCCGAGCCGAGGGCGACCTGCGAGGCCGCCGCCGGATCCGACGAGAGCACGGAACCCTCGGGCACCGTGGGCGAGTAATCGGTGCTCTGCTGACCCCGTTCGAGACCGGCATCGGTGACGGCCTGCCACGCGGCATCCACCGTCTGCCCGGTGACCGAGGGCATCGCGACGAGTTGCGGCCCGGACGAGACGGTCACCGTGACCGCGAACTCTTTCGGGACGGACGTGCCGGGCAGGGGATCGGTCGAGACGATGTCGCCGGCGTCGATGGTCGGGCTGCTGGCGTCGGCACGGACGACCGTCAGACCCAGGTCGTCGAGGCGGGCGGACCCTGTCTCGAAGCTGACCCCGACGAGGTCGGGGATGCGAGACGACTGGGCGTTGTCGACCGTGGGCGGGGTGAGATTGACCACCCAGAAGACGACGGCCACGATGACGACGGCCACGAGCACGATGCCCGCCCAGATCCAGGCCACCGGCGGGCGGGTCTGCGTTCGCTGGGGTCGTCCCGTGTCGTCGGACTGGAGCTCTTTCAACGCGGCCTCGCTGCCGGCGCTCGAGTGCGGGTTGACGCCGAAGAGCGTGGAACCTGCGTCGACGGCATGCGGGCGGCGGGCCGGCGCGCGGCCGGCACCGGCGGCCTCGAGGTCGTCACGGAACTCGGCGGCGCTCTGGAAGCGGTCGAAGCGGTCTTTGGTGAGCGCGTGCAGGACGACGGCGTCGAGCGCCGGACTGACGCCCCGCTCGACCGTGCTCGGCGGGACGGGGGGCTCGCTGACGTGACGGTAGGCGACCGCGACGGCGCTGTCGCCGGTGAAGGGCGGCTTGCCCGTGAGCAACTCGAAGAGCATGACGCCCGTCGAGTAGAGGTCGGTGCGGGCGTCGACGGTCTCACCGCGCGCCTGCTCGGGGCTGAAGTACTGGGCGGTGCCGAGGATCGCCGTGGTCTGCGCGACGGTGGCCGCGGAGTCGCTGATGGCCCGGGCGATGCCGAAGTCCATCACCTTGACCTGACCGGAGTTGGTCAGCATGACGTTGCCGGGTTTGATGTCGCGGTGCACCACGCCCGCGCGGTGCGAGTACTCGAGGGCCGTCAGCACCCCTGCGGTGACCCGGACGGCCTCGTCGGGGTCGAGCGGGCCCTCGGCGACGATGTCCTTGAGCAGACGCCCCTCGACGTACTCCATGACGATGAACGGGACGACCACGTCGAGCCCACGGCTGTCGCGGACGACCTCTTCGCCGGCGTCGAAGACCCGGACGATGGTCGGGTGCGCCATGCGGGCGGCGGCCTGGGCCTCTTGGCGGAACCTCGAGCGGAAGGCCGGATCGGTGGCGAGGCTGGGTTTCATCAGCTTGACGGCGATCTTGCGACCGAGCCGGGCGTCGGTGCCGACGTGGACGTCGGCCATGCCACCGCGGCCGATCAGGTCACCGATCTGGTACCGGTTGGCGAGGAGATGGATGCTCTCTCTCACACCTTCAGCCACGCCTGTTCTCCCAACGACCCACCCCTGTCTGGCGACACGGTCGGAGCCAGTGTACCGGGGCGGCCGCCCCCGGACTGGGTACGGGCCTAGGCCGCAGGGATGATTGTCAGGCCTTCGCGACCCCGGTCGACCGCACGACCGGGGTCACGAGGAACCTATTGCTGGTCGGGGCCTTCCGAGGGGCTCGGAGCGGGCGACGTGGCCGGCGCCGTCACGGTGACGGTGACGCCAGGAGACGGCTCGGACGCGATCTGACCGCAGTTGGCCACGTAGCTGACCGTGAGGTTTCCGGCGGCCGTGGCCGTCACCGTGAGGGAGGTCGCGTTCGCGCCGAGGCCGCCGGCCGACTGACCGGAGGTGTCGGTTCCGCCGGTGATCGTGTACGAGTACCCGGTGAGCGAGTAGCCGGTCGGGCACCCCGTGTAGGCGGGCCAGTTGATCGTGGCGGTCTGGCCGGCGGCGATCTGACCCGGCGTCGCCGTGGGCGTCGAGGGCTGGGCAGGGGTCGGGGCCGCGCGGTAGATGTAGATCGTCACCGAGGAGCCCTTCTCGAGGGCGCCCGTCGGGTCGATGCTGGCGACCGTGCCGACCTGGTCGGGGCTCGGAGCGCTCGATCCGGCGTCGGCCGAGTCGACCTGCAGGCCCAGCTCTTCGAGGGAGGCGCGGGCAGCGGCCTCGGTCAGCCCCACGTAGTCGCCCGAGGACACCGTCACGGATGTCGGGGTCGGGGTCGGCGTCGGAGTCGTCCGGGTCGGCGACGGCGTGCTGCTCGAGGTCGTCGGCGCGGGCGCCGGGTCGTCGGTGTTGCCCACCGCGAAGACGATGCCGACCACGAGGGCGATGACGGCCAGGACGGCCAGGACGATCAACGGCCAGAACCAGGGGCTGCGCTTCTTCTCGTCGGCGGGCTCGTCGTCGCCGTCGCGCAGGGCGTCGGGATCGGCCGAGCCGGCCACGTAGCCCGCGGCCGCACCACCCGCGGCGCTCTGGGCTCGGGTGGCCATCGGATCGAACAGCTGCGTCGTGGCGTCCTGGGCGTTGAAGGCCTGGGTCGCGGCGTCGGCTGGCGTGGCGGCTGCCGCACCGATCGCCGGCACGGCGACGGTCGCGGCGGCGACGTCGCCGCGACGGAGGGCGCGTGCCGCCTGGGCGAGGGCCGAGGCCGTCGCGGGCCGTTCTCCGGGCTTCTTGGCGATGCACGACAGGACGAGACGGCGCACGGGTTCGGAGACCGTCGACGGGAGGTCGGGCGGCTGTTCGTTGATCTGCGCCATGGCGATGGCGACCTGGGACTCGCCCGTGAACGGGCGGCGACCGGCGAGGGCCTCGTAGGCGACGATGCCCAGCGAGTAGATGTCGGTGCTCGGGGACGCCGGGTGGCCGCTCGCCTGCTCGGGTGAGAGGTACTGCACGGTGCCCATGACCTGACCCGTGGCCGTCAGCGGCACCTGGTCGGCGATGCGTGCGATGCCGAAGTCGGTGATCTTCACCCGGCCGTCGGGGGTGACGAGCAGGTTGCCGGGCTTGATGTCGCGGTGCACGAGTCCGGCGGCGTGGGCGGCCTGCAGGGCCGACGCCGTCTGCGCGACGATGTCGAGGACCTTGTCGGTGGGCAGGACCCGATCGCGCTCGAGGACCGTCGACATGGCCTCGCCGGGGACGAGCTCCATCACCAGGTAGGCGCTGCCCTCTTCCTCGCCGTAGTCGAAGACGTTCGCGATGCCCTCGTGGTTGACGAGGGCCGCGTGGCGGGCCTCGGCGCGGAAGCGCTCGAGGAAGCCCGGATCGCCCAGGTACTCGTCCTTGAGGATCTTGATGGCGACCGTACGGCCGATGACGAGGTCGGTGGCTTCCCAGACCTCGCCCATGCCGCCGATGGCGACTCGGGTCGACAGCTGGTAACGCCCACCGAAGGTGACTCCGCCGGATGGTCTCATTTGTTCAGCACCGCCTCTAGTACTTTCTTCGCGATCGGTGACGCGACACTGTTGCCGAATGCGGACTGGCCCTGTCCGCCGCCGTTCTCGACGACGACGGCGACCGCGACCTCGGGGTCAGCAGCAGGCGCGAACCCGGTGAACCAGAGGGTGTACGGCTCGCCGGGGCCGTTCTCGGCCGTTCCTGTCTTGCCGGCGACGTCGACGCCGTCAATTCTTGCATTGCTCGCCGCACCGTTCGCGACGTCCTGCACCATCATGTCGGTCATCGTGGCCGCAGTCTGGGAGCTGATGGGCTTGCCGTACTCGGAGGGCGAGAAATCCTCGACCGGGCTCAGGTCGGGGTTCAGGACGCTCTCGATCAACGTCGGGTTCATCTCGGTGCCGCCGTTGGCGATGGCGGACGAGACCATGGCCATCTGCAGGGGCGTCACTCGGTCGGACCCCTGCCCGAACGACTGGAGCATGAGGGTGGCGTCGTTGATGGCCTGGCCCTTGGAGTCCTCGATGGGGAACTGGCTCGGCGTGACGGCCTGGGGGACGCCGATCGACTCGTCGCCGAAGCCGAACTTCTCGGCCTGCTCTTGCAGGGCCTTCGCCCCGAGGGCCTGACCGAGCTGGGCCATGGGGATGTTGCACGACAGGCGGAGGGCCGTCGCGATCGTCGCCGTCTCACCGCCGCCGCAGCTTCCGCCCTCGGCGTTGTTGATGTTGGTGCTGGTGCCGGGCAGCGTCAGCGTCGACGGGTTGGGGAACGCGCTGTCGGGCGTGTAGTCACCGCTCTCGAGCGCCGCCGCCGTCGTGATCAGCTTGAAGGTCGATCCCGGCGCGTAGAGGTCGCCCTGGATCGCCCGGTTCTGCAGCGGGGCCGAGGGGTCGGCGATCAACGAGTCGTAGGCGTCGGTGACGGTCTGGCGGTCGTGGCTGGCGAGCGGGTTGGGGTCGTAGCTGGGCTTCGAGACCATCGCGAGGATCTTGCCGGTCTTCGGGTCCATCGCGACGACCGAGCCCGAGTTCGAGCCGAGGGCGTCGTAGGCCGCCTGCTGGACGGTGGGGTCGAGGGTGAGGTTGACCGTGGCGCCCTCGGGGTCCTGACCCGTGAGCAGCGAGTTGACCTGGTCGAAGAACTGCGAGTTCGCGTTGCCCGTGAGGTACCGGTTCATGGCGTCCTCGATGCCCCGGGACCCCTGGCCCAGCGTGTAGTAGCCGGCGACGGGTGCGTAGAGGTCGGGCTGCGAGTACGTGCGCTGGAACTCGTACTGGTCGTCGACGGGGGTCGACTGCGCGATCGCCTGGCCGCCGACCAGGATGGGGCCGCGCTGGGCCGAGTAGCTGGCGAGCAGCGCCCGCGAGTTGCGGGCGTCGGCGTTCAGCGCGTCGGCCTGGAACGCCGTGATGTAGGTCGTCGAGAGGAAGAGCGCGACGAACATGGCGAGCACCACGTAGCTCACGCGTCGGAGTTCTTTGTTCATCAGCCGATCACCAGCCTCGGTTGGTTGCGCACGGAGTCGGACAGTCGCAGCAGCAGGGCCACGATGATCCAGTTGGCCACGAGCGACGAACCGCCCGCGGCGAGGAAGGGAGCGGTGAGGCCCGTGAGCGGGATCACCCTCGTCACGCCACCCATGACCACGAAGACCTGCAGGGCCACGACGAACGCGACGCCGACCCCGAGCATGCGACCGAAGTCGTCCTGACCCACGAAGCCGATGCGGAACCCGCGGGAGACGAGCAGGAGGTAGAGCGCCAGGATGGCGAAGAGCCCGGTGAGGCCGAGTTCTTCACCGAGGGACGCGAAGATGTAGTCGCTCTCGGCGAGCGGGGTGGTCTGCGGACGGCCCTGACCCAGCCCCGTGCCGATCAGTCCGCCGTTCGCCAGGCCGAACAGGCCTTGGACGAGCTGGAACGACCCGCCGACGGCGTCGTACTCGGACTGGGCGAAGGGGTTGAGCCAGGCGGCGAAACGGCCCTGCACGTACCCCAGGAAGGTGCTGGCGATCAGGGCCCCTCCGAGGAAGAGGCCGACGCCGAGCACGATCCAGCTCGCGCGCCCCGTGCCCACGTAGATCATGACGAGGAACAGCCCGAAGTAGAGCAACGAGGTGCCGAGGTCGCGCTGGAAGATCAGGACGCCCATGGCGACGAGCCAGACGATGAGGATCGGCCCGAGGTCGCGTGGTCGCGGGAACCGCATGCCCAGGATCTTCGGCCCCATGAGCGAGAGGTTGTCGCGGGCGGTGACGAGGTAGCCGGCGAAGAAGATGGCCAGCGTGATCTTGGCGATCTCGCCCGGCTGGAACGAGAACGGTCCGATGTCGATCCACACGCGGGCGTTCAGCCCCTCGCGGCCGATGCCCGGCAGGAGGGGCAGCAGCAGCAGCACGATCGACACGAACATCGCGATGTAGCGGTACCGCGAGAGCACCCGGTAGTTGCGGATCACGAGCAGCACGGCGAGGGCGATCACCATCGCGAGGACGGTCCAGACCATCTGCTTGATGCCCAGCGCGCCCCAGCCCTCACGCCCCTCGGCCAGGTCGAGGCGGTAGATCATCGCGATGCCGATGCCGTTCAGGGTGACGGCGATCGGCATGACGAACGGGTCGGCCTCGCGGGCGACGACCCGCAGGACGACGTGGAAGATCAGGGCCAGGCCCAGCACCATCGAGCCGGCGATCAGCACGGTCGGGTCGACCTCGCCGGTCGCACCGAGCTGGACCAGCACCATCGCTCCGGCGGCGACGCCGCAGGCGATCAGCAGCATGAGCAGTTCGAGGTTGCGGAGGCGCGCGGGTTCGCGCAGGCGCAGCGAGATCGCCTGCGTCATGTTCGTGGGACGCGAGGCCTTCGCGGACGGCTTGCGCGCGCCTCCTACGCGACCGATGACCTCGGTCGCGTCACCACCGGGTGCGTCAGGGGTTGCTGGCATCGGCCAACCTCTCGACGATGGCCCTGGCGTCCGCGAGGGAACCGGCGTTGATGGTGTCCTCCACGGTGGTCTGCGTGTAGTTCGGCAGGTCGTCGACCTGGACGTCGGTGGTCTCGTAGACGCTCGAGAGGCCGATGGGCCCGAGGCTCTGTTGCACGCCCTTGTAGATGACGACCGTGCCCCGCTCTTCGCCCACGTAGTAGTGGTCTTGCGTCCACTGGTAGGTCAGCACGAGCCCGGCGACGAGCGCGGCGATCGCCACGACGAGGGCGGTCAGCCAGGTGATGCGGCGACGGCGACGGCGACGTTTGTCTTCGGCGATGAGCTCGGCGAGGTACTCGTCGCTCTCGGGCTCGAAGTGGCTGTCTTCCGGCGTCGTGGCGACCTTGAGCGGGTGCAGCAGGATCGTCGGCAGACGGAGCTGCTTGCGCCCGGCGTCGCTGTCGAAGCTGAGGGGTGCGGCGGCCGACCCGACCGTGACGGGTTCGTCGAGTGCCGAGTCGCCCGACTCGTCGACGTCGACGATGACGACGGTCACGTTGTCGGGGGCGCCGTGGTCGAGGGTCTCTTTCACGAGGCGCCGGGCCGTCTGCTCGGCGTCGAGGCCCATGGCCATGGCCTTCTTGATGCGCTCCTCGGCGAGGTAGCTGCTGAGGCCGTCCGAGCAGATCAGCCAGCGGTCGCCGGGCTGCGTGCCGAGGGTCGCCGTGTCGATCTCGGGTGCCGCGTCGACGTCGCCGAGCACGCGCATCAGCACGCTGCGTCGCGGGTGCACCGCCGCTTCTTCTGGCGTGATGCGACCGCTGTCGACCAGGCGCTGCACGAAGGTGTGGTCGGCGGTGATCTGGCTGAGCTCGCCCTCGCGGAACAGGTAGATGCGCGAGTCGCCGATGTGGGCGATCGCCATGCTGTCACCGACGCGCAGCATGGCGCTGACGGTGGTGCCCATGCCGGTGAGCTCTTGGTGTTCGAAGACGGTCTCGGCCAGCAACTGGTTCGCGGCGATCAACGACGACTGCAGCGCGAACTCGGCGTCACCCGGCGAGGTGTAGACGCGGTCGGTCTCGCGGATCCGTCGGATCGCGATGGCCGAGGCCACGTCGCCGCCCGCGTGCCCGCCCATGCCGTCGGCGACGACGAAGAGCTGCGTGCCGGCGTAGCCGCTGTCTTGGTTGTTGGACCGGATCTTGCCCACGTTGGACAGAGCGGCACTCTTGGCGTGCGTCGTCATGAGGGCCTACCGCCGGAGCTCGAAGCTCGTCTGCCCGATCGTCACGGTCGCGCCCGTGGGCACGGGGGTGGGGACCGACACGCGCTCACCGGCGAGGAACGTGCCGTTGGTGGAGTCGAGGTCTTGCACGACCCAGCGGCCGTTCCAGAGCATGAGGCGCGCGTGGTGGGTCGAGGTGTAGTCGTCGCGGATCACGAGGTTGCTCTCTTGGGACCGCCCGATGGTGAGCGGCCCGTCGCCGAGGGGCATCTCGAGGCCGGCCTTGGCGCCCTTGGTGATGACCAGGCGCGTGGCGCGCCCGTCACCCTGCGGCGTCGGTGCCGGCGCGGCGGGCGCGGGACGCGGGGCGGGGGCAGGAGGCGCGGTGGCGGTCGAGCTCGCCTTGCCGGGTGAGGCGTCGGCGGGCATCTTGCGCGCCCGCTGCCCGAAGAGGTCGCTCCGCAGCGCGAACACGATCACGAAGACGAACAGCCACAGGACGGCCAGGAAGCCGAAGTGGAGCACCAGCAGGGTGAGGGCTGAGGTCATCGTCGGCCACCCGTGGAGTCGGGCCCGTCGAAGGGGTCGGGCGTCGATGACTGGGGGAGCACGCGGAACACGATACGCGTACGACCGATCTGGATCACCGAATCGGGCTGCAGCGGCGCCTTGGTGAGGGGGTTGCCGTTGAGCTTCGAGCCGTTCGTCGAGCCGAGGTCGCGGACCTGGGCCCGCGAACCGTCCCACAGGATCTCGACGTGCTGACGGGAGGTACCGGTGTCTTGCACGGTGATGTCGGCGTCGCTGCCGCGGCCGATGATGGTGCGGGCTCCGCTGAGCTCGCGGCGCTTGCCGTCGATCTCGACGAACGGCTTCCACTGCACCTCGCCGCGCAGGTTGCGCGAGTCGACCGACATGATGCCGACGCTCAGCGAGTCGTCCTCGCGGAGGCGGATGCCGAGGGGCCCGGCGAACTGGTACCCCTGGGCGGTGGCGTGCCGCTGGGTGAGCTGCGTGAGCTCGTCGATCAGGGCCGGACCGATGCCGGACATCTTCTCGTAGTCGATGGGGGCGAGGCGCACCTGGAGCTCGTTGGGCACGAGGATGCGGTCACGCGAGACCACCGCGGCCTTGGTGTCGAGCTCACGGCGCAGCGCGTTCGTGATCTCGAGTGGTTGCACGCCCGAACGGAACGTCTTGGCGAAGGCGCCGTTGACGGCGCGCTCCAGCCCGCGTTCGAAGTTGTCGAGCAGTCCCATGGGTCTCCAGGTTCGGGGTCTCTGGTCGCCCGATCTTAGCCCGAACGAGTTAAAGGTACTCACCGCTGCTCTTCCGGGCCTCTGACGCGTGCTAAAGTCTACGAGTTCGCGCGAGTGGCGGAATTGGCAGACGCGCTGGCTTCAGGTGCCAGTGCTCGAAAGGGCGTGGGGGTTCAAGTCCCCCCTCGCGCACGAACGTGAAGGCTCACCTCCGGGTGGGCCTTCTCTCTTTCCCGGCTCTGGTCCCACCCGTCGCCGTCGGCCCGTGCAGTGGTTGTCTGGTGCGATGAGCCAGCAGAGCGCGGTCGTGTTCGAGTTCGACGAGGTGCTCTTCGACGAGTTCCCGAAGGCCCCGTGGGTGCCCCGCAACCAGCGCATCGTCGTCGACTCCGACCGCCGCGTCGTGGGTCGCCGCGACGGCATCGTCGTCAGCGTCACCGACCTGCCCCCGGTGTACGCGCATGCCGACATCGGGCCGAGGATCAGCAGCATGCAGTCCTTCGTCACCGTCGGCGACCACGTCTCATGGATCGTCCGGACCGTCGAGGGTACGCGGTTCACCTCGTCCGCCGACGGCCTCGACGAGGAGGCGCGGCTCGAGATCGCGAGGGACGCCACCCTGCACGGGTTCCTCGACGACCTCGAGTGCATGGTCATCACCGACCTGTCGGAGATGCGATTCGGACAGGACCGCGAACTGACGCGCTGCCGTCTCGAGGTGACCCGCGCCTCCGGGGGTCCGGTCGCCTGGGCGCTCGTCGTCGAGGGCACGGGGCACCGGATCGAGTCGGACACGGTCGAGGCCGCGGAGTTCGTCGGCCGGCAGCTCAACGACATCGCGGTCGACGGCGACCCGCTCGCCCTCGAGGCCGTGCTGCCGCTCTGAGGCGTCTCGGCCCGCAGGGCCTCATCGTCCTCGGTCGTCACCGTGGTCGCGGCCGACCAGGTCGTGGCGGGTCGGGGCGCCGGCGAGGATGGCAGCCAGCCAATGCGGGGTGTTCTCGGGGGTGCGGGGGAATCGATCGAGATCGGTCCTGTAGGCATCCGCGGAGAAGTGCCCCAACTCCGGCTCGTGGTCGTAGTCGTACGACGCACTCATCTTGCCGGCCGACGTGACCGTGAACACCGCGGTGAACCAGGTCCCCGCATCTCGACGGTGCATGGCGCCGCGGAGGACTTCGGCCGCCTCGAACGCCTCGGCAGGCCCGATGATCGATTCGAGCGAACCGTCCAGTCGATGGACACGGGTCCGGCCGGCGAGGACGCCCCCTGCCACGCTGACCTGCATCTCGACACGATCGTGTTCTGAGTTCAGAGTCGGATACAGCAGACGACCGATGGCGCGCAGCTGGACGCGTTCGGCTTCGAGTCCTGTCGGCTGCCCGTCGGGAGAAACGGAGCGGCTCTCGTCAGCGCTGGTCATCGTGTCCGAGGCGAACGAGGTCGTGGCGGGTCGGGGCACCGGCGAGGACGGCTGCGAGCCAGGCGGGGGTGTTCTCGGGCGTGCGGGGGAACTCATCGAAGTCGGCGCGGTAGGCCTCGGCGGCGAAAGACCCGAGCTCGGGCTCGTGGTCGTCGTCGTACCTCGCACTGAGCTTCCCCCCGGCGGTGACGGTGAACACGCCCGTGAACCACGTCCCGGTTTCGGGTTTGCTCATGACCCTCCGGAGATCGCGGGCCGCCTGGAAGACGCCACGACCGGACGAGAGAGAGGTCGAGCTGCCGTCGGCGGCATGCAGCTCGATCGTGCCGGCTGTCACTCCGCCGACCACGCTGATCCGGGCGATCACTCGATCGTGGTCGCGCGGGATGACGGCATGGAGCGCTTTGCCGAGGATGCGGAGTGCGTCCCTCTCGGCAGGCATGCCGTGGGGCTCCGAGTCGTGAGCGGAGGGCACGGGCCCGAGTACTCCTGAGTCCGCCAGTTCTCTCGAGGTCGTGAGGCACGCCTCGAGTTGGGCATCGGGCGATGTGCCGCCGGACTGAGTCACGGGAGCGGGCCCGCGACGGAGGAGATCAGGAGGACGTGCTCGCGCATGTCGACGACCTCGAGGGACGCAGCAGATCGTCGGCCTCCGAGGGCGAGCAGCGGGCTGAAACCGAAGCATTC
>Ga0265798_10001933_pt1 | contig 31099 bp, 24 predicted proteins | sample P3T30metagenome_FD_192430 | JGI IMG/M metagenome (GOLD analysis project Ga0265798, IMG submission 192430) | Plant litter microbial communities from East Loma Ridge, Irvine, California - P3 T30 | ecosystem: Environmental > Terrestrial > Plant litter > Unclassified | place: USA: California... | reverse complement strand
CAAACATATCCGTCAGGTTCAAAAAGATACCCTCCTGGGAAAACAAGGCCAGGTAAATGATGCTGACTTAGATGAACTGCTTTCTATGAGCCCCAGGGTAGAGAAACTGGCCATCAAAGACGTTAAACTTAGAACCTTTATTACCCAGGATGCAGACCGCAACGATATGGTTGCCCACGTTTATGATACCACCTACGGTGTGATCAAGAATGATGCTGATACTTTGGTCGCTATTGATGATTCCATTGTTCGTGGAACAACCCTTAAGCAAAGCATCATCAAAATTATTGACAGACTACACCCGGTAAAGATCATCATTGTCTCTTCAGCGCCACAGATCCGCTATCCGGACTGCTATGGTATTGATATGTCGAAAATGGGCGAGTTTGTTGCTTTTGAAGCGGCAATTCAATTGCTGCGCGAGCGTGGAATGGAGCACGTTATTGATGAGGTTTATGAAAAATGTAAAGCTTCGCTTCAATTACCTAAGGAAGAGATCATCAATCACGTAAAAGAGATCTACGAACCATTTACTCAGGAAGAGATTTCTGCACAGATTACTAAGATTATTACCCCTGAAGGCATTAAGGCCGAAGTTGAAGTGATCTATCAAACGCTGGAAAACTTGCACAAAGCTTGTCCGGAACATTCCGGCGACTGGTATTTCTCTGGTAATTACCCAACCCCTGGTGGAAATAAGGTTGTAAACAAAGCCTTTGTTAACTGGAGAGAAGGTAGCAACAAAAGAGCATACTAGTTCTTATAGCCATATAAAAAAGGGGTTGTATCATCATGATACAACCCCTTTTCTTTGCCTTAAAAAATGCCGGTCTTAGTGTTTAAACACCTCGATAAATAGCCTGATTGCAAAGATGATGATCACTGCACCCGCCACTCGGTTCAGGTTCTGAATGGACTTTTCCTTAATCTTATACCGGAGTTTAGCGGCATAAAAGGTCTTCACCGCATCTACTGTAAGTTGGGTTGCCATGGCAACAACAAAAAAACTGATCTTTTCGGCGGTTTCAAAGTGCAGCTGAACGGAAACGAATCCACCAACCATAATCCAGAACATCAATGTAGTGGGCGACAGCAAACACATTAGAAATCCTTTGAGCATGTACCCGCTCCGCTTTATGTTATCTGTCGATTTCAGGTCGTAGTTTACTTTAACCTTATTGATCAGGTAGTAAAGCCCAACACCCAAGAGAAACAATCCGCCGATAACGCCGATATATTGATTATATTTTGAATTGTATACCACAAACCGTGCACTAAAGATGGTAGCAGAGATGAAGATGATGTCGCTTAATACCACACCAATGGCTAACGAAAAACCAGCTTTAAAGCCTTTTTCAATGCTGGTTTTTATCATGGAAAAGAATACAGGCCCCGTCAGAAATGAAAACAAAACGCCCGCACCTATCCCTTGTATTATTGCTTCAAACATTAATTTCGTGTGTATAATGTGCTAATATGCGAATTTACGCTAAAAAACCTGGACCGCCGCTTTTGCTTTGTAAGCAGAAGCACAGTACCGATGCTCTTATTAACCACTAAATACCAGAAAAATTACCCACAAGGGCTATCTTTTAGGTTACATTTAAAGATTGTACAAACATTGCAGGTAGTAGCACAAATTTTTTATTTATGTTTAGCGAATAAAACTTTTTCACTAACCATAACATGAAACAAGACGAACAAAAAAATTATGGAACGGCGCTATACAGCATTATCACCGTTTTCTTTTTCTGGGGTTTCGTAGCTGCATCGAACGGAGTCTTCATTCCATTCTGTAAGTCGCATTTTAATCTAACCCAATTCGAATCCCAATTAATTGACTACACCTTCTACGGAGGATACTTCATTGGTTCACTTATTCTATATTTCGCTTCTCAAGCTAGTAAAGTCGATATTCTAAACAAAATTGGCTATAAGAAAGGTATCATTGCCGGACTTATACTATCAGCCGGAGGTGCCCTGTTAATGGTTCCTGCAGTACATTCAGGTTCTTTTGCTTTCATTCTACTGGCATTTTTCGTTATAGCAATCGGATTCTCCCTGCAGCAAACTGCTGCAAACCCCTTTGTTGTTGCACTAGGACCTGAAGAAAGCGGTACACACCGACTGAACCTTGCAGGTGGTGTTAACAACTTCGGTGGATTAATGGGACCGGTTATTGTAAGTATTGTGTTGTTTGGTTCTGCAAGTGATGCAGTTCCTAAAGCGGTAGATATTACATCTATTAACAACCTTTATTACATTCTTGCTGGTTTATTCCTGGCTGTTGCGGTATTCTACACCTTCACTAAACTTCCTGAAGTAACCAACACCGATAAAATCGAAACCAGCCCGAAGTCAAATGGACCAATCTTCGTGATGATTCTTGGATTTCTAATGGTGCTTGCGGCAAGTCCTTTAGCGCGCATGACACAGATTAATGAATCCATTTTTGTTTATTCATCATTGGTTATCATCGTTGGCTCTTTGTTATATGCCTACCTGAACAAGAAAGAACGTCCGGAAGATTGGGGTGCAATGCGCTACCCACAACTTATCTTGGGCATGCTTGCAATTTTCATCTACGTAGGGGTGGAGGTAACGATTCAAAGTAACCTTGGTACCTTGCTTAACTTGCCGGAATTTGGTGGTTTAGAAGAATCTGATATTAAACAATACATTTCACTTTACTGGGGAAGTATGATGATCGGCCGTTGGACTGGTGCCGTGAGTGCATTTAACCTTAGCAAATCAACTAAGACCATTTTAACTGTAATTGTACCTTTCATTGCTTTTGGTGTCATTCTGTTGGTAACACACGCTACTGGAACAGAAGTAGGCAATCTATATGTCTATGCAGTTTCCGTAGCCATCATGATCATTGCTTTCTTTATCGGTCAGGAAAAACCAGCAAAAACCTTGGCTATTTTCAGTGTACTAGGTGTAATTGCTATGATTACAGGATTGGTAACTACAGGTCCAGTTGCAATTTTCGCCTTCATTAGTGGTGGTCTTTGCTGCTCGATCATGTGGCCATCTATTTTTGCACTTTCCATCACTGGATTAGGTAAATACACCAGCCAAGGTTCGTCATTCCTGATCATGATGATCTTAGGTGGTGCAATTATCCCACCAATCCAGGGTACACTTGCAGATGCTGAAGGTATCCATGCTTCCTACATTGTTCCCTTGATAGGTTTTGCATACCTGATCTTCTTCGCCTGGAGAGTAAGCGGTGTTTTGAAACAACAAGGCATCAATGTTGAAGAAATCGCGGCTGAAGGAGGACACTAAGAACATATGGGTTCAAGACCTGGCTTCACCGATATATACATGAATTTAGCAACCGATCTTGCTGCCCGTTCACACTGTGTGCGGGCACAAGTAGGTGCTGTACTCGCCAAGGATACCCGCATCATTTCTATCGGGTATAATGGCCCCCCTGCAGGAACACATAACTGCGATGAAGAGTGGCCGGAAACCGGCTGCGAAAAAGACTCCCGTGGAAGCTGCTTACTTGCACTTCATGCGGAGCAAAATGCCATCCTTTTTGCTACAAAGAATGGATCAAATCTGGAAGGTGCTACATTATACTGTACGCTTTCGCCATGTATCGCATGTGCAAGACTAATTTTATCATCTGGAATTAAACACGTTGTTTTCAAAAACTCCTACGCCGAATATAAAGGCCTGGCGAGCGATGAAGGCGTGGATTTCTTAAAAAGATTCGGCGTAGAAGTTATAAAATACTAACTTTGGCCATGCTAGAAAAAATCATAATTCTCGATTTTGGATCCCAGTACACACAACTTATTGCAAGAAGAGTTCGCGAGCTAAACGTTTACTGTGAAATTCATCCCTTTAACAACATTCCGGAAATAACCTCAAACGTAAAAGGTATCATCTTTTCCGGAAGTCCTTATTCTGTTAGACAAGAAGACGCACCACAGATTGAACTGAACCGGTTCATGCAGAACTATCCTGTTCTTGCAGTCTGCTACGGGGCCCAATACATCGCCTTACATTCTGGCGGAGATGTGCAACCATCTTCTACAAGGGAATATGGCAGAGCCAATCTTGGCTATGTTTCTCAAAGCAACAAACTATTCAAAAATATCAATGAAACCTCTCAGGTATGGATGTCACATGGTGATACCATTACTGAAGTTCCTGATACATTTGAAATCATTGCCAGCACAGACAGCGTTCGTGTGGCAGCATACCAAGTTAAAGACACGCAAACTTACGCCATTCAGTTTCACCCGGAAGTAACACACAGTGCTGATGGTAAACAGCTGCTGGAAAACTTCCTGGTAGACATCTGTGGATGTAAACAGGAGTGGACACCAGATGCTTTCGTTGAATCGACCATTGCGAACCTGAAAGAACAACTTGGCGACGACAAAGTCGTATTAGGTCTTTCTGGAGGTGTGGATTCCAGCGTAGCAGCCGTATTGTTGCACAGAGCAATTGGTACAAACCTGCATTGTATTTTTGTAGACAATGGTCTACTGAGAAAAGACGAGTACGAAGCTGTTTTGGAACAGTACAAACATATGGGCTTAAACATCAGAGGTATTGATGCTAAAGACCGGTTCTTAAGCCAGTTGGCAGGGTTGAAAGATCCAGAAATGAAACGTAAAGCGATTGGTCGCGTGTTTATCGAAGTATTCGATGATGCTGCTCATGAAGTTCAAAACGTGAAATGGTTAGGCCAAGGCACCATTTATCCTGATGTAATTGAGTCGGTATCTGTAAAAGGTCCTTCTGCAACGATCAAGTCGCACCATAACGTTGGTGGTCTGCCTGCATACATGAAGTTAAAAGTTGTAGAGCCTTTAAATACATTATTTAAGGATGAAGTAAGGCGTGTCGGAAAAACCCTCGGGATTGACGATGTGATCCTTGGGCGTCATCCTTTCCCTGGACCAGGCTTAGCCATTCGTATCTTGGGTGATGTAACCGCAGAAAAGGTTGCTATTCTTCAGGAAGCTGATGCGATTTATATAAACAATTTGAGAGAAGCTGGGTTATACGATCAGGTGTGGCAGGCGGGTGCAATATTCTTGCCGGTGCAGTCTGTTGGTGTAATGGGCGACGAGCGTACTTACGAAAACGTAATTTGTCTGCGGGCCGTTGAGTCTGTAGATGGCATGACTGCCGATTGGTGTCATTTACCTTACCCTGTACTCGCTAAAATTTCTAATGAAATCATTAATAAAGTAAAAGGAATTAATCGCGTTGTATATGATATCAGCTCCAAACCACCAGCAACGATTGAGTGGGAATAAAATACTAATTACACTTGCCTTCGGTTTGCTGATTTCCGCCTGTTCACCAAAGATACAGCCGAAATCAACACCAACACCTTCAACCCCTGAAAAGGCTAAGGAGCGTGCTGCCACTGAGCCGGAGTCAAAGAAATTCACGGAAGCAACAATCTCTATGTTGCTTCCGTTTAAGTTAAACCAGATCAACATCAAGACACCTACAAAGGCTGAAGTAGAAAAGGCTGCACTCGCAATCGAATTCTATCAGGGCTTTATGCTGGGTATTGATTCTGCCGCCAGCACTGGCTTCAATTTCAAAATCAATGTACTGGATACCCGCGACTACAATGCACAAATACAAAGTGTGATGCAGGCCGGTGCTTTGGCGCAAAGCAACCTGCTGGTCGGACCGGTTTACCCGGATGGACAGAAGTACATCGCTAATTACACCATCACCAACAAACTGCCCATTGTTTCTCCGCTTGCGGCATCCATGCCACAGGAGTTTAACAACCCCAATCTGATTTCTGTCGTCAACAACATTAACCTGCATGTTCAGAAGATAGGTGACCACATCAGCAGGAACTATAATTCCGAAAACACCGTTGTCGTGCTAGTCAATCCTAAGCACTCCGATGATGAAGTTTTTGGAGCGCCTTTAAGACAATATTTTACAACTCTTAAAAACAAGAAGTTTAGTTTTCAAGAATATGCGTCTGTCTTTTCGATGGAGACGAAAGTCGAGAAGAACAAGAAATACATTATCCTGCTCAGTTCCTCAAACAAACCATTCGTAACAGCGAGTATCGATAAGCTAATAAAAATGCAGCGCACAGGCTTAAACCTCAGCCTATATGGTCATCCAAACTGGACAAAGCAATCTTACCCAGCTGAAAAACTTCAGGCCTTAAACACCGTTGTAAGCAGTTCCTATAAAATTGATTATCGTAGGCCAGCTGTTATCGAGTTCGTAAGAAAGTACAGACAAGCCTATCAGTTTGAACCGAGCGAATATGCCTTTAAGGGCTATGACATCGGGTTGTTTTTCGGAAATCTCATTGCCAGATCAGGACCTGATTTCCTGTACCAGATTACAAAGCACAATTATAGAGGACTGCACAATGGATTCCATTTTGTCCGTGACGACAAACTCGGCTACATCAACACCAGTTTGATGTTGTTACAGTACAAGAACTTTGCATTAAATACAATCGAATGAAAGTAGAACATCAGCTCAGAACGTTCGAAAAGATACTTAAGGATTACGATGGTTTGCAGCCATTACACCGCTTTCTAGTAGGTTATTTCAAGGCGAATAAGCAAATGGGTTCTTCCGACCGCCGCTGGGCCTCCAGGTATCTGTACAGCTTCTTCCGGATTGGGAAAGCTATACCAGAGCAAAGCCAGCTGGAACGGCTCACCGTGGGAGATTTCCTTTGCAACACCAGTAGTAGCTTGTTACTGCAAAGCCAGCAACCTGAATGGAGTGAGCAGGTGACTTTACCAACTGCTGCAAAGCTGGTGCTGGTGAAAGATTTATATCCAGCATTTGAGCTGGGGGCGGTATTCCCTTTCAGCGAACAGCTGTCTGAAGGTATTGATCGTCAAGCCTTCCTGGAGTCCTTCTTCACACAACCGGATCTGTTTATACGGGTAAAACCTAAACATGCTACGGAGCTACATGCTGCGCTCACTGAAGCTGGGGTTCATGTTAAAGAAATATCTGAGAACGTCTTTTCGCTGCCGAATGGTACCAAGTTGGGGCATATCCTTCCTAATACAAAATACTATCAAGTGCAGGATTTCTCCTCACAACGCACTGGTAAGTACTTCCAGCCTAAGCCTTACGAATATTGGTGGGATTGTTGTGCCGCATCCGGTGGGAAATCTTTACTACTCCATGAAATGGAACCAAAAATTCAGTTGCTTGTAAGTGACGTACGGGAGAATAGTTTAAATAACCTGGATGAACGCTTCCAGGATGCGGGAATAAACAAGTACCAGAAGAAAGTCCTTGATCTTCTAGTGGATAATGAGCAACACCTGCACCATTATGAGTTTGACGGAATCATCCTTGATGCACCTTGCTCCGGTTCCGGAACCTGGGGCAGAACACCAGAAATGTTATACTACTTCAATGAAAATAAGGTAAAGCAATTTAATGGGCTCCAGAAGGCTATTGCCACCAATGTACTCAAGTATCTTAAACCAGGTCAGCCATTGATCTACATCACCTGTTCTGTCTTTGCTGCTGAAAACGAAGCAGTCGTAGATCAGCTACAGAAAACCTGTGGTTTGCATCTGGAAGGAATGGAAGTTATTAAAGGATATCATGAGAAGGCGGACACCATGTTTGTCGCACGCCTGCGTAAACCTTAGCCTAGTGGCCTTTTGCGTGTGCTGCGAACCAGGCACGCAACTTGTCCCTCAGGTGGCGAATGCCCTCAAAGAAAATGGCGAGTAGGCCAATAATCAGCGTATATTGCTCAAAGCTGTTCATCATGCTGTCTTCTGCTTAACACCAATTTAAGTTAATTTGTTTACAATCCGGTATTGTTTCTAAATAACTTAATGGCAATAGCCAGTAAGATGATACCAAAGGCTTTACGCAGAATGTTAAGGCCGGTTTTACCAAGTAATTTTTCAAGTCTGTTGGTATTCTTCAGCACAAAGTAAACGAAAATCATATTGATGATGATGCCGACCAGAATATTCTGGCTGGTGTACTCCGTTTTTAAAGAAAGCAGGGTAGTCATGGTACCTGCACCAGCAATAATCGGGAACGCCAGTGGTACAATGGAAACGGTTTGATTTGCCTCTTCTTTATCCTTGAACAAGGTTAAACCCAGCACCATTTCCATGGCCAATGCAAAAATTACAATAGAGCCCGCGATCGCGAAAGAAGCTACATCAAGTCCAATGATCTTCAGTAAGCCTTCGCCTGCAAAGAGAAAGATGATCATCAATACGGTTGCCACAAGGGTAGCCTTTTCAGACTCAATATGCCCCGCTTTTCTTCTCAGCTCAATAATGATCGGAATAGAGCCTAAGATGTCAATCACAGCAAATAACACCATAGAGGTGGTAAGAATCTGGCTTATATTAAATTCCATCAGTATAAATCTTTAGCACAAAGGTAATTCTATTAACTGCATTATAAAACAAAAGCGGCTATCTTTTGGACAGCCGCTTTTATTTTTATAAGGGATGAAGATCTTATTTCTGACCTTCTCTGTACTTACGTCTTACAACTGAATTTCTGCGGCTGTATCCGTAGTAAATCGCGAATCCAATCGCCATCCAGATTACGAGACGCTCCCAGTTGTGTGCACCCAGACCAATCATCATTAAGATACACACACCAGCACCTAAAATCGGTACTACAGGCATAAATGGAGTTTTGAATGGTCTTTCACGGTCTGGATCTACCTTACGTAAGATCAATACACCGATACATACTAACGTGAAGGCGAATAAGGTTCCGATACTGGTCATATCACCAACTACATCACCTGGAACAAATGCAGCGAATAAGCCTACAAATACCAGGAAGATCAGGTTAGACTTATAAGGCGTCTGATATTTAGGGTGTACGGCGGAGAATACTTTTGGTACAAGTCCGTCTTTAGACATGGAGAAGAATACCCTTGACTGACCTAAAAGCATTACCAGGATTACAGAAGAAAAACCTGCAAGAATCGCCACGGTGATCAAAATAGATAACCAGTGATAGCCGTGCATGTAGTTTTCAATTGCATAGGCAACTGAAGCCTCTTTTCCGGCGTTTTCAAATTCTTTATAGTTCGCAACACCAGTTAATACGTGACCAAAAAGGATGTATAATAAAGTACAAACTGCTAAAGAAACAAGGATACCGATTGGCATATCGCGGCTCGGGTTTTTCGCTTCCTGTGCTGCAGTGGAAACCGCATCAAAACCGATGAAAGCAAAGAACACAACACCTGCACCAGCAATGATACCGGAAATACCAAAGTCACCAAAGTCTTGGGCAAAGAACTCGAGGAATCCCTTTTCACCATTGGAGTAAGCAACTTCACCAGCGTTTACAGGAATGTAAGGTGTGTGGTTTACCGGGTTCATATAGCCCCAGCCAATAGCAATAAATGCGATTACGATCGCTACTTTAACAATTACAATGATACCGTTTAAAGTTGCAGATTCCTGTGTTCCGCGGATTAAAACCAGCGTAAGGAGCACAACAACGAATAATGCAGGGATATTGATGATACCCTGGATGCCCTCTGCTGAAGTTTGAAAAGGTGAATGGCAGTAGGCATACGGGATGGTGACCCCGAAGGTTTCCAGGAGTTTATTGAGGTATTCAGACCAGGCAATAGCAACCGTGGCCGCACCAACGGCATATTCGAGTACCAAATCCCAGCCAATTACCCAAGCAACAACCTCACCCATGGTAGCATAAGAGTAGGTGTAAGCGCTTCCTGCGATTGGGATCATAGATGCAAACTCTGCATAACACAATCCTGCAAGGGCACAACCAACTGCAGCCAGGATGAAGGAAAGCGTAACTGCCGGACCTGAGTGTTCTGCCGCTGCTGCTGCAGTTCTAACAAATAGTCCAGCACCGATGATCGCACCAATACCTAAGGCGATAAGGTTACCTACCCCAAGCGTACGTTTCAATGTACCTTCGCCACTCTCAGTAGACTCCTGAATCAAAGAGTCTATCGATTTTTTAAATAACATAAATTAAGGTTTAGTTAGTGTGTTTCGATAAATAAGATTTTGTTTTATTTTTTTAATATGGTTCCAAACCTAATTAAAAATTGTCTAATTATAAAAAGGGATTTTCAACGAAAATCCCTTAACTGGTAACAATTTCATCTGTTTTGGAGCTTTTACTTAGTCTTTATCTGAACAACGCTGATTTTCAATGCTTCCGGTCCAGCATTTTTGTATGTTTCTACGTTTTTCACCCTTGGTTGAACCACCGGACCAACAGCAATGTGTGGGGCGATGATCAGGGAAACGATAGACATGAGTTTAATCAGGATATTCATTGAAGGACCGGAGGTATCTTTGAACGGATCTCCAACAGTATCACCAGTTACCGAAGCCTTATGCGCATCTGATCCTTTATACTCCATTTTTCCTTGGATCATTACACCTTTTTCAAAGGATTTCTTGGCATTGTCCCAGGCTCCACCGGCATTTGACTGAAAAATACCCATCAATACGCCAGTTACCGTTACCCCAGCCAATAAGCCACCCAATACTTCCGGTCCGAAAATAAAGCCGACGATCAATGGCACGATCAGCGCGATCGCGCCGGGCAGCATCATCTCGCGAATAGATGCTTGTGTAGAGATGGCCACACATTTTTCGTACTCAGGCTTAGCTTTATACTCCATGATCCCGGGTATGTCCCGAAACTGCCGTCTTACTTCCTGTACCATAGCCATTGCGGCACGGCCAACCGCAGAAATACATAGCGCAGAAAATATAAATGGGATCATGCCACCCACGAACAAGCCAGCCAACACATCTGCTTTATAAATATCAATGGTTTCAATACCAGATATCCCGGCAAAGGCCGCAAATAAAGCTAAGGAAGTTAATGCCGCAGAAGCAATGGCAAAGCCTTTGCCCGTTGCTGCGGTTGTATTTCCTACAGCATCAAGGTTGTCCGTGCGTTCGCGAACTTCTTTCGGACAGCCACTCATCTCTGCAATACCGCCGGCATTATCCGCGATAGGACCAAAAGCATCGATGGCCAGCTGCATGGCTGTCGTAGCCATCATACCTGCTGCTGCTATCGCGACCCCATAGAATCCTGCGAAATGATAGGAACCAAATATGCCAGCAGCCAATATTAGAATTGGCAATACCGTAGATTCCATACCTACGGACAAGCCACCGATAATGTTTGTAGCATGCCCGGTAGACGACTGCTGTATAATTGAATTTACGGGACGTTTGCCCATGGCAGTATAGTATTCCGTGATCAAGCTCATAAGCGTTCCAACCACCAGCCCCACCAAGATGGAATGATAAACATTTTCCGCAGGGAAAGAAAATCCGCGAATTTCCATTGTTTCCGGTAAAAGCCAGTGCACTGCGAAATAGGCTGCCACGGCTGTCAGGATAATGGAGAGCCAGTTTCCTAGATTCAGGGCCTTTTGCACGCTGTCGCTTTCTTTGGATATTCTCACAAACCAGGAACTTACAATGGAGAAAATTAGACCAAGTCCGGCGATGAACATGGGCAAAAGAATAGGGGCCATTCCCCCGAATTTATCATCTGAGCGAATTTCCTGCCCCAGAACCATCGTTGCGAGAATCGTCGCCACATAAGATCCAAACAAATCTGCACCCATACCAGCAACGTCACCCACGTTATCGCCAACATTATCTGCGATCGTTGCTGGGTTACGCACATCATCCTCCGGGATGCCAGCTTCAACCTTGCCCACTAAATCTGCGCCCACATCGGCAGCTTTGGTATAGATACCTCCACCAACCCTGGCAAACAGGGCTATACTTTCGGCACCTAGAGAGAAGCCGGCAAGCACTTCTATGGTTTTCTTCATCTCCGGTCCGGTGGCTTCCGCACCTGGATGTACAAACGTGTAAAATAAAACGATAAATAAGCCACCCAGACCAAATATGGCCAGACCGGCAACGCCAAAGCCCATTACGGTGCCGCCGGTAAAAGACACCTTCAGAGCTTTTGCAAGGCTGGACCTTGCTGCTTGAGTGGTTCTTACATTAGCCTTGGTGGCGATGCGCATGCCAATGTACCCTGCCAAGGCGGAGAACACTGCACCCAACAAGAAAGCAACTGCAATAATAGGACTGGAGTGAATCGGGTTTTCAGGGCTACCTTCCATGGTGCCCGACCAGGCCAGCAATGCGCCGGCGATAATTACGAAGTAGGAAAGGACTTTCCATTCGGCTTTTAAGAAGGCCATTGCACCGTCTGCAATGTAACCTGAAAGTTCGAGCATGTTTGCGTCACCAGCGTCTTGCTTACTCACCCATGCGCTTTGTACCGCCATAAAAAGAATCCCAATGAGCCCGAAACCCGGAATCATGTAGATCAGGTTGTTTTGTAGAAATTCCATACGTTATATTTGGTTTAATTGATTAGCGAGGCAAGCCTATACAAAAATAAAAGAGTTTAGCACTTTACCAAATTTATAATTGGCTGAGGCTGAGCAAGCCTGTTTTAATATTGGATTTTTTAAATATCTTAGCCAGCAAGCAAACTATTTATCAAATTCAATGGAAAAAGAAACAGAGGATCATCACTTTAAACGAGAACTGGGCTTGCTCGATGGCACCATGTTGGTCGTCGGCTCAATGATTGGATCCGGAATATTTATTGTCAGCGCCGACATTGGCCGACAGGTCGGTTCAGCGGGTTGGCTAACGTTAATATGGGTACTCACAGGGCTGGTAACGGTTATCGCTGCGGTGAGTTATGGCGAACTGAGTGCCATGTTCCCAAAAGCCGGCGGGCAATACGTGTATCTTAAAGAAGCTTACAATAAACTAATCGCATTCTTATACGGCTGGAGCTTCTTTGCCGTAATCCAAACCGGAACCATTGCGGCAGTAGGGGTGGCATTCTCCAAATTCGCCGCTTACCTTTTTGAACCTTTAAGTGATGAGAACATCCTGTTTAGTCTTGGTGATTTCAAGATCAATGCCGCACAGCTGATGTCTATTCTTACCATCATTCTGCTAACCTATATTAATAGTAGGGGCGTAAAGAATGGAAAGCTATTACAAACCTTCCTTACGGTAATCAAGATCGTGTCGTTATTTGGATTGATCATCTTTGGTTTCACGCTCGGCGCGAAGGCAGAAGTCTGGAATGCAAACTGGGCAGATGCCTGGAGTCCAAGTAACTACAATGCCGCTTCAGACGCCTGGATGCCAATTGCCGGTTCTGCCTTACTCGCAGCAGTCTCTGCCGCTATGGTGGGCTCATTATTTTCTAGTGATGCCTGGAATGGCGTAACATTTATTGCTGCAGAAATTAAGAATCCTGAAAAAAATGTTGGATTGAGCCTGTTCTTGGGTACGTTCATTGTTTCGGTGATCTATATTCTGGCAAACCTCATGTATCTGTCTGTCATGCCACTCCACGATATTGCCTTCGCAAAGTCAGATCGTGTAGCTGTTGTCGCCGCACAGAACATCTTCGGAAATACTGGGACGCTAATCATTGCTGTGATGATCATGATTTCCACTTTCGCCTGTAACAATGGCTTGATCATGGCTGGTGCACGTGTGTACTACACCATGGCAAAAGATGGATTGTTCTTTAAAAAAGCCGCCTTGCTAAATAAATCCAGCGTACCAGCTTGGGCCTTGTGGTTCCAGTGCGTTTGGGCCTCTGCTTTGTGTCTTACTGGGAAATACGGAGACCTGCTCGATTATGTGATGATTATTGTAATCATCTTCTATATCCTTACGATCTATGGAATCTTTATCCTTCGCCGTAAAATGCCTGACGCTGTGCGTCCATACCGGGCATTTGGCTATCCTGTATTGCCATTCCTGTATATTGTTGTAGCAGCTGCAATTTGCATTTCGTTGCTGATTACAAAAACCAGTACCTGTGGCTGGGGCGTGGTGATCATGCTTGCAGGCATACCAGTATATTATCTAAGCAAGCCGAAAGAAGCTTAACACCTATATAAAACAAAAAAAGCCGGTAGCATATGTGAAATGCCGCCGGCTTTTTTGTTTCTATGCTATCCTTACTTCATCAACTCCAGAAACTTCGGAACCTCCTTGTCGTTGCTCGAGAATTTAAGCAATCTTTTGTTTGTGCCATATAGGTACATGGAAGGATACTTGTCCGGCTTAAAAGTTGGTATAAAAGCCTGATGTTTGTCTTGTAGAAGCGTTACGTTTTTCATGGCCAGTAAAGGCTTGGCAAAGTTGCTCATGAAGTAGTCAATCGAGCGGAACTCATCCATCGAAACCAGGTATATATTTGCATTTGCCAGCTTTCCGCTTTGGGTAGAAAGTTGTTTGGCAACTTGCTGACAATGATCGCATGTTGCATCAAAGAACATGATGAACGCTTTCTTTGTTGCAGGGATCTGGGCGGTAGAGAAAGTTTTCCCATCCTTTTTATAGAAAACCGCACTTGGTAGTGTCTGTGGCTGTAGTTGTGCGCTTACCTGACCGGCGAACAAACAGCAGATCATGGCTAGAAGGAGTTTTTTCATAGCTCTAATATCAATATTAATAATGTAATCCAAAGCACTCAGCACCGAAAAGTAGTTGTCGTAGCAGCGCTTTCGTTAATAGGTATTTGCTAGGTAGTTGATAGGGGGTTGCTACGTGCTTGCTACGTATGGATACGTACAAAGGCCCTATCAAGCACCTTGCAACTACGATGCAAATTCGCAGCAAGATGCAACACGATGCAGTTCTAAGCGCTACGTCCCCATTCGGGAGCTATACTGAAAAACCTAATATCAATGTTTTTGTTATTGAGGTAAATTGAAGCTGAATATGGAACAAAAAGGATTAATGGATTTTTTTCAAACACGTTTGGTGGATCTTTACCATGCTGAAAAGAAGTTTATCAAGAGTTTTGTCGCCTTGTCCATCGCAGCATATACAGCAGAGTTGAGAACTGCATTGAATTCACCATCTACAGAGGCGGAGACGCATGTAAGTCGGCTGGAAACCATCATGAAGTCACTAAAAGTTAAACCCTCAAAGCAGGAATGCATGATCGTGGCGGCAATGGTGGAAAAAGCAAGGGACCTGATCATAAAAAACGAACCAGGTACGCCCATGCGGGATGCGGCAATCATTTATGCCGCTCAGCACATTGAGCACTATAAAATTGCAAGCTATACCGTTTTGCATGAAGTTGGCAAGGAGTTGAAATTGGAACAAGCGACTGTACTGCTTGAACAATGTCTCAAGGAAGAAAATGATACTGCCGCTTATTTGTCGCAGATTGCAAGCAACATCATCAACCCAGCGGCAGCGAAAGATGCGGTATAGATGAATGTAAATAATTGGTAAGGAAAGCCATGGGATTATAATCCCGATAAAAAAGCTGTATTTTTGCAGAAAATATATAGCAATTTGGGAACTCCATTAGATTCAGGCATAAAGGGATATAACAACTACGGCACGCATTTAAAAGCGAAGTACGAGGGGCAGCGCGTGTTTAAGGTTATTGTTGATGGTGGGTTTACCTGCCCAAACCGGGATGGCTCTAAGGGCTATGGTGGTTGTACCTATTGCAATGTCGACTCTTTTACGCCAGAGTTGTCCAGAAAACTTCCCACCATACGGGAACAGCTGGAGCAGGGTATGGAACGTGGAAAGCGATTCTATAAGGCAGACAAGTTCATTGTCTATTTCCAGCCAAACACTAATACCTATGCACCTACCCATTATCTGAAAATGATGTATGATGAGGCGCTGTCGATCAATCCGGAAGATGTTGTAGGCTTTTCAGTAGGTACACGCCCAGACTGTATTGACGCAGAAAAGGTGGCGCTGCTGGAGAGTTATGCCGATCGCTTTGATGTGGATCTTGAGATGGGTATGGAGTCCATTTATGATGAAACCTTGAACCAGATCAACCGTGGTTGTAGTCATGGCGAATTCGTGGAAGCAGTGAAGCTCTTGGAAAACTCAGCCCTTGATCTTTGTGTACATACAATTTTCGGCTTCCCTTGGGAAACAGAAGAAATGATGCTTAAGTACATTGACGAGATCAACCGTTTTCCGCAGATTAAGTTTGTCAAGTTCCATCACCTGCATATTGTTGAAGGCTCAATTATGGGCGTTAAATACAAGAAAAATCCTTTCAAATTGTTTACGCTGGAAGAGTATACCGACTTGCTGTGTAAGCTCATTCCTTTATTAAGGCCAGACATTGTTATTCAACGATTGTTCGGTATTTCTGACTGGGATTTATTGATTGCGCCGAATTGGGGACTAAATAAGTCTGCCATACAGACGTATATCGACAAGGAAATTGAGCGACGCGGTATTGTGCAGGGTTCCGCCTATGAAGTAGGTGTGCTGTAAGCGCCGAACATAGCCTCTATTTTCTGTTTCCTGTAGTTGAATATCTGCTGGAGCTTGTTGGCTACAAATATTCCATTTGCCAGCTGTCCAAAAATGCTAAATGGCATGCCATAAGTCAGGATATCATTCATGAGCACACCGCCTGGTATCTCCTGGAAGTGATGCTGGTGGTGCCAGAACTTATATGGTCCAAATCTTTGCTCATCGATGAAGTACCTTTCGTGTTGCACCTGCGTAATTTCCGTCATCCAGTCTAGCTTTATCCCTAGAACAGGCGATACCTTATAGGTAATAATCATACCTGGATACATTGGAGTGCCTTCTGTCGTGTTCGATGTAACAGTAAAAGCCATTTCCTTCGGAGTAATCTTAGCCAAATTCAGCGGAGAAGAGAAAAATGACCAAGCTTCAGCTAAACTAACGGGAATTTTCTGACTAAATTCCAGGTGATATGATTTCATGTTCCCATAACAATCCAAGACGCATTATGTTTATTCTTCTTTTTTGCTCTAATACGGGTTGTCGGCCAGGCTAATTGCTGATAATTGAGGGGTTTTTTTATAAATTCAGCAATGATGTGGAATTTTTGTTGAAATAACTTGTGTAATTTTGGTTTAAACAGTGTATTTTTGATTAAAAGGCTAACAGAAACGCCGTTATTTGTTGTTAGTTGTCCTAATTAATTGTTTTTAAATCGAGTTGTATGAAAAGTTTAACCTTAAGACAAAGTCTGCCCTTTATTTTGTTGTTGGTAATCGGTGTTTTGTGTCTGTTTTTTCCAGTTCTTCCGAATTTCGATGAAGGAAAATATAATTCCGCAGACATTGCCTGGATTTTAATCTCTGCTGCACTGGTATTTTTGATGACACCAGGTCTTGCCTTCTTTTACGGAGGTATGGTTCACCGGAAAAATGTATTATCGACCATGATCAAGAGTGTTGTTGCAGCGGGCGTAATTACGGTGATGTGGGTTGTAGTTAGCTTCAGTCTCGCTTTTGGGGAAAGTATTAACGGGATTATTGGTAATCCTGGAACCTTCGCGTTTTTCCAAAACGTTAATTCCGGGGCACCCTGGGCAGGCGCGCCGACGATTCCGCTTACGTTGTTTGCAGTGTTTCAATTGATGTTTGCCATCATTACACCTGGTTTAGTGGTTGGGGCTGTTGCCGAGCGGATTCGTTTCACTTCATACATTCTTTTTATCGTCTTATTCTCTGTCTTTGTATATTCTCCATTGGCGCACTGGACTTGGCATCCTGAAGGATTCCTGTTAAAAATGGGTGTTCTGGACTTTGCTGGTGGTACTGTAGTACATATCTCGGCAGGTATGGCCGCACTAGCAGGTGCACTGGTACTTAAACGCCGTAAATCTCACATGGAGAATAAAGAAATACCTCCTGCAAATATCCCTTATGTGCTAATTGGAACCGGCTTGTTATGGTTTGGTTGGTTTGGTTTTAATGGTGGTTCGGCATTTGGCTCAGGTGCATTGGCTGTTAGCGCCTTTGCAACAACCAATATGGCTGCAGGTGCAGCTGGATTATCCTGGATGTTTTTTGATGTGCTGCGTGGCAAAAAACCTTCTGTTTTGGGATTTTGTATCGGTGCTGTTGTTGGTCTGGTTGCTATTACCCCAAGTGCAGGCTTTGTCGCCATTCCGGTAAGTATATTTATAGGTGTAGTTGCCGCTATTATCTCAAACCTCGCGGTAATGTGGAAATCCCGTACCAGCTTGGATGATACGCTTGACGTGTTTCCATGTCATGGGGTGGGCGGTATCGTGGGTATGATCTTAACCGGTGTGTTTGCCAGTAAGCAGATCAATCCTGCAGGCTTTGATGGTCTGTTCTATGGTGATGCTACTTTTTTTCTTATCCAGCTTAAAGGTGTGTTGATTGTAGTGACCTTTAGTTTTGTAATGTCTTATGGAATCTTCAAGCTAGTTAATCTGATTCAGCCTATTCGTGTAAGCTCCGCTGAAGAAGAAGAAGGACTTGATGCTTCACAGCACAACGAAAAGTACTTTCAGGGTACGCTGATTATTGAGAATAACATTGTTGAAAGTGTTATTGAGGTAGAACCCCTGAAAAGCGTGCCAGCTTAGGCCGGTGTTAATGCACCATCTTGTCAGCGCAAGTTGAACTTGCAAAAGCTTCGGGCTTAGCTTTGAATATAAAGCCCATACTTAGGATGTATCCCATTGCTTCATTAAGTGCCTTGTTTGATTTGAATGACGGATTTGTATTGATGTCGGCATGTACTTCCAGGCCGACATCATAAAGGTCCAATAAGTCACAAATAGCATATGCAGTCTCAATTGATTTCTGCACTTCCGCCAGCATGCGTTCCTTGATGCCCATGCGATGCAGCGACTTCTCCTGATGGATATACATGAACCCTCCATGGTGCGCGCGTAGCAGCACAATAACAGTAGCGAAGTTTGTAATTGGACCTTTAACCTGAGAATCTGTACCGATACAGATCTTCAGTTTATATCCCTGTTCGCTTTCCCGGATAATCGCCTCTTCGATTTCTTCAAGTATTGGCTTGTGAATAACTTCGCCGCTGAATTTCTTCCAGTTCATAAGAGTTGGAGTTAAGAATGGAGCCACTCTAAGATAATGCTTTAGATGTGAAAAAGATGTTAATTCGTATACTTAATTCCTTAATATCAGTGTGTTGAACTTTTTCAGCTGCTTTTTCAAGATTGTTTGGGTTCTGCTAAATCTTTAAAAACTCAAAACAATACCATATTAAAGGGGTAGTATTAGTACATATGACAAAGAATAAAACCATTATTGTTTCCAACCGTCTTCCTGTGAAAATTGTAGAAAAGGATGGGGTTTATGAATTAAGTCCAAGTGAGGGTGGTCTGGCCACAGGCTTGGGCTCCATATATAAAACTGGGCATAACATCTGGATCGGGTGGCCTGGGCTTGAAGTGCCTGAGGACCGACAGCAGGAGGTCCGGGACAAGTTAGCTGCGCTAAATTTGATTCCTGTATTTCTGAGCAATGAGGAGATTAACCAGTACTATGAAGGTTTTTCCAACGAGGTACTCTGGCCGGTATTCCACTATATGACAACTTATGCCAACTATGAGCAGAGTTATTGGGATTTTTACAAGTGTGTAAACACCAAATTCGCTGATGCTGTTGAAACCCACCTTAAAGAGGGTGATACTGTCTGGGTTCATGATTATCAGCTTTTACTATTGCCGGGCATGGTACGTTCGCGACAAGCACATGTAACCATCGGGTTTTTTCAACATATTCCTTTTCCATCTTATGAAATTTTCAGGCTTATTCCTTGGCGGGAGGAACTTCTGGAGGGCATGTTCGGTGCCGATTTACTCGGCTTTCATACCTTCGACGATGTTCGGCATTTCCTAAGCGCGGCGAGCAAGCTGTCTACTTCCAAATATGCAAACAACGTGATCAACTATAATGAACGCCAGATTGTAGTAGAGGCTTTTCCGATGGGTATCGATGACCAAAAATTTGAACAGTTCGCCGATAATGATCGGGTCACTGCCCATATTCAATCTTTTAAGGAGTCTAAACAGGGTTCGAGGATGATCCTGTCTATCGATAGGCTTGACTATAGTAAAGGAATTATCCCTAGACTTCAGGCTTTTGAATTGTTTCTGCATTGTTATCCGGAGTACATCGAAAAAGTAGAACTCTATATGATCGTTGTGCCTTCTCGTGATACCGTGCCGCAGTATAAAGAGTTGCGGGACCAAATTGACCAGCTCGTCGGAAATATTAATGCGAAATTCAGAACGCTAAACTGGGCACCTGTGCATTATTTTTACCGTTCATTTCCAATAGAATTTCTTTCTGCTTTGTATAGAACAGCGGATGTTTGCTTGGTTACGCCAATGCGGGATGGAATGAACCTTGTAAGTAAGGAGTTTGTTGCTTCTAAAACAGACAATAGGGGTGTGCTCATTTTGAGTGAGATGGCTGGTGCATCCAAAGAGCTGAATGATGCACTGATCGTAAATCCAAACAATATTGGTGAGATCATGCGTTCGCTCGTGCAGGCCTTAAACATGAACGATGGGGAGCAGGAGCACCGTATGAAGAGCATGAGAGCCATCGTGAAGAAATTCAATATACATTTATGGGTAAAAAACTTTATGGATAAACTGGAAGAAGTGAAAGAGATGCAGGCAGCCTTACTTACCAAATATGCTTCAGCTTCCATTCGGGAAAGAATTAAGACCGCTTACAATAAAGCTGGCGATCGCTACCTGTTCTTAGATTATGATGGAACATTGGTGGGTTTCAAGGGTGATATCGACAAGGCTTCACCGGATGAAGAGTTGCTACAGCTGCTTTCAAACCTTTCTCAGGTTGAAGGTAATAAAGTCATCATCATCAGCGGACGACGACATCAAACGCTTGAAGAATGGTTCGGACACTTAAAGCTGGACATGATTGCCGAGCATGGTGCCTGGCAAAAACAATCAGGTAATGAATGGAAAAGTTTGCCGCTGTTAACTGATAAATGGAAGCAGGATATCCGTGCAGTATTGGAAACCTATACAGACCGGACACCAGGTTCTTTCATCGAGGAAAAGAGTTATTCGTTGGTTTGGCATTATCGCAAGGTGGAAGAAGGCTTGGGAGAGCTGCGTGCACAAGAGATCATTAATCACTTGCGGATCATGGTTGCAGATAATGGCTTGCAACTGATGCCGGGAAATAAGGTGCTCGAATTTAAGAATATTGAAGTGAACAAAGGGAAGGCCGCGCTAAATTGGATGCACGATAATCATCCCGATTTCATTATTGCGCTGGGTGATGATCATACCGACGAAGATATCTTTAAAGCCATTCCAGAAGAGGCATATACCATAAAAGTAGGTGGTAATATCTCTGCAGCGCGATATTATTTGAGGAACCCAACTGAAGTCAGGTCCCTCTTAAAGCTACTTAGTAATTAAAGGAAAACCGGTCTATCTAATTTGATGGCGATGCGGTGGGCAGCATTCATCAATCCGACATGGCTATAAGCCTGCGGGAAATTGCCCCACTGACTGCCATCATTTTCGTCAATATCTTCACTAAACAGATCTAGATGATTGCCATATTGCATAAGGGATTCAAACTCCCTGATGGCATCATCAATCCGGCCTACACAGGCCAGCGCTTCCACATACCAGAATGCGCAAATGAGGAAGGTGGATTTCGGTTTACCAAAATCATCAGAATGTTTGTAGCGGTAGAATAAGCCATTTTCCGCTTTAAGTTCTGCCTCAACAGCCGATAAGTGATCTTTCGCTTTTTGCGAGTGCGGATCCAGGTAGTTCATCAAAATCAACTGCAATGTGCTGGCGTCGAGGTGCGGACTATTCACGCCATGTGTGTAGACTTTCCTCACCGGATCATAACAATCTTCGATGTATTTAGCTGCCTTATCGATCAATATCTGAGCACGCTTTTTACTTTGCTCATCATCGATGGTCGTTGCCATTTTTAAAGCGGCATTTGCGCCTGCCCACTGGAATAGATTCGTGTAGCAATGGTGATTGGCGATATTTCTGAATTCCCAAATTCCGGCATCTTTCTCGTCAATAGTACGCTCGATCTTTTTCAACAGATAGTCGAGCCACTGCGCTGAACCATGACGTTCATCAAAGATGAACCGGTTGTCGTGGTATAAGGGTAGCATAGATATCAAGACTTGACCATAAATGTCGTTCTGGATATGTTCGAAGGCCTGGTTCCCGATTCTTACTGGCTGATTACCCTGGTAACCTTTGATGTTCTCCAGGATTCTTTCGGTAAGTTTGCGTTCTCCGGCGATGCCAAAAAGAGGTTGATAACGTTCATCGTTCCGGAAGGAAATGTCTGTCACGTAATTGAAGTAGCGTTCCATTTCTTCGAAGTGCCCGATGTGGTTTAAGGCCGTAATTACATAGTAGGTATCGCGCATCCAGCAATAACGGTAATCCCAGTTGCGTACACTACCTGGGTGTTCAGGAAGACTGGTGGTACTTGCGGCGATGATTGCTCCGGTATCCTCGTATTGATGGATCTTTAAGACCAGGGCAGAGCGTATGACCACAGGTTGCTGAAAGCCGGCAATGGAAGAATGTTTAATCCAGGTGCGCCAATACTGTTTTGTGCTTAATAGAAAACGTTCCGCTGTACTGTCGATCGGTGCTTCGAGTTTATATCCGAAAGTGGTAATCAGGTACTTGGGTTCATTAAGCGCAAAATAACGTTCATCTTCGATATAGCTTAACGAGATGTTCGTGCTGAGCTGCAGGGTTTCATTTCCTGATTGATATAGGATATGGTTACTACCGCGACTGCGGGTAAATTTGTCTTCACCGTAATTATATACTGGACGGCATTTAACTTTTACACGAGGGTTACCACTGATGACCTCTATTTTTCTGATGAACATGAGCGGTTTGTAGTAACGCTCATACTGTCTGAAGCGCGGAGCAAAATCGGTAATCCGGTAAGTGCCTTCTGGATTGGTGATTTCCGTACACAGAATATTTGTGTTTTCAAGGTAGTACTGTTTCGAACTATATTCTCCGGAAGGTCGGATTGAAAACTCCCCGCCTTTTTCATCATCAAGTAAGCCGCCAAATACAAAGGAGCTGTCAAATCTTGGCCAGCAAAGCCAGTCTACATTGGTGTTTTTGTTAATATGTGCCAGATAAGCACAGTTTCCAATGATCCCTGTTTGATAGGTGTGTCTATCCATTTAATTCTTTTTAGTTTGATTTGTTTGTCATTATAGAGAACAACTTATCTGGTGAATTGTTGTTTATCCTATAGTTGTAAATGGTTGTATCTTAAAAAAGAAATCCAATGAACACGATTAACCCAGATTTGATGAATGAATTTTATTTGCTTCAGGCAAGCAGATCTAATGAAAAATATCTTGAATTATTGGATGATCATCTTTATTCCCCGATTCAAAAGGCGAATACCTATATGAGTGCGCTAGTGAGCAAAAGGGGCGATATGCTGATGCAGATGGAATCAAGGGTGAATAGAACCCTTCGTCGTCTTAAAAAGCGCTACCTTAAGTTTTAAGCCCTATCGGGTGCTTCCCGGCAGATTTGTTACCTTTGTTGCTTATGGTACAAAGAGTTCTTGAGAATCTGAATATTTCCGCCCTAAACGAGATGCAGCTTGCTGCCACCGCTGCGGCTGCAAAAGGTAATGACCTGATCTTGCTGGCACCAACGGGTTCGGGTAAAACGCTAGGCTTCCTGTTGCCCTTGCTCAAAAATCTTGATCCCGCCAAAAAGGGTGTTCAAGCTTTAATTCTGGTGCCCTCTCGGGAGCTTGCACTACAAATTGAGCAGGTTTTTAAGGCTATGGGAACAGGATTTAAGGTGAACTGCTGTTACGGTGGCCATGCTGTAAAGGTCGAAAAGAATAATCTGGCCGAAGCACCAGCATTATTGATTGGTACACCAGGTCGGATCGCCTACCATTTAAAGCACGAAAACTTTGATGAATCCACAATAACTTCCCTGGTGCTGGACGAGTTTGATAAAGCTCTTGAATTTGGTTTTCAGGACGATATGTCCTATATCATCGGTCAGTTGCGCTCCTTGAAGCAGCGGTTCCTGACTTCGGCTACGAAGATGGAAGTCATTCCAGAATTTGCCGGGGTAAGCGATGCAAAAGAGATTGATTTTTTAGCCAGTGCTGCCGTTACACCTGATTTGAAACTTAAAAAGGTAATTACGACTGCAGAGGAAAAATTAGATACGCTGTTTAAACTGATCTGTAAAATTGGAGACGAGCGTACGCTGATTTTCTGTAATCACCGTGAAACGGTAGACCGGATCAGTGATCTGCTTATTGACAAAGACCTTGCTCACGATATTTTTCATGGTGGCATGGAGCAGGATGAACGTGAGCGTGCGCTTTTAAAGTTCCGTAATGGCAGTATTAAGCTGTTGATCACAACAGATCTTGCTGCCCGTGGTCTAGATATCCCTGAAGTGCAGTACATTGTTCATTACCAGTTACCATACACGGAAGATGCTTTCCTGCACCGCAATGGCCGTACAGCCAGGATGAATGCTAAAGGGACGGCATACCTGATTATGACGGAAGAGGAAAAGTATCCATTTCTTTCTGGAGGTATCGAAACAGAAGTTTTGAAGGACAAGGGTTACAAGCTCCCGAAAGATAGTGAATGGCAGACTTTGTACATCGCCGCTGGCAAAAAAGATAAAGTTAACAAAATCGATATTGTAGGGCTTTTATTGAAAAAGGGTGGCTTACAAAAAGAAGATGTTGGCTTAATTGAGGTTAAAGATCAAAGCAGTTATGTTGCTGTAAAGCGTGATATGAGCCGGAAGGTGCTTGCGGCCTTAGCTAATGAGCGAATCAAGAATAAGAAGGTAAAAATAGAGATAGCAATGTAGTATGAGTAATAACGATATATTTAAGAAGCTTCGTGTAGCGCTGGAGTTAAATAACGACGAGATCATTAAGATTATGGAACTGGTAAACTTCAAGATCACGAAGAGTGAGCTGGGATCATTTTTCAGGAGTACTGATCATCCGAACTTCAAGCCTTGCGGTGATCAGATCTTAAGAAACTTCTTGAATGGCCTGATTATCTACAAGCGTGGACCAAGAGCGCCAAAAAATGAACAGAAAGATTAAGGTTTATTATGCCTTATATTATTAGTCATATTTAGCAATTTTCACTATGTTCGCATAGCAAGGAGCTGTTATGCGCATATTACTATTCCTTTTGTTCAATCTTTTATGCTATGGTTATGCGATTGCTCAAGCTACGAATAAGGTAAGCGGAACGGTAAAAGATTCTGTAAACCGGGCAGTTCCGGGCAGCTCCGTCCGTGTTGTATCAGGAAAGGATACGCTCCATGCGATTACCGATTTCAGGGGTAAATTCAGTATATCTGGTATTTCTGGCTCGCGTGTTCAGCTGAACATCAAAAATCTAGGTTATGTTCCGCTTGATGTTGAACTGGAGTTTAAACCAGGTCAGAAGCATAGCAACCTGCCTTACTTTTTGCAAAGAGACAAGAACACCCTGAAAGAAGTAGTGATTACCACGCAGGTGATCCCGGTTCGGGTGCTTAAAGATACAGTGGAATATAATGCTGCAGCTTTTCTGGTGCGCGAAAACGATCGCGTGGACGAGCTGCTTAAGCAACTCCCCGGATTGCGCTTTGACCGCGATGGCCGATTAATCTCCATGGGCCAGCCCACTACAAAACTTCGGGTAAATGGTGAGGATTTCTTCACGAACAATGTTAAAGATTTTATCAATCAGCTTCCAGCGGATATCATTTCGAAGGTTCAGATCATCAATGACTACGGTGATGAGTCCAGCTTTACCGGTAACAAATCAGGTGAGTCTCAGAAAATGCTGAATCTTGTAACAAAGCCGGGTAGGGGAAAAGGGAATTTTGGAAATACGGCCTTGTATACCGGCACAAATGAACGGTATGGACTGCAAACTAATGGGAACTTGTGGCGGGAGAAAAAACAGGTGGGACTTAAGGGGAACATTAACAGTACGAATAATCCTGCAGGTATCAACAGGAATATATCTACAGGGCTGAACTACCGTGACAAGCTAAGCGACGGGGTTACTGCCAGTCTGGCTTATTCCTATGATAATAACAAGAACGAAAATCATCAGCTTGATTATACAGAGACCTTAAATCCCTCTGGTTCTCTTTACACTTTAAATGATTATAACAGGAACACCAATACTGGCAAGCATAACCTAAGCTGGAATTTGCAGTCTATTGGTAAAGCAAGTTATGTTCAGGCTTCCGTTAACGGTAATTTCCTGAACACAAACAGTGACTACCAGGCCTCGTCAGAACAGACGGGGGTTAACAAGCAGGATCTCCGCAATGCGATTTTTAGCGACCAGTACACGCCAGAGTTTGCTGGAAGCATTGCATTCTCTCATCGTTTAAAAAAACCGGGAAGAACGTTATCTATAGGTATATCAGCAAAAAATTCGAACTCTCAAATTGATGAGACTATGGACAACCGGATCCGGTATTATAATCCAAGAACGGGTTTGTTTGCGAAGGATTCCTTGTTAAACCGTTTAATGGACACGAAGAATAGATTGAGAAGCGTGTCTGGTACCGTAAGGTTTTCAGAGCCTTTATCGAATGATGAAGATTCACTTGTGAGTAAGAATTTGGATATCGTGTACGCTTATGAATTGGAGGACAATGCAAATACCTTACTTACCCGGGTGAGGAATGTATTTGGGCGTAACCGAATTGTCGATTCGCTGAGTACCAATTATACTTCCCGATTTGGTTCCCACTTGCTGGGGCTGAATTTTAGGTACGGTGCGGAGGATTTAAGCTACAATTTCGGCGTAAGTGCACAACCTAACCTGTTGACAGTTTTTAATAAACGGCCTTATGGCACCATCAGGCATGCCGGATTCAACATTACGCCGGTTGCAAATGTTAGCTACAACATTTCTGAGCGAACCAGTCTGACTTTTCTGTACAACGGAAACAGTGCGGCGCCAAATATTGCACAACTTCAGCCTGTACCAAATACAAGGAACCTGCAGAATGTAATTGTAGGAAATCCAAATCTCAAATCTACCTTTAATCAAATGGCAAGTTTGTCATTTCAGAACAGTAATCTGGAAACCGGGCGGGTGTTGATGTTCGCGGTCAATGGTGAGGTGGTGCAAAATCAGGTGGTCAGCAATGTGATTCTGCGGCGTGATACGCTGAATGGTCTGAAGCAGGAAACTACTTTCCTGAATGCGAATGGGGCTTACAATGTAGATGGTATTTACTCCTGGTCACAGCCTTTTGCCGATAATGTAATTAACCTGGAGGTTAGGGGAACGGTTGGCTTTGGTAATACAGTTTCGTTTTCCAATTTCGTATTGAATGAGAACAAGGGATTTAATTTCTCACAGGCGGTATTGCTGCGGATGAGTAAAAAGGCATTATCGATTTCTGGGGATGCCAGCTATAATTATAATAGCAATAGGTATTCTTTAGGTTACAGCAATTTGAAGAATATTCAAGTGTATGAGTTTAATCTGAGTATGAAGGCGACCTTGCCGCAACGGGTGATATTGGGCTTTGATGCCTTGAAGCGAATTAACATTGGCTATTCTATAGCATCGAGTAATCCAACAATCATTAATATGAGTTTGGAGAAATCTTTCCTGCGCCGGGAGCGAGGAACTTTTAAGATTCAGGCTTATGATATACTAAACCAGGGAAACTACTTTATCAGGAATGTGTCAGACAATTCGATTATTGATAGTAAAAATAACCAGAATACCAGATATCTGCAGGTGAGTATAAACATCAACCTCCAGCAGTTTGGAGGTTGATGTGCTGCCTGTTTAGGCCAATTTTTTGTATTTGATGCGGTGAGGGGTTACATCACCAAGGCGCTTTTTGCGATTTTCTTCGTAGTCGCTGTAGTTACCTTCAAAGAAGTAAACCTGTGAGTTGCCTTCAAAAGCAAGGATGTGAGTACAGATACGGTCAAGGAACCAACGGTCGTGACTGATGACTACTGCACAGCCACCAAAGTTCTCCAGTGCTTCCTCGAGGGCTCTAAGGGTGTTCACGTCGATGTCGTTGGTCGGCTCATCAAGCAGTAGCACGTTGGCACCTTTTTTCAAGGTGATCGCCAGGTGTACACGGTTTCTTTCTCCGCCTGACAGCACGCCTACTTTTTTCTGCTGATCGCCACCGTTAAAATTGAACTTTGAAACGTACGCACGTCCGTTAACGGCTTTGTTTCCAAGTTGGATGTTATCCAGACCGTCAGTGATGTTTTCGTATACGGTTTTTTCAGGTTCCAGGTCATTATGGTTCTGATCCACGTAACCCAGTTCTACGGTTTCACCTACTCTGAAATCTCCAGTATCAGGAGCATCCTGGCCAGTGATTAGGCGGAACAAGGTTGTTTTACCTGCACCATTTGGTCCAATGATCCCCACAATACCTGCTGGTGGCAGAGAAAAGCTCAGGTTTTCAAATAAGAGTTTATCGCCGTAAGCCTTGGTTACGTTATTGGCTTCGATGACCACATTACCTAAACGCGGGCCAGCAGGGATGAAGAGCTCTAGTTTGTCTTCGCGCTCTCTTGAGTCCTCAGAAGCAAGTTTTTCGTAGTTGGATAACCTTGCTTTTGATTTTGCATGTCTTGCTTTTGGCGCCATGCGTACCCACTCCAGCTCGCGCTCCAGTGTTTTCTGGCGTTTGCTTTCCGTTTTTTCTTCTTGTGAAAGGCGTTTAGCTTTCTGTTCTAGCCAAGAAGAGTAATTTCCTTTCCATGGAATACCTTCACCGCGGTCAAGTTCCAGGATCCAACCAGCAACATTGTCAAGGAAGTACCTATCGTGGGTTACCGCGATAACGGTTCCTTTGTAGTCTTTCAGGAATTGCTCCAGCCAATCAATGCTTTCTGCATCAAGGTGGTTGGTAGGCTCATCCAGTAGCAGTACATCTGGCTCCTGAAGTAGTAGACGGCACATGGCTACCCTTCTGCGTTCACCACCGGAAAGTACGCCGATCTTGGTTTCAGGATCCGGGCAACGTAGTGCGTCCATTGCACGCTCTAGCTTGTTATCCAGTTCCCAGGCATTGGTGGCATCTATTTTATCTTGTAGTTCGCCTTGCTTGGTCATGAGCTTATCCATCTCATCGGCATTCTCATAAACTTCTGGAAGACCAAACTTTTCATTGATCTCTTCGTACTCTTTAAGAATGGCTGTAATCTCAGCTACACCTTCTTCAACAATCTCGCGAACGGTTTTTTCGTTGTCCAGAATAGGTTCTTGTGCAAGATATCCGACAGAATACCCAGGTGAGAAAACAACCTCACCTTGATAGGATTTGTCAAGGCCAGCTATAATTTTCAATAGGGAGGATTTTCCTGATCCATTTAATCCGATAACGCCTATTTTGGCACCATAAAAAAAGGACAGGTATATATTTTTTAATACTTGTTTCTGTGGGGGGTAAATCTTATTCACCCCGGCCATTGAGAATATTATTTTTTCGTCTGACATAATTGCATATTGGTTTACAAATATCAGCAATAAAGTCAAAAAAAGCAGCGTTTTGTGAAATTACGGCACCAGGCTCTTTATATTTAGGGCGGATGGCGTAATTGTTGATAAATTAAAAAAAATGGTCTCGCTTATTTAAACATAATTTATAGTTTAGAGCATTCCAGTAAAGAAAGGTAGATATGGAAGCTAAGTTTTCACCACAAGTTAAAGATGTGATTTCATTTAGCAGGGAAGAAGCCCTGAGACTTGGTCACGACTACATAGGCGCAGAACATCTATTACTAGGCCTTATCCGCGAAGGCGATGGTATGGCTATAAAGGTTCTTAGGTCACTTGGAGTAGATACTTCGAAGTTGCGCCGTGCCATTGAAGATGCCGTTAAGGGTACCTCAAGTGTAACCGTAAATTTGGGAAACATCCCACTTACGAAACAGGCTGAGAAAGTTTTAAAGATCACTTATTTAGAAGCTAAGATATTTAAAAGCGACCTGATAGGTACAGAGCATTTATTATTGTCAATTCTGCGCGACGATGATAACATCGCCTCACAGATCTTATTACAGTTCAGCATCAATTATGAGATTTTCAAACAGGAAGTTGAAGTAAATAAAAACAACTTCAGAGACGATATACAGAACAGTGCCTCTGCAGGCAGTGATGATGATTATCGTGAAGAAGAGAGCTTTAGCGGTCCTAAGAAGGTTTCAGACATTAAATCTAAAACCCCTGTGCTGGATAATTTCGGCAGGGATTTGACTAAAGCTGCGGAGGAAGGTCGCCTTGATCCAATTGTTGGCAGGGAAAAAGAGATCGAACGTGTTTCTCAGATCCTATCCCGTAGGAAAAAGAATAACCCGATCCTGATCGGGGAACCTGGTGTGGGTAAGTCTGCGATTGCAGAAGGACTTGCACTACGCATTGTTCAACGTAAAGTATCAAGGGTGTTGTTCAACAAACGTGTTGTAACACTTGATCTCGCTTCACTGGTTGCTGGTACAAAATACCGCGGACAGTTTGAAGAGCGTATGAAAGCGGTGATGAATGAACTGGAGAAATCTACTGATGTAATCCTGTTCATTGATGAAATACACACCATTGTTGGGGCTGGGGGTGCTTCGGGCTCATTAGATGCTTCGAATATGTTCAAGCCTGCTCTAGCAAGGGGTGAGATTCAATGCATTGGTGCTACCACGTTAGATGAGTACCGTCAGTACATTGAGAAGGATGGTGCATTAGACCGTCGTTTCCAGAAGGTAATGATTGAACCTGCATCTCCTGATGAAACCATTGAGATTCTTAACCGCATTAAAGAAAAGTATGAGGATCACCATGGTGTAACTTATACCGACGAAGCGATCAACGCTTGTGTTGCTTTGACCTCAAGGTATATTACAGACCGCTTTTTACCGGATAAAGCAATTGATGCTTTAGACGAAGCTGGTTCTAGAGTGCATTTGACTAATATTCATGTTCCTGAAAAGATCATTGAAATTGAAACCAAGATTGAAGACATCAAGGTTGAAAAGAACAAGGTGGTTAAAAGTCAGAAATATGAAGAAGCTGCGAAACTTAGAGATACTGAAAAGAATCTCCTAGAAGAACTTGACCGTGCCAAATCTGAATGGGAAGCTGAAACCAAAACTAAGCGTTACACCGTAAGTGAAGATAACGTAGCGGAGGTAGTTTCTATGATGACTGGTATTCCG
>Ga0265798_10001931_pt1 | contig 31133 bp, 25 predicted proteins | sample P3T30metagenome_FD_192430 | JGI IMG/M metagenome (GOLD analysis project Ga0265798, IMG submission 192430) | Plant litter microbial communities from East Loma Ridge, Irvine, California - P3 T30 | ecosystem: Environmental > Terrestrial > Plant litter > Unclassified | place: USA: California... | reverse complement strand
CTGCAGGCGGCCGAGGCGCAGACGCGTGGCTGGTGGGATGGCGAAGGCTACGACCGCATCCTGGCCGACGTGCCCTGCACGGCCTCCGGCATCGTGCGCCGCCACCCCGATATCCGCTGGCTGCGCCGCAAGGCCGACACGCTCCAACTTGCAACACTTTCGGCTGAAATTCTCGACAATCTTTGGCAGATGCTGCGGCCCAATGGTAAATTGCTGTTCGTGACATGTTCGTTGTGGCCGCAGGAATCCGAGGCGCAGGCGGCCGCTTTCGCGGTGCGCAATGGCGCCACGCGACTCGATGCGCCCGGTCAGCTGCTGCCTGTGGGCGGTGCCGAACAGGATCACGATGGTTTGTTTTACGCGCTTTTCCAGAAGGCCGCGTAAGAGAATGAGAATGCGCGCAGGCGCAGCCAGCTATTTGTTTCGTCTGGCGCCCTGTCCGGTAATTCACCACTCGGCTCCTCAACCACTGACTCACTGACTTTGACGCGCACGTGACCTTACGATTTGTTCGATTCCTGGCATGCCAGCTGCTGCTGATGCTGGCCTGCGCGCTGCCGGGACCGGCGCGCGCCGCCGAAGAGACCGTGGAAATCACCAAGGCATACATCGAGGCGGCGGAAGAGGGCTACCGCCTGACGGCCGCGTATTCGTTCGACCTGAGTCATGGCCTGGAGGACGCGCTGCAATACGGCGTCCAGCTGTACTTCACCACCGAGATTTCCTTTACGCGACCGCGCTGGTACTGGTTCGACGAGAAAGCCGTCACCAACAAGCGCACCCACCGCATCTGGTACGACGTGCTGACGCGCCAGTACCACGTGACGATCCTGGGCAGCGTGTCGCAGAACTTCCCGTCCCTCGACGATGCGCTGTTCTTCATCCGACGCCCGACCCGCTGGGTGGTGGCGCCGCGCGGCGCGCTGAAAGTGGGTGAGGTGTACAACGTCACCGTCAGCATGGGCATGGACCGCAACTACCTGCCCAAGCCAATCCAGGTGAGCGCCTTCAACAACAGCGAATGGACGCTGGCCTCGCAGAAGAAAACCTTCCAGTACAGGGCCGAGTAAGTGACCCAGGCATTGCGGTATCTGTTCGTTGTCGCCGGAGCCATCTGCAGCATCCTGCTGTTCCTGCTCGCTTCCGCCTCCGACAACTCCGGCTTCTTCGACCGTTATTATTCCTGGCTGCTGGCGATGAACGCCACCGTGGCCTTCGCGCTGCTGGCGCTGGTCGGCGTCTCGCTGTTCCGGCTGTATTCACGCTACAAGAGTGGCAAGTTCGGCTCGCGGCTGATGACACGGCTGGTGATGCTGTTTGCCGCCATCGGCGTGCTGCCCGGGCTCGTCATCTTCCTTGTCTCCGTGCAGTTCGTGTCGCACTCGATCGAGTCGTGGTTCAACGTGCGCGTCGAGGAAGCGCTGGAGGCGGGCCTGGACCTGGGCCGCTCCGCGCTGGACGCGTCGCTGCAGGAGTTGCGTGCGAACGCCGAACGCACGGCCACCGAGCTGGCCGCGCAGCCGTTCTACGCGGCGCCCGCCGAACTGGCGCGCTTCGTCAAAAGTCATCCGCGCGTGCAGAGCGCGATCATCGTCGATGGCGACGGCGGCCTGATCGTCTCGGCGATGGGCGAACGCCGCATCAACCTGTCGGCCGACCTGCCCACGGCGGCGATGCTCGCCAAGGCGCAGTCCGATCCGCCCTATGCCGTGCCCGAGGGCGGCAGCGACCTGCGCGACGAGACGCTCAATACGATGGGACCGCAGGCGCCGGACCCGAACAACGCGCTGCGCCTGCGCGTGCTGATGCCGATTCCGGACGCCAGCACGGGCACGCGTTTCGCGCCGCGCTACCTGCAGGTGATTCAGGCGGCGTCGCCCCGCCTGGCCGCCGACGGCGAGACGCTGCGCACCGCCTACAGCGAATACAAGGAGCGTTTTGTCGCGCGCGTCGGCCTGCGCCGCATGTACATCGAGACGCTGACATTGACGTTGCTGCTGGCCGTGTTCGGTGCGATCGCGGCCGCCTTCCTGATCGCCAACGACCTGGCGCAGCCGCTGCTGCTGCTGGCTGAAGGCACGCGTGCGGTGGCCGAGGGCGACCTGTCGCCGCGGCCGATCGTCGCCAGTTCCGATGAACTGGGCACGCTGACGCAAAGCTTCAACACGATGACGCGCCAGCTGTCCGAAGCGCGTACGGCCGTCGAACGCAACCGCTTCGCGCTGCAGAATGCGAAAGCCCACCTGGAGTCCGTGCTGGCGAATATGTCGGCGGGCGTGATGGTGCTCGATGCGGAGTTCCGCCTCGTCACCTGCAACGACTCGGTCGAACGCATCCTGCAGAAGACGGGCGTGTCGCTGGTCGGCAAACCGCTGGCCGAAGTCGATGGCATGCACGAATTCGCCGGCGCCGTCACGGCGGCCTTCTCGGCGCAGAGCGCGCAGTCGGCCGCCGGGCGCAACGCGCAGCGCCTGCACTGGCAGCGCCAGATCGAGATTTCGCGGCCCGGCGGCGGCCCCGATGAAAACGCGCTGATCCTGCTGACGCGCGGCTCGCGCCTGCCGCAGGAAGGTGGCGGCGGCTACATCGTCGTGTTCGACGATATCACCGACGTGATTTCGGCCCAGCGCTCGATCGCGTGGGGCGAGGTGGCGCGCCGCCTGGCGCACGAGATCAAGAACCCGCTGACGCCGATCCAGCTGTCGGCCGAGCGGCTGCAGATGAAACTGGAAGACAAGCTGGAAAAGAAGGATGTCGAGCTCCTGAACAAGAGCACCAGCACGATCGTCAACCAGGTCAGCGCGATGAAGCGCATGGTCGACGACTTCCGCGACTATGCGCGCACGCCGCCGGCGCAGCTGCTGCCGCTGGACCTGAACGCGCTGGTGGAAGAGATCCTGCACCTGTACGTGGGCGACGAGGGCAACGACATCATCCACGCCCACCTGGCGCCGTTCCTGCCGATGGTGATGGGCGACGAGACGCAGATGCGCCAGGTGATCCACAACCTGCTGCAGAACGCACAGGACGCCCTGGCCGACATGCCCGACCAGCCGCGCGCGCCGCGCATCGACGTGGTGACGGAAGCGATTCACTATCAGAGCGCCGACGGCGGCACGCGCATTGCGGTACGGCTGTCGATCGCGGACAATGGTCCCGGCTTCGCACCCAAGATCCTGGCGCGCGCGTTCGAGCCGTACGTCACGTCGAAAGCGCGCGGCACGGGATTGGGACTGGCAATGGTAAAGAAAATCATCGACGAGCATGGCGGAAGGATCGATATCCAGAACCATGCCGATGGAAGTGGCGCTTCGGTACTGATTTTACTGTTAAAGTTGGCACCGGTGCAGTTGGCATAATCTTCGGAACACTAATAAAATCATTGTCACGAGGACAGCAGTTTTACCTGGTTTTTCTTTACATTCTCAAGAGCATCAACCAGGTGCGGCAAGCCGTCCAAAAGGCCAAATGAGAAGAGGGCAGGGTAGATGGCAAACATTCTGGTAGTAGATGATGAAATGGGCATCCGGGAACTCCTCTCGGAAATCCTGGGGGACGAGGGGCATGCGGTCACGCTGGCGGAAAACGCCCAGCAGGCCCGCCAGGCCCGCGCCGCCGGTGCGCCCGACCTGGTCCTGCTCGACATCTGGATGCCGGATACGGACGGTGTCACGCTGCTGAAGGAATGGCAGCGCGACGGCCTGCTGACGATGCCGGTCATTATGATGTCCGGCCATGCCACGATCGACACGGCCGTCGAGGCCACCCGGATCGGCGCGTTGAATTTCCTGGAAAAGCCGATCGCCATGCAGAAGCTGCTGAAGGCAGTGCAGGCCGGGCTGACCCGGGCGCAGGAAGTCGTACGCGCACCCGTGATCGCGCAACGCCCGGCAGCACTGCCGCCGGTCGAAGAGGCGGCACCGCCCACGTTTGGCGCACCCCCGCCGCCGCCACCGGGCGCGCATGGCATCGCCATGTCGCGCGGCAGCGGCGAAGGCCACACGTTCAACCTGTCGTTCGACCTGCCGCTGCGCGAGGCACGTGACGCATTCGAGCGCATGTATTTCGAACACCACCTGGGCCGCGAAGGCGGCAGCATGACGCGGGTGGCCGAGAAGACAGGCCTGGAACGTACCCACCTGTATCGCAAGCTGAAACAACTGGGCGTCGAGCCCGGCAAGCTGGCGAAGAAGAACCAGCAGGTCTGAGCGCTGCCGCCATGACCGGCACCACCCCGGCCGCGCCGCCGCGGCCGGGGCTTCCCACGACGCTCGTCACGGGCGCGCGCGCCATCGAGCGCGAGCGTGCCATCGCATCCCTGCTGCAGCCGGATATCGACACGGCCGTCATCATCGAAGGCCTCGCCGAACCCAATACCCCTCTGGCCAGTGACGACGGCCCGACGATCCTGCGCATCGCGCCCGGTTGCCTTTGCTGCGCCGGTAATCTCGTTTTGCGTGTTACATTGAATCGTCTCTTGCGCCGCCCGCCAGCGCGACTTTTTATCAGCCTGGCCGACGCCACTCATGTGGGACAGCTGCGTGCGATTCTGTCAGCCCAGCCCTACGACAGCCTGCTGTCCCTCGAGAATGACGTCACGGCGTGATTGCCCAGGTTCTGTGCCATGGTTTTTGTGCTCTTGAAAAGACCCCGCACAGCCCCACTTCGAAACTGAACGCGAAACCCAGCCCGGTTTTGCACCCTGCAGAGAAGGAAGCGATATGAACCTCATCTATAACAGCGAGCAATACAGCGTCGTCGAATTCGGGCCAGATCGTGAACTCGAAGCCCTGCGTTTCGGCGGCTACGAAATCGTCGACAAAGGCGGCAAACGGGAAATCTTCATTGCCGGCCAGCTGGCACAGAATTTCCGCCGCGACGTCAACCAGCTCATCGCCAACGAGCCCACCATGGAGGAGATCGACGAGTTTCTCGGCAGTTATGATTCGCTGATGAGCCAGCCGGTGCTGCTGCATTAATCTACGCAACAAGCTGCCTGCAAGGCAGGGCCGGCGTTCGCCGCGGGGGCGGCGACCGTGATATGGTGACGGTCGGGTAGACCATTTTCACGCGGACCATGTGCCAACTTCTGGGAATGAACTGCAATGTGCCGACCGACATTGTGTTCAGCTTTACCGGCTTCGCCATGCGTGGCGGCCGTACCGATACCCACCACGATGGCTGGGGCATCGCTTTCTTCGAAGGCGCCGGGGTGCGCCATTTTGTCGACCACCAGGCGGCGGTCGATTCGCCGGTCGCCACCCTCATCAAGACCTATCCGATCAAGTCGCGCAACGTCGTTGCCCACATCCGCAAGGCCACGCAGGGCGAGGTGGCGCTGGAAAACTGCCATCCTTTCGTGCGCGAGCTGTGGGGACGCTACTGGGTGTTTGCCCACAACGGCGACCTGAAGGACTTCCATCCCGTGCTGGATGGCGCATTCCGCCCCGTCGGCACGACCGACAGCGAACGGGCCTTCTGCTGGCTGCTGCAGCAACTGCGGCGCCGCTTCGGCAACACGCGTCCCGCCCTCGCTGAACTTGCCACTGAACTGTCGACACTTGTGCGCGAGGTCGCCGCGCATGGCACCTTCAACATGATGCTGTCGGACGGCACCGCGCTGTTCGCGCACTGTTCCACCAGCCTGCATTACCTGGTGCGTCAGCATCCGTTCGATACGGCGATCCTGTCCGATGAGGACGTGCGCGTCGATTTCTCGCAGGTGACGACGCCAAACGACCGCGTCGCCATCATCGTCACGCAACCGCTGACGACCAACGAGCGCTGGACGGCGTTTGCGCCCGGACAGCTGCTGTGCTTTGTCGATGGCCTGCCGCATGGGGCATAGGGAAAATATATTTTTTCCGGGAAACTCACCCTTTCCCGTCCATTGATGTCAAAATGGCAGGATAACCAGGACGCACGCCATGATTGATCTTTCCAGTACCGACTCTTCCCGCAACCTGCGCGTACGCGAGTTTTATCTGGGGCGCCAGCCGATCCTGGACCGCAACCAGGCGCTGGTCGGCTATGAACTGCTGTTCCGCAATGCGCCCGTGGGTCCGGCGCAGATCGAGACCTCGGCGCTGTCAGCCACCGCCGCCGTCATCGCCCATGCCTCGCAGCTGGGCGTGGAGCGGGTGCTCGGCGAGTCGCTGGCCTTCGTCAACGTCGATGCGGACGCGATCCTCAGCGATATCTTCGGCTTCCTGCCGCACGAGAAAACCGTGCTGGAGATCGTCGAGACGATGCAGGCCACGCCGCCCGTGCTGGCGCGCATGTCGGACCTGGCCAGCCACGGCTTCCGCTTCGCGCTGGTGGACGTGCGCGGCGATACGGCGCAGATGCAGGCCATGTTGCCGATGATCGAATACGTCAAGATGAGCATGCGCACAGCGTCCGCCGACGTGCTGGCGCGCACCGTGCCGCGCCTGAAACGGGACGGCAAGAAGCTGATCGCGGAAAAGGTCGAAACGCGCCAGGAATTCCAGGACAGCCTGGACCTGGGTTTCTACCTGTTCCAGGGTTTTTATTTCGCGCGGCCCGTCATCATGAGCGGCAAGAAGCTGACGCCGTCGCAGGTGGCGCTGCTGGAATTGATGAAGCTCGTGACGTCGGACGCCGACAATCCGGACATCGAACGGGCCATCAAGCGCGACGTGTCGCTGGCGCTGAACCTGATCCGCCTCGTCAACACGCCCGCCGTGGGCGCGCGCCAGCGCATCGATTCGCTGAGCCAGGCCGTGACGATGCTGGGCCGGCGCCAGTTGCAGCGCTGGCTGCAGATCATGCTGTACGCGGAACCGGGCAAGCGCGCCACGAGCATGACGCCGCTGCTGCTGCTGGCCACGACCCGCGGCCGCCTGCTGGAACTGATGGCGCAGAAGCTGCGCCCCGCGCACCGTCACGTGGCCGATATCGCCTTCACCGTCGGCATCATGTCGCTGATGGACACGCTGTTCGGCATGCCGATGGCGGAGATCCTGGGGCAGATTCCCGTCAGCGAAGAAGTGTCGGACGCGCTGCTGTACCGGGCCGGCTTCTTCGGCGACCTGCTGAAACTGGCCGAATCGATCGAGCGGATGGATGGCGAGGAAGTCATCATCCCGGCGCTGGCCGATCTCGCCATGTCGACCCATGAACTGGTCGAGCTGGAGATGGCCGCGTTCGAGTGGAGCGACAGCGTGGTGCGGTATGCTGTTTAGTCATCGGTGACTGCTGCCAGCTGCACCGCAGCCGACGAGGTGCTGGGGACTGGCTCGTGTCTCAGGGCGAACGCCCTGTGACAGGAGCCTGTCCCCGACGTAATTGCAGAAGCTTGCGATAAGAGTGGCGTGACAGTCGTGCGATACGCTGTGTAAGCGTTGGCGGCAAGGACGTCGGCCGCAGCTACGTCGGGGACAGGCACCTCTTCGGGCCTTCGCCCAAAGAGGAGCCAGTCCCCGGTGCTTTCCCGCTGACTCAGAGGTTCGGCGCCAGCCAGCTTTCCAGCTGCGCCTTTTCCACGCCGCGCCGCGCGACCATGTCGTTCAGCTGGTCCTCGCCGATCTTCCCGACCGTGAAGTACTTCGACTGCGGGTGGGCGAAGTAGAAGCCCGCCACCGCGGCGCCAGGGAACATCGCGAACGATTCCGTCAGCTCCATGCCGATTTCCTCGGCGTTCAATACGCGGAACAGGTCCGCCTTGACGGTGTGCTCGGGGCACGCGGGATAGCCCGGCGCCGGGCGGATGCCGCGGTATTCTTCCTTGATCAGGGCTTCGTTCGACAGTGCCTCGTCGGCCGCATAGCCCCACAGGTCCTTGCGCACGCGCTCGTGCAGATATTCCGCGAACGCTTCGGCCAGCCGGTCCGCCAGCGACTTCAGCATGATCGACGAGTAATCGTCGTGCGCATCTTCGAAACGCTTTTCGTACTTCTCGATGCCCAGGCCCGCCGTCACGGCAAACATGCCGATGTAGTCCTTGATGCCGGACTCTTTCGGCGCGATGAAGTCGGCCAGGCACTGGTTCGGGCGCTGCACGCCGTCGATGACGGGTTTCACGCCCTGCTGGCGCAGGCCGTAATACGTGAACGCGACCTGCGTGCGCGTGTCGTCCGTGTAGACCTCGATATCGTCGTCGCCCACGCTGTTGGCGGGCAGCAGCGCGACGGCGCCGTTGGCCGTCAGCCAGCGGCCTTCGATCAGGCGCTTCAGCAGTGCCTGGCCTTCCTCGAAGACCTTGGTGGCGGCTTCGCCTACCACTTCATCGGTCAGGATGGCGGGGTAGGGGCCGGCCAGGTCCCATGTCTGGAAGAACGGGCCCCAGTCGATGTACTGCGCCAGCAGCGCCAGGTCGACGTTGCGGAACAGGCGGCGGCCGACGAATTTCGGCTTGACGGGTGCGAACTCCAGCTTCGCCTTGTTGGCGCGTGCGGCGGCCAGCGTGACCGTCGGCAGCGCCTTCTTGTTGGCGTGTTGCTCGCGGATGCGGGCGTAGTCGTGCTCCACTTCCTCGATGTACTTGTCGCGCGCTTCCGGCGTCAGCAGCGATTGCGCCACGGAGACGGAACGCGACGCATCCGGCACGTACACGACTGGGCCTTCGTAGTTGTGGGCGATCTTGACGGCCGTGTGGGCGCGGCTCGTCGTGGCGCCGCCGATCAGCAGCGGAATCTTCAGCATGCGGAAGTGCGGGTCGCGCTGCATCTCCTTCGCCACGTGCGCCATCTCTTCCAGCGACGGCGTGATCAGACCGGACAGGCCGATGATGTCGGCATTCTCCAGCTTCGCGCGTGCCAGAATCTCGGAGGCGGGCACCATCACGCCCATGTTTACCACCTCGAAGTTATTACACTGCAGGACCACGGAGACGATGTTCTTGCCGATGTCGTGCACGTCGCCCTTGACGGTGGCGATGACGATCTTGCCCTTTGGTTTCGCCACGATGCCGGTGCGGCGTTCCTCTTCCTGCTTTTCCTCTTCGATGTACGGAATCAGGTGCGCCACGGCCTGCTTCATCACGCGCGCCGATTTCACCACCTGCGGCAGGAACATCTTGCCTTGCCCGAACAGGTCGCCGACGACGTTCATGCCGTCCATCAGCGGACCTTCGATGACGTTGATGGGGCGACCACCGTTGTTCAGCAGTTCCTGGCGCGCTTCTTCAGTGTCTTCCACGATCCACTGCGTGATGCCGTGCACCAGCGCATGCGACAGGCGCTGCTGCACGGTGCCCTTGCGCCATTCGAGGTTCGCGGTCTCGGTCTTGCCACCGGCCTTCAGCGTGCCGGCGATCTCGATCATGCGTTCCGTCGCGTCGTCGCGGCGGTTCAGCACCACGTCCTCCACGCGCTCGCGCAGTTCCGCCGGCAGGTCGTCGTAGACACCGACCATGCCCGCGTTGACGATACCCATCGTCATGCCGGCCTTGATCGCGTGGTACAGGAACACGGTGTGGATCGCCTCGCGTGCCGGGTCGTTGCCGCGGAACGAGAACGACACGTTCGACACGCCGCCGGAGATCTTCGCGTGCGGCAGGTTGTCCTTGATCCAGCGCGTGGCGTTGATGAAGTCCACCGCGTAGTTGTTGTGCTCCTCGATGCCGGTGGCGATCGCGAAGATGTTCGGGTCGAAGATGATGTCCTCGGCGGGGAAGCCAACCTGCTCCGTCAGCACCTTGTAGGCACGCGCGCAGATTTCGATCTTGCGCTCGTACGTGTCGGCCTGGCCCTGTTCGTCGAAGGCCATGACGATGACGGCAGCGCCGTAGCGGCGGCACAGGCGCGCCTGACGCAGGAACTCTTCCTCGCCTTCCTTCAGCGAGATCGAGTTGACGATCGACTTGCCCTGCACGCATTTCAGGCCCGCTTCGATGACAGACCATTTCGACGAGTCGATCATGATCGGCACGCGCGAGATGTCCGGCTCGGACGCGATCAGGTTCAGGAAGCGCGTCATCGCCGCCTGCGAGTCCAGCATCGCCTCGTCCATATTGATGTCGATGACCTGGGCGCCGTTTTCGACCTGCTGGCGCGCCACCGACAGCGCCTCGTCGTACTGCTCGTTCAGGATCATGCGCGCGAAGGCCTTCGAGCCCGTCACGTTGGTGCGCTCGCCCACGTTGACGAACAGCGAATCGTCGTCGATCGTGAACGGCTCCAGGCCGGACAGGCGCTGCGCCACCGGCACGTGCGGCAGCGCGCGCGGCTTGACGTCCTGCAGCAGCGCGGCAATGGCGGCGATGTGGTCGGGTGTCGTGCCGCAGCAGCCGCCCGCCATATTGATGAAGCCCGCCTCGGCGAATTCGCGCAGCAGCGCGGAGGTGTCGGCCGGCAGTTCGTCGAAGCCCGTGTCGCTCATCGGGTTGGGCAGGCCCGCGTTCGGGTAGATGCAGACGAAGGTATCGGCGATCTGCGACAGCTCCTCGGCGTAAGGGCGCATCAGCGCCGCGCCCAACGCGCAGTTCAGGCCAATCGTCAGCGGTTTCGCGTGACGCACCGAGTTCCAGAACGCCGGCACTGTCTGGCCGGAGAGGATGCGGCCGGAGGCGTCGGTGACGGTCCCGGAAATCATCAGCGGCAGGCGCTCGATGTCCACGTGCTCGTCGAAATACTGGTCGATGGCGAACAGCGCCGCCTTGCAGTTCAGCGTGTCGAAAATGGTTTCGACCAGCAGCACGTCGACGCCGCCGTCCATCAGCCCGCGCACCTGTTCGTAATAGCCCGCGACCAGCTGGTCGAAAGTGACGTTGCGCGCGGCCGGATCGTTGACGTCCGGCGAGATCGATGCTGTCTTCGGTGTCGGGCCCAGGGCACCGGCGACAAAGCGCGGCTTCTCAAGCGTGCTGTACTTGGCGGTGGCCGCACGGGCCAGCCTGGCCGCCTGCACGTTCATTTCGTAGGCCAGGTGGCCCATGTGGTAATCGTCCTGCGCGATGCTGGTGGCGCCGAACGTGTTCGTTTCGATCAGGTCGGCGCCCGCCGCCAGGTAGCGTTCGTGGATTTCCTGGATCACGTGCGGCTGCGTCAACGTCAGCAGTTCGTTATTCCCTTTGACGAACAGCTCGCGCGCGCCGCTGCCGGCGGGCGCGGCAAAGTCGATGAAGCGTCCCTGCGGGCCGCCGCGATAGGCCGTCTCGTCGAGCTTGTATTGCTGGATGATCGTGCCCATCGCGCCGTCCAGGAACATGATCCGGCGCGACAGGATGTCGCGCAGCTGGGCTTCGGTCCGGGAGGCGGGGCGGGTGGCGGGCTTGTTCATGGGTTTCAGTCGGCTTACGGGGAGGGGCTTAAGATTATACGGCAAAGCGCCATTCCACTCGGCCATAGCCCTGCGGCGGCGTGCAATTTCGCCGGATTCGTGCGCAATAAAGAAAGAAAGGCAGAGACGGGAGGGGCAGAGGCGACGGGCGGAGGCGCCCGTACAGGAACAGCGGGGAGGCGCGCCGGTCGCGTCGGACCGGCGGCTTGGTGCGATGTATCAGCGTGCCGCGGGCTGACGACGGCGGCGCGATGCCGTTGCGCCGACCAGCAGCAGGCCCGTGGCCAGCATGGTCCAGGTGCCCGGTTCCGGCACGGCCGCGATATCGCCGGACTTCATCAGCGGCGAAATCGTGAATCGGGTCTGTTCGGTCCAGACGTTGCCGGTCTCGGTGTACTCGAACGGGTTGTAGCGGTAATCGAATTCGCCGAAGCCCGCATTGATGTAATGACCGCTGCCTGCGAAGCCTTCCGGATCGCGGCCGTCGACCGATGCGTAAAATTCGAGCTTGCCGCCAACCTGATAGTTGAAGTTGGACATGCCGCAGCTCAGATAAGGATTGCTGCTGTCGCCGCAGGTCAGATAGTTCGTATTGCCCAAGGTGAACGACGTGATCTCGTCCAGGCGAACGAAGCCGTCACGATTCGCATCCGTACCCGTGAACGACCCTGCCAGGCGATAATCCTTCATGAAGGCATCCGCCGCCTGGTTATAGAAGCCGGTATAAGAGAACGTCCACGTGATGGGTCCGGACGGCGGCTTGGCAGCGGCGCTGGCAGCGCTGCTGGTGGCGAGGGTGGCGGCGAATACGGCGGCAAAGGCAACAGATTTAAACATGATGCATCTCAGCGAAGGAAAGAAGAGTAGTCATCTTAGTGGTTTATTCTCGCGGGAAAAACATTTAATTGCATGGCTGTGTGCGGAAACAACGATATAACCCATGCCCCATTGGGAAGAATACCCGTGGAAATAATAGTTACCAATGAAAAAATAAGATGAATCTTCGGATGGGAAATACTAATTTCCGCGTGGCATCTATTTTATAAGAAAAGAATTGCCGCCGTCACGGCGCCGGGCGCGTGAAGGGCGGCAATATCAGCGAGGCGGCAGGTCAGGCAGGGGTATCGAAGCGCAGGCCGTCCAGCGGGAAGCCCTTGATGAACTCGGCTGCGGGCAGGCGCTTGCCGCCCGGTTTCTGCAGTTCCGTCAACCGCAGCGAGCCGCTGCCGCAGGCAACGACAATGCCGTGCTGGGCATCCGCCGCGAGAACCTGGCCGGCAGGCGCCGTGCTGCCCGCATCCAGTACTTCAGCGCCCCACAGCTTGACGACCGTGCCGTTCACCGTGCCGTGCGCGCCGGGGAAAGGATTGAATGCGCGAATCTTGCGGCCGATCTCGCGTGCCGACGCCGTGAAGTCCAGCACCGCTTCCTCTTTCGCAATCTTGGCGGCGTAGGTCACGCCATGCTCGGGCTGGGGCACGGCTTCGACGATGCCATGCTCCATCTTGCGCAATACCTTGACGACCATCTGCGCCCCCATGCTTGCCAGGCGGTCATGCAGCAGGGCGGTGGTGTCATGCGGGCCGATCGGCAGCCGTTCGATCAGCAGCATCGGGCCCGTGTCGAGGCCTTCTTCCATCTGCATGATCGTCACGCCCGTTTCCGCATCCCCCGCTTCGATGGCGCGGTGGATCGGCGCGGCGCCGCGCCAGCGCGGCAGCAGCGAGCCGTGGATATTGATGCAGGGCTTGATGTCGAGGGTGCTGCGCGGCAGGATCAGACCGTATGCCGCCACGACCATCGCGTCATAGTCGGTGGACAGCAGCAACTCGTGTGCCTGTTGTGCTTCTGATGCCCGCTGCGGGTCCTTCGCATCCATGCGCAGCGACAGCGGCTGCGCCACCGGCATGCCGTGCGCCAGTGCGTATTGCTTGACGGCCGAAGGCTGCAGATGCAGGCCGCGGCCGGCCGGACGATCCGGCTGCGTCAGCACGAGCGGCACCTCGAATCCCGCCTCATGGATGGCCTGCAGCGCGACGGCGGCAAATTCGGGCGTTCCGGCAAAGACGATTTTCATGGCTCGGCCCGGGATCAACGGCGGCCGGCGGTGCGCAACTGGCGTTCGCGTTCCATGCCGCGCTCTTCCTTCTGCAGCTTGGTCTTGATGCGGTTGCGCTTGAGCGGCGACAGGTATTCGACAAACACCTTGCCGGCCAGGTGATCCATTTCATGCTGGATGCACACGGCCAGCAGGCCATCCGCGTCCACTTCGAAGAACGCACCCTTGGCGTCCTGCGCTCGTACCTTCACCTTGGCGGGACGTTCCACGTCGTCATAGATGCCCGGCACCGACAGGCAGCCTTCGTCGTAGACCTGCTTCTCGTCGCTGGCCCACAGGATTTCCGGGTTGATGAAGACCGTCAGCTGGTCCTTGGTCTCGCTGATGTCGATGACGATGACTTGTTCGTGCACATCCACCTGCGTGGCGGCCAGGCCGATGCCGGGCGCGTCGTACATGGTCTCGGCCATGTCGGCCACAAGGCGGGCGATGCGCTCGTCGAACACTTCGACAGGCTTGGCGACCTTGTGCAGGCGCGGATCGGGATAGCGGAGGATGTTCAGTATGGACATTGGTGACTGGATAATAGAAGTGCAAAAAAACACAACGCAAGCGCAGCGCGGTGGAGAACGGAGCCGCCAACGCCCGGGCGAAAACGCAACGGGAACCAATGACGGCAACGCACGCTGTGGCGCGGTTTCGCTTGCTAGTTAAGGGTAAAGTGGGCAGAATTTAGTTCAGTGCGGCAACCTTTCCCGGCCTTTCCGGGAATCTCGAAAGAATCTCGAAAGAGTCTCGAAAAATACCGCCGAGGTAGCGCAGGCGTCTGTTGAGGGATCGACGGCGTCTGCCAGGTGCCTCCGTCAGTAACGGACATATTCATGAAAAATTTTAGCACAGGTGGCGTCGTCCTGTTGGCGGTTACCCTGTTCTCCGGCGCCGCCGCTGCCCAGGCGCCTCAGCCCGGCTGCACGTTCCGCGCGGACGCCCCCGACCAGCACCAAGTCGCAGCGGGCGACACCCTGTGGGATATCTCCGCCCGATTCCTCGACAAGCCGTGGTGCTGGCCGCAGGTATGGGGCATCAACCGCGCCGAGATCGCCAACCCGCACTGGATCTATCCGGGCCAGATCGTCCTGTTCGACCGTGCCGCGGGACGCTTGCGGCTGGCCAGCCAGGTTGCCGCCGGGACCGACGTTCCCGGCACCGTCAGGCTGTCGCCACGCGTGCGTACGGAGGGGCTGGGCAAGGATGCCGTGCGCTCGATTCCGCCGGGCGCCATCGAACCGTTCCTGACGCAGCCCTTGATCGTCGAGGCCGATGAACTGAAGAATGCGCCGCGCATCATCGCCACGCCGGAAAACCATGTCTTTATCGGCAAGGACGACAAGGCCTATGTACGTGGCAACCTGAACGGCGGTACGTCGTTCCAGGTGTTCCGGCCCGGCAAGCCACTGGTCGATCCGGAGACGAAGGCCGTGGTGGCAACGGAGGCGTTTTATCTTGGCACGCTGAAACTGCAGCGCGAAGCGGCGCCGGGCAGCGACATCCATACCTTCATCGTCGCCAGTGCGAAGGAAGAGATGGGCGTGGGCGACCAGCTGATGCAGACGCCGCCGACGCCGATGCAGCATTACGTGCCCCATCCGCCGGAAGGCAAGGTCGAGGCGCGGGTGCTGGCCATTTATAACGGTGTCACGCATGCGGGCCAGAACCAGGTCGTCAGCATCAACCGCGGCAAGCTTGACGGACTCGATATCGGCGCCGTGCTGCAGTTGTACCATAAGGGCCAGACGGTGAAGGACCCGGGCGCCAGCAAGGGCTGGCTCAACCTGGGCAACCCGCAGGTGAAGCTGCCGGATGAGGAAGTGGGCAGCTTGTTTATCTTCCGCGTGTTCAGGCACGTATCGTATGGCCTGATCATGCAGGTGACGGAACCGGTGGTTGTCGGGGATGTCGCCCGGACTCCGGAGTAACCCACGCCGTGCAAGCCACGGACTCCCCATCTGCCGCATGCCATGACTTCGACAGCGTCGCAGCGTGGCTGCGCCTGGCCTGCACCCCCGGCCTCGGGCGCCTTGCCGCGGCAAGGCTGCTGCAATATCACGGCACGCCGCAGGCGGTACTGGCCGCGGCCCACGACACACCGCCGTCACACAACGATGATAATGAAACGCCGCGCCTGACGGCTGCGCAGGCAGGCGCGTTGCGCGCGCCGCTGCCCGCTGCACTGCGCGCGTTGACCGATGCCACGCTGTGCTGGACAAACCAGGCAGGCAACCATCTGCTGACTTATAACGACGACGGCTATCCGCCGCTGCTGCGCCATATTCCCGACCCGCCATTGCTGTTGCATGCGCAGGGCAATGCGGCTCTGCTGGCACGCACAGCGATCGGCATCGTCGGCAGCCGCAATGCGACGACGCAAGGGCGCCTCAACGCGGAGCGCTTCGCGCGCAGCCTGGCCGATGCGGGCGTGACGGTCGTCTCGGGCCTCGCGCTGGGCATCGATGCGGCAGCCCACGCGGGCGCCCTGGCCGGCGCGGGATCGACGGTTGCCGTCATCGGCACGGGCATCGACATCGTGTATCCGGCAGCGAATGCGGCGCTCGCCGCGCGCATCGCGGAGAAGGGCTGCATCGTCAGCGAGTTCGCCCTGGGCACGCCCGCGCGTGCGCCGCACTTCCCGATCCGCAACCGCACCATCAGCGGGATGGCCCGCGGTGTGCTGGTCGTCGAAGCGGCCGAGCGATCGGGCTCGCTGATCACCGCGCGCTGTGCCAACGAACAGGGGCGCGACGTGTTCGCGATCCCCGGTTCGATCCATGCCACGCTGTCGAAAGGATGCCATCGGCTGATCCGCGAAGGGGCGCAACTGGTGGAGACGGCGGAGCATATTCTCGCTGCATTGGACATCGGCGAACGCTTGATGCATGCAACCACGGATGGTGCAATAACGCATGATGTAGATACTGGAAACGCAAGTTGCGAAGACACCATGCTGACGGCGTTGCGGCAAGCGGCGACGCCGTTGTTGCAGGCCTTGTCGTTCGATCCCGTCAGCGCCGACGACCTTGCGGCACGGCTGCAATGGAATGCCGCTGATACACAGGCAAGTTTGTTGGCATTGGAGCTCGCAGGTGTTGTGGAACGGCTGCCAGGTGGGGCTTTTCAACGACTGAAACGCTGATCGCAACGGTGTGGGACTTGTGCCGCGCCAATCGATGCTGATAGAGTAGCGCCATGTTCGACATCCTAGTTTATCTCTACGAGACCTATTACAGGCCCGACGCATGCCCTGAGCCGGCAGCGTTGGCGAAGAAGCTTTCGGCCGTCGGTTTCGACGACGTGGAGATCTCCGAGGCGCTGGTCTGGCTGAACTACCTGACAGAAATGGCGGGCGACGATGAAGACGTCATCGCCGCCTCGACCGGCACGCGCATTTATGTCGATGCGGAGCAGGATGTTCTGGGCGCGCCCGCCATCGGCTTCATCGCGTTTCTGGAAAGCGCGCGCGTGCTGTCGCCGCTGCAGCGCGAAATCGTCATCGAACGGGCGTTGTCGCTGGAAGAGGCGCCCGTCAACCTGGGCAAGCTGAAAATCATCGTGCTGATGCTGTTGTGGAGCCAGGGCAAGGAGCCGGATGCGCTGATGTTCGACGACCTGTTCGGTTCCGACGAAGAGCAGGCTCCCCGCCTGTTGCATTGATCCGCACGCGGCGCGCCGGGCGCCGCCACTGACTGCGAGCGCATTGCCTGCCTGGTGGATGCTCATCGGCCGCCCTTGGGTACAAGCTTGCGCAGCGCGTGTTCCAGTTCATTTCGCATTTCATTTATCCATTTCGCTACGGAATCAATCAGTTGTCCGGAGCCCGGCCTCGATGTCGCCGTCTCTCCCGCAGCTTGCGAATTGAGCCGCAACGCGCTTATGATTGGCCCTTTTGCAAGGCGACAGGCTTGACGTGCGATGCTGAAATTGTCGGCGTTCGGCGGCAAAATATGCATCGTCATCGCATCGACTCCGCATTAGCCATGTATGATGCGCCTGCTCCAGTCAGAGCGTTTTAGCAAAGCAACCGAGAACAACAACCATGAGCAAAACCCTCATCATCGCCGAGAAGCCTTCTGTCGCGAACGATATCGCGAAGTCGCTTGGCGGCTTCACCAAGCACGATGAGTACTTCGAATCCGACGAATACGTGCTGTCTTCCGCCGTGGGCCACCTGCTGGAAATCGCGGTGCCGGAAGAGCATGACGTCAAGCGCGGCAAATGGAGCTTCACGCACCTGCCCATGATTCCGCCGTACTTCGCGCTGAACCCCATCGCCAAGACGGAAAGCCGGCTCAAGGTCCTGAATAAACTGATCAAGCGCAAGGACGTCACGGCGCTGATCAACGCATGCGACGCGGGCCGCGAAGGTGAACTGATCTTCCGCCTGATTGCGCAGCATGCGAAGGCCAAGCAGCCGGTCCAGCGCCTGTGGCTGCAGTCGATGACCCCCAACGCGATCCGCGAGGGCTTTGCACGCCTGCGCAGCGACGACGAGATGCTGCCGCTGGCCGACGCCGCGCGCTGCCGCTCCGAGGCCGACTGGCTGATCGGCATCAACGGCATCCGCGCCATGACGGCCTTCAATTCGAAAGAGGGCGGCTTCTACCTGACGACCGTGGGCCGCGTGCAGACGCCGACGCTGTCGATCGTCGTGGAACGCGAAGACAAGATCAAGAAGTTCGTGCCCCGCGATTACTGGGAAGTGCGCGCCGAATTCGTCTGCGCCGCCGGCGTCTACGAAGGCCGCTGGCTGGACACGAACTTCAAGAAGGACGAGACCGACCCCGAGAAGCGCGCCGAGCGCCTGTGGAGCAAGGCGGCCGCCGATTCGATCGCGCTGGCCTGCCGCGGCAAGCAGGGCAACGTCACGGAAGAATCGAAGCCGACGACGTCGATGGCGCCCGCGCTGTTCGACCTGACGTCGCTGCAACGCGAGGCCAACGGCCGCTTCGGCTTCTCGGCCAAGAACACGCTGGGCCTGGCCCAGGCGCTGTACGAAAAGCACAAGGTGCTGACGTATCCGCGTACCGATTCGCGCCACCTGCCGGAAGACTACCTGCCGACCGTGCAGTCGACCTTGGAAGTGGTCAAGCAGAACCCGAACTATCACCAGTTCGCCAAGACGATCCTGGACAAGGGCTGGGTCAAGCCGAACAAGCGCATCTTCGACAACACGAAGATCTCGGATCACTTTGCGATCATCCCGACCGGCATTGCGCCGAAAGGCCTGTCGGAGCCGGAACAGAAGCTGTACGACCTCGTCACGCGCCGCTTCATGGCCGTGTTCTTCCCGGCTGCCGAATTCCAGGTGACCACGCGCTACACGGAAGTCTCGGGCCACCAGTTCAAGACCGAAGGCAAGGTCATGACGAACCCCGGCTGGCTGGCGGTGTACGGCAAGGACACGACCGACGACAAGGAAGGCAGCGGCAATCTGGTGCCGGTGGCGAAGGGCGAGAAGGTTCTCACGGACCAGGTCAACGCCAATGGCCTCGTCACGAAGCCGCCCGCACGCTACACGGAAGCGACGCTGCTGTCGGCGATGGAAGGTGCCGGCAAGCTGGTGGACTCGGACGAGCTGCGCGATGCGATGGCCGGCAAGGGCCTCGGCACGCCGGCCACGCGCGCGGCCATCATCGAGGGCCTGCTGACGGAAAAATACCTGATCCGCGAAGGCCGCGAACTGATCCCCACCGCCAAGGCGTCGCAGCTGATGACGTTACTCCGCGGCCTCGGCGTCAACGAACTGACGGCGCCGGAGCTGACGGGCGAGTGGGAATATAAACTGTCGCAGATGGAGAAGGGTCGCATCTCGCGCGAGGAATTCATGCGCGAGATCGCGCAGATGACGCAGATTATCGTCAAGCGCGCCAAGGAATACGACAACGACACGATCCCCGGCGACTACGCGACGCTGCAGACGCCGTGCCCGAACTGCGCCGGCGTCGTCAAGGAAAACTACCGCCGCTTCGCCTGCACGAAGTGCGACTTCTCGATGGGTAAAACCCCGGGCAGCCGCCAGTTCGAGATCGCCGAAGTGGAGGAACTGCTGAAGAACCGCACCATCGGTCCGCTGCAGGGCTTCCGCTCGAAGATGGGCCGGCCGTTCGCCGCCATCCTGCGCATCGTGCGCGACGAGGACATCAACAACTACAAGGTCGAATTCGACTTTGGCCAGAACGACGAGAGCGAAGACGGCGAAGGCGTCGACTTCACCGGCCAGACGCCGCTGGGCCCATGCCCGAAGTGCAATGGCGGCGTCTACGAAATGGGCCTGGCGTACGTGTGCGAACACAGCGTCGCCAAGCCGAAGACGTGCGACTTCCGCAGCGGCCGCATCATCCTGCAGCAGGAAATCCTGCCGGAGCAGATGGCCAAGCTGCTCAATGAGGGCAAGACGGATCTGCTGCCAGGCTTCGTGTCGCAGCGTACGCGGCGTCCGTTCAAGGCGTTCCTGACGCGCGGCAAGGACGGCAAGATCAGCTTCGAATTCGAACCGCGCAAGGAAAAGCCGGGCGCGAAGCCGAAGGCTGCGGCAGAACCGGTCGCCGAGGGCGAAGAGGCCGCGGTGCCGGCGAAGAAGACGGCGGCGAAGAAGACCGCTGCCGCCAAGCCGGCTGCGAAGAAAGCGGCGGCCAAAAAGGCGCCGGCGAAAAAGGCGGCGACAAAAACGACGGCAGCCAAGAAGGCTGTGGCGACGGAGTAAATGAAACGGGACCTGCGGGTCCCGTTTTTTTTTCGTGGTGGTGGTGCGTTCGAACGTCGGGGTTATAGCTTAAACGTCAGCGCAGGTCGTCGGTATAGAAATAGACGGTGCCGCCGATCGCCGCAACCGGCACCTCCAGCGCCGCGGCCAGCTCGCGCGCCGAAGGCTGCTGCAAGGCGACCTTGGTCACGGTAATGGACGCCGTGTCCGCACCCGGCGCGGCGCGGTAGGCGACGATATGGTCGAAGTCCGGCCGGCTGTCGATCGTCTTGACGAGGAAGCGCTGGCGGCCGGTGCCCACCTGCAGGTAACGCGCGCTGGTGTTCTCCAGCGTCTGCGCCGACAGCCGGCGAAACAGCAGCACCTCGTCGACGACAACCTCCACATTCTTGTACTGCGGCTTGCCGCCCTGTTCGAAGTGTCCTTGCACGACGGTGGCATGGAAGCCCCGCAGCGGCGCCGCCGCGCCGGGACCCAGCCGGTCCAGTTCGAATTTTTCCGGATCGATCGTCCACAGCGCCGTGCGGCCGTCCAGCCGCTGCCGCAGTTCGGCATCCAGCTTCGCATCGGCCGGCCGCACCCGCAGGATCACCTGATAGTCGTGCGGCGCGTGGAACATCGGCAGATGCGATGCGTACAGCCCTTCGCGGCCGCCGAACAGCGCCATGCCGTGGGTGCCGTAGGTCACGCCGGCGGCGCGGGCAGGGATCACCGGCAGCATGGCCGCCAGCAAAAGCGCGCGCCGCAGCGCCGAAAAATGACTTGTGTTCATGCCCCGATGGTAAGCCCGATGCTGCCGTAGGGCAAGCTAGAACCCCGCGTCCAGCCACAGTTTCATCGCAGGTAACACATGACGCGACGCAGCCACAGGAACCATAAATTTCCAAGCGGCAACCGAGAATATGCTAGACTTGCCTCCCTTTTGAGCAACCAGCATCTTTGTCCCTGCCGTTCAGGCGGTGGCCGCGATTCTTGACACAAATGAATAACCTGAAAATCGGTACCCGCCTCAGCGTGGGCTTCGGCCTCGTCCTCGCCCTCATGATCCTGATGACGGGCTTCGGCATCTACAACATGCAATCGGTCGCGGGCGCGACGCGTGAGCTGACGCGCGTGCCGCTGGCAAAGGAGCGCATGGTGTCGGACTGGTACCTGCGCATCCACACCAGCGTGCGTCGTACCACCGCGATCTCGAAGAGCAGCGACCCGTCGCTGGGCCTGTTCTTTGCCGAGGAAACCGCCAAGTCAACGTCGGAGGTCTCCGCGCTGCAGAAGCAGGTCGAGCCGCTGCTCGTGAGCGGCCCGGAAAAGGAAGCGTTCGAGCGCATCGGCACGGCCCGCAAAGGCTATCTGGCCGCTCGTGACGGTATCGTCGCGTTGAAGAAGGAAGGCAAAGTCGACGAGGCGAACGAAGTGCTGGTCAAGACGTTCGTGCCTGCCGGTAAAGCGTACCTGGACGCCCTCGGCGATCTGCTGCAGCTGCAACGCCAGGTCATCGACAGGGAAGCGGACCGCATCGACGCCAACTACCAGAGCAGCCGCAGCTTCATGATCGTGTTCGGCACCGTCGTGCTGGCGCTGGGCGCGTTCTGCTCGTGGTGGCTGACACGCGGCATCGTGGTGCCGCTGAACCGCGCCGTGGAAGTGGCGTGGTCGGTGGCGAACAACGACCTGCGCAGCGATATCCGCAGCACGACGAACGATGAAACGGGCCGCCTGCTGGGCGCCCTGAAAACGATGAACGACAATCTGGCGCGCATCGTCGGCCAGGTCCGAGGCGGCACGGAGCACATCACCAGCGCCTCGGGCGAAATCGCCGCCGGCAACCTGGACCTGTCGTCGCGCACCGAGCAGCAGGCCAGCGCGCTGGAAGAAACGGCATCGTCGATGGAAGAACTGACGTCGACCGTGCGCCAGAACGCGGACAATGCGCGGCAGGCAAACCAGCTCGCCGTCAGCGCATCGGAAGTCGCGGTGCGCGGTGGCGATGTCGTTGGCCGCGTGGTTGAAACGATGGACTCGATCAATGCCTCGGCACGCAAGATCGTCGACATCATCTCCGTCATCGACGGCATCGCGTTCCAGACCAACATCCTGGCACTGAACGCCGCCGTGGAAGCGGCCCGTGCGGGTGAACAGGGCCGCGGCTTTGCCGTCGTCGCCAGCGAAGTGCGCAACCTGGCGCAACGCTCGGCCGCCGCCGCGAAGGAAATCAAGGTGCTGATCGGCGACTCGGTCGACAAGGTCGACGCGGGCAGCAAGCTGGTCGGCGAGGCCGGCACGACGATGGCCGAAGTGGTGCAGAGCATCCACCGCGTCACGGACATCATGGGCGAGATCACGACGGCCAGCGTGGAGCAGAGCGCCGGCATCGAGCAGGTGAACAGCGCGATTGCCGACATGGACAGCGTAACGCAGCAGAACGCCGCGCTGGTCGAGGAAGCCGCCGCCGCCGCCGCATCGCTGCGCGAGCAGGCCGGCGCGCTGGCCGGCGTGGTCAGCGTCTTCAAACTGCAGTAATAGCCGGTCCCGTTGGCCGCGGAGGATGCTGGGGACTGGCTCCTCTTCGGGCGAACGCCCGACGAGGTGCCTGTCCCCGACCTTTGCCAGCAAGTCGGCACCTCGAAAGACGTTCGCCAGCAAGTCGGCACCTCAAAAAACGTCGGGGACTGGCTCCCGTTACCGGCCATTCGGCCAGTAACGGGAGCCAGTCCCCAAACGCACAGTCAGTCCTAACGCCCCGCACTGCGAATCAGTTCTAACGCCCCGCACTGCGAATCAATTCTAACGCCCCGCACTGCGGGGCGTTAGTCTTTCAAATCAGCCGGCACCTTGCCGCCATTGGCGGCCAGCTTGTTCATCACCTGCCGGTGCAGCCAGATGTTCATCTTGGCCGAGTCGCCCGTATCGCCCGTGTAGTTCAGCTCCTGCGCCAGCTCCTTGCGCGACTGCAGGCTGCTGTCCAGGTCCAGCAGTTTCAGCAGGTCGACGATCGACGTGCGCCAGTTCAGCGGCTGGCCGGCCTGCTGGGCTTTCTGGTTCAGGATCGCTTCGACGTCCACCTCGGACATCGCGGCCGGAGCGGCAGCGGCTTGCGCCGAAGGCGCCGCCGGTACCGGTGCCGGTGCGGCAGGCGAGGCCGCAGCCGGAGCGGCTTGTGGCGCGGCGGCCGGGGCGGCCGGCTTCTGCTGCACGGCCGGATGCGACGACGGGAAGATCTTGTGGAAGATATTGCTCAGGATACCCATATGCAGCTCCTTGTTCGAGTTGGAAGAAATCAGTTCTGATGCGACTGGGCGATCTTGCCCAGCACGATGGCGAGCGCGGCGCCGCCCAGCGCTTTGACGAGCGTCGGGTGTTCCGCGTAGAAGTTCCCCATGTGATCGACGATGCCGGGGTTGTGCTGTTCGGCCGTGGCGGCGATTTCCTGCACCTGCGCCGGCGTGATCTGTTCGGCCTGTTCCGGCGTCACCTGCGGCTGGCCGCCGCCCTTGAACAGGCTGCCCACGCCGCCCGCCAGCGATGCCAGCATCGCCGGGCTGACATTGGCCAGCAGCTGGTTCAGCATGCCGGCGCGCTGTTGTGGATCGCTGCGGCCGAACAGCTGGCTGACCAGTGTTGCAAACGGCGGCGTCTGGTCCGAGCGCAGCGCTTCCGTCACACCCTGCGCCACGGAGGCGCGCGGCGCCTGCTGGGCCACGTTGCCGAAGTCCTCTTCCGCACGCGCCGGGTCGGCGGCGTTGCCCCCGAGGTACTGCTGCAGCATGTTACCGAGATCGAATCCCATTGCTCACTCCTGTGTGGTCTGCAAAACGCCAGCGTAAGGCAGCAGGACAATGGGGTCTGTTCGCGGTTTAACCGACCTACGGCGCCGTGGCCTCGACGGCGGTCATGTTGTCGCCCGGCTTGCGGTCGATCAGCTTGTTGTCCGGGTCGATGCCGGCCCGGGCCGGGCGCCGCGCGACGATCATCCGGTACGTCATTTCGCGCCGCTCCATCAGCTTGCGTTCGCGTGCCAATGGCTTGCCGTCCTTGTCGTCCACGCCGATATCGATGAAGTCCGCCAGCGGCGCTTCCTTCTCCGAGCCCAGCCCGTCGGCACGCAGCTTGGCCGCGTGCACCGTCACCGTCACGTCGTAACGGCCGTCCGCGCGCTTGCCGTACGTTGCCGACAGCGCCCGGTTGTCGTACAGGACCATGGCGTTGAACAGGTCGTCGACAAGGTAGGCCTGGGCCGGCGGCACGATGGCGCGCAGGCCGTCCACCAGCGCCGTCACGCTCGGGTAGGGGCCGTTGCGGAACGCATGCTGGCGCAGCAGCTGGCGCAGCAGCGCGTTGATGCGCTCCTCGCCGACGATGTCCTGCAGCTGGTACATGACCAGGCTGCCCTTGCGGTAATGGATATAGCCCTGGTTCTCGTTGTCGGCCAGCGGCAGCTCCGTCCTGTTTTCCATCGCGCGGCCCATCAGGTACATATCCAGGTCGTAGCGCAGGAAGCGGCGCATGCGCTCCGGGCCGAACGTCTTCTTCATCACCATCAGCGCCGAATATTCGGCCAGCGTTTCCGACAGCACGGTGGCGCCCCGCGTGTTGCCGCCCACGAGCTGGTGGCCCCACCACTGGTGCGCCACCTCGTGGGCCGTCACGTAGTACGGGTAATCGATGTCCTTCGGATCCTTCTCGTCCACTTTGGCGATGAAGCCCATGCTTTCCGAGAAGGGAACCGTGTTCGGGTATGACTGCGCATACCGTTCATAAGCGGGGAATTCGACGACGCGCAGGATCTTGTGCTGGTACGGGCCGAAGTTGCGGGTGTAGTAATCGAGCCCGTCGCGCACGCCGCGCGTGATGCGGTCCAGGTTGTACTCGTGGCCGGGGTGGTAGTAGACCTCGATGCCCACGTCCTGCCACCAGTCGTGCCGCGTGGCGTAGCGCGCCGACTGGAACGAGTAGAAGTTCAGGATCGGCTTCTCCGCCCGGTAGTGGAAGTAGCGCCGCCCGTCGCGCGTCCATTCCTTCACCAGCGAGCCGGGCGCGATCGCGGTCTGGTCGGCGGCCGTGCCGATCACGGCGTCGAACATGACCCAGTCGGCGTCGCTGCTCATCACATTGTCCGCCAGGCCTTTCGGATCGTCGCGGGGCAGCAGCCGCGCCTGCGCCTGCAGGCCGTGCTTGCGGCGGTCGCGCGGGTCCGTCAGCTCGTTGCCGGTCTGGTAGCCGATGTGCGGCAGCACGGCGTTGTTGAAGAAGGTGCCGTTGCCGATGACGGGCGTGTCCTGCCCCAGTCCGAAAATGCCTTTCGGTTCGTAGACAAGTTCGAACTCCAGCGGCAGCGTGGCGCCCGGTGCCAGCGGCGTCGCCAGCGCGTAGGCATGCATGCCCAGTGTCGCATCGTCCAGCGTCGCGCGGGCCGGCACGCCGAAGCGCAGCGGCCGCAACGTCGCATGCGCTTCCTGTGTGACGTAGACGGTGCCGATGGGCTGCGTGCCGCGGTTCTCCAGCAGGTAGCGGCCCTTCACCACGAGCCGGCGCGCGTCCGGCACGATGTCCACTGTCAGCTTCACGTCCGCAATGCGCGGCTGCGGCAGCGCGGCGATCCGCTTGTAGCGCTTCTCGTAGTCGGCGCGGTTCGCCCCCTGGCGATAGGCGGTTTCGAATTCGTTGGCGACGTTCAGGTTGTAGAACAGGACCGCACCCGTGGCAACGAACAGCAGCAGGGCGCCGCCGAACGTTGCCAGAACGGGCATCGTCAGGGCGTGGCGTGCCAGGCGCCGGCGTGTCTGCCATTCCTCGCTGACGCCGCGCGGCCAGAACACCAGCGTCAGCACGGCCAGCATCAGCGCGGCGCCGCCCCAGTACAGCTGGTACCAGCGCTCCCGCAGCAGGAAATGGCCGTAGCCGTTCATGTCGGAATAGCGGATCTCCGGCGTCACGCCGTACAGCACCAGCGGATGTTCGAGGCCCAGGCCAGCGAGGGTGATGGTGGCGATGTAGTAGACGATCATCGCGAAGTACGCCATGTACTTGTGGCCGATCAGCACCTGCGCGGCAATGGCCAGCACGGCGATCAGCACGTAATACGGCAGCTCGATGGTGTACAGCTGCGTGAGGTAGAGCGCCGGTTCGAAGGCGAAGTAGCCATGGAAGACCTGGATCGACATCCCGCACAGCATGACGACCAGCAGCAGCAGCATCTGCAGGCCGATCAGGGCGCCCAGCTTCGACAGCATGGGCAGCCAGCTTGGCACGGGCAGTGCGTCGAGCAGCTGCGACATGCGGTGTTCCCGTTCGCGCCATACCAGCTCGCCGGCATAGAACGTCGTGATGACGATCATGAACGGCGTGAACGTCTTGCCGACCATCTCCAGCACCACGTACGTCAGCGGATAGGTATTGGTGCCCCAGATCGAGCCCATGTCCAGCGCGCCGGCGTACATCGTCAGCACGCCCGCCAGCACCAGCACGAAGAAGTAGACGTTTTTTGTTGTTTCGCGCAGGTTCAGCCACGTGAACTGCGCCAGCAGCAGCGGCAGGCTGCGCGCCTTGAAGTCGGGCGGTTCGACGGTCTGCGCCGCCGTTGCCGTGATGCGCAGCGGCGCGTCGCTGTCGCCGCGGCCGGCCGCGCCGCCATCGAGCGTGCCGACGAAATGAAAGCGCCAGTAGCCCAGCATCAGTGCCACCAGCGAGAACGAGCACCAGATGACGCGGTTCAGCAGATAGACGCCTTCCGGCAGCACGAGGCGCGTATTGCGTTCGGCGATGGGCCAGTATTCCGTCAGCCGGATCACGGCCGCCGTGCCGAACGGGTCGATCAGCGCGGCCAGTGTCTTGTAATCCAGGTCGCGCGCCAGGCTGGGTGCGACGATGTACCCGATCAGCATGACGACGCTGCTGACGTAGACGGGCAGCATGCGCCGCGTCAGCGCGGCCAGCACGTAGAAGATGGCGCCGAAGATGAACAGGTTGGGCAGCAGCGCGACGAGGTACGACAGCGCATACGCCTGGAAGCGGAACGGCCCGAGGCGATCCGGATCGACACCCGGCAGCCAGGTGCCCAGCACGTGGCCCAGCGGGACGCTGAGGAAGATCACGGCCAGCACCAGCCACGCGCCGAGGAAGCGGCCCAGCATGTACTGGTGCTTGCGGATCGGCGCCGTGAAGAAGAAGTGGTGCATGTCGTACTCGAAGTCCTGCTGCACCGCGCGGCCCATCATCGCCGCGACGACGACGACACCCAGGCACGCCAGCGCGCTGGCGGTGAACATGATGGGCATCGGCGCGTTGATCAGGACCCGGCCGCCGAAGGAGACGGTGGCGTTCTTGAAGGCGCCGCCGGCCGCGCCGACCCACAAGGTCGACAGCGACAGGAACATCAGGAAGTAGACCCACGTCGAGAGCAGGCGGAATCGCTGTCTTGCCTCGAACAGCGCGATGGAGAGCAGTGCCGTCATGTCAGTCGCAGGCGTCCACCACGTGGCGGCCGGCGATGGTCGCGAAGTAGACGTCCTCCAGGTCGCCGATGGCTTCCTCGAAGTCGTCGCCCGGATCGTCGTCGCTGTAGGCGTGGATCAAGGTGCGGCCCGAGAGCAGGCGCGTGGAGATGATCGTGTGGCGCTGCGTGAAGTAGGGCAGGTCCTTCTTGTCGACGAAGCGCGCCCAGATCTTGCAGCTGATGTCGTCGATGAGTTGCTGGGTGGCGCCGGTGACGAGCAGCTCGCCCTTGTTGATGATCGCCATATTGGCGCACAGGTCGGCCACGTCGCTGACGATGTGGGTGGAGAGAATTACCGTGCGCTCGTCGCCGATGTCGGACAGCAGGTTGTGGAAGCGCACCCTTTCCTGCGGGTCCAGGCCGGCCGTGGGCTCGTCGACGATGATCAGTTTCGGGTCGCCCAGCAGCGCCTGGGCGATGCCGAAGCGCTGGCGCATGCCGCCGGAGAACGTGCCGAGGCGCTGGTTGCGCACGTCGAACAGGTTGGTTTGCTGCAGCAGGCCGTCGACGACCTCGCGACGGCGGCCCCGGTGCGACAGGCCTTTCAGCACGGCGAAGTGGTCCAGCATTTCGTAGGCGGTGACCTTTGGGTACAGGCCGAAGTCCTGCGGCAGGTAGCCCAGCTGGCGGCGCACTTCGTCCTTTTCGTCCAGCACGTCCAGGTCGCCGAAGAAGACGGAGCCCGCATCGCATTCCTGCAGGGTGGCCAGGATGCGCATCAGCGTCGACTTGCCCGCACCGTTCGGCCCGAGCAGGCCGAACATGCCGGACGGAATCGTCAGCGAGATATTGTCCAGCGCCACCACGCCGTTGGCGTAGGTCTTGGACAGGTTGCGGATGCTTAACTCCATGCTCACTCCTTGAAACTATTGCGGCGCAGCATGGGCCGCCGCCGGGGCCATCATGCTGACTTTTTCACATGATGGCATTGTATTGAAACGACGACACATCGGTTGCCCCCTTGCGACAGGGTGCGCTTTCGTCGCGCCAGAGTGTGAAATCCGGGGAGTGGGCGCAGCGCCCAAGGGCAAGGGTTGAAAAAGCGTCAAGGGTAGCGTGCCCGACGGTGGGTGGCAAGCCGCAAACGCTCCGCCTTGCGCTATAGTGCTCCCCATGAGCCAGCAAAACGCCAAACTCGATGACGCCCTGCAGGAAAACATCCTGGCGGTCACCCGCTGCGGGCTGACGACGAAGGAATCGACCGGGTTTTTCCGCGTCGCGCTCGGCCTGTGCTACCTGGCGACCCTGATGACGAAGGAGTCGCTCGACTTCAAGAAGCTGGACAAGGAATTCAACCGCTTCATCTACCGCGCCATCGGCCCGGGCCACAGCATCACCAGCATCCTGCAGTACATGAGCGGCGAAGGCGTCGTCAAGGTGCTCGACTCGCCGCGCTTCATGCGTGCGTTCGGCGACTACTGCACGCACGTGCCGCTCGAATCGATCCCGTTCCTGCTTGGCCTGAACCTGGGCGTGGCCAAGGATTTTTCCGGCCTGGACGTGCGCGGGCCCGTGGCCGACTGGATCGAGCGCCAGCGCATCCTGCGCGAAGGGGCGTAGTCGCGCGACGCCGGCGTGACCCGGCGCTTATAATGGTGGTCTTCTGAACAAGCAAGACAGAATGCCATGAGCTCCAGATATCACACTCCCTTCGACCGTTTCATCTGCAGCGCGGACAAGGCGCTGCGCGTCATTTCGGGCGTGGCGTCCGCGTCGCGGCCGACACCGGCCGTCCACGTCGACGATGCCCACATGACCGATGAAGAACGCAAGCACAGCGCGGGCCTGATCCGCGTCGACCACGTGGGCGAGGTGATGGCGCAGGCGCTGTATAACTCGCAGGCCCGTTTCGCCAAGAGCGACAATCTGCGCGAGCAGTTCGAAAAGGCCAGCCGCGAGGAAGAGGATCACCTGGCGTGGACGGCGCAGCGCCTGAAGGAACTCAATTCGCAGACCAGCGTGCTGGCGCCGCTGTTTTATGCCGGTGCCTACGCGCTGGGCACCGTGGCCGCCAAGATGGGCGACCCGCACAGCCTGGGTTTCGTCGTCGAGACGGAGCGCCAGGTGGAAAAGCACCTGGAATCGCACATGCAGCGCCTGCCGGCCAACGACGCCAAGTCGCGCGCCATCGTCGAGCAGATGCGCACCGATGAAATCGCCCACGGCAAGGCGGCGCAGGACATGGGCGCGGCCGATACGCCGCTGCCCGTCAAGCTGGCGATGACGGCGATGTCGAAACTGATGACCGGGACGACCTACTATATCTGAACGTCCCCGGCATTTTTCCGCCGCCGATTTGTGACAACGCGTAACTTGCGCCATCGAACCCTGCGCAGCCTTTATAGTGGCGAAAACACTAACAGGAGTTACTCATGCGTTGGGAAGGCAACCGCGAAAGCGATAATGTGGAAGACCGCCGTGGCGACGGTGGCGGCGGCGGCGGCTTTGGTATCCGCGGCGGCTCGCTGGGCATCGGCGGCGTCGTTGTCGCCCTGATCGTCTCGTACGTCTTCGGCATCAACCCCAGTACCGTGCTGGGCCTGATGAGCGGCGCCGCGCCGCAACAGCAGCAGACGCAGGTCCGGCAGGAGCCGGCCACGGACCGCACCACGCGCCTCGTGCGCACGGTGCTGGCCGATACGGAGGACGTCTGGAGCGAAGTGTTCCGCCAGCAGGGCGAAACGTACGTCAAGCCCAAGCTGGTGCTGTTCAGCGGCAGCACGGGAACAGCGTGTGGCACGGGCCAGTCCGCGACGGGGCCGTTCTATTGCCCGCCCGACCAGCATGTCTACCTCGACACGGATTTCTTCCAGCTGATGCAGCAACGTTTCCACGTCGCCGGGGATTTCGCCGAGTCGTACGTGATCGCCCATGAAGTGGGCCACCACGTGCAGAACCTGATGGGATTGTCCGACAAGGTGCACAACGCCCAGCAGCGCATGAGCGAAACGCAGGGCAACGCGCTGTCCGTCAAGCTGGAGCTGCAGGCCGACTGCTTTGCCGGCGTCTGGGCCTTCCACGCCAACCGCTCACGCCAGATCCTGGAGCAGGGCGACATCGAAACGGCGCTGTCGGCCGCCACGGCCATCGGCGACGACGCGCTGCAGCGCCAGGCGCAAGGCCACGTCGTGCCCGACTCGTTCACGCACGGCACCTCGGCCCAGCGCGTACGCTGGTTCAAGCGCGGCATCGACAGCGGCGAAGTCGCGCAGTGCGATACGTTCAGTGCGCGGCAGCTTTAAGGCTTGATTCCACCGGTTCAAATGTGCCGCCGTGGAATCGGTAATAATGCGGGCCGGCGCTGCCTTGTTCGTCACGCTGGCCATGCAGGACGAGCAGTTCGCTATCGGCCCGGAACCGAACCGGTTCCTGGTACGGCTCTGGCCAGCAGCACACGGTAAAGGGTAGCCAGCTGACCCGGCCACTGCGCTTGTCCAATGCCGCCACCAGAACGCAGCTGGCACCACACCCGATTGTAGCCAGCACATGGTGGCCGGCAAAGTTGGCGCGTCGTCGGTAGCTTTGCCGCAGCGCCGTCTCGAACTCCCGGTCTTGTTGTCTTGTTAGCCGTAATGGCGCGGTAG
>Ga0265798_10001930_pt1 | contig 31146 bp, 24 predicted proteins | sample P3T30metagenome_FD_192430 | JGI IMG/M metagenome (GOLD analysis project Ga0265798, IMG submission 192430) | Plant litter microbial communities from East Loma Ridge, Irvine, California - P3 T30 | ecosystem: Environmental > Terrestrial > Plant litter > Unclassified | place: USA: California... | reverse complement strand
AAGGGCTGGACGTCAGCGTGCTGGACGAGATCGGTGCGTCGCTGCGTCTCACTGAAGGTGCCGAAACCCTGTTCGCGGAACTCAAGCGTCTGGGTTACAAGACTGCAATTCTCTCGGGCGGCTTCACGTACTTTGCCAAGCAGCTTCAGGCGAAGCTGGGCATCGATTATGTGTTTGCCAACGAACTGGCAGTGGAAGATGGCAAGGTCACGGGTGTGGCCGTCGAGCCGATCGTCGATGCCAAACGCAAGGCGGACCTGCTGCGCGAACTGGCCCACAAGGAAGGCTTGAGTCTAGAGCAGACCATCGCTGTGGGCGACGGTGCCAACGACCTGCCGATGCTGGCGATTGCCGGGCTGGGTGTGGCTTTCCGCGCCAAGCCTCTGGTCAAGCAGTCAGCCAAGCAGGCGATCTCGACGTTGGGTCTGGATGGCGTGCTGTATCTGCTGGGGTTTCGCGACCGCGAAGCCAGCCGCTGAAATCGCAGGGTACGGCCGTTATCGCTTAAGTGATGGCGGCCGTTACAGCGAGCCCCACAGCGAATCGAACTCCTGCCCCGGTTTGGGTTTTTCGCTCTCGGCTGCCTTGGGCGCGTCGTAGATCTGATATTCGAACTGGTTGTAGCTGGCGCTGCTGATGCGGCGATTGCTCAGTGTCGCGCGCCGCTCTTCGCCATTGACGTTGATCATGACCTTGCTGTCGTCCTGAAACGGCAGGCGAGGTGCAAGCACGGTCGCCGGTTTGTCCATCGCCCGTACTTCCGGCAGCATCAGGGTGCGCAGGTACTGACTGTTCTGCGATTCGCGGATCAGTTGCATGCCGCATGGCTGGGCAAAGGGCGCGATCAACTCGATGCCCATCTGCGTGCCGCCGCTGCGCACCTGCCTGACCCAGCGCACGATGGCGATGCTCCAGCCTTGCCCGGAATCATCCTGAATGCCCACCAGCTCGCCGGCCTGCAACTGCTGCGGCACGTCCTTCTGCCACGCCAGGCAGTAACCGCCCGGACTGTGGTTGACGATGTTCACATCAAACGTCGGAAACGTGCGCTGTGCGTTGGAGGCGGAGTCGCCATCGGCGTCTGACTTCTGGTATTCGATTTCTTCGTAGGGCAGCAGAACCGATGACGTATTGCCGCGCTGGGTATCGAACGCCGACGACCAGGGATCGTCGTCGTTCTCGTTGACCACCTTGAGCGCGAAATCGGCAATATGGCTGGTCGCATTCAGTTGCAGCAGTTCGCTGAACGACTTCTGCCCGGCAACGTAGTAATGGACTGCGCTCATACCGATGCACAGTTTCAGCGTGCCCTGGCCCACCGTGCGCTGGAAGGTCCGCTCGGCCACATCACCCCAGGCTGCTGCCAAATGTTGCAGCAGGTCGGTGTTGACGCCAGTGGGAATGAGCAGCTTGGCAGGACCGCGCTGATCGGCCGGCAGAGCGAGGTAATGATTGATTGCATCCGCCAGCGCCAGCGGCTGAATCCCCAGCATCCTGGGCATTTGTTCGTCGGTAAACAGCGTCCGGTACAGCGGTGGCTTGTCGCTGGCAGGGTCCAGAGCCAGCAGGCTGTGCTCGTCGGCGGGCACCTGCAGCGTCACCAGTGCGCTCCACGCTTCAAGCGCGTCGGCCAGCTTGCCGATGTTCAACTGGCGCATCTGGTTGCAGCGCGAACACCCCATCAACAGCGCGATCACGTAGGTCTGCTCTGCGCTGAGCGTGCGGGTGTGATGAGCCAGAGGTTCATCTACCTGGGTGCGATGCAACTGGAACTGACGGGCAATCTGGTAGAGCTGGTGCAGTTCGAGCCAGAGGCCTTCCTGCACCGGGCAATACAGTTGATTGGCACGAATCAGGGGACCATTCAGGCCATGCAGAGCCCGCTGCAACGCCGTGGCGAGCATCGTGCTCTGGTCCTTGCTGAAGCGCGGGGCGATCTGCTGGATGACCTGCTTGTAGCCGGTTGCCAAGTGGTTTTGCAGCGCCTGACACAGGTTGGCGACCTTGCGCGGGCGTTCGTCGAGCACGATGGCCTGATTGAGAAAGTGCCGCTCAAGGTGCTTGCAGACGAAATAGACTTCGGGGCGCAACAATTCCAGCATCTGCAGGCGATTGTCGCTTGGGGTGATCAACTGGTTGAGTTCGCTGAGCCCCTGATACAAATGACGGGCCATTTCACCGAGGTTTGCCTTGGGCAGTCGGGAGATCCAGCGTTTGAGGTCGCGGGGCGTGGGTTCACTGAATGACAGGCTCGACTGCGTTGGCGTGGGGGCACGCAACAACAGAGGAAGGCTCAAATTACTCATGTGACAGGTGAACTCCAACGACTCTCTGGCCCGGACGGCGACTCCATGCTGGCAATGAGCCACATCCTTCGGTAGGAGGATGTGGACCCGGTGCCACTGAAAAAGTGCAACGTATCCTTACGCACCGATGCTGTGACTCTACCAGTATCGGTGCAACCACGCAGCTATTATGGCCTGACGCCATCAAGCCTCGGTAGTTTGCTTCGCAGCGCCGAGCGCCTGCCCCATCTGAACCTTGGAGAGGGCGCTCAACTGCTCGGCCCACTTCACCTGGTTCGGTCCGAACAGCACGATGGCTGTGGAACCCAGCTTGAAGCGACCCATCTCGGCGCCTTTTTCCAGATGGATCGGTGCACGTGCGGCTTCGTCGTAGCTGAATGTCTTCAGTTCGCGCTTGGGTGGCGTGACCAGCCCGGCCCAGACCGTTTCAACCGATGCAACGATCATGGCGCCGACCAGTACGACAGCCATCGGGCCGCGCTCGGTATCGAACAGGCAGACAACGCGCTCGTTGCGGGCAAACAGCTCTGGAACGTTTTCGGCCGTGGTCTGGTTGACCGAGAAAATACGGCCAGGCACATAAACCATTTCACGCAGCGTGCCGGCCAGAGGCATATGCACGCGATGGTAGTCCTTCGGCGACAGATAAACAGTGGCGAACTCGCCGCCCATGAACGGCGCGGACAGTTTTGGATCGCCGCCCAACAGTTCAAGCACGCTGAAGCTGTGACCCTTGGCCTGGAAGATGCGGCCGTGATCGATCGAGCCCAACTGGCTGATGGTGCCATCGGCAGGCGAAAGCACCGCGCCCGGCGTGTTGTCCAGCGGGCGGGCATCGGCTTTCAATGCGCGAGTGAAGAAGGCATTGAAGTGCTCGTAAGCGGTCAGGTCTTCGACCAGTGCCTGCGACATGTCGACCTGATAGCGGCGAACGAACCAGGCGGTGAAGGCGTTCTTGAACCAGGTCACGCGGCATTCGGCAACCAGGCCGGCGATACGGGACAGCAGGTGATGCGGCAACAGGTACTGACTGAGGATAAACAAACGATCTTTCATTGATATTCCTGAACTTGATAAGGAAACGGGCGGTGCTCGAAAAGCGAGCCCGGCCCTGGTCATTTTTCGACAGGCGTGTCCGGGTGGTTGCCCCATTCGCCCCACGAGCCGGCATACGCCTTGACCCGGGGATAGCCCAGCGCCTTGGCCACCAGATAGGTGAAGCCGGAGCGGTGATGAGTCTGGCAGTGGGTGATCACTTCCTTGTCGGCTGTGATGCCCAGGTCCTGCAGAATCTGTGGCATGTCATCGCGAATGCGCAGTTGGCGTGCCTTGTCCATGCCAGCCGTCCATTCGAAGTTGACGGCGCCCGGTACATGCCCGGCCTTGGCCGCCAGTACTTTTTCACCCGAGTATTCGGTGGGTCCGCGTGCATCCCAGATGGCCAGATCGGCAGCGCCCAGTCGGCTTTGCAGGTATTCGCGGGTCGCCGTCGGGTCGTCGTGCAGTTTCAGTTCGACCGGACCGCCCTTAACTGGCGGAACATCACGGGTCAGCGGCAGTGACTGGGCTTCCCAGGCCAGCAGGCCGCCGTCCACGTAGTGATAGCGATGGTGGCCGATCACGTCCAGCAACCAGATGAAGCGCCCGGCCCAACCGCCGCCTTCGTCGTCATAGACAACATAGACGGCATCGGGGTTGTGGCCCAGTTCGCCGAACAGCTTTTCCAGATCGGAGTGCGCGGGCAGCAGGCCGGGCGCAGGTGGCTGGCCAAGTTGAGTGCGCTTGGGATCAACGAAGCGAGCGCCAGGGATATGCCCTGCGTCGTAGCGAGCGCTGCTGGTCAGATCCACCAGAATCAGTTCCGGGGCATCAAGGCGCTCAAGCAGATCGTTGGGCTCAATGACCAACGGTAAGCCAGCGAATACGGACATTTGCAGCCTCCGATGAAAAGAAAGATGCGAATTGTACGCCAGGCCTCAGGCTTTGCGATGACTAAAGATGCCCAGCGCGCGTTCAATGCATTGCGCGGTTTTTCCGAATGCCTGAACGGAAATTTCCGACAGCGCACCGCCGCCCTGATCCGCCACCACCAGCATCATGACTTTGCCGTTGCTGCTCAGGGAGCGAATCAGCCAGTGCTGACCGCTGAACAGCGTTTTGAGCGGCGCAGGCAGCAGGGCAGAAAACTGGGCGATGTTGGCAGGTGTCATGCGCAACTGTGTCGGCTGGGTCAGGAGCCGTTGCAGCACGGTGCTTTCCTTCACGAACAGCTGCATCGCTGCAGCCTCGGGCGGCAGTCCTGCAGACTGATGCACGCGCAACGCCGCTCCGGTCTTGTCCATCATCAGCAGCATGACCCGCTGCATGCCGCAGGCGACAAGCGCTTCGCGTGCGGACGTGGTCAAGTGCATGGCATTGATGAACGGCGTAGGGTCCTGCAGCAGTTCGGCGCATTGCTTGCGCCAGAGCTGCAGCGCGTCGGCCGAGGGCGGTGGCGCAGGATCGCTGTCTCGCCTTACGCGGCGCGCATCCCACGGCCAGATCAGCGATTCGGCCGGATGCCACAAGTCCTTTTCGCTGTGATGGCGTGCGCTGCTGGCCGCATTCTGGTGGGCCTGCTGCTGCACGTCATCCAGAGGCTGCTGCAGGTACAGGCTGGTGAGTCGCTCCCAGCGCAGGCAGTGCGGACTGTTCCATGCGTGCTGCGCAGCCAGCGCCAGTCCGTTGCCCAGCAGTACGGTATTGGCGGGCTGGTTGAGCCAGCGACGCAGGTTGGGATCGGCGTCCATCAGCTGCTGTTGCAGCAGCGGATCCTGATCTTCCCGCGCGATTCGCAGCACCTTGACCAGATCACGCCGCTCGTTGAGCAGCAGTTTATAGCCGCGGGTCACCCAGACCGGCAGGCGCCAGAACTCGGCGAGCGCCAGCGCCAGTTCCAGCAGGTTGACGCCGAACAGTTCCTTCTCGACGGCAATGCTGGAATGGCCTTTGTGAATGACCCGCAGTTCCAGTTCCTCGAGCAGCTTTGGATAGGCAAGCGCCATCGGCCAAAGCGGTGCCAGAAACAACAGGCTGCCCAGATGAATGTCCTGCCACAGTCGCGCCAGACGGCTGGCGAACAGCCCGTTGGCCTGTTGTGTGGCGTGCTGACTGATCAGGATCAACTGACGGAAAGCGGCCGGAATTTCTTCCGGCGGCTTGGCGGGCAAGCGACCCAGCAGCACCTCCGTGCGTGCCAGACCCAGTCGGTTGATCGCGATTTCCAGGCTCTCGGCCTGTTCAGTGATGCCATGCGTGTGGTGATTGGCCTCGCGCATCACGCTGAGCACCAGCGCAGGACTTTCCTGCATCATTTCCGCAATTTCACGCAACGAACGGCGACTGTCATTGAGTGCTGCACGAACCCGGTCGTGGTTGGCCGCAGGCACGGGCAGATCGACGCCGTCGAGCAGTCTGACCCAGGATTCAAGCGTCTTTGGAACCGGCGGATGTGGAACATGCGTTGTCGACATTCGATGCCCTGTGCAGCTGATTTTCGAGCTGGGAGGCTGCCAGCGTTCTGGGGCGCGACAGCCTTTTTCGATCCCGCGATTCCGGGCGGAACTGGTTTTTTAGCAATAACTGCCTATAGTCTGGCCCAGTTAGGCCGATAAGGAGAAGAAGAGTTTCAAGAACTTCCGGACTGTCCCTGAACCCGACTCAGTAAAGTATTTTCTCCTATGGCTAAAATTATCGGCATCATTGTCGTTTTCGCGAGTGTCCTCGGCGGATACGTCCTGTCTCACGGCAAGATCATGGCCCTGTTTCAGCCCTACGAGGTGTTGATCATCGGCGGTGCTGCGCTGGGTGCATTTCTGCAGGCCAACCCTGGCCACATGACCATGCACGTGTTCAAGAAGTCGCTGAAAATGTTCGGCACACGCTTCACCCACGCCTATTACCTTGAGGTGCTGGGGCTGGTTTACGAGATCCTCAACAAGAGCCGTCGCGAAGGCATGATGGCGATTGAAGGGGATATCGAAGAGCCGGCCGCAAGCCCCATCTTCGCCAAATATCCAGGTGTACTGAAAGATGAACGCATGACGGCGTACATCTGCGATTACCTGCGCATCATGTCCTCGGGCAACATGGCTCCTCACGAGCTGGAAGGCCTGTTCGACATGGAACTGCTGAGCATGAAGGAAGAGCTCGAGCATCCGTCGCACGCCATCACCGGTATTGCCGACGGCATGCCCGGTTTCGGTATCGTGGCGGCGGTACTGGGGATCGTGGTGACCATGGCATCCCTGGGTTCGGGCGACAAGGCGGCCATCGGCATGCACGTAGGTGCGGCACTGGTGGGTACCTTCTTCGGTATTCTCGCGGCTTATGGTTTCTTCGGTCCTCTGGCCACTTCCCTGGCTCACGATGCCAAGGAAGAAATGAACGTCTACGAATGCATCAAGGCTTCTCTGGTGGCCTCGGCCTCCGGCATGCCGCCTTCACTGGCTGTCGAGTTCGGCCGCAAGGTTCTGTATCCGCTGCATCGCCCCAGCTTCAGTGAGCTGGAACAAGCGGTTCGCGGTCGCTAAGCCATGGAAAATAATCAGCCGATAATCATCAAGCGCGTCAAGCGCTTCGGTGGAGGGCATCACGGCGGCGCCTGGAAAATCGCATTTGCCGACTTCGCGACGGCCATGATGGCGTTCTTCCTGGTGCTGTGGCTGATGTCGTCCGCCACGCCCGAGCAGTTGATTGCCGTGGCCGGTTACTTCAAAGATCCGGTCGGGTTCTCCGACAGCGGTTCGCCCTATGTGATCGACCTGGGCGGCTCGCCGGAAATGTCGCCCAACCAGACGCTCAACCCTGAAGTGAAGACTACGCCTTCGCCGGATACGGTGCCGATCGAGTCCGACACCTCGGAATCCAAGGCTGAAGAGGTCGAGCAGGAACGTCTCGAAATGCTTCTGCAGGAATTGCAGAACAAGGTCGAAGAGAACCCGCAACTGCAGAAGTTCAAGGACCAGATTCTGTTCGAGATCACGCAGGACGGTCTGCGCATCCAGATCATGGATGCTGACAACCGGCCGATGTTCGATTCCGGCAGTGCGCGCTTGAAGCCTTACTTCGAGGACATTCTGCTGGCGATGGCTGACACCATCAAAAGCGTGCCCAACAAGATCAGCATCAGCGGCCATACCGATGCCACGCCGTTCGTAGGCAATGGTGGGTTCGGCAACTGGGAACTGTCGGCCAACCGGGCCAACGCTGCGCGCCGTGCTCTGGTTGCAGGCAGTTATCCGGATCCGCAGGTGGCACGCGTGGTCGGTTATGCCTCATCGGCGCTTTATGACCGTGAAAACCCCACCAACCCCGTGAACCGCCGTATCGATATCGTTGTGCTGACCAAAAAGGCTCAGGAACGTATTGAAGGTGCTCAAAACTCTGGTGGTGCCCCGCAGGCGCCTGCTGCCCCGCCAGCACCGGGTGCAGTGCCTGGCGCTTCGGCGGCGCCAACGCCGGTCGATCCGCAGGCCTATGCCCAGCCCCATGAGATTCGGCAGAAGCTGAACATCTTCGATCAGGGCACGCTGAAGGTCGAGCCAACCCAGAACTGAGTCCTGACACCTACAAAAATGCCGCGATCATCGCGGCATTTTTTTTTGTTTTCGGCAGAAGGTCGGTGCAGACAGGTATCAGTAGCTGTCTTCCGGCAGGCTGGCGATGATCGAGCGATAGCTGTTCATGCGTTGCTGCTGAACGCGCCCGTCTTCGAGCGCCTTGAGCAAGGCACAGCCCGGTTCACGGTCGTGCTTGCAGTCGCGGAAACGGCATGTGCCGATCAGGTCGTTGAACTCGATGAAGCCTGCCTCCACGTCGGCGCGGCTGACATGGCCCAGTCCGAATTCACGGATGCCGGGCGAGTCGATGAGGTCGCCGCCACGCGGAAAGTGGAACAGTCGCGCAGTGGTTGTGGTGTGCGTGCCCTGGCCGGACAGCTCCGACAACGGGCCGACACGCGTCCCGACTTCAGGCAGCAGGCTGTTGACCAGCGAAGACTTGCCCACGCCGGACTGACCCACGAACACGCTGATATGACCATCCAGGCGCGCCTGCAGCTGCTGCATGCCGTCGCCGTGATGCGCAGACACTTCCAGCACCGGGTAGCCCAGTGTGCGGTAGACCGCCAGCAAGGCGTTGAGCGCAGGAGCGTTCTGCTCGTCGATCAGGTCAGCCTTGTTGAGCAGCAGCAGCGGATGAATCCCGGCATGCTCGGCGGCGACCAGATAACGGTCGATCAGGTTGGCATGCGGCTCGGGCATCGGGGCGAAGACAATGACGATCAGGTCGACATTGGCTGCCACCGGCTTGAGCTGGCCGCGTGAATCCGGACGGCACAGTTCGGTGGTGCGGGGCAGTTGGGCGACGATGACGCCGATGCCCTGATTGCCGGCGCGCCAGACCACGCGATCACCGGTCACCAGTGCGGGCAGGTTGGCACGCAAATGACAGCGGAACACCTGGCCGATCTGTTCGCCTTCCTGGGCCTCGACTTCGACCTGAACGCCGAAGTGGGCGATCACCAGACCGGTCTGTTCCGGGCCGAGGTCACCGCCTTCGAGTGTTTCGAGCGCGACAGACTCGCGTTTCGCAGCGCGGGCAGCACGTTCGCCCTGAATCTTTTCGATGCGCCAGTTCTGACGACGATTGAGTTGGCGTTTGGCCATGGGTGTTCCGATGTGATGAAGCAGATGAATAGGCAGTACGTTGAATCGGGCGGCAGTCTAGCACGGCCGGGTAAGCTAAACTGCGCGCCTACGCTGAGGAGTCGTGATATGCAGAACAAGCAGAACCTTATCTGGATCGACCTGGAAATGACCGGTCTGGACCCTGACACCGATGTAATCATCGAAATGGCCACGATCATCACCGATAGTGAGCTGAACACCCTGGCCGAAGGTCCGGTACTCGCGATTCATCAGAGCGATGAGACGCTGGCGCGAATGGACGAGTGGAACACCCGTCAGCACGGCGGCTCGGGCCTGACCCAGCGCGTACGTGAAAGCACGGTGACGATGGCGGATGCCGAGGCGCAGACTCTGGCCTTCATCATGCAATGGGTGCCTGAGCGCAGTTCGCCGATCTGTGGCAACAGCATCTGCCAGGACCGTCGCTTCCTCTATCGCCATATGCCGACCCTGGAACACTACTTTCACTACCGCAACCTTGACGTCTCCACGCTCAAGGAGCTGGCTGCGCGCTGGTCGCCGAACCTCAAGTTCCAGAAGGGCAGTACGCACCTGGCGCTGGACGATATTCGCGAGTCGATTGCCGAACTGCGGTTTTACCGCGAGCACTTCATCAAGTAACACGTGAGGCCAGTGCAGCGAATGAATCTTCGCTGCACCCTTTCAGTGCATAAGCCTTTCGGCGCACAACGGCGCTGGTTAAACTGCGCGCCCTTGTCGCCGAGTCGTCACCATGTTGCTGATGCTTTACCTGATTGCAATCACTGCTGAAGCCATGACGGGCGCGCTGTCGGCCGGACGACGCGGCATGGACTGGTTTGGCGTGGTGCTGATCGCCTGCGTCACTGCGTTGGGTGGCGGTTCGGTACGTGATGTGCTGATCGGCCATTACCCGCTGACCTGGGTCAAGCACCCGGAATACCTGGTGCTGACCAGCATTGCGGCGCTGGTGACCATTTTCATCGCCCCGCTGATGCGGCATCTGCGCTCGCTGTTTCTGGTGCTCGATGCGCTCGGGCTGGTGGCCTTCACATTGATTGGCTGCATGACTGCGCTTGAAGCTGGGCATGGCATGCTGATCGCGTCGGTGTGTGGGGTGATTACCGGTGTGTTCGGCGGCATCCTGCGGGACATCTTCTGCAACGACATTCCGCTGATCTTCCGTCGCGAGCTGTACGCCAGCGTCTCGTTCCTCGCCGCGTGGTGCTTCCTGCTGTGCGGTTATCTGGAGTTGCCCTCCGAGCAAAGCGTGCTGATCACCCTGTTCGGCGGCCTGCTGCTGCGCCTGCTGGCGATCCGTTTCCACTGGGAAATGCCCAAGTTCGTCTACAAGGATGAGCCTTGATCTGATGGGCGCTCTAACGCGCGTGGGTGCGGGGGCTTAACTGATCGCACATGCGTCAGGAGCGCCCATGCCTGCCCAGCGCCCACGCCACATGCTCTCTGACCATCTCGGATGGATAATCACGCCGGGCTTCCAGCGCTTCTATCACGGGAATGGTCGAAGGTGCGTTGCCCAGTCCGACCGCCAGATTGCGCAACCACCGCTCATACCCGGCGCGTCGCAAGGGTGAGCCTTCGGTGCTGCTCAGAAATTTATCCTCGTCCCACAGAAACAGCTCGGCCAGCCCCGCGTTGTCCAGGTTGTGGCGCGGCTGAAAGTCGCTCTGGTCGGTGGGGCGGGCGAAGCGGTTCCAGGGGCAGACGATCTGGCAGTCATCACAGCCGAATACCCGATTCCCAATCAAAGGGCGCAGCTCTTCGGGGATGGAGGTCTTCAGCTCGATGGTCAGGTAGGAAATGCAGCGGCGCGCATCCAGCACGTAAGGGCCGACAAAGGCTGCCGTCGGACAGATATCGAGACACGCCGTGCAGCGCCCGCAATGTTCGGTGGCGTGTGGCGGATCGACCGGCAGCGGGATGTCCACAAACAGCTCGCCGAGAAAGAAAAAACTGCCGGCCTTGCGATTGAGCACCAGCGTGTTCTTTCCGATCCAGCCCAGACCGGCCTGTTCGGCGATTGCTTTTTCCAGCACCGGCGCGCTGTCCACGAAGGCCCTGAAACCAAACGGACCGATGGCTTGCTGGATGCGCTCTGCCAGTTGCTGCAGGCGTTTGCGGATCAGCTTGTGGTAGTCGCGTCCCAGGGCGTAGCGGGACACGTAGGCTTTTTCAGGCTCGGTCAGGCGCTGAGCCATTTCGGTGTCGCCTGGCAGATAGTCCATACGCAGCGATACTACCCGCAGCGTTCCCGGCACCAGCTCGTCAGGGTGGGAACGTTTGCTGCCATGGGCTGCCATATAGTCCATTTCGCCGTGATAGCCCGCTTCGAGCCAGCGCTGCAGATGCTGCTCGTGCTCTGCCAGATCGAGCCCTGAGATGCCGACTTCCTGAAAGCCGAGCTCACGGCCCCACGCCTTGATCGATTGCGCAAGGGTGACAAGGTCGTCAGCGGTGGGAAGTTCAGCGGTAATAGCGGACATGCGCAGAGAGAAACCAGAGACAAGGTGCGTATAATTCTGCCAGACATCGGAGCCTAGAGACGCATGTTAGACACGAAACCCGAATTACCCGACGCGCTGTACAGCGCTGCGCAGGTGCGTGACCTCGATGCCCGGCTGATTGCCGCAGGCACGCCAGGCTTCGAATTGATGCAGCGCGCCGCGCACGCAACCTGGCGGGCGATCCGCAGGCGCTGGCCCGAAGCGAGCGAGCTGACGGTGCTGGCCGGGCATGGCAACAACGCCGGAGACGGTTATCTGGTGGCCTCGCTGGCCCACAAGACCGGCTGGCAGGTGCGTGTACTGGCCGTCGGTGATCCTGCTGCGTTGAAGGGCGACGCTGCACTGGCCTACGCCGCTGCGTCGGGCGTCAATATCCAGCCCTGGGCCAATCAGGCCATGGCTGGCATCGTGGTGGATGCGCTGCTGGGTACAGGGCTTCAGGGTGATGTGCGCGATCCTTATCGTTCAGCTATCGAGGCGATCAATGCCAGCGGCTTGCCGGTGGCGGCGGTGGATATTCCCTCGGGGCTGTGTGCCGATACCGGGCATTGCCTGGGTGTCGCCGTCCGAGCAGACCTCACCGTGACATTTATCGGCCTGAAAATGGGCATGCTGACCGGCGATGCCCCCGACCTGATCGGGCAACTGATCTTTGATGATCTACAGGCCGACAAGGCCATCGTCGCCCAGGCGCCGGTGACCGCAAAACGACTCGACAAAACCAGCCTGCCTTTTCTGGCGCCTCGGCCGCGCACTGCTCATAAAGGTATGTATGGTCGCGTGTTGGTCATCGGTGGCGATCACGGTTTCGGCGGCGCGGCATTGTTGAGCGCCGAAAGCGCGTTACGCAGCGGGGCAGGCATGGTCACGCTGGCGACCCGCACCGAACATGTGCCCGCCGCGCTGACGCGCATGCCCGAGATCATGAGCGCTGGCATCCACTCGGCCAACCAGCTCATGACGCTGATCGAGGCAGCCAGCGTACTGGTTGTCGGGCCTGGTCTGGGTCAGGACAGTTGGGGGCGCAGCCTGCTGTCTGCGGCAGCCAACGCAGATCGGCCGCAGGTCTGGGATGCCGATGCGCTCAATCAACTGGCAACCGGGCAGGTGGTCCTGCCGAAGAACAGCGTTATCACCCCGCATCCCGGTGAAGCGGCGCGCCTGCTGGGTATCAGTACTCAGGAGGTGCAGAACGACCGCGCCGCTGCAGCTCACGCGCTGGCGCGTACATTCAATGCCGTCTGCGTGCTCAAGGGTTCAGGCAGCCTGATCGCTGATGTCGATGGGCGACTGGCGCTGTGTGATCGCGGTCACCCTGCCATGGCCACAGCAGGCCTTGGCGATGTGCTGGCCGGGCTGACCGGTGCGCTGATGGCTCAACACATGAGTGCGTTCGATGCGGCCTGTCTGGCGGTGTGGCTGCATGCCAGCGCTGGCCAGAAAATCGGCGCATCGGGTCGTGGCATGGCAGCCAGCGATAGTATTCCCGCCATTCGTCAGTTACTGGAGGAGCTGAAACCGTGTCTGATTTAACGCTGCATGTGATTGGCGAAGAGGCCATGATGGCTTTCGGCGCACGCCTCGCGCAGGTCACCGAGGGTGTGGGCGTCATTTTTCTGGACGGGGATCTGGGCGCGGGCAAGACCACGCTTTCGCGAGGCCTGATACGTGGATTCGGGCACGAAGGGGCTGTGAAGAGCCCGACCTTCACCCTCGTTGAACCCTATGAAATAGGGTCGATCAAGGTTTTCCACTTCGACTTGTATCGCCTGGTCGATCCAGAAGAACTGGAGTTCATGGGCGTGCGTGATTACTTCGACGGTGACTCACTTTGTCTCATTGAGTGGCCCCAGCGTGGTGCAGGCTTTTTGCCAAAGCCTGACCTGACCATTACCATTAGCCCGCACGGAGAAGGTCGTTCCGTGATATTGAGCCCCACGGGTTCGCGTGGCGAACGCTGGTGTGCCACTTTGGCTTTGGAATTCAAATAGATATGGGGTTAGGTATGCGCATGCGCGCGCTGGTTACTGTAGTAGGTCTGCTGTTGATGGCCTTGGCTGTCGAAGCGCTGGCCGCTACGCAAGTACGAAGTGTCCGCTTATGGCGAGCGCCGGACAACACTCGGTTGGTATTCGACCTTTCAGGACCTGTCCAGCACAGCGTATTTACCCTGACTTCACCTGACCGTCTGGTGATCGACATCAATGGCGCGACATTGGGCGGACCGCTCAATGTGTCGACCGCCAACACGCCGATCACCAGCATGCGTTCTGCGCAGCGCACTGCGACCGATCTGCGCGTGGTCATCGACCTCAAAAAGGCCGTGACGCCAAAGAGTTTCACGCTGGCGCCGAATCAGCAGTATGGCAACCGCCTTGTGGTTGATCTGTTCGACAACGCTGCCGACGCGAACCCGACGCCGGTGCCGACGATTGCAGACACCCCTGCGAACACTGCGCCAGCGGTGCCGATCAGCCCGTCCAAGCCTGAAGTCAAGCTGACGCCGGTGCCCAACGGCAAGCGCGATATCGTGGTCGTGATCGACGCAGGTCATGGTGGCGAAGATCCGGGTGCTTCCGGCAGGGGCGGTGAGAAAGAGAAAAACGTGGTGCTGTCGATTGCGCGTGAGCTGCAACGTCAGATCAATGCCGAGAAGGGCTATCGCGCCGAGTTGACGCGAACCGGCGACTACTTCATCCCGTTGCGCAAACGAACCGAGATCGCCCGCGCCAAGGGGGCGGACCTGTTCGTTTCCATTCACGCCGACGCTGCGCCGTCCACGGCGGCCTTTGGCGCGTCGGTGTTCGCCCTGTCTGATCGTGGTGCAACGTCCGAAACCGCACGCTGGCTGGCGGACAGTGAAAACCGTTCCGACCTGATTGGTGGTGCCGGTGCCGTGAGTCTCGATGACAAGGACCGCATGCTGGCGGGCGTACTGCTCGACCTGTCCATGACGGCATCGCTGTCGTCGAGCCTGAACGTCGGCCAGAAAGTCCTGAGCAACATCGGCCGGGTGACTTCGCTGCACAAGTCCCGTGTCGAGCAGGCAGGCTTCATGGTGCTCAAATCGCCGGACATTCCGTCGATCCTGGTGGAAACCGGCTTTATTTCCAATGCCAACGAAGCCAACAAGTTGTCCTCGGCCTCGCATCAACAGGCACTGGCGCGTTCGATCAACTCCGGCGTGAAGCAGTTCTTCCAGCAGAACCCGCCACAGGGCACTTACATCGCCTGGCTGCGAGACAACGGCAAGCTGGCCCAGGGCCCGCGCAATCATGTCGTACGCTCCGGCGAAACGCTGGCCATGCTGGCGGCACGTTACGACATGAACATCGCCACATTGCGCAGCGCCAATGGCTTGAAGACCGATGAGTTGAAAATCGGTCAGGACCTGCGCATTCCGAGCTCCGAGGTTGCAACACAGCCATGAATGAAGAAGCCGCCAGCAGCGACCTTCTGCTTGAAGGCGTCGAGCCGCAAATCGAACAGGCCATCCTGAACGCCGCTCGCATCGAGCTGCTCAGTCCGCGACTGGCGAACCAGATCGCGGCGGGCGAGGTGGTCGAGCGTCCTGCGTCGGTGATCAAGGAATTGCTGGAAAACAGCCTCGATTCCGGTGCGCGACGCATTGACGTCGATGTAGAGCAGGCCGGTATCAAGCTGCTGAAAGTGCGCGACGATGGTAGCGGTATCTCTTCGGATGACCTGCCCTTGGCGCTGGCGCGCCATGCGACGAGCAAGATCCGCGATCTGGAAGACCTTGAGCGCGTGATGAGCCTGGGCTTTCGCGGTGAGGCCCTGGCATCGATCAGTTCGGTGGCACGTCTCACCCTGACGTCCCGCACCCGAAACGCGGATCAGGCCTGGCAGGTCGAGACCGAAGGTCGCGACATGGCGCCCCGTGTGCAGCCCGCTGCGCACCCGGTCGGTACGTCCGTGGAAGTGCGTGATCTGTTTTTCAACACGCCTGCTCGCCGCAAGTTTCTCAAGGCTGAAAAGACTGAATTCGATCATCTTCAGGAGGTGATCAAGCGCATGGCGCTGGCGCGTTTCGACGTGGCCTTCCATTTGCGTCATAACGGCAAGACTATTCTCAGTCTGCACGAAGCCCATGACGACACCGCCAGAGCGCGTCGCGTGTCGGCCATCTGCGGACCGGGCTTCCTGGAGCAGGCGCTGCCGATCGAGATCGAGCGTAACGGTCTGCATCTGTGGGGCTGGGTCGGGTTGCCGACGTTCTCTCGCAGCCAGGCAGATCTGCAGTATTTCTTCGTCAATGGCCGAGCGGTGCGCGACAAACTCGTCGCCCATGCGGTGCGTCAGGCGTATCGCGATGTGTTGTTCAATGGCCGTCACCCGACCTTCGTGCTGTTTTTCGAAGTCGATCCGGCGGCTGTAGACGTCAACGTTCACCCGACCAAGCACGAAGTGCGCTTCCGTGACGGACGCACTGTGCACGATTTTCTGTACGGCACGCTGCACCGTGCGCTGGGTGACGTTCGGCCGGAAGATCAGTTGTCCGGCAGCGCACCTGTGACAGCGATTGTGCGTCCGACCGGCCCCGAAGCGGGCGAGTTCGGGCCGCAGGGCGAGATGCGTCTGGCCAATAACGTGCTCGAACAGCCGCAGGGCGAGACCTATGCACGTCCCGCAGGCTCCGGCTCGGGCGGCGGCTATCAGTATCAATACTCGCCGCGACCTGCTTCGCCGGGTGCGCCAGTCGCCGAAGTGCAAAGCGCCTACCGCGAGTTTTTCGCGCCGCTGCCGGGCACCACGCCGACGTCGTTGCCAGATTCGCCTGCTGATATTCCACCGCTGGGTTATGCGCTCGCGCAGCTCAAAGGCATCTACATCCTGGCTGAAAATGCCCACGGGCTGGTGCTGGTGGACATGCACGCCGCCCATGAACGGATCATGTACGAGCGCCTGAAAATCGCCATGGCCAACGAAGGCCTGAGCGGACAGCCGCTGCTGGTGCCTGAGTCCATCGCGGTCAGTCAGCGTGAAGCGGATTGTGCTGAAGAACACTTGGCGACCTTCCAGCGCCTGGGTTTCGAATTGCAGCGTCTTGGCCCCGAGACGCTGGCCATCCGACAGATCCCGGCGTTGCTCAAGCAGGCCGAGGCCAACCGGCTGGTCAGTGATGTGCTCGCAGACCTGATGGAATATGGCACCAGTGACCGGGTGCAGGCGCACATGAACGAGCTATTGGGCACCATGGCCTGTCATGGCGCAATCCGGGCCAACCGTCGTCTGGCGATCCCGGAAATGAACGGCTTGTTGCGCGACATGGAAAACACCGAGCGCAGCGGGCAATGCAACCACGGTCGTCCTACCTGGACCCAGATGGGGCTCAACGATCTGGATAAATTATTCCTGCGCGGACAATGAATGAATGCTTTACCTCCGGCCATCTTTCTCATGGGGCCAACCGCAGCGGGCAAGACCGATCTTGCAATCGAACTCACCAAGGTCCTGCCGTGTGAGCTGATCAGCGTCGATTCGGCGCTGGTCTATCGCGACATGGACATCGGCACGGCCAAGCCTTCCAAGGCGCAACTGGCCGAATTTCCGCACCGCCTGATCGACATACGCGACCCGTCTCAGAGCTATTCGGCGGCTGATTTTCGTACTGACGCACTGGCCGCCATGGCTGAAATCACCGCCCGGGGAAATATTCCTTTGCTGGTGGGCGGCACTATGTTGTATTTCAAGGCTCTATTGGACGGACTGGCGGATATGCCGGCGGCGGATGCGCAGGTTCGGGCACAGCTCGAAGCCGATGCGCTGGCCCATGGCTGGCAGTGGTTGCATGATCAATTGGCGGTGGTCGACCCGGTGTCGGCGGCACGTATTCACCCCAACGATCCGCAGCGATTGATCCGTGCACTGGAGGTTTATCGCGTCAGCGGAACGAGCATGACCGCACACCGCGAGCAACAAACTGCGCAAAGTACCGAAGCAGCGGCATCGGGGCGTCAGCAATTGCCCTATACTGTCGCGAATCTTGCGATAGCTCCGGCTGATCGCAAGGTACTGCATGACCGCATCGCACTACGTTTTTTGCAAATGCTGGACCAGGGGTTTCTGGACGAAGTACTGGCATTGCGCTCACGAGGCGACCTGCATTCAGGTCTGCCATCGATACGAGCCGTCGGTTATCGCCAGGTCTGGGATCACCTGGATGGAAAGCTGACACGGGATGAAATGCAGGAGCGCGGCATCATTGCAACGCGCCAACTGGCCAAACGGCAATTTACCTGGCTTCGCAGCTGGGAGAATTTGCACTGGTTGGACAGCCTGGCCAGCGACAATCTGCCACGCGCCTTGAAATACCTGGGATCGGTCTCCATATTGGGCTGAGTCCTTGCAATAGCCGTCTATCCTTGGGGGGTGGCCGGTAAGCCAATCGAATTCGATTTATTATTTATTGATCCTTAAAGGAGTGCGGCACATGTCAAAAGGGCATTCGCTACAAGACCCTTACTTGAATACCTTGCGTAAAGAGAAGGTCGGGGTATCGATCTACCTGGTCAACGGTATCAAGCTGCAGGGCACGATCGAGTCTTTCGACCAGTTCGTCATTTTGCTGAAAAACACTGTCAGCCAGATGGTTTACAAACACGCTATTTCCACCGTCGTACCGGTTCGTCCGATTCGTCTGCCCAGCGCCACCGACGCTGACGGCGCCGATGCCGAGCCAGGTAACGCCTGATAGGAGTCTGCCTTGTTCTTTGAGCGCCACAGCGGTGGTGAACGTGCGATTCTCGTTCACCTGGATGGTCAGGACCCTGAGGCGCGCGAAGATCCGCAGGAGTTTCAGGAGTTGGCCATGTCGGCTGGCGCCGATACCGTCGCGTTTATCAACGTGCCGCGTCATCGGCCATCCGCCAAATACCTGATTGGTTCTGGCAAGGTCGAGGAGCTTCGCGACCAGGTCAAGGCCGAGCAGGCCGACATCGTGATCTTCAATCACACCCTCACGCCCAGTCAGGAACGTAACCTCGAACGTGTTTTCGAGTGCCGCGTGCTTGATCGTACCGGTCTGATTCTGGATATCTTCGCCCAGCGCGCACGGACCCATGAAGGCAAGCTGCAGGTCGAACTGGCCCAGCTTGAGCACATGAGTACCCGTCTGGTGCGAGGCTGGACTCACCTTGAGCGTCAGAAGGGTGGTATCGGCCTGCGTGGACCGGGTGAAACCCAGCTCGAAACGGACCGTCGTCTGCTTCGGGTACGTCTGCGCCAGATCAAGGGCCGTCTCGAGAAGGTTCGCAGTCAGCGTGATCAGGCCCGTCGCGGCCGTCGTCGCGCCGACATCCCTTCGGTTTCGCTGGTGGGTTACACCAACGCCGGTAAATCCACACTGTTCAACGCCGTGACCGATTCCGACGTGTTCGCAGCCGATCAGCTGTTCGCCACGCTGGACCCGACGTTGCGTCGTCTGCAACTCGACGACCTGGGCCCGATCGTGCTGGCCGATACAGTGGGCTTCATTCGCCACCTGCCGCACAAACTGGTCGAAGCCTTCCGCGCCACGCTTGAAGAATCGAGCAACTCCGATCTGCTGCTGCATGTGATCGACTCCCACGAGCCGGACCGCATGTCGCAGATCGAGCAGGTCATTGCCGTGCTTGGCGAGATCGGTGCCGAGGGCTTGCCGATACTTGAGGTCTATAACAAACTCGATCTGCTTGAAGGCGTAGAGCCTCAGATACAGCGTGATGCCGATGGCAAGCCGCAACGTGTCTGGGTGTCTGCCCGTGATGGTCGGGGGCTGGACCTGCTGAAGCAGGCCGTGGCCGAGCTGCTGGGTGACGATCTGTTCGTCGGCACCCTGTGTCTGCCTCAGCGTCTTGCCCGACTGCGTGCCCAGTTCTTCGAGCTGGGTGCCGTGCAGAGCGAGACGCACGACGAGGAAGGCTCAAGTCTTCTGGCAGTGCGTATACCGCGCGTTGAACTCAATCGTCTGGTGACTCGCGAAGGATTGCAGCCGCTGGAGTTCATCGAGCAACACACTTTGCAATAAAAGCACGAGAAAGCCGTTGTACGGCTTTCGCGGGCATTCTGTAGCATGGGGCGGCGCGCCGATGGTGCGTCTTTGCTTTATCAGATGGAGAGCGCTATGGCTTGGAATGAGCCGGGTGGCAACTCGAATAATCAAGATCCCTGGGGTGGTAAACGCCGTGGCGGCGACCGCAAGGGGCCACCTGATCTCGACGAGGCCTTCCGTAAGCTGCAGGAAAGCCTGAATGGGCTGTTCGGCGGCGGTAAGAAACGCAGTGGTGATGGCGGCAGTGGCGGAAGTTCAGGCAAGGGCGGCGGCTTCGGCCTGCTCGGCATCGGCCTGGTCGTGCTCGTCGCTTTCTGGCTTTACAGCGCGATCTATGTCGTCGACGAACAGGAACAGGCAGTAGTCCTGCGTTTCGGCCAGTACCACGAAACCGTGGGTCCGGGTCTGAACATCTATTTCCCGCCGTTCGATCGCAAGTACATGGAAAACGTGACTCGCGAGCGTGCCTACAGCAAGCAGGGCCAGATGCTCACCGAAGACGAGAACATCGTCGAAGTGCCGCTGACCGTGCAGTACAAGATCAGCAACCTTCAGGATTTCGTCCTGAACGTCGATCAGCCGGAGATCAGCCTGCAGCACGCCACTGAAAGTGCGTTGCGCCATGTCGTGGGTTCCACGGCGATGGATCAGGTGCTGACCGAAGGCCGTGAACTGATGGCGAGCGAGATCAAGGAGCGCCTGCAGCGTTTCCTCGACACCTACCGCACCGGTATCACCGTGACTCAGGTCAACGTGCAGAGTGCTGCTGCGCCGCGTGAAGTGCAGGAAGCGTTCGATGACGTGATCCGTGCCCGTGAAGACGAGCAGCGTGCACGCAACCAGGCGGAAAGCTACGCCAACGGTGTGATCCCGGAAGCCCGTGGTCAGGCCCAGCGTATTCTTGAAGACGCCAACGGTTATCGCGATGAAGTGGTTTCCCGTGCCAAGGGTGAGGCTGACCGCTTTACCAAGCTGGTCGCCGAATACCGCAAGGCACCTGAAGTGACCCGTCAGCGTCTGTACCTGGACACCATGCAGGAAGTCTTCAGCAATACCAGCAAGGTGCTCGTGACCGGTGATAAGGGGCAGAACAATCTGCTGTATCTGCCGCTCGACAAGATGATGGAAAACAGTCGCAGCGGTACCGGTAACACCCCGAGTACCGGTGGTTCATCCGCGACTGGAACTGATGCCGGCGTGCGAGCGACCGATACTCAGCAGCGCGATGTACGTACCAGGGAGAGTCGCTGATGAGCAATAAATCGCTGATCACCCTAATTGTTGGTGTGGTACTGGCAGTCATTGCCTGGAACAGCTTCTACATCGTGTCCCAGACCGAACGCGCAGTTCTGCTGCAATTCGGTCGCGTGGTGCAGGCTGATGTACAGCCGGGCCTTCACGTGAAGGTTCCTTACGTGAACCAGGTGCGCAAGTTCGACGGCCGTCTGCTGACCCTCGATGCTCCGACCCAGCGTTTTCTGACGCTGGAGAAGAAAGCCGTGATGGTCGACGCTTACGCCAAATGGCGCGTGAAGGATGCCGAGCGTTTCTACACGGCAACTTCCGGTCTGAAGCAGATTGCCGACGAGCGTCTGTCGCGCCGTCTGGAATCGGGTCTTCGTGACCAGTTCGGTAAGCGCACCCTGCACGAAGTCGTGTCGGGTGAGCGTGACGCACTGATGGCGGACATCACCGGTTCCCTGAACCGTATGGCCGAGAAAGAGCTGGGTATCGAAGTGGTCGACGTTCGCGTCAAGGCTATCGACCTGCCCAAGGAAGTGAACCGCAGTGTTTTCGAGCGCATGAGCACCGAGCGTGAGCGTGAAGCCCGTGAACATCGTGCCAAGGGTAATGAGCTGGCGGAAGGCATCCGTGCCGATGCCGATCGTCAGCGTCGTGTGCTGCTGGCCGAAGCCTATCGCGAGTCTGAAGAAGCGCGCGGTGACGGTGATGCCCAGGCAGCGGCGATCTACTCCAAGGCCTACGGTCAGGATCAGGAGTTCTATGCGTTCTATCGCAGCCTGCGTGCCTACCGTGAAAGCTTCGCGAACAAGAGCGACATGCTGGTACTTGACCCGAACAGCGAGTTCTTCCGCTATCTGGAAAAAGCCAAGCCGTAATATCTGGCTGTAATAAATTACCCCGCCGGGCGGCAAAACCGTCCGGTGGGGTGATCGTTCGGTAAAACGTGTGTATCATGCGGCAGCCGGGAAATTCCCGGCTTTTTTGCGTCTGCACGATTGATTGGCTGAAGCCCGCGTGGCGATCAGCAAGATTTTTCGAGGAAAGTGGTCTGCAAGGCCTGTCTCGGGCGTTTGTCGTGCCCGTCATACAGCGCACCACTTTCTGCTTCACTCAAGGCTGGCCTCAAGGCTGGCCGCCCGGATCACAGGGGAATGGCGTAATGGCAACGGTTGACCGCTGGCTGCTACCAGATGGCATCGAAGAAGTACTGCCACCGGAAGCGGCGCGTATTGAAGTAGCGCGCCGTCAGGTGTTGGATCTGTTTCAGAGCTGGGGCTATGAGTTCGTCGTCACCCCGCATATCGAGTATCTGGAGTCTCTGCTGACTGGCGCAGGCTCGGATCTGGATCTGCGCACCTTCAAGGTCATCGATCCGCAATCGGGTCGGCAGATGGGCTTTCGTGCCGACATCACGCCGCAGGTTGCTCGCATTGATGCACACACCCTCAAGCGTGAAGGCCCGAGCCGTCTGTGCTACGCAGGCAGTGTTCTGCATGCCCAGCCCCGCGCGCTGTCGTCTTCGCGCAGCCCGATCCAGCTCGGCGCCGAGCTGTACGGCGATGCAAGCCCGAGCAGTGACGTTGAAGTGATCAGCCTCATGCTCGCCATGCTGCAACTGGCCGATGTGCCGGATGTGCACATGGATCTGGGGCATGTCGGTATCTATCGTGGGCTGGCGCGTGCTGCCGGTCTGTCGGGCGAAGTCGAGCAACAGCTGTTCGATGCGCTGCAACGCAAGGCCATCGATGAAGTGATCGCCCTGACGGCCAATCTGCCGCAGGAGCTTGCGTCGATGCTGCGTGCGCTGGTCGACCTTTGTGGTGGTCATGAAGTCCTGGCTGCGGCCCGTGATCGTCTGGCCGGTGCGCCGCAACCCGTGCTCGCTGCGCTGGACGATCTGGTGAGCATCGCCGACCGCCTCGCAGCGCGCTTCCCGCAGTTGCCGTTGTATTTCGATCTCGGTGAGCTGCGTGGCTATCACTACCATACCGGCGTCGTGTTCGCGGTCTTTGTGCCGGGCGTCGGGCAGTCGATTGCCCAGGGCGGTCGCTACGACGACATCGGCGCCGACTTCGGCCGTGCACGTCCGGCCACCGGCTTTTCCACTGACCTGAAAACCCTGGTCACGCTGGGACAGGCAGAAATCGTATTACCGTCCGGTGGCATCTGGATGCCGGACAGCACGGATGCAGCACTCTGGCAGCAGGTTTGCCAGTTGCGCAGCGAAGGTCAACGTGTGGTTCAGGCGTTGCCTGGGCAGCAGGTAAGCGCGGCACGTGAAGCCGACTGTGACCGGCAATTGATTCAGCATGGCGAGCACTGGCAGGTAATGCCGCTGGCTTCTTGAGTATTCCTGCCGGCCGCCGCCGGCACCAAGTTTGCGTGAATGAGGACGAGTGTTATGGGTAAGAATGTCGTAGTCCTGGGCACCCAGTGGGGTGATGAGGGCAAAGGCAAGATCGTTGATCTGCTGACCGAACATGCTACCGCCGTAGTTCGCTATCAGGGTGGCCACAATGCGGGTCACACCCTGGTGATCGACGGTGAGAAAACCGTATTGCACCTGATTCCGTCCGGTGTACTGCGCGAAGGCGTGCAGTGCCTGATCGGTAACGGTGTGGTGGTTGCTCCCGACGCACTGCTGCGTGAAATCATCAAGCTGGAAGAGAAAGGCATTCCGGTGCGCGAGCGTCTGCGCATCAGCCCGTCCTGCCCGCTGATCCTGTCGTATCACGTTGCGCTGGATCAGGCGCGTGAGAAGGCTCGTGGCGAATTCAAGATCGGTACGACCGGTCGCGGCATCGGCCCGGCTTACGAAGACAAGGTTGCACGTCGCGGTCTGCGCATCGGCGACCTGTTCCACCGTGAGCGTTTCGCGTCCAAGCTGGGCGAGTTGCTGGATTACCACAACTTCGTGCTGGTCAATTACTACAAAGAGCCTGCGATCGATTTCCAGAAGACACTCGACGAGTGCATGGAATACGCCGACATGCTCGAACCCCTGATGCTCGACGTCACCGCCACGCTGCATGAGATGCGTCGCGACGGCAAGGACATCATGTTCGAAGGCGCTCAGGGTTCGTTGCTGGACATCGACCACGGTACCTATCCGTACGTCACCAGCTCCAACACCACGGCTGGCGGCATCGCCACCGGTTCGGGTTTCGGCCCGATGTACCTGGATTACATTCTGGGTATCACCAAGGCTTACACCACGCGCGTCGGCTCGGGTCCGTTCCCTACCGAGCTGTTCGATGACGTTGGCGCTTTTCTGGCCAAGCGTGGCCATGAGTTCGGTGCTACCACCGGTCGTGCCCGTCGTTGCGGCTGGTTCGACGCCGTCATCCTGCGTCGTGCTATCGAAATCAACAGCATCTCGGGCCTGTGCCTGACCAAGCTGGACGTGCTCGACGGTCTTGAAACCATCAACATCTGTGTGGGTTACAAGAACGAAAACGGCGCGGTGATCGACGCGCCGACCGATGCCGACAGCTACCTGGGTCTGGAGCCGGTCTACGAGCAGATGCCAGGCTGGAGCGAATCCACGCTGGGTGCTCAGACGCTGGAGCAGTTGCCCGCCAATGCGCGCGCTTACATCAAGCGTGTCGAAGAGCTGGTAGGCGCACCTATCGACATCATCTCGACCGGTCCTGATCGCAACGAAACCATCGTCCTGCGTCACCCGTTCGCGTAACACGTCGTCAGCTGCAAAAAGAAGGGCCGCCATGTGCGGCCCTTTTTTGTGGCTCATTCAGAGCATGGGCACGGCACCACTGATCGTTCCTCGCGCGTGGGAATGCCGCTCAGGACGCTCCGCGTCCGATCCTCTCGGGACGGGCGAAATGTGAATTGCATCGCGGCACGGCCCTTGCTATACAAACGACAGAAAAGTGCCACTATTTTAATGGCGCTCAGGTTGGAGGGATTCTCCTGTGTCGGCTGTGTTATCTCTGTTGCAAAGTCGTTTGCTGCGCCCGGTGTTCATTGCACTGGGCATCGCCCTTTTGGTGCAGGTGGTGGTCGCGGTTGCGCTCACCCGGAGCACGGTCACCGCGCTTGAAGCGGATCTGGCCAATCGTCTGGGGGTAGATTCGCAACATGTCTCGTCCGAGCTGGAGCGGGCGAGTAGTGAAGTGACATCCAGTCTGGATGCGCTTTCTACCAGTACCCGTCAGCGTCTCAGTACCGGCCTGTCCACGCGCCTGAAAGAAGAGCAGGCGCAACTGCGGGCCACGCTGGAAAAAGACCTCAGGGAATCCGCCACAGATATGGCAGAACTGCTGGCTGCGGTTGCGCCGCGTGCCATGTGGGACAACGACACGCCAACACTGTCGGAGTTTGCCCGCCGTGCGCAGCGCAATCCCAATGTGCTGTTCGTGGTGTATGACGATGCGGCGGGAGAGCACCTGACGCGCTACATGAACCGCGACAATCCCCTGGTCAAGGCGCTTCTCGCCAAGGGGGAGGGCGAGCGGGCGATGGACAAGATTCTCAACGCTGCGAAAAACGATCCGTCGGTGTATTACGTCGAAGCCTCCATCAGTCCTAACGGTGTCGAGATCGGCAAGGTGCGCATGGGCGTCTCGACGGCGACGGTCGAGGAAAACCTGGCTGCGCTGGACAAGCGTTTCGCCACGTTGATCACCAGTGGCGAGCAGTTGGTATCAGAAAGCCTGGCGGGTGCTTCAAAAGACAGTTCAGCGGCGCTGCGTACTCGTCTGGAGTCCGCGCAAGCAGCAGCAACCGCGATGGCCAGCAATACCCGTTCTGCCGTTCAGGACGCTGCTCAAACCTTGCGCTGGAATATCGCCGTCGGACTTGCCGTCATCGGTCTCGGCGTACTGCTTCTGTTGGCAGTGGTGCTGGGCCGTCGTGTGGTCAGCAAGCTGCATCTGCTGATCGCGGCGCTCAATGACCTTGCAGCAGGTGAGGGCGACCTGACGCGCCGCGTGAAGCTCGACAGCAACGACGAGATCGGCGACATGTCGGCGGCGGTCAATCGTTTCATCGACAAGCTTCAGCCCATCGTTCGAGAAGCAGGCGAGGTGGCGCAACTGACCGGTGTCGAAATCGGCGCCATGAGTCAGCGAAACGCGGGCGCCGATGCCGCTGCTGCGTTGCAGCGGGATGAGGTGGCGGCGAGCCTGCAAGCGCTTGAACAAATGGCTGATGAGGCTCAGGCGGAAAGCCAGGCCATGCAGGAAGCATTGCGTCAGGTCATCGACATCAAACAGGCCACCGATGAAAACACGCGTACTTCCACTCAGGTTGGCGGGCTCATAGAAGCGCTGGCCGGTCAGGTGGAAACCGGTGCTCAGGTGATCGAGCGTCTGGCGCGGCAGAGCGAGCAGATCGAGGTGGTGCTTGAAGTGATTCATGGCATCGCCGAGCAGACCAACCTGTTGGCCCTCAACGCAGCCATCGAAGCAGCGCGCGCAGGTGAAACCGGCCGCGGCTTTGCCGTGGTGGCTGACGAAGTCCGCGCCTTGGCCAGCAAGACCCAGAGTTCAACCGGTGATATTCAGGAGCACATCACCAAGTTGCAGGCCGGTGCCAAAGAAGCGGTCGCAACCATCGGTCTGGCCGGGCGTCAGGCGAAGGAGGGGCTGGCCGTGCTGCGTGACAGCGCAAGGCTGCAGCAAACCGTGCAGGCCTCGGTCGAGCAGGTGCATGCAGCAATTGGTCTGGCCACGCGAGCGGCGGAACATCAGGCGCAGGGCGCCCATGCGGTGAAAGGACGTGTTGAAGTGATTCATGCACAGGCCGAGAAAGCCGCCCAGGCGGTGGTGGAGACGACGGCAAGCGGCCGGACGCTGGACAAGCTTTCGGTGCGTCTGAAGGCGAGTCTGGGGCAGTTCAGGGCGTAACTGCGTGCTGGGTCAGGGCTGGCGGATGGCAATCATCCGCCAAGGCGCCTTCTGGTATATGGAGGTCGAGGTGGCGCAGACGGCAACAGTTTCAAATACCGAAAAGCAAAAAACCGAGCCATTGGCTCGGTTTTTTTGAATTGGTGCCCAGAAGAAGACTCGAACTTCCACGACCTTGCGGTCACCAGCACCTGAAGCTGGCGTGTCTACCAATTTCACCATCTGGGCAGTATCAGCGACGTCACCGTTGCTGATGGGGCGCACTATACGGCGATCGTTTTATTCTGTAAACCCCTGTTTTGATTTAATAATCAAAACCCCGGAATGCAAAAACCCGCTTTCGCGGGTTCTTGTGTGACATCAACCTGTTGTAGGCTGTTGCCTTGAATTGGTGCCCAGAAGAAGACTCGAACTTCCACGACCTTGCGGTCACCAGCACCTGAAGCTGGCGTGTCTACCAATTTCACCATCTGGGCAGTATCTTGAGGCCTTGACCTGTCGATGGCGCGCACTATACGGAGCGTCTTTTGGGCTGTAAAGCCCATCGATGAAAAAAACTCCAAAAATTTCGCCAGCGGCGTGAATCGGGTCTTTCAGGGCAGTTTCAAGCGTTTTCAGTGAGCTGATTGAGCGTGAAATTTCCCGTTTCATAAGGTCTATGCCAAACTAACCCCTATATATACAAGGTGAAAACTATCTAATGGCCGATTGGCAGTCCCTCGATCCCGAGGCCGCTCGTGAAGCGGAAAAATACGAAAACCCTATTCCCAGCCGTGAGCTGATCCTTCAGCACCTTGCCGAGCGTGGTTCGCCGGCCAGTCGCGAGCAACTGGTCGAAGAGTTCGGCCTGACCACTGAAGACCAGTTCGAGGCTCTGCGCCGTCGCCTTCGTGCGATGGAGCGCGACGCTCAATTGATCTACACACGTCGTGGCACTTATGCGCCAGTGGACAAGCTCGACTTGATCCTCGGCCGCATCTCCGGCCATCGCGACGGTTTCGGCTTTCTGGTCCCTGATGACGGCTCCGATGACCTGTTCATGAGCCCGGCGCAGATGCGTCTGGTGTTCGACGGCGACCGTGCCTTGGCTCGTGTTTCCGGTCTGGACCGTCGCGGGCGCCGTGAAGGCGTGATCGTCGAGGTCATTTCCCGTGGTCACGAATCCATTGTGGGTCGCTACTTCGAAGAGAGCGGCATCGGTTTCGTCATTCCGGATAATCCGAAAATCCAGCAGGAAGTGCTGGTAACGCCGGGTCGCAACAACGGCGCGAAGATCGGTCAGTTCGTCGAGGTGAAAATCACCCACTGGCCAACACCGCGCTTCCAGCCGCAGGGCGATGTGGTTGAAGTGGTCGGCAACTACATGGCGCCGGGCATGGAAATCGACGTCGCGCTGCGCACCTACGACATTCCTCATGTATGGCCTGAAGCCGTGCTCAAGGAAGCGGCGAAACTCAAGCCGGAAGTCGAGGACAAGGACAAGGAGCACCGCGTTGATCTGCGTCACCTGCCATTCGTGACCATCGACGGTGAAGACGCACGCGACTTCGACGATGCCGTCTATTGCGAGGCCAAACCGGGCAAGCTGCGTCTGTTCTCCGGTGGCTGGAAGCTCTACGTGGCGATTGCCGACGTATCGAGCTACGTGAAGATCGGCTCGGCGCTGGACGCCGAATCCCAGGTGCGTGGCAACTCGGTGTACTTCCCCGAGCGTGTCGTGCCGATGCTGCCTGAGCAGTTGTCCAACGGCCTTTGCTCGCTGAATCCGCACGTTGATCGTCTGGCCATGGTCTGCGAGATGACCATCTCCAAGACCGGCGAGATGACGGATTACGTGTTCTACGAAGCCGTCATCCATTCCCATGCGCGCCTGACCTACAACAAGGTCAGCACGATTCTGGAGCAGCCGAAAACGGCTGAGGCCAAGAGTCTGCGTGGCGAATACGGCGATGTCGTTCCGCACCTCAAGCAGCTTTATGCGTTGTACAAAGTGCTGCTGGGCGCGCGTCATGTGCGTGGTGCCATTGACTTCGAAACGCAGGAAACCCGGATCATCTTCGGTTCCGAGCGCAAGATTGCCGAGATCCGCCCGACCACGCGCAACGATGCTCACAAGCTGATCGAGGAGTGCATGCTGGCGGCCAACGTGGCCACCGCTGAATTCCTGAAGAAGCACGAAATCCCTGCGCTGTATCGCGTGCACGATGGCCCGCCGCCAGAGCGTCTGGAAAAGCTCCGTGCTTTCCTGGGTGAGCTGGGGCTGTCGTTGCACAAGGGCAAGGATGGTCCGACGCCGAAGGATTATCAGGCGCTGCTTGAAACCGTTCGTGACCGTCCGGACTACCATCTGATCCAGACCGTGATGCTGCGTTCGTTGAGCCAGGCTGTGTACAGCTCGGACAACAACGGCCACTTCGGTCTGAACTACGAAGCCTATACGCACTTCACCTCGCCGATCCGTCGTTACCCGGATCTGCTGACTCACCGTGCGATTCGTAGTGTGATCCGTTCCAAGCAGGACACGCCGCACGTGCGTCGTGCCGGTGCTGCAACCATTCCGAAAGCGCGCATCTATCCGTACGACGAAGCGTTGCTGGAGCAAATGGGCGAACAGTGCTCGATGAGCGAGCGCCGTGCCGATGAAGCCACCCGCGACGTGGTGAACTGGCTCAAGTGCGAGTACATGAAAGACCGCGTCGGCGAGTCGTTCCCGGGTGTGATCACGGCCGTCACCGGCTTTGGTCTGTTCGTCGAGCTGACCGATATCTATGTCGAAGGTCTGGTGCACGTCACTGCCTTGCCAGGTGACTACTACCACTTCGATCCGCTGCACCATCGTCTTGCCGGCGAACGTACCGGGCGTAATTTCCGCCTGGGCGACACGGTAGAAGTGAAGGTCATGCGCGTCGATCTGGATGAGCGCAAGATCGATTTCGAAATCTCCGAGAAGTCTGCCGCGACCACTTCTTCGCCGGGCCGCAAGCGCCGTGGCCAGGAAGCCGCAGCGCCTGCCGCTGCCGAAAAGGAAAAGGCTCCGGCCAAATCCGGGCGTCGTACAGCGGCTACCAAGGAAACGCCGGTCGAGGCCTATCGCCCGAGCGACGCTGCGGCGAAGAACGCAGAAGTGCGCAAGAGCCGTGAAATGAAGAAAGCCCTTCTGGCTGAAGCGAAGGGTGGTAGCAAGGCGTCGTCGGGAAAGTCTGAAAGGCCCGATTCGGGCTCTGCACCTTCCTCAGGCAAGACCAGTAAACATCGTAAAGGTGGCTCGTCGAAAACGGGCTCCGCGTCATCGTCCAAGGGCGGTAGCGTTCGTAAACCCAAGGCCAAGTCATGAGTCAGCTGGAAAAAATCTACGGCGTGCATGCCGTGGAAGCGTTGCTTCGTCATCACCCGAAGCGGGTCAAGCACATCTGGCTCGCGGAGGGTCGCAGCGATCCTCGCGTTCAGGTGCTGGTCGAGCTGGCGGGTCAGAATCGCGTCACCATCGGCCAGGCCGAGCGCCGCGAAATGGATGCCTGGGTTGAGGGTGTGCATCAGGGCGTTGTGGCCGATGTCAGCCCGAGCCAGGTCTGGGGCGAAGCAATGCTCGATGAGCTGCTGGACCGCACCGAAGGCCCGCCTTTGTTGCTGGTGCTCGACGGCGTGACCGACCCGCACAACCTGGGGGCCTGTCTGCGTACCGCCGATGCCGCAGGTGCGTTGGCGGTTATCGTTCCCAAGGACAAGTCGGCAACGCTGACACCGGCTGTACGAAAAGTAGCCTGTGGCGCGGCGGAGGTGATCCCGCTGGTGGCTGTGACCAACCTGGCGCGTACGCTGGAAAAACTGCAGCAGCGCGGCCTGTGGGTTGTCGGTACGGCGGGGGAGGCTGAGCAGGAGTTGTATCAGCAGGACCTGACCGGCCCGACGATCATCATCATGGGTGCCGAAGGCAAGGGCATGCGTCGCCTGACCCGCGAACACTGCGATTATCTGGTGCGCCTGCCAATGGCCGGTAGCGTCAGCAGCCTGAACGTATCCGTGGCGACAGGCGTTTGTCTGTTCGAAGCACTGCGTCAGCGCAGCGCCAAGGCGACCGGCAAGAAAGGCTGATAATCAGCTTTTGATTGATCATGTCCGCGCCTGAGCGTGGACACGATCATCTGTTCCGCCTAGGCACTGGTGATCTGTTCAAATAATCACCAATTGCCTTGCGCCCCACACGCCCCTTCTCTACAATTGCGCCCCTTGCTGTCATGGCAGGCGCGCATGTGCCTGTTCCTGAGCAAGACCAACAGTGTCATTCACTCCTTGTCTGACCGCTTTCGGCGGCAGGCTACAACCCGTAAGGAGCATTCATGCGTCATTACGAAATTATCTTTTTGGTCCACCCGGATCAAAGCGAGCAAGTCGGCGGCATGGTAGAGCGTTACACCAAGCTGATCGAAGAAGACGGCGGCAAAA
>Ga0265798_10001929_pt1 | contig 31152 bp, 25 predicted proteins | sample P3T30metagenome_FD_192430 | JGI IMG/M metagenome (GOLD analysis project Ga0265798, IMG submission 192430) | Plant litter microbial communities from East Loma Ridge, Irvine, California - P3 T30 | ecosystem: Environmental > Terrestrial > Plant litter > Unclassified | place: USA: California... | reverse complement strand
TGGCGACACAGTTCTATGGTTCGACGAGTTTCCCTGTCGGGGCAGACGGTTATCCGTTAGGATTCGGCAAAAACAACCAGGCCGTATTGTTACCGGCATTCCTGGCGGCTTACACCGGGTTCGGTATCGGGAACAGCGGCTACGGTGAAGCGGCGAAAGACATTTCACTCGGCTCCTTCCGCGACATTCCGATCCCGAACTGGACGATCAAGTACAACGGATTGATGCGCTACAAGTATTTCAAGGAAAAATTCAAGCGATTCTCATTGCAGTCGAGTTACCGAGCTTCGTATACGATCAACTCGTTCCGCTCTAATTTCGAATACGACGCCCTGACGAACCCTACGGATCTTGCGGGGAACTTCCAGAACAAGACGATCATTTCCAACGTGAATCTTGTCGAGCAGTTCAATCCGCTGATGCGCGTCGATTTCGAATTGAAGAATGCGTTCAAGTTCCTGGCGGAAGTCAAGAAAGACCGTGCGATGTCATTGAGCTTCGACAACAATTTGCTTACGGAAGTCCTCGGGCAGGAATACGTGATGGGAATCGGATACCGTTTCAAGGACGTGATCTTTTCATCGCGACTGGCCGATAATCCGCAAGGCGTCATCAAAAGCGATATCAACCTCAAGGTCGACGGCTCGTACCGCAACAACAAGACGATCGTAAGAAATCTCGATTACGACAACAACCAGTTGGGTGGCGGGCAGAATATCTGGTCGGCTAAACTGACCGCCGATTACGCGTTCAGCAAAAACCTGATGATCATTTTTTATTACGATCACCAGTTTTCGAAAGCGGTTATTTCGACGTCGTATCCGATGACGAACATCCGCGGAGGATTCACGCTTCGATATAATTTCGGCAATTAAAGACACTAAAGGTTTTGAATAACGCTCCTAAATTTTACATTTGTGGCAGCAAACCTAAAAATACAACACATGAATATCCCAGCCGAACTGAAGTACACCAAAGAGCACGAATGGGTGCGTCTTGAAGGCGATGTCGCAACAATTGGAATCACTGATTTCGCCCAGAAGGAATTGGGTGACATCGTTTACGTCGAAGTCGATACGGTCGATCAGACGCTGGATAAAGACGAAGTTTTCGGTACGGTCGAGGCCGTGAAAACGGTATCCGATCTTTTTCTTCCGCTGGCAGGAGAGATCGTGGAATTCAACGAAGAGCTCGAAACGACTCCGGAAGTCGTAAATTCCGATCCGTACGGCAAAGGCTGGATGATCCGGATGAAAGTTTCCGATGTAGCCGATTTCGAGGCACTTTTGTCTGCTGACGATTATAAAAACCTGGTGGGTGCTTAAAAACTTCTGGCTTTTCGCGGCCTGTTCTTGGACGGTTTTCATCGCCATCATGTGCCTCATAAGCTTTAACGATTTACCCAAAGTGAGCGTCGGGAATATCGACAAATTCGTTCACGCCGGCTTTTATTTCCTACTTACCATTTTTTGGTATATCTATTTGCGCATTGGCGGCCGGACGGTCAGCAGTGCGCAAATATTGTTTATGATCGTTGCCGTTGCCGGAATTTACGGCATCGCTATCGAATTCGCCCAGGCCGCTTTTACGAAAACCCGTCAGGCGGATATGTTCGACGCTGTAGCGAATTTCTCCGGATCGGTCACGGCCGCAATTTTAATTTCCGTGTATGTCAGATTCGTAAAGCGTCAGGTTAACCGGTAAACCACAAAGGTTTTTTATACATTTACTCCATGGACGTCAGGCAATTTCTCGATTCGACATATCTCAAAACAGCTGAACAGGCTGGCATTTCCGAACAGGAAAATACGGAAATCGTCATACGGACGATCCGGGAGGCGATCGACGGCCACTTCAAGCTGGCGATGATACGTCCCGAACATGTCGCGATGGCCAGGAAAATGGTCGATGAAGCGAATTCCGTAGCGCTTATCGGAACGGTTATCGACTTCCCGAAAGGCAATTCCGATATAGCAAAAAAGCTGTCGGAAGCACAAAAAGCGATTGCCGACGGAGCCGACGACCTGGATTTTGTACTCAACTACGAAGCATTCCGCAAAGGAGACGCGGCTCTGGTCAAACAGGAAGTGCTCGAATGCACCGCTTTTGGTCTCAAACATCACAAAACCGTAAAATGGATCATTGAAGTCGCCGCTCTGGACGAATTGCAGATCGCAAGGCTGTCCGCATTGGTCAAAGGCGTAGTCGTTTCGAATTTCAAGGAAGACCAGTATTCGAACGTGTTTGTCAAATCGTCCACCGGATTTTACGAAACGCAGGACGGCAAGCCGAACGGGGCTACCGTTGAAGCCATGATCATCATGCTCGAAAACGCCTGTCCGTTGCCGGTAAAAGCAGCAGGTGGCGTCAGAACGTATGAAGAGGCGCAACAAATGATTAAACTTGGCGTGAAACGCATCGGGACATCGGCAGCGAAAGCCATCGCAGGCGGACAACCGGCGGCCGAATCCGATTACTGATATGGAATACATGAAACGAATTTTCTCATTTTTGCTGTGTCTGGCCTGGGCCAACGGATTCTCTCAAACGGAAGGGTTTCCGGTCATGACGGGTTGCGAGGGTAAAACGGGTGCCGATCTGGAAGCTTGTTTTTACAACGGCGTCCAGGACTATGTCTATAACAATTTCAAGCTACCGACCGAGTTTCCGTCCGATTATTCGGGCAATGTGCTGGTTCTTTTCGAAGTGACGAACACAGGAAATTTTCACGTGATTTACGTAGATTCCGATAAAGGCGAACTTGCAGATGAGGCACGACGCGTCTTTACAACGTTGCCCAAAATTTTACCGGCGACTTACAACGGCAACCCGACGTATGCGAAATATACGATCAACATTGCCGTGCCATTGCTCAAGCCAGGTGAAGTGGCGATCCGGGCCACTACGGATAACAGCCGGGCGCGAGCTGAAAAAGAGCGTCTTAGGGAAGACCGCAACAAAGAACTGACCGAATTCGACAGCGTTTCAAAGGGCTATACCAAAACGTTCGACAATCCGCAATTCAGGAGCCATCTGAATATTCCGTTGTCCCACAGTTATTATTCTCAGTTCGATGCCGAACTCAACCAGGTGGGATCGAACAATCACACGGCTTCGAAGCCTTACGCTTACGCGGATGTCAATCGCTATTACGATCTTCAGGCTGCCTACGAAAAGATCAGAAAGAACAAGTCCGGTTGGTGGGGACGCAAATTGTGGAACGAGAACACCGTCCAGATCCAGGGCCAGGATTACTGGTTTACACTGAATCCGATATTTGATCTTCAGGTTGGCAAGAACAGCGGCGGAAACGTGGATTATACCTACATCAACACCCGCGGTCTCAGGCTGGAAGGCGGCCTCGGGAAAACGGTAAATTTCACGACGACCATTTATGAAAGCCAGGGCCGGTTCGCCGATTACTTCAACCAATACGCGGAATCCATCCGCCCCGACGGTGGAAATCCTGCCATAATTCCCGGTATCGGAATCGCCAAACGCTTTAAGGACGATTCATACGATTTTCCGTTGGCCGAAGCGAACCTTTCGTTTACGCCCTCGAAATTCCTGAACCTGAACCTGGGTTACGGACGCAATTTTATCGGAGACGGTTACCGTTCGCTCTTGCTTGGCGACGGAGCGAGCCCTTACCCGTATTTCAAAATGAACACGACGTTCTGGAAAATTAAATATACGAATGTTTATACGTGGCTCAAGGACGTGCGTCCCGATGTAGTCGATGACGGAACCTATGCGACGAAGTTTGCCGCCAGCCATTATCTGAGCATCAACCTGACGAAACGCTGGAACCTCGGATTGTTCGAATCGGTGGTTTGGTCGAAGCAGAACAACCGCGGGTTCGATATGAGTTTCGTGAACCCGATCATTTTTTACAGATCGGTTGAATTCGCGTCGTCCTCGAGAAGCGGTAATGCGATGCTGGCCGCGACTACGAAATACAAGTTCACGAACCAGTTTTCGTTTTACGCCCAGTATCTGCTTGACGAATTCTCGCTTAACGACATGAAGGACGGCAACCAGAGCTGGAAGAACAAGTTCGGATATCAGCTCGGTCTCAAGTATTTCAATGCGTTCAACGTAGACAACCTCGTTTTGCAGATGGAATATAACCACGTTCGTCCTTACGTATACGCTCACAGCGATGCGATCACGAACTACGGCCACAACAACCAGAGCCTCGGGCATCAATGGGGCGGAAATTTCCAGGAGTTCCTCGTCATCGGACGTTACAGCAAAGGGCGGTTGTATGCCGATGCCAAATTTACTGTCGGCGTGCGAGGACTCGATTTCAACGCATCCGAAAACAATGCCAATTACGGAAGCAACATTTACCTGAGTTATGATGAAAACCGCCCGTTGGATGTTGGCGTCAAAATAGGGCAGGGGAACAAAACCCATGTCATGATCGCCGATGTCCAGGCCGGATATTTGGTTAATCCTTCCACAAACCTTCGCTTTTTTGCGAGTTTCATTTACCGGAATTTTGATCCGATGGCAGACACGGCGACGTTTTCCAAGGATTCTACCGCCTGGTTTTCGGTCGGGCTCAGGAGCGATGTCTTTAATTGGTATTTTGATTATTGATAACCGAATCCCTCAGGCGCTCAATCACTCACGAACTCACGTAAATTAACTACTCCCGGTTTGTGCAATCCCGTTTCGTAACGTACCTTTGCCGCGAAAATGCACACAGAATTGGACGCTCATTCCACTACTTTTTCGATTAAATCGGTATTTGTCGACTTCAAGGCCATCACAAAGGCGGGATTGGCGATCAGCGTACTTTTTTCGTCGATTGCGGGATACCTGTTGGGATTCAGCGATACGAACCCCTTTAGCTGGAGCGTTCTGGCGATGCTGATGATAGGCGGTTACTGCATGGTCGGCGCATCGAACGCATTCAACCAGGTTATCGAAAAAGATTCGGACAGGTTGATGGACCGCACGAAAAACCGTCCGGTTCCATCGGGAAGAATGTCGGTCAATACCGCCTTGGCTATTGCCTTTGCGCTGACGGCGATCGGTTTGATTTTACTTTATCTGATCAACGCCAAAACGGCCATGTTCGGCGCCATTTCGATTTTTTTATATACTTGTGTTTACACGCCTTTGAAACCGGTGACGCCGCTGTCGGTTTTCGTAGGGGCATTTCCCGGTGCAATCCCGTTCATGCTGGGCTGGGTCGCGGCTACGGGCGAGTTCGGAATCGAGGCCGGGACATTGTTCCTGATCCAGTTCTTCTGGCAGTTTCCGCACTTTTGGTCCATCGGATGGTTTTTGTACGAAGATTACGAAAAGGGCGGATTTTACATGCTTCCGACAGGAAAACGCGACAAATCCACGGCCATGCAAACCATCTTGTATACGATCTGGCTCATTGTCGCCTCATTGCTGCCGGCTTTGGGTTATACCGGACAGTTTTTCATTACGCCCGTTTCAGCGGCCATCGTATTCGTGCTCGGGCTTTGGATGCTGTTCTATGCCTCGAGACTCTATAAATTACGCACGGCCAAATCTGCGAAAGCACTGATGCTGGCGAGCGTTTCTTACATTTCACTGTTGCAGATCGTTTATATTTTTGATAAATTCATAAGATGATGACAAAAGAAATCATGTCGGCCCAGGAGCACAAAGCGCGCACCGACCGATCTTACAAGCTGATACTCTGGTTCGCCATGATCAGCATGACGATGATGTTCGCCGGTTTGACGAGCGCATTCGTGGTGAGCAAAAGCCGCAAGGACTGGCTGCAGGATTTTGAGATTCCTACGGCGTTCTATGCCTCGACCGCCGTGATCCTGTTGTGCAGCCTTTGCATGTGGATGGCCAAAAAATCGATTAAATCGGATAAGCGATCCACAACCACGGCGTATCTGATTGCGACCCTGGTCTTCGGATCGGCCTTTGTGGCGTTGCAATTCGCCGGCTTCGGACAGATCGTCGAACGAGGCTATTACTTCACCGGAAGCGCGAGCAACGTTACCACAACCTTCCTTTATGTTGTCGCGATGACGCATCTCGCGCACCTTGCCGGCGGTATAATTTCGCTTTTGGTTATAATTTATAAGCATTTTAAACAAAAATACAACGCTTCTCAAACCCTTGGAATTGAACTTGGTGCGACGTACTGGCATTTTCTCGATTTCTTATGGATTTATTTGTTTTTATTTTTGACTTTCTTCAAATAAAAAAATGCTTAAATTTGGGAACTTTTTAACGGACAAAATTTAATATGGGAGCAACTGCTACTACTGAAACTAAAGTCTGGGGCGGCGGAAATGAGCCGATGGGCGCGAGCTACGGGAAGATGATGATGTGGTTTTTCATCGTGTCGGATGCCTTGACTTTTTCGGGATTCCTTGCCGCTTACGGTTTTTCACGATTCAAATTCATCGAGACCTGGCCATTGCCTGACGAAGTGTTCACGCACTTCCCGTTCATGCACGGTGTCACGGCTCCGATGTATTATGTTGCGCTGATGACGTTTATCCTCATCTTTTCGTCCGTTACGATGGTTCTGGCTGTGGATGCCGGTCATCAGATGAAACAAAGAAAAGTCGCGGTTTATATGCTTCTGACGATCTTCGGAGGTTTGATTTTCGTCGGATCACAGGCCTGGGAATGGAAGAACTTCATCAAAGGCGAATACGGCGCGATCGAAACCAAAGGCGGAAGCTTGCTGCAATTCGTAAACGACAAAGGCGAACGCGTCAAGCTCGAGGAATTCGTCGTACAGCTTCCGGAAGAACGCGACGTGCTCAAACGAAGCAACGGGACCTGGTTTTTGCAGGAATCCTCAACTCCTACTACATTTTCCGTAAGCGAAGTTCAAACCGCCTTCAAAGTCCATCCTGAACTGCGCGTCCGCACTGAAAGGATCTTCCAGGATACCGACGCCGATCGCAAAGACGCCCGTCTGGAAAAAGGCCTGAACAAGAAAAAACACAAAGAAGTCCTGACGCGTGATGCCTCCCAGAAAATGATGGACAATGCATTCGTCGTAGTTGAAGGAGCCAACCTGTACCGGAACGAATACGGAAGCAAACTCTTCGCAGACTTCTTCTTTTTCATTACCGGTTTCCACGGATTCCACGTATTTTCCGGAGTTGTAATCAACATCATCATTTTCTTCAACGTCCTTTTGGGAACTTACGAGAAGAGACGTTCTTATGAAATGGTTGAAAAAGTCGGTTTGTACTGGCACTTCGTAGATTTGGTCTGGGTATTCGTATTTACCTTTTTCTACTTGGTGTAATCATTCGAAAAGGTTTAAAGTTTAAGGTTTAAAGTTTAAAAAAAACATCATGGCACACGACGCGCACGATAATTCTGCAAACATAAAAAGGATCTGGTCTGTATTCGCTTACATGTCCGTGATCACGATCGTAGAAGTAGCTTTTGGTATCACCAAACCGGACTTTCTTCATTCCAATACGTTTTTGGGCATGAACCTGCTCAACTGGATTTTCATCATCCTGACCATCGTGAAGGCGTATTACATCGTATGGGCGTTCATGCACATGGAGCACGAAAAAGCGAGCCTTCGCTGGTCGGTGGTTTCGTCTGTCGTGTTCCTCGTTTTGTATTTAGTATTCATTCTTCTTGTAGAAGGCGATTATATTTATGGGGTTTTTGCGAATTCTACCATCAAGTGGAATTTTTAACAACATATTAATTCATGGAAAAGGGCGGTTTTAGACCGCCTTTTTTTATTTTTGTACGCGCAAATCCTCGCGTCTTACGATGAAAAAAACAATCGTCCTTTTACTGCTTTTCGTCGTTCCTATCGTCGCTTATGTTTTCTTTGCTTCCGGCGTCCACAGTTTTACCACATTGCCCGTAATTACGCCTCAGGTGCGTGAATTGGGCCAATGGGAATCACTCGATAAATCACCGGTGAAGCTTCGCGATAAGATTACCGTTCTCGGGTTCGGCGGATTCGACATCGTGAAGAACCGCGGCAATATTTTCAACCTGAACCAAAAAGTATTCGAGCGCTATCATGCGTTTCACGATCTGCAGTTTGTTTACGTCTGTCCGGTCGGAACTGAAAAGGAAGTGCAGGCCATTTATGAAAAGTGCCAGGAAATATCCGATATGAGCAATTGGGAATTCGTGTTCGCCGATCCGTCGGAAATCATGGCTTTCCACAGTGCGCTCAAGGTAAAGCAAGAGCTTGGCAAGGATTTCGGAACGTCCGACGTGTATCTGATCGACAAAAAACTCCAGCTGCGCGGACGCAATGACGGAGAGGAATTCATCGACGGATACGACACGTTCCATCCGTCTGAAATCAGCAACAAATTACTCGACGACTTCAAAGTGTTGCTCTACGAATACAAATCGGCGTTCAAGCGCAACAACAACGCCAGCAAACGGCAAATCTGATGAAAAACAAATCCTATATCTGGATCGCTCTGGTCATTCTGGTCTTCGGCATCCTTTTTATCCCGAACATAATCGAGCGTGTCAAACGTGGCGATGTCATCCGCGGACGCGATCTCGATAAGGTCGAAAACAATGTCGTGGGCGAAGGCGAGCTTTACACGTTGGCAAAAGCGCCTAAATTTGAGCTGACGAACCAGGACGGGAAAAAGATAACGAATGCCGATTACGACGGGAAAGTCTACGTACTCGAGTTTTTCTTTTCGACGTGTCCGACGATTTGCCCTAAAATGAACCAGAACATGCTCGAGCTCCAGAAGAAGTTTTACGGGAATCCTAACTTCGGGCTTGCTTCGATTACGATAAATCCGGAACACGACACGCCGAAAGTCCTGAAGGACCACGCCGCTGCACTCGGCGTCACCTCCTCGAACTGGCACATGCTCACGGGCGACAAGACCTACATTTTCGATATCGCGAACAAAGGATTTAACCTGTATGCAGGACAAAACGGTAATGCCGACGGTGGTTTTGAACACTCCGGTATGTTTGCGCTGATCGACAAAAAGGGCAACATCCGATGCAGGAAAGACAGCTACGGAAATCCTACGGCCTATTACGACGGTATCGAAAAAGCCGGTGTCCAGGCGATCATGCAGGACATACAAATCTTACTTAAAGAAAAATAATGCAGGAAAGTCAGGTTACGCTTGAAACGCGGATGAAAACGCTAATTATTGCCGTTTCGGTAATTATTCCGGCTGCTGTCGCGGCTTTGTTCTTCGTCAAGCTCCGGGATTTTGGATTCGATGTGGAACCGTTGCATTTTCTTCCTCCGATATATGCGACTATAAACGGTCTGACGGCTGTCGTTCTCGTCGCGGCTGTGATGGCTGTAAGGCGCGGCAACAGGAAATTGCACGAAAACCTGATGAAATTCGCGATTGGCCTGTCAGTTTCGTTTTTGGTCATGTACGTCGCCTATCACATGACGTCTGACAGCACGCGATTCGGGGACGCCGATCACAACGGGTTGCTTAGCGCGGACGAAATGGCATCCGTCGGGAAAATGCGCCTGGTGTACTTTTTTATCCTCATAACGCACATTTTGCTTTCGATCGCGATCATTCCGATGGTGCTTTTTACATATGTCAGAGCGCTTTCCCAAAGGTTTGACAAGCATCGCAAGCTAGGAAAAATCACGTATCCGATCTGGCTTTACGTGGCCGTTACCGGAGTCGTCGTCTATCTAATGATTTCTCCGTATTATGCGAACTAAGCTAAATACTTCACGACTTCAGATTGGGATTTTCCTGATTGGATTGCTGCTTTTGCCGGTAATTGCCGATGCGCAATGTGCCATGTGCCGCGCTGTCCTTGAAAATTCGGATGAGACCGAAAAAGCCGAAGCCGTCAATAACGGTATCATTTATCTGATGGCCGTTCCGTACATTCTCGTCGGAATTCTGGGCTATTTCGTGTACCGGTTGTATCGCAGCCGAAAGGCCTAAAACGTCCAGCAGTAGTAGCTGCCGCCGAACTTCCGGATCGAAACCAGCGTGTAGATGCAATGGGAGTTTTGCTTTTTGACCGATGTGAGCGTATTCGACAGGCACATCGAATCCGGGCTCGCCGGATGCGGTTTCATCTGATACCGGAATTTCCACCCGAAAACTTCACTCTCACCCGATGTTTCCTCAAAGTCCGATTTCAGGATCTTTGAAAGCCAGGGCATCAATGCGTCGAGCGATCCGAATTTGACGCAGTTTTTTTCCTTCATCCGGAACCGCGCATCTTCAGGATCCACGCACGAATCCATGTCGCGCAAGCGTGATGCGATCTCAATCAGGATTTCCTCCGTCGGATGCGAAAACCAGGAACCCGGCTCAAAACGCAAATCCTTCCACATACGGAAATCGTGGTTCTTGAAGTAGGATTTAATCTTTTGGTGCAATTTCATTTAAGACCGTCAATTTTTACGTCGATTTTTCCGTTGACCGTTACGAAGGCGATGACCGCCTGGTTCGTCAGCTGGATTTTCCCCAGGTTGATGTCGCCCACCGACCCGTTTACATAAACGCCGGGCATAGGCGAATAATTGTTCAGGTACGTCATCATATTCTTACGGCCTTCCTCGAGGTTCGGCTTGATCGAATAGCGGCAGCTTTCCTGCATTTTCTTGAGGATGTATCCGTTCATGAGCCAGTTCGCGGTTCTCATCAGCTTGCTTTTCGTGTCGAGCACATAATCGAGCTGGTCGAAATAAATTTCCTGTGTCTTCGAATTGTACTGAGGGAACCCGGCAAGGTATATCGTGCCGTTCAGGCTTCCCGTCATGTCGAGCGCGATGATCATTTTTCCCGATTTATGCCAGATTTCGACCTTGTTCACCTTCACCTTTTTGCTCCCTTCCCCATATTCCTGCCCGGCGAAATTCTGGGTCATGATGCGCGATGCGTCGGCGTAGGTCGAGACCGCGGCAATGTTGGCAGTGAAATGATCGGGCATTTTGGAAACCGGTTTGAGGACGATGCTGTTCCGGTCGAATTTCGTATCAGGCTTCTTGCCGACGAAGGTTTCCATCGTGCATTTCAACCCCATTTCCATTTCGATGTCGTCTTTCCGGAGCTTGGCCTCGGTCGAATAAATTTCAGTCGGGACGGTGCGGAGCCAGCTTTCGTACGCCTCGCTCATTTGCATCGGAGCCGCTAATTTTTCAAGCGCGTCCAAAACCTGAGGCTTGAAATCCAATGATTTTTCGATGGCGTCGTCTATGGCTTTTTCCATCTTGGACGCATATAGTTTTATCGCCGGATTGACTACGTACGTGATCGGGATCTGCTTGCCCATGACAGTCGTGGTGGGGCTTTCACTCCACTCGATGTTTTTCAGGTCGGTCTTTGTAGCCAATTTCCAGTTCGTCAGCCCGACGTTGCTCGACAGCGTAACTTTTCCGTTAAGGTTGAATTCCCGGATCGTCGTCAGGTCGACACCCAGCGATTTGGTGCCGATGCGGTATCTGACGTTCACCTTAAGCGGCAGCACGGTTTTGATGCGGCCGTTATCGTTGGAAAGCGAAATAGGACCTTGCTTCCAGACCTGCATCGAAAGATCGTCATCCTCGATATTCTTGTCTTCGTAAATGAGTCCTGTTAAAAATTTATTTGTCTGATTTTCAATATCTTTTAATTTTATCTTTACCGGTAAATCAATAAACGACGGGACCGTTTCATACAGTAATGGCGTCGCATTGTCCGGCTCTGGACGCAAGGCATCGAGCTTCTGCGTTGACGAACAGCCGGTTAGGGCAAACGCGGTCAGGGAAGTGAGAACAAGGTTTTTGATTGTCATCGGATAAATTTTCAGCAAATGTAACAAATAGCGTTTTGCGCTGTAACATTATCGCGGGCGCAAAGTCTTATATTTTGTAACGGAATTCTTAAAATTCTGTTATGGCCATCATCATCAATCAACGAATTCAATAGAATTGCATCATCAAACAGACTGACATGATCGAAATCAAAGATCTGCACAAATCCTATAAGACCGGGAATACGAGTCTTCACGTGCTAAAAGGAATCAATTTTAACGTGAAGGAAGGGGAACTCGTCGCGATAATGGGGTCGTCAGGATCGGGAAAATCTACGCTGCTCAACATTCTGGGTATCCTGGATGAAGCCGATACCGGAAGTTACACCCTGGACGGCGTTCCGATCAAAAAGCTTAACGAAACCATCGCATCGCGTTACCGGAACCAATTTCTGGGTTTCGTTTTCCAGTCGTTCAATCTCATCAACTACAAAACCGCTCTTGACAATGTGGCGATGCCCTTGTATTATCAGGGTATCAAGCGAAAGGAACGCATGGATATCGCCATGAGTTACCTGGAAAAGGTCGGACTGGCTTCTCACGCGCATCACCTTCCGAATGAAATGTCAGGCGGACAAAAACAACGCGTCGCCATCGCCCGCGCGCTTGCCTCGCATCCGAAAGTATTGCTCGCCGACGAACCTACCGGGGCCCTCGATACCAAAACGTCGTACGAAGTCATGGAACTTATCCAGGGCATTAACGACGAGGGTAAAACGATCCTTATCGTGACACACGAACCCGATATTGCCGCCATGTGCAAACGCAACGTAGTGCTCAAAGACGGGCTTATCATAGACGACGTGACGGTTACACAGCAAAGGGCGAACGCATATGTTTAATATCGAGCGCTGGCAGGAAATATTTCAGGCCATTTCAAAAAACAAACTCCGGACGTTCCTTACGGGCATTTCTGTCGCTTCGGGAATCTTCATTCTCGTGATATTGCTTGGCGCCGGAAAAGGTCTTCAGAACGGGATCGAGAAGCAATTCGAGCGGGATGCGGAAGGTATCGTCGAAGTCTGGTCGGGGATTACCACCAAGGAATACAAAGGGTTGAATCCAGGGCGTATGATCCAGATGCGCAACTCCGATTACGAAATCGTCAACAACAAATTGGGCGATAAGGTCGATAAGAAATCAGCGGGCGTAAACGTCTGGCAGGCCCAGTTCGCCTACAAAAAGGAAACGGGAAGTTACCAGGTGAGAGGCGCCAATGCCGATATTCAGTTCATCGAAAACATGACGATGATCAGCGGCCGCTTCATAAACCAGCGCGATATGGACAATCGTGAAAAGGTGGCCATAATCGGGAACAAGCTCAAGCTGATGTTGTTCAAGGACGAAGATCCGATAGGAAAAATCTTTACAATAAACACGATTCCGTTCATGGTTGTCGGCGTTTACACGGATCCAGGAGGCGAACGCGAAGAATCGAGGGCGTTCCTGCCGTTTACGACCACGCAGAACGCATTCGGGATGGGCCAGAACATCAACAACATGTTTTATACGCTCAAAAAAGCCGATTCCTACGACAAGGCTTTGGCCGAATCGGACAAATTCACGAACGAGCTCAAATCCCTGCTCAAAGCCAAAAATACAGTTGCGCCGGATGATGACGGTGCGATCCAGGCATTCAGCTCGGTTGAAAACGCCAAGCAATTTTACGACCTGAACCTTTATATCCGGCTGTTTTTCTGGTGGGTTGGAATCTGTACGATCGTGGCCGGTGTCGTCGGCGTCAGCAATATCATGCTCATCATCGTGAAAGAACGAACCAAGGAAATCGGGATAAGGAAAGCACTTGGTGCATCCCCTGTTTCGATCGTCGCCATGATTTTGCATGAATCGATCTTTATCACTACAATCGCTGGGTTTGTCGGATTGCTTGCGAGCCTGGCGCTTCTCGAATTTGTCGGACCGATGATCACGAGCGAGTTTTTCCAGAATCCGCAGGTCGATTTCAACGTGGCCATCACAACGCTTGTTTTGCTTGTGATCGCCGGGGCTTGCGCCGGATTTTTCCCGGCTTACCGTGCAGCCAAAATCAAACCCATAATCGCATTAAGAGACGAATAGTATGTTTGACAGAGACAAATGGGGAGAAATCCTGCAGGCACTTTCGGCTAATCCGGTTCGGACGGCGCTTACGGCATTCGGCGTATTCTGGGGAATTTTTATCCTGGTGATCCTGCTTGCCGCAGGAAAAGGCCTGGAAAACGGCGTCAAAAAAGGCTTTTCTGGAATTGCGACGAACACGATGTTCATCTGGACGCAAGTCACGTCGAAACCGTATAAAGGCCTTCCGATAGGACGCGATTTCAACTTTAAGAATTCCGACGTTCCTGCACTCAAGGCCAATTTCCCGGACCTTCTTTATGTTTCGCCACGAAATCAGCTTGGCGGATACAATGGCGGCAATAACGTCATCAGAGGCGATAAAACAGGTGCTTTCGGCGTATATGGAGATTATCCGGAACTCATCCAGCAGGAATCGATGGACATTATCAAAGGCCGGTTCGTCAATCACGGCGACATCGACGCCAGGCGCAAAGTGGCCGTCGTAGGTCAGGGCGTGATCAGCCTGATGTATAAACCGGGAGAGGAAGTCATCGGAAGCTATCTCAAAATAAACGGCATCAGCTTCATGGTCGTAGGCGTTTACAAGTCGCGCAACAATGACGGCGGCGGAGTAGAGGAAGCGCAAAAGAACATTTTCATTCCGTTTACGACATTCCAGCAGGCGTTCAATTTTGGCGATGTCGTCGGATGGATGGCCATCACAGCGAAAGATGGCGCCTCGATAACCGCCATGAAAAAGGATATCATCAACTTTCTCAAGGAGCAGCATTCGATACATCCGGACGACGAACGCGCAATCGGCAATTTCGACCTGTTCGAAGAATACAGCAAAGTCAACGGATTGTTCCTGATCCTGCGCTTCATCGCATATTTCGTAGGAACGCTGGTATTGCTTTCGGGCGTTATCGGAATCTCGAACATCATGCTCATCGTCGTAAAGGAGCGCACAAAGGAAATCGGTATCCGACGGGCATTGGGCGCGACACCGGGAACTATTCGCCGCCAAATTTTAACCGAATCCATATTCCTGACCATTATCGCCGGAATGGCCGGAATCGCAGTCGCAACCGGGCTTTTGGCCGGACTGAACGCTATACTGGAATCGATGCCGTCTGACGATATGATGTTCGCCAATCCAAGCGTCGATCTGCTCGTGGTTTTCTTTGCGCTCATGATCCTTATCGGATCGGGATTGCTCGCAGGTTTCATCCCGGCACAGATTGCCATCAGCGTTAAGCCGGTGGATGCGTTGCGGACAGAATAGTTTTAGTCGAACGTGGAAAGTCGAACGACAAGGTCGAATGTCGAACGTCGAACGTCAAACGTCGAACGTGGAGCCTCAAGGGCCACCTTGAACTTCAAACTTTAAACAAAAAATTTCATCAATCAATAAATAGAAATGAGAAAAGGAGTAACCATTGCCATTTTAGTATTCATTGCCATAGTGTTCTTTGGGTCTTTGTATTATCTGTACGCCAAGAACCAGGAATCGCCTGTGGTTTTCGAAACGGAAAAGCCTGAGGTCAAAACGATCACGAAAACCACGATCGCCACGGGAAATATCGTTCCGGACGAAGAAGTACTGATCAAGCCTAACATTTCCGGAATCATCGAGAAGGTGTTCATCAAAGCCGGCGACAATATCAAAGCCGGGGATCCGATCGCACAAATTCGCGTCGTGGCCAACGTTTCTAGCCTCAGCAATTCGCAAAACCAGGTCGTTGCGGCAAAAATCGAACTGGGCAACCAGGAACGCGTTTACAAAAGGCAAAAAGCGCTTTTTGATAAAGGCGTGATTTCCGCAAACGAATTCCAACTCAATGAAACCGCATGGATGCAGGCCAAGCAAACCTACGCCGCAGCAAGGCAGGGCCTCGACATCGTGAAAACGGGAACAACGGCCGGGTTGGGAAGTTATGCCAACACCATGATCCGCTCGACGGTAAACGGCAAAATCCTGGATGTTCCGGTCAAAGTCGGGAACCAGGTAATCGAATCGAACAATTTCAACGAGGGAACGACCATTGCCACATTGGCCGATACGGACCGTATGATTTTCGTCGGGAAACTGGATGAATCCGAAGTGGGGAAAGTAAAGGAAAACCTTCCGATCGAAATTACCGTCGGCGCCATCGAAAACAAAAAATTCGATGCCATCCTCAACTACATCGCGCCAAAAGGCAAAACCGAGAACGGGGCGATCCAGTTTGAGATCAAGGGCGCGCTGAAAAACAGGGATACGACGTTCATCCGCGCAGGACTGTCGGCAAACGCGTCGATTATCCTCGACAAGGCCGAAAATACGCTGGCCATAAAGGAATCGCTTGTTCAATTTGACGAGAAGACGAAAAAGTCGTTCGTCGAAGTGGAAACAAGTCCGCAAAAATTCGAAAAGCAGAATATCGAGCTCGGCGTCAGCGACGGAATTTACGTCCAGGTCAAAAGCGGAATCAAAAAAGACGACAAGATCAAGGTGTGGAACCAAGGTCTTGAAAAACCTGCCGACAAACAGTAATTCCATCGGAAAGCAATCATTAATCAAAAAATCATAAATTTGTGCAGCCAAAAGCTGTGCTTCATTTCCCGACCATGAGAAAAATCAATCTAATCGTTGCGCTTTTACTTTTTTCCGTAAGCGTTTCCTTTGCGCAGCAAGGCAAGAAATGGACGTTGGCCGAATGTGTCGAATACGCGCTCACGAACAACATCCAGATCAAGCAGACCGAACTTGACGTAAAGCTGGCCGCCATCGACAAACGCGATGCGGTCGGGCGTTTCCTGCCGACGCTTAACGGAAGCGCGAACCACAGCTGGAACATCGGTCTGAACCAGAACATCACGACGGGTCTTCTGGAGAACGAAACGACTCAGTTTACGTCTGCAGGTTTGAATGCGGGTATCGATATTTACCGCGGCCTTCAAAACCAGAACCAGCTTAGGCGTTCTAAACTGGCGATCATAGCGGCTCAGTACAGGCTCGACAAGATGAAGGACGACGTGTCGCTGAATGTAGCCAATGCTTTTCTTCAGATACTTTTTAACAAGGAAAACCTCAAGGTTCAAAGGGAGCAGCTTGCCAATAACGAGCGCCTGATGACCCGCACCCAGGAATTGGTAAATGCCGGTTCCGTGCCGCGTGGCGATTTAGCCGATATGAGAGCGACCGTCGCAACCAGCAAAAAAGCGGTCGTCGATGCGGAAAACGTTCTGCTGATCTCGAAACTGAGCCTCGCCCAGCTGTTGCAGATAGATGATTTCAAGGATTTCGACGTTGCCGACAAGGATTACGATCTTGCCGAAAGTCCGGTAATGCTGCAAACGCCTCGGGCCATTTTTGAAAAAGCGAAGGAAGCCAGAAATGAGATCAAGATCGCAAGAGCTAATTTGCTTGTCGCGGAAAGGGACGTCAAAATTTCGAGAGGAGCGCTTCAGCCGAATCTCCAGGGTTACTACAGCTTCAGCACGAGGGCGGCTTATTCGGATCGCGTGATCGGAGGCGTCCAGGACCCGAACAATCCGACAAGCGTCATCGGAACCGTCGAAGGGACCGGACAGAACGTCTTGCAGCAGAACTTTATCCCGGTGTTGGGACGATACGAGCCGATCTTCGACCAGTTCAGCGAAAACAAAGGGCATAACTTCGGGCTTCAGCTCAATATTCCGATACTCAACGGATTCGCAGCACAAAACAATGTCGAGCGTTCAAAAGTCGCGGTCGAACGCAACAAAATCGCGCTTTCACAGGCAGAACTCGACTTGGAGCGCAACGTTTACCAGGCTTTCGTCGATGCGAACAACGCGCTTCAGGCGTATGAAGCCGCAATGGTAGCGGTAGAAGCCAGGGAATTGGCATTCAATTACGCGCAGGAGCGTTACAACGTAGGCATGATGAATTCCTTCGATCTCAACCAGGCGCAAACTTTGTATGTCAATTCGCAATCGGAAGCGGTTCGCGCCAAATTTGATTATATCTTTAGTGTAAAAGTCGTAGAATTCTACTTTGGCATCCCAATCAACAAAACACAGTAACCATGTCTAAAAAAACGATGTATTATCTCCTTGGCGGAGTTGCAGTCCTCATTATTGTATTGATCGTCCTGTCGAAAACAGGGGCCGTCGGCAACAAGAACGAAGGCACCGAAGTCGAAACTTCAAAAGTCGAAGAGATGACCATCGTCGAAACCGTTTCGGCAACAGGGAAAGTCCAGCCGGAGATAGAGGTTAAGATTTCGTCGGAAGTTTCCGGTGAGATTATAGAGCTTCCGATAAAAGAAGGTCAGATCGTCAAAAAAGGACAATTGCTTGTCAAGATCAACCCGGATCTGTACACGTCCGGATTGAACAGGACGGTGTCCAACCTGTCCGGGACAAAGGCGGGCCTGAGCCAGGCGGATGCTCAGTTTGCAGAGGCAAAGGCCAATTACGAACGCAACAAAACGCTGTTCGACAAAGGCATTATTTCAAAATCAGATTGGGACAAAGCCGTATCGTCGTTCGCCGTAGCAAAAGCCAACAAGCAATCGGCGTATTACAATGTCCAGAGTGCGGCGGCAACGGTCAACGAAGCACGCGACAATCTTGGGCGCACCAATATTTATTCGCCTGCGGACGGAACGATTTCCGTACTTGGCGTCGAACTTGGCGAGCGCGTCCTGGGAACCCAGCAAATGACGGGAACCGAGATTTTGCGTGTGGCGAACCTGAATAATATGGAAGTGGAAGTCGATGTGAACGAGAACGACATCGTCAAAATCAGCGTTGGCGATTCGGCGAATGTCGAGGTCGATGCGTATCTGAAAAAACAATTCAAAGGCATGGTAACGAGCATTTCGAATTCCGCAAGCGCGACGACCACTGCCGATCAGGTGACGAACTTTAAGGTCAAAGTGCGGATATTGAAAGAATCCTACGAAGACCTGACACAAGGCAAGCCGGCCAATTATTCGCCTTTCCGTCCGGGAATGACGGCGACGGTGGATATCATCACCAAAAAGCGAGTTGGCGTCGTTGCCGTTCCGATCAGCGCCGTCGTAGTCAAGACCGATACGACAGCGAAAAAATCGTTCAAAGTGGAAGACAAGAACTCCGACGAGGCACTCAAAAAAGCAAAAACGGAGAAGAAATTCGAATGTGTTTTCGTAAAAGATGGCGATAAAGCGAAGATCCGTGTGATCAAGACCGGAATCCAGGACGATACGAACATTGAAGTAACTTCGGGTCTTAAAAAAGGCGATATAGTCATAACAGGACCGTATAATGTGGTCACGAAAGAGCTCGGTACGGGTGATAAAGTCCGGACGGCCGACAACAAATCGACCGAGGCCAAAAAGAAGTAATCATGTCGCTGATCCTGAATATTGAAACTGCCACGAAAAACTGTTCGGTGGCGTTGTCAGAACATGGAAAAACCCTTTCCTGCAAGGAAATTGCCGATCTTGGCTATTCACATGCGGAAAAACTGCATGTATTTATAGACGAAATCCTGTCTGAAAACAATTGCAAATATTCCGATCTGGAGGCAATCGCCGTCAGCCGCGGGCCAGGTTCTTACACCGGTTTGCGCATTGGCGTGTCAGCGGCAAAAGGGTTGTGTTACGCATTGGGAATTCCTTTGATATCAGTGGACACTTTACGGATTTTAGCCGCCCAGGCTTCCGTATCCGACGGCGTCATCATCCCGATGCTCGACGCGAGGCGAATGGAAGTTTACAGCGCCGTTTTTACAGCCGGCCTGAATGAGATCCGACCGACTAAAGCTGAAATTCTCGATGAAAATTCTTTTTCTGAAATTGCCGGTAAAGCGTATTTCGCAGGCGATGCATCCGAAAAGGCCAGAACAGTGCTGACTAAAGCGAATTTTGAGTTCCTTGACGATATCATTTATCCGTCGGCGCGCCAGATGTCGGCCCTGAGCCATGAAAAATTCAACTCCAAACAATTCGAGGACGTGGCCTATTTCGAGCCGTTTTATCTCAAGGATTTTCTCGTCGGCGGGAAGCCACAACCTTAAATTTTATTGGATCGTCGTTTGTTTGACGATCGGCTGAATTGAAATTCCCGCGGTCTCGAACGCCTCTTTTCCATCTTCGAGAACCTCGGCGACCATGTCCCCGTAATCCACTGTTTTCGCCCAGGGACGCACGGCCACATTGATCGCATTGTCGGTCAGGTCGCGCACTACGATAGCCGGTTCCGGATTGTCGAGCACTTTTTTGTTCTTCTTCAAGACTTCGAGCAATATTGCGCGGACCTGCTTGATGTCGGTTTCGTAGGATACGGCAAAAGTCAGGTCGGCGCGCCTTAGGCCTTCCATCGAATAATTGATGATGGTTCCGTTGGAAAGGGCTCCGTTAGGGACGAAAATCGTCTGGTTGTTTCCGGTTATGAGTTTGGTGACGAAAATCTGGATTTCCGATACGGTTCCGACCACATTCTGAGCCTCGATCGTATCTCCGACGCGGAACGGCTTGAACATGATAATCAGCATCCCTCCGGCAAAATTCGACAGCGATCCCTGGAGCGAAAGACCGACGGCGAGTCCCATCGCACCTAAAATGGCGACAAAAGAAGAGGTTTCGATTCCCAACCTCGAAATGACGGTGATGCCCAAAAGGATGCGCATCGCCCAAAGCATGATGTCCGCGAGGAATTTGGACAGCGTCGCATCGAGATCGCGTTTGACCATGATGCGCTTCATAAGCCTGTTGAGCAGGCGGATCACCCAAAGGCCGAGAAACAGTAGGATTACGGCCGAGATCAGCCTTGGCGTATATTCTACGATCCAGGTGACGAGCTGGTGGGCATAATCGCCAATAGAGTACAGTTCCGACGTAAATTCCTTTTCCTCTGCTTTGATGAGATTTTTCATGGCGCAAAAATAAAAAACCTTCCGCATTAGGAAGGCCTTTTTTGTTTACGTTGTCATCAATCTGCGGGTTCTTCGATGCGAAGCCCGCTTTCCCGACCGTTTTTCCGGAAGTCTTCGGCATTTTCATCGGAATCGTTCGCGTACGAGTTGGAGTTGTCGACGACAGGTTCCGAACTTTCCGAAAGAATTTCAGATTGGGGAAATACATAATCGGATGCGTCTTTCACCGGATCGTTCGCTTGTGAGATCTGCATCGGGCCCTCTGCGTTTTCGGACGGTCCTCCAAACAGTTTTCTAAAGAAATTTCCTAATCCCATTGTCTCTGATTTATGGTTACCGATGAAAGGTACGGTTTTTTAAATGGCTGATTACAAATTTTTTAAGACGAAATTCAAGTCAGATTCGGGAAGCTGGCATGTGCGATTCCGGCATACGTAATAGAGGTTTTTCCCGGATGCGAAACGATCTTGTAAGAACGGTAATGCGGATGGGGCGGAAGTAGCGGCAACCGTCCGATGAGGAGCATAGCGCGAGTTAATTTCGGCAATGTCCGACAATGCATTTTGAGAAGCGATGGCCAATTCGCGCTGCTTGTCTGAATAGTTCAGGAAAACGTAAAGCCAGTTGGAAAACGCCGACGGGAAATCGATCACGGGAACAATATGCGCCAACATATTCTCGCATTTGGTTTCATAGTGCTGATTCCCAAAGTACACGGATAATCGATACAGATTTTCGCACATCACCGAGTTGGACGCGGGAATAACGTTGTCCTCCATCTCATAATGGCTCGCCACCAAAGCCGTATCGAGATTGGACGTGAATGTAAAAAATCCTTGTTCGGCATCATAGAAGTGGTCGAAACAGTAATCGCAAAGCTGCTTTGCCTGGGTCAGGAATTTTTCGTCCAGGGTAACCTCATAGAGGGCAATAAAGGCATCGATCACAAACGCGTAATCCTCGAGATAGCCGTTGATCGAACTTTTTCCGTCCTTGAAATTGTGGAGAAGATTTCCTTCGGGCGACCAGCATTTGCTTTGGATGAACGCTGCGTTGTCCAGGGCGGTCTGGAGATAGGATTCGGTTCCCAGTGCTTTATACGCATCGACAAAGCCTTTGAGCATGATCGCGTTCCAGGACGTCAGCGATTTGTCGTCAAGGCCGGGGCGGTGGCGTTTTTCGCGTTCCAAGAACAGGATTTGCTCCCACTTTTTCTTTTTGGCCGCAAGTTCGTCTAGCGGAATTTTGTGGATTTCCGAAAGTTCTTCCACGGTGTGCTTTTGGATGAGGACGTAATTCTCTTTTTCCCAGTATCCGAAATCGTTGACGTTGAAGACTTCGGCGAACAGTTTAAAGTCGTTTCCGATCAGTTTTTCGAGATCGGGTTTGGTCCAGACGTAAAATGCGCCTTCTTCGGAATGTCCGTTCTTATCTTTGCTGTCGGCGTCGAGAGCAGAGAAGAAATTACCGTCTTTGCCCGAAAGTTCGCGGGTCACAAAGGCCAGGGTCTTTTCGATAGTTTCGGCGTAAAGCGGATTTCCCGTGAGTTTGTAGGCATCGGCGTAGAGCGAAACAAGCTGGCCGTTGTCGTAGAGCATTTTTTCGAAATGGGGAACGTGCCATTTAAAATCGACGGAATATCTTGAAAACCCGCCTCCGACCGTATCGAAAATCCCGCCCGTGGCCATTTTGGTAAGCGTCAGATTTACGAAATCGAGCAGATCAGGATTTTCGGTCTGGAAGCCATATCGCATGAGGAACCGGAAGTTGTTCGGGACCATGAACTTCGGGGCTTTCTGATAACCGCCGAATTCCCAATCGAAGCTTTTCGACCATTTGGAGAGCAGTTCTTCAAGTCTGGACTGGTCCGGGAAGGAATTATCAGGATTGTCGTTGGGGAGAATGTTGAGCGACTGGATGCCGTGGTGCAATTTTTCGGCGTAGTCGATCATGCGCTCGGGTTCCTGCTCCCACATTCGCGCAAGATGTTCCAGAGTTTGCATCCAGTCGCCTTTGCGGAAATAGGTGCCGCCCCACACCGGCCGCCCGTCGGGAAGGGCAATCACGTTCATGGGCCATCCGCCGCGCTGGGTCATCAACTGGACCGCTTTCATGTAAACGGCGTCCACGTCCGGACGTTCTTCCCGATCGACCTTTATGTTGACGAAATTGGCGTTCATGACTGACGCCGCCTCCGAATCTTCAAAGGTTTCGTGTTCCATGACATGGCACCAGTGGCAAGCGGAATAGCCTACGGAGATCAGGAGTAGTTTGTTATGTTCCAGGGCCGACTGCAGCGTCTTGTCGTTCCAGGCTTTCCAATGCACCGGATTGTTGGCGTGCTGAAGCAGGTAAGGGCTGGTTTCGTATGAAAGTTCGTTCATGGCGGTTGTTATTTCGTTCTGGCCCAATCTTGGTCTTAAAATTACCTTGAGATGATCCAGATTCGTTACAGATTTTCTGTATATTTTGTTAAGAGTTTGTATTTACCGGCAATTCCTGAATTTAAGATTTTCTACAGTTTTTCTGTAATCGATTTTCACGCTGAACCTGTAAATTGCGAAATATCCTGTGCCCTGCATTTGAAATTTTCTTCGGATAGCCCGGATGGCAGCGGTAGCCCGCAGATGCAAGACCCGCATTTTTAGGTTAGGGCCGGCGACCAACGGAAGCCGTGACCATGCCTGAAAAATAGGGTTTTGCAGCGAGGACTACAAGCGTACAGCCGGATAAGCTCCAAAAAAAAAGCATCCGACGTGGACGCTTTCAGATGTTAGCCGTTGATCGCTTCGACCTTGATATTTTCGTCGTTGAGCATGTCTTTCAACATGTTCTCGATGCCGCTTTTAAGCGTGAAAGTCGACGACGGGCATCCGTTGCAGGCACCCTGAAGTACGACCTTGACGCGTTTTTCTTCAGGATCGAACGAATCGAAAAGAATATTTCCGCCATCTGCCTGGACGGCCGGCTTGACGTATTCTTCGAGAATGTTGACGATTTGCTGCGACGTCGTGTCGAGATTGTCAAAGTTGGCGATCTTTTGCTTTTCCTGTTTAGGATTTTGGGAGATTAGGGTCTCGTCGATCGCGATTCCTCCGTTTTCGATGTATTGCTTGATGAACGTGCGGAGTTCAAGCGTAATTTCGTCCCAACTGTAGCTTTCGTATTTGGTTACCGACACGTAGTTCTCATCGATAAAGACTTCTTTCACGAATGGGAAGGTGAAAAGTTCCTTAGCAAGGGGAGAGGCGGCAGATTCGTCAATGTTCTTAAACTCGGCCGATGTCTTGGTGAGCATGCGGCTTACAACGAATTTCAGCGCTGACGGATTGGGCGTCATTTCGCCATAAACGGTAATCGGCTGTTTCTTAGGTTGTTCCTCTTCGATCAGCACCGGCTGTCCGGCGTTAACATAATTTTGGATTTGTTCAGCGACCTCGTCCTGTACATCTTCCCATTCCACGATGCTGTAGCGCTCGATCGCGATGAAGTTGCCGGAGATGTAAACCGTCTTGACAAACGGCAGGAAAAACAGCTGCTTGGCAAGAGGCGAGTTTTTGGTGTCGTCGATGTTTTTAAACTCGTAATTACCGCTCTTACTGATGAATTCGTCGAACTCAAATTTCATGATAGCGGGATTCTGGGTAGGCTTTATGTTAATTCTCATTGAAAATGCTCGTTTACTAAATTTGACTACAAATTTAACAAACATATGAATGGCGTTTTTCTATATTTGGAGATTAAAAAAAAATTAACACAACTTAAAGTTTTCTGAATTATTTTCTGAAAACTCTTTCCATCTTCTTACTTCTATGAAAAAAAAATTACTTCTGCTGTTTTTTTTCTTTCTGTCGTTATCTGCATTTTCGCAAGCTGACATCGTTGTTACCAATTCGGATTATTCCAACTACTACATTCCTGGAACCAACGCCACTTACACGGTCACGGTTACGAATTTGGGTCCCAATCCGGCTGAGGACGTCGTCGTCACAAACGCAATCCCGACAGGAATCGAGTACTTCACCTGGTGGGGAAGTAATGGTAGCACGGGCGTCAACGAAGGCCTGAACGATACGATCGACGATCTCGCGGTCGGACAGACCGTAACTTACACGATTCTGGTAGAAATTCCCGCATCGTTGATCGGGGTTCTGATCAGCCAGACGAATGTCACCTCGACGACCCCGGATCCGAATCCGGCATGCGCCCAATGTACCGATTCAAATATCAGGGCGGCAGGTGCCGATGTGCAGGTCATCAATACCGACAACCAAACCCAGTATGTCCCCGGAAGTACTGTCACGTATACGCTGACGGTGAGGAACAACGGTCCGCTGACGGCTGCAAACGTCGTCATTACGAATCCTATTCCTGCAGGAATTCCGCCGGCCAACTTTTCATGGACCGGCAACGGGGCTTCCGGCAACGGCGTTCCTTTGAACGATACGGCTCCGGCGATCCAGGCCGGCCAGGTTATGACCTATACGATTACGGTTCAGGTGCCGTCGACTTTTACCGGAAACCTTACGAGTACGGCCAACGCGACTACTCCGACGGTCGATCCGGTCCCGGGCTGTCCTTTGTGTACCGATACGGATACGCAGGGTTTCGGAGCCGATCTTGAAATTACGAATACGAACAATCAAACGGTCTATGTTTCAGGATCGACGGCCATCTATACGGTCACGGTTAGGAACAACGGTCCGGGCGTGGCCACGGATGTCCAGGTAGGCAATGCGATACCCGCAGGCATACCGGCAGCTAACTTTTCATGGACCGGGACCAATGCATCTTCCGGATCGGGCGCAGCGCTGAGCAACCTGATCCCGACGCTGAATCCGGGACAAAGCGTGGTTTACACGGTTACCGTCATCATTCCTGCGGCGATGACTGCGCCGCTTACGAGCGAAACGGTCGTCACGAGCACGTCTACCGATCCGACGCCGGCCTGTACGCAGTGTATCGATACGGATACGCACGGATCGGGAGCCGATCTTGTCGTGGTCAACACGAACAATAATTCCACTTACGTTCCCGGAACCAACAGTATATATACTGTTACGATCACCAATAACGGTCCTGAAGTGGCAACGAATGTGCTGGTCACGAATCCGATACCGGCCGGAATCACCAATTTTGCGTGGGCGGGTAACGGAACAAGCGGAACCAACGCGCCTTTGAACAATACGATCGCCTCGATAGCCGTCGGAGCATCCGTTACATATACGATCACGGTGGGAGTTCCTGCCGGCTTTACCGGACCTCTGACGAGCACGGCGAATGCCTCGAGCCCCGTTCCCGATCCGAATCCTGTTTGCTCGCAATGCGTCGACACCGACAATCTGGCCACAACCGGAGCAGACCTTGTCGTAACCAAGACAGACGGGAACGCCACTTTTTCTCCTGGAACAACGCTTACCTACACGATTACGGTCGTGAACAACGGGCCGAATGCTGCTGCTAACGTTGACGTGTCCGATGCCGTTCCAGCGGGAATTCCGGCTGCGAACGTGAGCTGGACAGGGCCGAACGGAACCGGGAACGGCGCCATTAGCGAGAGCTTTCCGACGGTAGCTGTTGGCCAGACCCTTCTTTATACGGTCAACGTGAACGTCCCGTCAGACTTCGATCAGGCGACGAATCTTGTGAACACTGTCGTGGTTACATCTGATACGCCGGATCCGAATCCGGATTGTCCGAACTGCACCGATACGAATTCGCCGGCACCGTTGGCGAATATCGTCGGAACAAAATCCGACAGCCGTACGGAATATCTCAACAACCAGGAACTTATATATAGTATAACGGTCACCAATCTTGGCCCGAGCAATGCCGTGAACGTCAGGGTTTCCGATCCTTTCCCGGCCCAGATCACGCAAATGAGCTGGAGCGGCAACGGTGAATCAGGAAACGGTCCGCTGCTGAATGTGATCCCGAGTCTTGCTGTCGGACAGGTCGTGACGTATCAGGTGACTATTTTAGTTCCTGTGAATTACGATCTGACGCATACATCGTTGGTTAACACGGTTTTCATTACAAGCGATACTCCTGATCCTTCTCCTGCCTGTCCTACTTGTATCGATACGAATGTTGCACGCAAGAATTGGGTGACCGTCGACTATCAGACGTACGATGATATAGAACTCGTAAACGATGTGTTGATCCATTCTGATTGCGCAACTGTCAGTAATATTAACATGCAAGGTTTCAGCCAGGGTGGTGCCGGTACCAGCATAGCCTATTTCCATAAAAATAATTCTGATTTCCCGATTAAGGATGGGGTAATTATCGGCACTGCAGCTGCACAGGGATTTGCAGGTCAGTATAGCACTGGGAATGGTTTAGCCGGAAGCGGCGCATTTGATCAGCAAATTCAGGATATCAGTGATGCCAATCCCGGCCCGGATGAGCCCATTTTCGATGCCGCCTTCATAGAATTCGATTTTACCCCACTTACCGATACTTTCAGCTTCAAATTTTTGTTCGCTTCTGAGGAATATGGTACTTTTCAATGCCGCTATGGTGATGTTTTTGCATTTTTACTTACTGACCTGACTCAACCTGCGGGAACGCCGCCTCTGAATATTGCATTGGTTCCTGATGTAACTCCTCCTACTACAGTTTCGGTTACAACCGTTCGCGACGAACAGTATAACGACGATTGCGATTCGGTAAATCCCCAATGGTATGGGATGCATAACGCAAGCAATCCGGCATTATCGGCAATTAATATAAAAGGTCAGCTGAAGCCCATGATTGCCAAAGCGACCGTCATTCCAAATACGCCATATCATATTAAGCTCGTTATTGCTGATTTTCAGGATAACGGAGTGAATTCAGCCGTTTTCCTCGAAGGCGGAAGTTTCAATGTAGGCCAAACCGATCTTGTGGAGCCTAACAACGACGACAGCGAACAGGACCTTACGGGAAGCTGGGCAGGTTGTCCGGGTGAGATCTTCAATATCCAGGCTGGATCTTCTGCAATCGCGGGAGCTACTTACCAGTGGTTTTTCAATGATTTGCTGATCCCGAACGAAAGCGGTTTCTCGCTTGCGGTGGATGAAGCAGGAATTTATACAGTAATCGTGACGGTTGGCGGAAGCTGCCAGCAAAGCGATTCGTTTACGGTGGAATATCTTCCCGATATGCCATTGGGAAATCCTACCGATCTTTTGGTGTGCCAGGGTCAGCCTGCAAACCTGACGGAAATCAACGCCGCTCTTTTGGCCGGACTTCCTGCTAACGGATATATCGTTAATTTCCACCATACGGCCCAGGACGCGTTCAACGTTGCCGATCCTATCCTGACTCCGACTGCCTATGCCGGTATCAATAACGACTTTAACTTTAATGGTGAAGTAGTTTATGCGAGCGTTGAAAACGTAATTTCCGGAACCGGCTGTTTCGGTATCCGGTCGTTTACGCTGATGACGTATCCTTGCGGAAACCCGGTTACGCCACCGGATATGTTTTTGTGCGACAATGGTAATGATAATACGGAGGATTTCGATATTTCGGGGATTCCCGCCATCGCTCTTGGTCCGAATACCGCTACCGACTATACGATCACGATTCATCTTTCACAGGCTGACGCCGATACAGGAAATGCTCCTGTAAATCCTAACGCTCTCTTCGCTGGAGCGGATGGACAGCAAGTATTTATCCGGATGGAAACCGTAACGGACCCTTCTGTCTATAATACGACGTTCTTCACCCTTCATTTAATCGGCATTCCTGCTGTTCCTGCGGTTACGAACACTACGGCCTGCGACAGCTTTACGCTTCCGGTTCTTCCGGCGGGCCAGTATTACAATACGTTGGCTGACGGATCGGGCACGACCTATGCGGCAGGCCATATCATATCGGCTACGGAAACGTTGTGGACGATTGCTCAGACGGCTACCACTCCTGTGTGCCGTTCTTCGGCGAGCTTTACCGTTACGATTAACCAAACCCCGGCACAACCCTCGGTAGCGGATGTAACGGTGTGCGATACGTATCAGTTGCCGGTACTCAATGCGGGCGAGTACTACAACACCCAGTCGGGCGGTACGGGCACGACGCTTGCCGCGGGCGGTTTCATCAATACGACCACCACGCTGTGGGTGATCAACGAGACGAACACCACGCCGAACTGTTTGCTTGAAGATAGCTTTACGATCACGATAAACACCACGCCGGCACCTCCGGCGGTAGCCAATGTAACGGCCTGCGATACGTATACGCTTCCGGTGCTTCCGGCGGGCCAGTACTATAATACATTGGCCGACGGCACGGGCACGACCTATGCGGCGGGCCATGTGATAACGGCTACGGAAACGTTGTGGACGATCGCCCAGACGGCCACCACCCCGAACTGCCAGGCTGCAGCGAGCTTTACCGTAACCATCAACCAAACCCCGGCACAACCCTCGGTAGCGGATGTAACGGTTTGCGATACATATCAGTTGCCGGTACTCAATGCGGGAGAATATTACAATACCCAGTCGGGCGGTACGGGCACGACGCTTGCCGCGGGCGGTTTCATCAATACGACCACCACGCTTTGGGTGATCAACGAGACGAACACCACGCCGAACTGTTTGCTTGAAGACAGCTTTACGATCACGGTAAACACCACGCCGGCGCCTCCGGCGGTAGCCAACGTAACGGCGTGCGATACGTATACGCTCCCGGTACTTCCGGCGGGCCAGTACTACAACACGCTGGCTGACGGAACGGGCACAACCTATGCGGCAGGCCATATCATATCAGCTACGGAAACGTTGTGGACGATCGCCCAGACGGCCACCACGCCGAACTGCCAGGCTGCAGCCAGTTTTACCGTTACGATCAATTCTACGCCACAGGCCGATGATCCTGCCGATGTAACCTCGTGCGGGCCGTATGTGCTTCCGGTCTTAACGGTGGGCGCCTACCATACGGCGGCCGGCGGTGGCGGTGCGGTACTTTCGGCCGGTGATCCTATAACGGCTACCACGCCGCTTTGGGTCTATGCCGCTACGGGGACCTCTCCGAACTGCTTTACCGACAATGCCTTTACGGTAACGATCGTCTCTCCTCCGGTAGTGACGGCCCCGACGGAGATGCGCCTGTGCGATGAGAACAACGACGGCTACCGCTGCTTTGACCTTACCGCGGCCCGCGACCAGGTTCTGGGCGGCAATGCCAATTTGCAGGCGGCGTTCTTTTTAACGGCTACCGATGCCCAGTTGGGCAACATGGTCAACGCCCTACCCGATATTACCAACTACTGCAACAACACCCAGGGCTACCAACAGCTCCACATCCGGGTCTGGGACACGGGAGCGCCTGCCTGCGCTGCGGTGACCCAGCTTGACCTTTTTGTGGATGCGAGTCCGGTGGCCAACGACCCTATAGCGGACTTTGCCAAATGCGATACGGACGCTAGTCCGGGCACGGAGGATTTCGTGCTTGCCGACCACATCCCGGCCATTGTACCCAATGCTGCGGGACTTGTAATTACCTTCTACCACAGCCAGGCGGGTGCCGATTCGGCCAATGCCGCCGATGCAATCACCCAGGTGCCGTATACGAGCGCCGGAGAGACGATCTGGGTCCGCCTGGAGAATGCTGCCGGCTGTACGGACGTGGCCCGTTTCGAGTTGGTGGTCTGGCCGCTTCCTGCCGTTGCCGTACCGCTTGCCCCGCGCACGGCGTGTATCGGAGCCGGCGGTCTGGCCAGCTTTGATCTCAACTCTTATATCCCAGGTATCACCCAGGGGATCCCGGGCGTCTCGGTGAGCTTCCACGCCACCCAGGACGATGCCCGCGATGATGTTTTGCCCCTTGCCAGCCCGTATGCTACGGCAGGCGGTACGATCTGGGTGCGCCTGGAGAACGCCAACTGCTTTACCACGGCTCCCCTGGAGCTGATCGGGGCGGTAGGTCCGGCCCTTTCGGTTCCTTTGCCGATTGCGGTGTGCGATGACAACAACGACTGCTTTGCGGCCTTTGACCTTACCCAGGTGGAGCAGCAGGTGTGGGGTGCTCCGGTTCCGGCCGGGGTGGTCTTTGCCTACTACCTGACCCAGACCGATGCCGAACAGCAGGCGGTGGCCAACCAGATTGCCCAACCTTCGGCCTATACGAACATCGATCCGTGCACCCAGACGGTGTGGATCAGCGTGACGGCCCCGGGCGCCAGCTGCCCGAGCGTGGTGCCGCTGACGCTCCAGGTCAGGCTGCGTCCGGAGGCCAACGAGGCTGTGGCCCCGTACCAGGTGTGTGATACCGATAGTAACGGACAGTCGTATTTCTATCTCGATACGCTGATCCCGACGATACTCAACGGCATGAATGCCGCCACCCATACGGTGGCCTTCTATGCCGCTATGGCCGATATTCCGGCCAGTCCGATAGCGGGCATTTCCCCTTACCAGAGTCCTACGGCCACGATCTATGCC
>Ga0265798_10001927_pt1 | contig 31158 bp, 24 predicted proteins | sample P3T30metagenome_FD_192430 | JGI IMG/M metagenome (GOLD analysis project Ga0265798, IMG submission 192430) | Plant litter microbial communities from East Loma Ridge, Irvine, California - P3 T30 | ecosystem: Environmental > Terrestrial > Plant litter > Unclassified | place: USA: California... | reverse complement strand
CGCCGATCAGGGCCACGCTGAGCGCGGTGCTCACCTGCAGGGTCGAGCTGGCGATGCCGGCGATCATGCCGGAATAGGCGGGCGCCACGCGGCCGGTGATCATTTTCATCAGCGTCGGCATGGCGAGCCCTTGTCCGAAGCCGATGAGGAACAGCAGGGCGGCCAGCGGGGTGGAGGCAGGCGCCATGCTGTCCGGCGTCGCGGAGACCAGCCATGCCAGGCCGAGGAAGCCGGCGGTTTCCAGTCCCATGCCGACCGGATTGACCCACTCGCCGAGGTGGCGGCGGCAATACGGCGTGGACAGGGGCCCCAGCAGGAAGCCCGCGCCGAAAGGCAGGAAGACCAGGCCGGCGTCCAGGGCGCTGACGTGCAGGGCGTTCTGCAGATAGCTTGAAAACAGCAGGAAGAAGGCCCCGATCGAATAGAAGGACAGGGCGATCAGGAGGGCGCGGCCCAGCCCCGGCGCGCGCAGGGCCGCGGGATTGAGCAGCGGCGCCCCGCCGGCTTGTGCGAGCCGGCCCTCGAAGCGCCAGAAAAAGCGGGCCAGCAGGGGCGCCGCGGCCAGCGACAGCCAGGACCACCAGGGCCATCCGGCCTCGCGGCCTTCGATCAGCGGCACGATCACGAGTGCCAGCGTCACCATCGACAGGACCATGCCGCCCGGGTCGAGCCTGCCCGGGCCTCCCTCGCCGGTCCGCTTCAGCAGGGGGATGCCGAACAGGATCACCAGGACGGCCACCGGCAGGTTGACCAGGAAGACCGCGCGCCATCCCAGGCCCAACAGATCCAGCGCGATCAGGACGCCGCCCAGCGCCTGGCCGATGACCGAGGCCAGGCCGAACACCGCGCCGTACAGGCTGAGCGCCAGCGGCTTTTCGGATTCCGGGAAGATGGCCTGGACGGAGGCGAGCGCCTGCGGCGCCATGACCGCGGCGCTCATGCCTTGCAGGGCGCGCCCCGCGATGAGGGTCCACGGCGACCAGGCGTAGCCGCACAGCAGCGAGGCGGCGGTGAAGCCGAGCAGGCCGAGGAAGAACATCCGGCTGCGGCCGAACAGGTCGCCCAGGCGCCCGCCGGTAACCAGGGTCACCGCATACAGCGCTGCGTAGGCCGAAATGACCATCTGCTCGGCCGAGGACGAGGCGCCGAGTTCGCCCTGGATGGAAGGCAACGCCACGTTGACGATGAAGAAGTCGAGCGGCGGCAGGAAGGCGCCGACCAGCAGGACGGCGAACATCGCCCAGCGGCGCGGCTCGGGTGGAGCGGGGTGATTCTGCGACATGAAACCTCCTGAAAATTCGAAACGATCAAGCAAATGGACGATCCTGCGTACCGCGGATGAGGCCGGCCCGGCATGGTCCGGCGCGTCTGGAAACGCCATGGTGATGCGTACAGCTTTGTGTGTGAACTGCCATTAATGTATATTTCGCGTACATTTTTGTATGGACCTCAACATGGAATGGAGCGACGTCCGGATTTTTCTGGCGGTAGTGCGCAGCGGATCGTTCGGCGAGGCCGCGCGGACCCTGGGCGTGAGCCATCCGACGGTGGGTCGCCGGATAAAAGTGCTCGAGGATGAAGCGGAGCAGCCGCTCTTCCGCAGGACCAGGGACGGACTGGTCCTCACGGACGCCGGCGACGCCGTGCTGAGCCTGGCGGAATCCATGGAAGATGCCGCGCTGGCCATGGAGAGGCGCCTGGCGGGCAATGACAAACGCCTTGAAGGAATCTTGCGGATCTCCGCGGCGGAATGGTTTGCCGGCTATGTCCTCGCACCCGTCCTGGCCGAACTGACACGCTGTCATCCGGCCGTGGTGCCGGAGGTGATCGCGAGCTACCGCCTGTTGAATCTGTCGCGCCGCGAGGCCGATGTGGCATTCCGCATTGTTCCGTTCAGCGAGCCCGACATCGTCCAGCGCCGCCTGATGCACCTTCCATACGGTCTGTACGGCTCAGCCGAAACCGCGTCGGCGATGCAGAACGATCCGGCTTCGGTGGGACTGATTCTCATGAATACGGCACAGTCCCACTTTCCCGACGTCGCCTGGCTGCTCGACAGGTTCCCGCAGTCGCGGCGGGCCTTCACCAGCACGAGCCGGGCCGTCCAGGCGCAGATGTGCCTGCGAGGTCTGGGCATCGCGGTGCTGCCGAGGCCCCTGGGCGATGCGACAGCCGGATTGCAGCGTATCGACATGCCGGACCAGCCTCCGGGCAGGGATATCTGGGTCGGCTACCACAACGACCTGCGGCATATGGACCGCCTGCGAGCGATGCTGGATATCGCCGACACGATGCTCGCGCAGGGACCAGGCCGCGAAGCCGCCGCCGATCGCTAGGCTGGCCCATCACGCTGTGCCCGGAGGCCGGCCTTCCTCCCAATAGCCGGGGCGGTTATAAATCGCCTTCAGAAAATCGATGAAATGCCGGATCTTCGCCGGCAGATAGCGTTGCTGCGGATAGACGGCCTGGATCGGATAATCGTGCACCGCGAATTCGTCGAGCACCGTCACCAGTTCCCCGCGCTTGAGCTCGGCCTGGATCTCCCAGGTCGAACGCCAACCGATTCCCAGCCCCTGCCTGACCCAGTCGAACAGCAGCTCGCCGTCGTTGCAGGCAAGGTCGCCGTCGACCCGTACGGCAAAGCGTTTGCCGTCGCGCTGGAAGGTCCAGCCGCGCTGTTGTCCGCCCTGCAGATTGAAGGCCAGGCAGTTATGCAGCGCCAGGTCCTCGGGCACGTCCGGCATGCCGTGGCGCCGGAAGTAGTCGGGCGTGCCGCACACCACCCGGCGGTTGGGGAATAGCGGAACGGCCACGTAATTCGGATCCAGGACGGCGCCGATGCGGATCGACATGTCGTAGCCCTCGCGCACCAGGTCCACCACGCTGTCGGTGAAGTTGAACGACATCTTCAGCTCCGGGTGGATGGCCCGGAAGGCGGGGGCGTGCGGCGCCACGTGCGAGCGGCCGAAGGCCGCCGGCGCCGAGACCACGAGGTGGCCGCGCACCATGCTGCGTCCGGCGCTGATGCTGTTCTCGGTGATGTCGAAATCGCGCAGCAGCTGGCGGCAGGGTTCGATGAACTGTTCGCCCAGCGCGGTCAGCGTGAGGCCGCGGGTCGAGCGGTGCATCAGGCGCACGCCCAGGCGCCGCTCGAGCGCGTCCAGGCGCCGTCCCATGACGACCGGCGTGACGCCTTCGACCACGGCGGCAGCGGCAAAGCTGCCTTTCTCGGTCACCAGTACGAAGCTGCGAATCTCGGTGTGGCGGTCCATGGGCTCTCCAATCGATACTTTAAGTACCGGCAGAGTCAATAGTAGCAGCAATTCAACACTTCCAGGCCTCGGGCTATGCTGGATCCATTCATCGGATTCATCTACTTGAACGGAGGCGGCTATGGCCCGTATGAGGGCAATCGATGCGGCAGCGGCAGTGCTGCGCAGGGAAGGGGTGGGCAAGGTGTTCGGCGTGCCGGGCGCTGCCATCAACCCGCTGTATTCCGCAATGAAGAAGAGCGGCGGCTTCGAGCACGTGCTGGCGCGCCACGTCGAAGGCGCTTCCCACATGGCCGAGGGCTATACCCGCGCACGGGCCGGCAATGTCGGCGTGTGCATCGGCACCTCCGGCCCGGCCGGCACCGACATGATCACCGGTCTCTACTCGGCCTGGGCCGATTCGATACCTATCCTATGCATCACGGGCCAGGCCCCGCGCGCCCGGCTGTACAAGGAAGACTTCCAGGCGGTCGACATCGAATCGATCGCCAGGCCGGTCACCAAGTGGGCGGTCACGGTACGCGAGCCGGCCCTGGTGCCGCGCGTGTTCCAGCAGGCCTTCCACATCATGCGTTCCGGCCGTCCGGGCCCGGTCCTGATCGACCTGCCTTTCGACGTGCAGATGGCCGAGATCGAATTCGACATCGAGACCTATGCCTCGCTGCCGGTCTACAGGCCGGCGGCCACCCGCGCCCAGGCCGAAAAGGCGCTGTCCATGCTGAACGCGGCCGAGCGCCCGCTGATCGTCTGCGGCGGCGGCGTGATCAATGCCGATGCGGCGGCCAGGCTGCAGGAGTTCGCGGAGATCGTCGGCGTGCCGGTGATTCCGACCCTGATGGGCTGGGGCGCGATACCCGACGACCACCCGCTGATGGCGGGGATGGCCGGCCTGCAGACCTCGCACCGCTACGGCAACGCCACCATGCTGGCATCCGACTTCGTGATCGGCATCGGCAACCGCTGGGCGAACCGCCACACCGGCTCGGTCGAGGTCTACACGAAGGGCCGCAGGTTCGTCCACATCGATATCGAACCGACCCAGATCGGGCGCGTGTTCGATCCCGACTTCGGCATCGTGTCGGATGCCGGCGCCGCGCTCGAGCTCCTGGTCGACGTGGCGCGCGGCCTCAAGCTGATCGGCGGGCTGCCCGACCGCAGCGCCTGGGTCGCGGAGTGCCAGGCACGCAAGCGCAGCATGCTGCGCAAGACCCACTTCGAGGACGCGCCGCTCAAGCCGCAGCGCGTGTACGAGGAGATGAACCGCGCCTTCGGACCGGAGGCCTGCTACGTCAGCACGATCGGCCTGTCGCAGATCGCCGCCGCCCAGTTCCTGCACGTGTACAAGCCTCGCCACTGGATCAACTGCGGCCAGGCCGGCCCGCTGGGCTGGACCATTCCGGCCGCGCTGGGCGTGTGCGCCGCCGACCCGCAGCGCGAGGTGGTCGCCATCTCCGGCGACTACGACTTCCAGTTCATGATCGAGGAGCTGGCCGTGGGCGCCCAGTTCAAGCTGCCCTACCTGCATGTGGTGGTCAACAACGCCTACCTCGGCCTGATCCGCCAGTCCCAGCGCGGTTTCGACATGGATTACTGCGTGCAGCTCGCCTTCGAAAACATCAACGCGCCGGCGCTGGAAAACTATGGAGTCGACCACGTGGCGGTGGCCGAAGGGCTGGGCTGCAAGGCCATCCGCGTGCGCCGCGCCGAGGACATCCAGCCGGCCTTCGCCCAGGCGCGCGCCTGGATGCGCGAGCACCGCGTGCCGGTGATCGTCGAGATCATCCTCGAGCGCGTCACGAACATCGCGATGGGGACCGAGATCGACGCCGTCAACGAATTCGAAGCGCTGGCGGTCGACATCGCCGACGCGCCCACCGCCATCGCCAATATCCAGGCCTGAAGGAGAAGGACATGCCGAAGTTCGCAGCCAACCTGACCATGCTGTTCAACGAGCTACCCTTCCTCGACCGCTTCGAGGCCGCCGCCAATGCCGGTTTCAGGGGTGTGGAATACCTCTTCCCCTATGCCTTCGACGCCGGCGCACTGGCCGAGCGCCTGGACCGCCACCAGCTGACCCAGGTTCTGCACAACCTGCCGGCCGGCGACTGGGACAAGGGCGAGCGCGGCATCGCCTGCATCCCCGGGCGCGCCGGCGAATTCCAGGACGGCGTCGGCCGCGCCATCGACTATGCCCGCCAGCTCGGCTGCAAACAGCTGAACTGCCTGGCCGGCATCGCGCCGGCCGGCGCCGATCCCGAGCGCGTGCGCCAGACCTTCGTCGACAACCTCCGCTTTGCGTCCGCCCAGCTGAAGGAGGCCGGCATCCGCCTGCTGATCGAGCCGGTCAACACGCACGACATCCCGGGCTTCTGGCTGAACCGCACCGAACAGGCCATCGCCATCATCCAGGACGCCGCCTCGGACAACCTGTTCCTGCAGTACGACATCTACCACGCCCAGCGCATGGAGGGCGAGCTGGGCAACACGATCGCCAGGCACCTGGCGCGCATCGCCCACATCCAGGTCGCCGACAACCCGGGCCGCAACGAGCCGGGTACCGGCGAGATCAACTATCCCTGGCTGTTCCGCCATATCGACCGGCTGGGCTACCAGGGATGGATCGGCTGCGAATACAAGCCGGCAGCAGGCACCCGCGCGGGCCTGGGCTGGATCCAACGATAGCGAACACACGAGGAGAACGACATGGCAAAGATCGGATTCATCGGCCTGGGCATCATGGGCGCGCCGATGGCGGGTCACCTGGCAGGCAAGGGCCACACCCTGTACACCTGCACCCACGGCGCGACGCCGGCCAGCCTGCTGGAGGCCGGCGCGCGTCCCTGCGCCAGCAGCGCCGAGGTGGCGCGGCAGGCCGACATCGTCATCATCATGGTCCCGGATACCCCGCAGGTGGAAGAGGTGCTGTTCGCGCCGGATGGCGTGGCATCGGGCATCAGCGCAGGCAAGGTCGTGGTCGACATGAGCTCGATCTCGCCGGTGGCCACCAAGGATTTCGCGCGCCGCATCAAGGAACTCGGTTGCGACTACCTGGACGCGCCGGTATCGGGCGGCGAGGTCGGCGCCAAAGCGGCCACCCTGACCATCATGGTAGGCGGCAGCGAGGCGGCTTTCGACCGCGTGCTGCCGCTGTTCCAGCTGATGGGCAAGAACATCACCCTGGTCGGCGGCAACGGCGACGGCCAGGTCACCAAGGTCGCGAACCAGATCATCGTGGCGCTGACCATCGAGGCGGTCGGCGAGGCGCTGCTGCTGGCCGCCAGGGCCGGCGCCGACCCGGCCCGCGTGCGCGAGGCGCTGATGGGCGGTTTCGCCTCCTCGCGCATCCTCGAAGTGCACGGCGAGCGCATGGTCAAGCGGAGCTTCGCGCCGGGCTTTCGGATCGACCTGCACCGCAAGGACCTGAACCTGGCGCTGGCCACCGGGCGCCAGCTCGGCGTGGCGCTGCCCAACACCGCCACCGCCCAGGAGCTGTTCAACAGCTGCGCGGCCCACGGCGGCGGCAACTGGGACCACTCGGCCATGGTGCGCGCGCTGGAGATCATGTCCAACTTCACGGTCGCGCGGGAAGCCTGATGGATGCCGATCCCCGTGACCTGCTGGGGCGCATGTTCAGGGCGGCGGTGGACGCCGCCCAGCCGGCGCGCCGCATCCCGGCCTGCCTGCCCGAACCGCCGAAGGGACGCACGGTCGTCATCGGCGCCGGCAAGGCATCAGGCGCGATGGCGCAGGCGCTCGAGCGCCACTGGCCCGGCCCGCTCTCCGGCCTGGTCGTGACCCGCTACGGCTATGCCGTGCCCTGCGAACGCATCACGATCGTGGAGGCGGCGCATCCGGTGCCCGATGCCGCCGGCCTGGACGCGGCGAGGCGCATGCTGGAAACCGTGCGTGGGCTCGGCCCCGACGACCTGGTGATCTGCCTGGTCTCGGGCGGCGGTTCGGCCCTGCTGCCCTGGCCGGGCGAGGGCGTCACGCTGCAGGACAAGCAGGCCATCAACCGCGCGCTGCTGGCCTGCGGCGCCAGCATCACCGAGATGAACTGCGTGCGCCGCCACCTGTCCGCCATCAAGGGCGGACGCCTGGCCGCGGCTTGTTACCCGGCCCGCGTCGTCAATCTGCTGATCTCGGACGTGCCCGGCGACGACCCGGTCGACATCGCCTCCGGTCCCACGGTGGCCGACCCGAGCACCTGCCTCGACGCGCTGGCGATCGTGCGGCGCTACGGCATCGAGCTGCCGGCCGGGGCCCGCCGCCTGCTCGACAGCGGCGAAGGCGAGAGCGTCAAGCCGGGCGACCCGCGCCTGGCGCATGTCACGACCCGCATGATCGCCTCGCCGCAGATGGCGCTGGAAGCGGCGGCCGCGGTGGCGCGCGCAGCCGGCATCACCCCGCTGATCCTCGGCGACAGCATCGAGGGCGAGGCAAGGGAAGTCGCCAGGGTCATGGCCGGCATCGCGCTGCAGGCGCGGCGCCATGGCCAGCCGCTGGCCGCGCCCTGCGTGCTGCTGTCCGGCGGCGAGACCACGGTGACCCTGCGCGGCCAGGGGCGGGGCGGCCGCAACGTCGAGTTCCTGCTGGCGCTCGCGCTGGCACTGGACGGCGCGCCCGGCATCCACGCGCTGGCGGCCGACACCGACGGCGTTGACGGTGCGGAAGAAGTGGCCGGCGCGTTCATGGCGCCGGACACCCTGGCGCGCGCCTGGGCAATCGGAAAGCCTCCGCGCGCCAGCCTGGACGACAACGACGCCCATAGCTTCTTCGGCGCGCTCGGCGACGCCCTGGTCACCGGGCCGACGCTGACCAATGTGAACGACTTCCGGGCCATCCTGCTGACCTGACCGTCGTCCCCGCCTTCGCGGGAACGACGTTCCAACATTCAATCCAGCAGGTCGAACAGCGCCCGCGCAATCACCTTGGTCGCGCGGCGCAGGTCCTCGAGATCGATATGCTCGTCCGCGCGCTTGGCATTGCTTTCGCCCACCGTGCGCGGGCCGGCGCCGTACAGCACGGCCGGGATGCCGCGCTCGCCGAACAGGCGGGCATCGGTGTACAGCGGGGTGCCGGCGGCCCCGATCGGTTCGTCGAACACGGCGCTGGCATGGCGCGACAGGGCGTCGACCATGGGCTGGTTGTCCGGCAGCGGCTGGAGCGCGTTGGCCAGCAGCAGGCGGCGGATCTCGATGACGATGCCCGGGCAGTCGCCCACCGATTCCTCGATCAGCTTGCGCAGCGCGGCTTCGACTTCCGCCGGATTCTCCTCCGGGATCATGCGGCGGTCGAGCTTGAGCACCACCTTGCCCGGCACTACATTGGTGTTGGTGCCGCCTTCGATCAGGCCGACGTTCAGGTAGGGGTGGTTGATGCCCTTGACCTGGCTGCGGGTCTGCTTGTAGATGCGGTTCTGGTCGTACAGCGCGACCAGGATGCGGGTCGCGGCCTGCAGGGCGTCGACGCCGGTCTCCGGCACCGCCGCGTGGCCCATCTTGCCGTTGACCGTCACTTCCATCTGCAGGCAGCCGTTGTGCGCGGTGATGACCTGGTAGCTGAAGCCGGCGGCGATCAGGAGGTCGGGCTTGACCACGCCTTTTTCCAGCAGCCAGCCCGGCCCGAGCTCGCCGCCGAACTCCTCGTCGTAAGTGAAGTAGAGTTCGACGCCGCCCTTCAGCGGGGCGCCCAGTGCCTCCAGCGCGCGGGTGGCGAAGGTGAAGGTGGCGAAGTCGGACTTGCTGACGGCGGCGGCGCGGCCGTACAGCTTGCCGCCGGCGATCTCGGCGCCGTAGGGCGGATGGGTCCAGCCTTCGCCCGGCGGCACCACGTCGCCGTGGGCATTCAGGGCCACGGTGCGGCCTTCCCCGTACTTGCGGCGCACGACCAGGTTGGTGATGGTTTCCAGCCCGGCGCCGCGCACCGTCTCGGCCGGCACCGCATGCTGCTCGGCCTCGAATCCGAAGTCCTTCAGCAACTGGGTGGTGCGCTCGGCGTGCGGTGCGTTATTGCCGGGCGGGGTGTCGGTCGGAACGCGCACCAGCTCCTGCAGGAAGCGCACTTCTTCGTCGAAGTGGGCGTCGATCCAGGCGTCGAGGGTCTCGTAAGGAGTAGCGGTATTGGTCGTCATGTCGGGTCCGTGGCTAGTTGGTCGAGCAGGGTGGAGAAGGCGCGCACGCACAGGTCGGCGTCGTCGTTGGTGATGGATTCCAGCGGGTTGTGGCTGATGCCGGCGTTCAGGCCACGCAGGAACAGCATGGCCTGCGGCATGATCCGGTGCAGCATCATGGCGTCGTGTCCGGCGCCGCTGGGCATGCGGAACACGGGCAGGCCGAGGCTCTCGACGGCGTGCTCCCAGCGCTGGCGCCAGGCCGGGTCGCAGGGCGCCGCCGCCGCGCGCATCGATTCTTCGAGCGTGTATTGCAGGCCGCGGCGCGCGCAGATCTCGCCCAGCTTTTCCTGGATGTCGCGGGCGCAGGCGTCGCGCACTTCATTCGTGGTGGCGCGCACGTCGAGGCTGAAGCGGCAGCGTCCAGGCACCACGTTGATCGAGCCGTTCGGCACTTCGAGCATGCCGACCGTGGCGACCAGGTCGGGCACCGCGCCGGCGCGTTCCTCGGCGTACAGCACCAGCTCGGCGGCGGCGGCGGCGGCGTCGCGCCGCATCGTCATCGGCGTGGTGCCGGCGTGGCTGGCCATGCCGGTAATCTCGCCGAAGAAACGCACGCTGCCGTTGATCGAGGTGACCACGCCCAGCGGCAGGTCGGCGTCGTTCAGCACGGGGCCCTGTTCGATGTGGACCTCGACGAAGCCGAGGTAGCCCGCCGGGTCGCGCTTGAGCAGAGCGATGTCGTCGACGTTCAGGCCGGCCTGCTCGATGGCGGCGCGCATCGTGATGCCATCGGCGTCGGCCTGATCGAGCCAGCCGTGGTCGAAACTGCCGGTGAGGGCGCCCGAGCCGAGGAACACGGCCTTGTAGCGCTGGCCTTCCTCTTCGGCGAAGGCGACCACCTCGATGCCGTAGGCCAGGCGGCGTCCCTGGCGATGCAGCTCGCGCACGCAGGCCATCGGCACCAGGATGCCGAGGCGGCCGTCATACTTGCCGCCGTTGCGCACCGTGTCATAGTGCGAGCCGGTCAGCAGGCGCTTCGCCTGCGGGTCGGCGCCGTGGTAGGTGCCGACCACGTTGCCGACCGCGTCGATGCGGACCTCGTCGAAGCCGCAGTCCTCGCGCATCCACTGTGCCAGCTGGGCCGCACAGGCGCGGTGGGCCTCGGTCAGGTAGGTGACGCACAACTCGCCGCGTTCGGCGTAGCCGGGATCGCTGTGCACGGCCAGCGCTTCGGCCCAGTCCCACACCAGGTTGCCGAGCACCGGTTCGTGGCCGAACTTGTCGTTCAGGCGGATCTCGGCGATGCGGTGGATGTTGCGCAGAGCCTCGGCGAACTCGAAGCCCGGCTGGTTCTGGAGCCGGCGCGCGAAGCTGGCGATGATCTCGCGCTTGCCGAGGCCCAGGCCGCGCGGTCCGCGCACGGCCAGGATGAAGGGAAAGCCGAACTTCGCGTTGTAGTCGGCGTTGAGCTGCTGGATGGTGGCGAATTCCTCGGGCGTGCAGGCGGTCAGGCCAGCCGTGTTCTGCTCGTTGGTCGACTCGGCCGTCAGCGTGTTCGCCACCATCGCCTTGCCGGCCAGTTCGGGGTGGGCGCGGATCAGGCCCAGCTGGGCTTCGCGCGGCGCGGTGCGCACCGCCTCGGCCAGGGCGCGCTTGAGCTGGGCCAGGCTGGCGAAGGGGCGCTGCTGCCAGGCCCGCGCCGCGATCCACGGCGAGTGCTCATAGACGCCGTCCAGCAGCGTGGTGAATTCCGCCTGACCGGCGGCGTTGAGATGTTCCAGGGTCAGCATGCTCACTCCCATGCGAAGGCGGTGTCGGGGTTGTAGGGATGCACGCGCTTCCAGTGGCGCGCGATGTCGATGCGGCGCGCGACCCAGACCCGGTCGTGCTGCTCGATGTAGTCGAGGAAGCGCTGCAGGGCGCGGAAGCGCCCCGGACGGCCCAGCAGGCGGCAGTGCAGGCCGATGCTCATCATCGACGGGCGGTCAGCGCCTTCCTCGTAGTGCACGTCGAAGGCGTCGCGCAGGTAGGACAGGAAGGGATCGCCGTGCGAGAAGCCCTGGGGCAGGGCGAAGCGCATGTCGTTGCAGTCCAGCGTGTAGGGCACCACCAGCTGCGGCGCCTCGCCGCCGTCGGTCTTGCGCACCTTCAGCCAGAACGGCAGGTCGTCGCCGTAGTAGTCGCTGTCGTATTCGAAGCCGCCGTAGTCGGCCACCAGGCGGCGCGTGTTCGGGCTGTCGCGGCCGGTATACCAGCCGAGCGGACGCTCGCCCGTCAGGCGCGTGATGGCCTCCATGCCGCGCGCCATGTGTTCGCGCTCGGTCGCTTCGTCGACGTTCTGGTAGCTGATCCAGCGCCAGCCGTGGCAGGCGATTTCGTGGCCCAGCGCCTTGAAGGCGGCCGTGACGTCGGGGCAGCGCTCGAGCGCCATGCCGACCCCGAAGACCGTCAGCGGCAGGCCGCGCCGCTCGAATTCGCGCAGGATGCGCCAGACCCCGACCCGCGAACCGTATTCGTAAATGCCTTCCATGCTCAGGTGACGGTCGGGGAAAGCGGCCGGGTTGAACATCTCGGACAGGAACTGCTCGCTGCCGGGGTCCCCGTGGAGTACGCTGTTCTCGCCGCCTTCCTCGAAATTCAGCACGAACTGCACGGCGACGCGCGCCTGGTCCGGCCATTCGGCATGCGGCGGCTGCCGGCCGTAGCCCTGGAGGTCGCGTGGATAATTGTGGGTCATGGAGCGCCTTTTCATGAAGGTTGAAGGATGTCGGCCAGGTCGATGCGCTGCTGGTCCATGTTCAGGTTGCGCTGGACGTTGCCGAGGTGCCTGTCGACCAGGCGCACGGCGGCTTTCACGTCACGCCGCTCGAAGGCGTCGACGATGGCCACGTGCTCCTCGTGCGACTCTTCGGCGGATTGTGTGGACTGGCGCATGAGCGCGATCAGGGACGAGCGGGTCAGCAGCTCGCTCAGCATCTGGGCCAGCACCTGGTTGCCCAGCATGCGCGCCAGCACCAGGTGGAAGTCGCCCAGCAGGCGGGTACGGCCGGGGACCTCGGCATTCTTCAGGGCCGCTTCTTCCTGGGCGAGATGTTCGCGCAGCTGGCGGATCTGGGTGTCGGTGATGACCGCGCAAAGTTGCCTGGTGACGGCGGTCTCGAGGATGCTGCGCACCTCGAACACGTCGCGCGCTTCTTCGGCGGTCGGGGTCGCGACGAAGGCGCCCCTGGCCGGCTCCAGCACCACCAGGCGGTCGCGGCTGAGCTGGTTGAAGGCTTGCCGGACCACCGTGCGCGAGACTTCGAAGATGTCGCCGATCTTCTGTTCGGACAATTTGGTGCCGGGCATCAGGCGGCGGTCGGCGATCGCGTTGGTGATGGCGTCGACGATGCGCTGGGTCGCGTTGCCGGCCGGCGCCGGGGCGTCGATCTGCGACGAAACGACTTTGAGCGGTGGGGCGGAACGTGGCATGGTTGGTTGGGCGAATGATCGGTTGGCGGTGTGCGGTTGACTTCCTGAATAAAGTGTATACACTTTTTTTGGAAATGAAAACACAAAGTGTATGCAATCCGATCAATCCATTTAAGGAGAATCATGGGACACCTCAGCACCCACGTGCTCGACACGATGCACGGCTGCCCGGCCGCGGGCATGCAAGTCACCCTGCAGGCGCTGGACGGCGCCGGCGCCAGGACCATCAAGACGCTGACCCTGAATGCCGACGGCCGCAGCGATGGCGGTCCGCTGTTCGATGCCGCCGCCATGGCGGTGGGCCGCTATCGCCTGGTGTTCTCGGTCGCGGCCTATTTCCGCGGGCGTGGCGTCGAGCTGCCGGAGCCGGCCTTCATCGACGAAGTGCCGATCGAGTTCGGCATCGCCGACGCGGCCGGCCACTACCATGTTCCCCTGCTGGTCAGTCCGTGGTCCTACTCGACTTACCGGGGGTCGTAGCGGGCTGGCGTCACCGATAAAATTTTTATATCCAAATATAAAAGAATCGTATACAGTTATTTTCGTCGCCGCGGAGCACATTGATATGCCGGCCTGGCCGGCCCATCGATGGTTGCGATGATTTGCCCCTCACAGAGCCCGCTGTGGTGAAGGGAACGCACAGGCATGACGCTGTGCTTTCTTTCGCTGGAGGCTCTATGGAATCCTATCTGCTCGACTGGGCCAACCTGCTGCTGCGTTGGACCCACGTGATCACCGCGGTCGCCTGGATCGGGGCGTCGTTCTACTTCGTCTTCCTCGACAATTCCCTGCACAAGCCCACCGCGCCCGACCTGGTCGACAAGGGCGTGGACGGCGAACTCTGGGCCGTGCACGGCGGCGGCTTCTACCATCCACAAAAATACCTGGTCGCGCCCAAGGCCATGCCCGAGAACCTGCACTGGTTCTACTGGGAGAGCTACGCCACCTGGCTGTCCGGCTTCGGCCTGTTCACGGTGCTCTACCTGTTCAACGCCGGCACCTTCATGGTCGACAAGTCCGTCCACGACTGGTCGGCCGGCGCCGCGGTCGGCACCGCGCTCGGCTTCCTGGCCGCGTTCTGGTTCATCTACGACATCATCTGCCGCGCCTTCGGCCGCAGGAAGAACGGCGACCTGATCGTCGGCGCCTGCGTCTTCGTGTTCGTCGTCGCGGCAAGCTGGCTGGCCTGCCAGCTGTACGCGGGACGTGCCGCCTTCCTGCTGGTGGGCGCGATGCTGGCGACGTCCATGAGCGCCAACGTCTTCTTCTGGATCATCCCTGGCCAGCGCAAGGTCGTGGCCCAGCTCAAGGCCGGCCAGCCGGTCGACCCGATCCACGGCTGGCGCGCCAAGCAGCGCAGCGTGCACAACACCTATTTCACGCTGCCGGTGCTGGTCGCCATGCTCTCGAATCACTACGGCTGGCTGTATTCCGGCGCCCACAACTGGGTCGTGCTGGTACTGCTGATGCTGGCCGGCGCGCTGGTCCGCCAAAGCTTCGTTGCACGCCACAAGGCCCTGGTCCTGGGCAAGCGCGTCCCCTGGGAACATGCGTTTGCCGGCGCCGCGGCCCTGCTGGCGATGGTGGTCTGGCTGGTGCCTGCGCCCGAGTCCGAGGCCACCGCGCCGGTCATGGCGGCCGCATCGCCGGCCGCGGCTGCCGTCTCCGCCGCTCCCGCCGCAGCCACGGCCCACAAGGTGAGCTTCCAGCAGGTCAAGGGCGTGATCGACCAGCGCTGCGTCATGTGCCACTCGGCCCAGGTCCAGAGCAAGGGCCTGGCCTTCGACAACCCGGCCTCGATCAAGCGCCACGCGCAAGAGATGTACCAGCAGGCGGTGGTGCTGAAGCTGATGCCACTGAATAACGCGACCCAGATCACCGCCGGAGAGCGGGACTTGCTCAAGCGTTGGTACGAAGAAGGCGCGCCGGTCGAATGAGCCATCCCTGAACCGCTGGCCCGGCCAGCCGCACTGGCCGGGTGGCGCCCGGCACGCAGCATGCAGCATGCATTCTTTGGTTTGGACACTCGTCAATAATAATCAGGAGACAAGCATGAATCATCACAGCCACCACCCGGTGGACGAGCGGCTGCCCCTGGGGCGCCTGACGGCACTGGGCCTGCAACATGTACTGGTCATGTATGCGGGCGCCATCGCCGTCCCCTTGATCGTGGGCAGGGCCCTGAAGCTGTCGCCCGAAGAGGTCACGATGCTGATCTCGGCAGACCTGTTCTGCTGCGGCCTGGTGACGCTGATCCAGTCGCTCGGCATGTCCTCGTGGTTCGGCATCAAGCTGCCGGTCATGATGGGCGTGACCTTCGCCGCCGTCGGGCCGATGGTGGCGATCGCCAACGCCGTTCCCGGTGTCGAGGGGGCGCGGGCGATCTTCGGCGCCGGCATCGGCGCCGGCGTGCTTGCATTGCTGATGGCGCCCCTGATGAGCCGGATGCTGCGCTTCTTCCCGCCGGTCGTGACCGGCTCCATCATCCTGATCATCGGCGTGAGCCTGATGCGGGTGGGCGTGAGCTGGGCCATGGGCGGCCCGGACGCCAGCGCCCAGAGCGTCGACATGGTCAGGCTGGCCGCCATGGTCGACCAGGCCCGGGCGAGCGGAGGGGCGGTGCTGAAACTGCCGGGCCCGATCCCGATGACGCCGAATCCTTCTTACGGCTCGCTGGAAAACATGGCGATCGCCGGTTTCGTGCTGCTCGTCGTCCTTGGACTGGTGAGGTATGTGCGCGGCTTCGTTTCGAACATCTCGGTGCTGCTGGGGATTCTTGCAGGCTGCGCCTTCGCTTTCGCGGCAGGGAAGATGAGCTTTGCGAAAGTCGGCAAGGCCGCCTGGTTCGATGTCGTCACGCCCTTCGCATTCGGCATGCCGACCTTCGACATCGTCATGATCCTCACGCTGACCGTCGTCATGATCGTCGTCATGATCGAGTCGGCAGGCATGTTCCTGGCGCTGTCGGACATGACGGGCAAGCCGATCGACCAGTCGGCACTGGCGGCCGGCCTGCGTACCGACGGCCTGGGGACGCTGCTCGGCGGTGTCCTGAATACCTTCCCGCACACGAGCTTCTCGCAGAACGTCGGCCTGGTGGCGGTGACCGGCGTCAAGAGCCGCTGGGTCTGCGTGGCCGGCGGCATCATCATGGTGGTCCTCGGGATGCTGCCGAAGATGGCCGCGATGGTTGAAGCGGTTCCACAGTTCGTACTCGGTGGCGCCGGGCTGGTGATGTTCGGCATGGTCGCGGCTTCGGGCATCCGCATCCTGACCCGGGTCGACTTCAAGGGCAACCGCTTCAATCTCTACATCGTCGCGCTGTCGATCGGCTTCGGCCTGATTCCGCTGGTCGCCCCGCACTGGGCCCAGCACATGGCGCACAGCCTGCACCCGCTGCTCGAATCCGGCATTCTGCTGACGGCAATCGCCGCGGTGACCCTGAATCTGTTCTTCAACGGCACCCGCGACATCCCGGCCGGGAGCCACGAGGAAGCCGGTATCGCCGAGCATTCGATCGCGCAGGGAGGCAAGGCATGAAGCGCATTGCCCTTTCGATGGCGCTGATTGCCTGCGCGGCGTCCTCCAGCCACGCTGCGGACTGGAGCAATACCTCGATCGCCTACCGTACCGGCAGCCGTTTCGCCGAGCCCTTCAACAGCAAGGATATCCGCAAGGACGTCGTGCAGTTTACCCATGCGAGCGGCTACACCTACGGGAATAACTTTTTCAATCTCGACATCCTGCTCTCGGACGAGACGGACCCGTCGTCGAAAGGGTCGACCAGCGGCGCGCAGGAATTCTACGTCGTCTACCGCAATACGCTGGAGTGGGGGAAGGTGACCGGCAGGCCGCTCGGGTTCGGCCCGGTGCGCGACGCCGGCCTGACCGTGGGCTTCGACGTCAACACCAAGAACGATGCGGGCTATAACTCCAAGAAGCGCATGCTGGTCGCGGGGCCGACCCTCGCCCTGGATGTGACCGGCCTCCTGAATGTGGGCGTGTACGCTTTATGGGAGAGCAATGCGCCCTACAGTGGCTTTACCCAGGTCAGCACGCCGCGCTACCGCTACGATACCCATCCCATGCTGGGGGCGGTGTGGGCGCTTCCCGTGGGCGCCACCGGACTGTCGTTCGAAGGCTTCGCGAATTTCATCGCGGCCAAAGGCACGAACGAATTCGGCAGGGGGACGAAGCCCGAGACCAACATCGACATGCAGCTGATGTTCGACATCGGCGCGGTGGCGGGGGCGAAGCCGAAGCGTTTCAGGGCGGGCCTGGCCTACCAGTACTGGCGCAACAAGTTCGGCAACGACAGCCGCACGATTCCCGGTGCCACTGCCAGCACCCCGATGGTCAAGGCGCAGTACCAGTTCTAGCGGGATGCGCGTATCGCCCATCAAGATTGAAGCACAGGCCGTCGTCCACCTGCTGTATCGGAAAGCGGTCGACCTTCGCATCTGCCTGATGCTGTCCAGGCTGGGGTGCAGAGTGAAGCCGTTTTCCACGGTGGAGGGCTTTCTTGGATCGCGGCCCGACGACGGGTTTGTCCTTGTCGATATCGATGCGGACCTGGATACGGGTGCGGAACTTGTCGAGAAACTGGTGGCCGCCTACGAGGGCAGCCTGGTCGTCTGCATCTGCAGGAACGGCTCGATCGATTTTTTCAGACGATGCTTCCGCGCCGGCGCCATCGATGTGCTCGATAAATCCTTCGATGACCAGCGTGTCATCGAGGCGTTCTCTTCGATCAGGGCCTCCATCTGCAGGCAACTGGCATGCCTCGCCTCCTTGCGCCAGCGGCGGCTGCGATATGCGTCGCTGACGGCCAGGGAACGGCAAGTTTTCCGTTACCTCCTGGACGGTCTGACCAGCCGCGAAATCGGAGGTCTGCTTGCGCTCTCGCCAAGGACGGTCGAGGTACATCGGGCGCATGTGCACGAGAAGCTGCATGTGAGGAATACCACGCAGATGGCCTGCGAATACCGGGAACTGCTCAGCTGATACCGAGTGAACCCGGGATACCGGCCAGGTCCAGGAAAGCGCGCAGCGTCTTCGCGGTATGTGTATACTCTGCATTTTTCCGATGTGGTTCCATGGCTGCTGATCAACAAGACAGAATCTCTTCCTTGCTGGGTCGCGCACGCAAGCTGGCTTCCCGGGACATGGCGACGGCTCTGCTTTCGCTGGCGGCTGCGCTGGGCGCCAATCCCGTGTCGGCGCAAGCGGGCAAGCCGGCATCGCCCGCGGTCCCGGTCGCACCGGTCAAGCTCGACACCGTCACCGTACGCCGCGGCGATATCGAGCAGACGGTCGACGCAGCCGGAAAAATCCAACTCCACAAATGGGCCGATGCCTACGCCCAGATTGGCGGACAGGTGAAAGACGTGTCGGTCGCAATCGGCGACACGGTCCAGGCCAACCAGGCCTTGGTTGAGATCACCCCGATCCAGCAAGCCACCAAAGTCGAGAGCAATCGCGCCCAGATGGCCCGGCTGCAGGCCGAACTGGCCGACCAGCGCGCGCAACTGGATTTCGCCCAGCTGCAGTTCAAGCGCCAAACCCAGCTGAAAGCGCAGAACGCCACGCGCGAGGAAGCCTTCGAATCGGCGCGGATGAACGCCGCCTCGGCAAGCGCGCGCGTCGATGCGATCACGGCGCAGGTCCACGAACTCGAAGCGACACTGAAGATCGATGAGGAAGCGCGCCAGAAAACGCTGGTCAGGGCGCCGATTGCCGGCACCGTGGTGTCGCTGGCCGCGCGCTCGGGACAGATGCTCGCTGCCGCGCAGCTTGGCGCACCATTGCTGCGGATCGCCGACCTGTCGGACATGACCGTGGCCGCGCGTGTCGCGGAAAACGACGTCACGCGCTTGCGGCCGGGTATGGCGGCGAGTTTCACCACCCCCGGCTATCCCGGAAAACGCTGGTCAGGCAAGCTGCGCCAGGTCATACCCATCCCGGCCGAGGGCACGGGCGAGCAGGGCAAGCAGGCCTTTTATATTGTCCTGTTCGAGGTCAGGAATCCGGATCATGAACTGATGAGCGGCATGAGTGCGCAGGTGCAGTTCGTCGTCGGGCAGGCGCACGATGCGCTGCTGTTGCCGGCGGAAGGCCTCGGCGCGCGCGACGAGGATGGCCTGTACAAGGTCAACGTGCTCGATGCCGGCCAGCGCGTCACTATTCGCAAAGTGAAGCTTGGATTGCAGAATTCGCAGCAGGCCCAGATCCTTTCCGGCCTGGCTGCAGGCGACAAGGTGCTGGTGGGTCCCGTGCCCAATGGGCTTGCGGTGCCGGCTGCGCCGGGCGCCGGAACGGAGCCGTCCGCGGCATCGGGGTCGTAAGGCAGGCCAATGACGCATCGCGCTTTCACATCGTCGCTCCTGTCCGGTCTGGCTTGCGCCATCCTCGCGGGATGCGCCACCCGTGCGCCGGTCGCGCAGCCGCAACCGCAGGTCGACTTGCCCGCCGCCTGGACGGCCGCCGGAACGCCGGACCATCAGGCGTGGCCCGACAGGACCTGGTGGCAGCGATTCGGCAGCCCTGAACTGACGCATCTGGTCGATGAAGGGCAGTCCGGCAATCTGGAGCTCGCGGGCGCACTCGCGCGCGTGAGGCAGGCGCAGGCCGAGGCGCGCATTGCCGGCGTGTCGCTGCTGCCCACCGCGGATTTCTACACCGACGTCAGCCGCGCGCTGCCGATCAAAAGGGGCAGCGCGAGTACCGCCGCCGATAGCGGATTCCAGGTCTCCTACGAAATCGATTTCTGGGGCAAGAACAAGGCGGGCCTGGCATCGGCCGAAGCGTCGCTCGAGGCCAGGCTTTTCGACCGCCAGACCGTGGCAATGACGGTTACCAGCGGCATCGTCTCGACCTATCTGCAGGTGCTGTCGCTGCGTGACCGGCTCGCGGTCGCGCGCCAGCACGTTACGAATGCCGAGCATGTGCTGACCCTGGTCGAGGCGCAAAGGAACGCCGGCGCGGCTTCAATGCTCGACCTGGCACGCCAGCGCTCCGTCGTGGCGCAGCAGAAATCGGAAATACCGGACCTGGTGCAGCGGGAGCGCGAAGCGCAGTCGGCCCTGGCCATCCTGCTCGGCAAAGCGCCGCAGACGTTCTCCGTCGCCCAGCACGGACTGGACACGATCGCCTTGCCCGAGGTGTCCCCTGGCTTGCCGTCCGAGCTGCTGTCGCGCCGGCCCGATATCCGCCGCGCCGAGGCCGAGCTGGCGGCCGCCGATGCCAACGTCGACGTCGCCCGGGCGAACCTGTTTCCCAGCATTCGCCTCACCGGCGCGATGGGTACCCAAAGCAGCGCCTTGCTGTCGCTGCTGAATGCGCCGAATCTGCTCGCCAATGTCAGCGCTTCGCTGATGGCGCCGATCTTCGATGGCGGCCGGCTGAGGCGGGAACGCGATCTCGCCGTCGCCCGAAAACAGGAACTCATCCAGGTATATCGCGCGACCGTGATCGCCGCCTTGTCGGAAGTGGAGTCGGCGCTGGGGCAGATCCGCAGCCTGGATGAACAGCGGCGCCTGAAGACGACCGAACTGGAAGAGGCGCGCCAGGCCGCCGGCCTGGCGGAAATCCGCTACAAGGCCGGGGCCGAAGACCTGATGACGGTCCTCGATACGCAGCGCGCCTTGACGGATGTGCAGAACGATATGGGGATACTGAAACTGAAGCGTCTGCAGGCGACGGTATCCTTGTACAAGGCGCTCGGCGGTGGTTGGCAGGACGAGCCCGGCCAGGGCAGTTCACCTCCCGCGAAAACTTGAGCGCCCTGCGGGATCCCGTCACAGATACTCGAGATTCCCATCCACGCTGATCACCTGGCCGGACACATTCCGCGCCGCCGGCGAGCAAAGGAAGAGCGCCATCGCCGCCACGTCGTCCGCACTGACCATGCGGCGCAGCGAGATCTTGTCCAGATACTGCCGGCGCATGGCCTCGACGCTCACGCCCGTGGTCAGGGCGCGCGCGGCGATCACCTTGTCCATGCGTTCTCCCTCGACCACGCCGGGCAGGATCGCATTGATGCGCACGCCCTGCGGGCCCAGCTCGACCGCCAGCGATTTGGTCAGGCCGACCACCGCCCATTTGCTGGCCGCATACGGCGTACGGAAGGCATAGCCCAGGCGTCCGGCGACCGAGCTCATGGAAATGATGCAGGGATGGACGCGCGAGGCCTTCAGCATCGGCACGGCGCGGCGCGCGAAATAGTACTGGCTGTTGATGTTGACCGCCAGCGTGCGTTCCCAGCTCGCGGCATCGACGGCCTCGATGGGGCCGGTGGGGCCGGCGATGCCGGCATTGTTGATCAACACGTCCAGGCCGCCGAGGTGGGTACGGACATCGTCGAACACGGCGTCCACTTCGGCTTCGATCGAGGCATCGGCAAGGCTGCCGGTCATGCCGCGCGTTTCCGCCACCAGCCTGTCGAGGGCGACGCGGTCGACGTCGCACACGTGGACGCGGGAGCCGGCGGCATGGAAGGCGCGCGCCATGGCGGCGCCGATGCCGTTGGCCCCGGCAGTCACCAGCACACGCAGGTTGGGAAGAGGACGAAGGGTGTCATGAAGGGCCATAAACTTTTTTGAAATGGTTGCGGATACGCCCAGTCTCTGGATTCCGGCGCCGGGATCCTATGGCGCCGGCACACATATACTGACCGTTGAAAGTGTCGCCGAAAGCCATGCGAATTTTCTCCGTGCAATAGCAGCTTTGCTACACTGCCTATTGTTGAGAATGGAAAAGACGTTCCGTGGATACTGGCGAGAAGCTTCTGAGCACCCTGATCGGCCTGCTGCACCAAGGCGCACCTGCCGAAGATTTTGCGCTGCGCCTGGCCGAGGCAGAGGCCTTGCCGGCGGATCACCCGGCCAGGCCGGAGCTGATCGAAAGCGTGCGGATGGCGATGGCCGTGCGCAACCGCCTGGAACAGTTCCAGCAGCGCGAGCAGGGCATGCTGGCACTGATGGAATCGGCTCAGGACCTGTCGAGCAGGCTGGACCTGGACAACCTGCTGGCGGCGATCGTGACCCGTGCACGCAATCTGCTCGGCGCGGACATGGCCTGGATTTCCGCCCTGGACGAAGAGCGCGGCGTGTTTCAGTCGCTGGCCCTGGAGGGCGGGCTCACGCGCGACAGCATCGCCATGGGGATCCGCAGCGACTCCGGCACCGCCAGCATCGTCATGGCCACGCGCAAGCCCTTCGCGACCACCGACTATCTGCACGACACCCGCTTCCCCCACGATCCGAAGTTCGACGACATCTTCCGCGCCGAAGGCATCGCCGCGATGGTGGGCGTGCCGCTGATCTGGCAGGACGAGGTCATCGGCCTGCTGTTCGTGGCAAACCGCTACCCGCGCGTACACACGGCGCAGAACATCGCCATCCTGAGCACCCTGGGTACCTACGCCGCCGTGGCACTGAAGAATGCGCGCGACTTCGAGCGTCTCGGCGCTGCGCTTGCCAAGGCCGACGAGGCGAGAACCGAACTGCAGCGCCACGTGCGCGCTGTGCAGGCGGCGGCCGATGCACATGCCCAGATCACATCGCTGCTGGCGCGCGGCGCATCCTTGGGGACGATCTGCCAGACGGTCGCCGGCCTGCTCGGCGGCAGCGTGCTGGTGCTCGACGAGGCCGCCCAGGCGATCAGCCAGGGCGTGGCGGCGGGCTACGACGGCACGGCCGTCCAGCGTTACCAGCCGCATGGCGCGCACAGCGCCGAGCTGTCGCGGGCCCTGCGTGCGGCACGCCAGTCGGGGCGCTCGATCCCGGCCTACGAGCTCGATGGCGAGACCTGCCGCGTGATGCCGGTGATCGGCGGCGACGACATGCTCGGGGCGCTGGCCCTGTTCCACCGCGATCCCCTGACTGAGGTGGAGGAGCGCACCTTCGAACGCAGCTCGAGCGTGATCGGCATGCAACTGCTGGCGCAGGAGCGCCAGGAGGCCAGCAAGACCCGCGACATGTCCGCGCTGCTGCGCTCGCTCGTCCTGCCGCGCCAGGGCAAGACCGAAGGACTGGCCAGCAGCGCCGAGCGCTTCGGCCTCGACCTCGGGACGCCCATGACCCTGATGCTGGCCGAGCTGGACAGCCCGAGCGCAGCCTATGCGGCGCGGCGCCTGCTGCAGAACGCCGCCATGGAGCGCTGCCTGGTCGATGAGCTGGACGGCTCCCTGGCCATCGTCTGCCCGACGACCCGCGTGCTCGAGATGCGCCAGGCCTTTACCGACTGGGCACGCCGCGAGGCCGGCATGGTCTATCGCGGCGTCCTGTCGCGCCCGGCCGCCTTGCCGACCGAACTGCCGGCGCTGTACGCGGCGATGAAGCGGGCGCTCGGCGTTCTCGGGCGACTGGGCGTACGCGGACAGGTGGTCAGCCAGAACGAGCTGGCGCTGTATTCCACCCTGTTCGAGACCCACGATCTGAACAGTCTCAACCAGTTCCTGGAAGCCAGCATCGGCCCCTTGCTCTCCTACGACCGCAAGCGCGATACCGAACTGGCGTCCACCTTGCTTTGCTACCTGGACTGCAACCAGAACGCCAAGCTCACCGCCCAGCGCCTGAACCTGCACGTCAACACCATACGTCAGCGCCTCACCAGCATCGAAAACCTGCTGGGCCACTGGGGCCAGGCGTCGCGCGCGCTGGAGATCCATGTCGCCCTGCGGCTCTGGAGCCTGACGAACTGAGTGCAGTAGCGGTAATTCACACATTCCGGCCCCGATTCATGTCATCCGCCCACATTGAGGCGATTGCTCCGCGCGCACAGACTCTCTCCTGACGCATGCCGCGACGGAGCGGCCAGAAAAAACGACAACAAAGGAGACATATGCATACCCAATTTCGACTCAGCCGGACCGGCTTGCTGCGCCTGACGCTGGCGGCCCTGCCTTGGTGTGGCCTGGCGCATGCCCACGCCGCCGATGCCGTTGCCGGTGCCGCTCCGGCGCTCGCGCAGGAAACCGCGCAGGTCCGGACGGAGAAGAAGGACCAGCCTGAAGCCGGCGAGATCCAGTCTGTGGTGGTCACCGCCGAGCGCCGCTCGCAGCCGCTGCAGAGGTCCTCGCTCTCCGCCACCGTGCTCACCGGCGAAGACCTGCTCAAGGCCGGGGTGAATGTCGTCGACCAGCTCCAGTTCGTGACGCCGTCGACCGCCGCCAACAACTACGGCCAGGGCGTGAACATCACCATCCGCGGCATCGGCAAGGCGGAAACCAATACCCAGACCAAGACCGGTGTCATCACCTATCGCGACGGCGTCGCCACCTCGCCGGGCTACTTCGGCTCCGAACCCTATTACGACATGGCCTCCGTGCAGATCCTGCGCGGTCCGCAGGGCACCTTCGGCGGCCAGAACGCCACCGGCGGCGCGGTGCTGGCCGACTCGAACGACCCGGCGATCGGCGCCGTCAGCGGCTACCTGCTGGGCCAGGTCGGCAACTACAAGGACCGCGCCCTGCAGGGCGCTGTCAACCTCCCGATCAGCGACACGCTGGCCGCGCGCTTCGCCTTCAACAGCGAGGACCGGGACAGCTTCTTCCATATGAGCGGCCCCTACACCGGCGGCGACGGGGCGCTGCGCTCGCGCAGCATGCGCGTGGGCGTGCTGTGGAAGCCGGTCAAGGCCCTGTCGGTCCTGTTCAAGCACGACTGGAACAACATCGACATGGGCGGCTACCCGGCGGAGCCGGTGGGCTCGACCAGCGACCTGTTCTCCGTCAGCGCCAACGCCCACCAGATGGCGAAGGACCGCTTTGGCCGCTCGGTCCTGCGCATCGAATACACGTTCGAGGGCGGCACCCGGTTCCGCTCGGTCACGGGCCACCAGACCGGCACCACTGCCTATGCCGGCGACCTGGACGGCACCGCCACCGCCAACAGCATCTTCTACGACTCGACCGACGAACGGCTGGTCTCGCAGGAGTTCAACCTGATTTCGTCCGATGCCGGCCCCCTGACCTGGCTGGTCGGCGCCTATGCAAACAAGGACGAGTTTATCGTCCTCCCCGGCAACCTGACCAGTGGCGTACCGGGCAATCCGGCAACGGTGTACAGCTTCCACGGCAGTACGCCGACCCGCACCAGGGCGGTCTTCGGGCAGGTGGGTTACCAGCTGACCGACTCGCTCAAGCTGGCCGTCGACGGACGCTATTCGAAGGCCCACCACGCCCTCAATCTCGACATCCAGCAATACGGCCTGCCGCTCGTGCAGCGCCAGACAGTCGACTTCAATGCCGCTTCCGGCAAGGTGGCACTGGACTGGACCCTCGACAAGCATAACTTCCTGTACGGCTTCGTCGCCAGCGCCAGCCGCCCGGGCGGCCTGAACGTCCCGGTCGGCATCGGGCCGGCATCGGCCTTCGATTCGGAACGGGTGACGTCGACCGAATTCGGCTGGAAGGCCGACTGGCTGGACGGCCGTGTGCGCACCCAGACTTCGGTCTTCTACAACAACTACAAGAACTTCCAGGTCACCATCGGCTACCCTGCGGTTCCGGTCTTCGGGGTTGAAGTCAACACGCCCAATCCGACCCGCATCTACGGGCTGGAACAGCAGCTCCAGGCCAGGTTCGGCGAAGGCTGGGCCATGCGCGCGAACCTCGGCCTCATGCGCAGCTCGCTGGGCAAGTTCTTCGCCACCGACCCGCGCATCCCCGCCACCGCCGCCTGCAATCCCTTGAGCGGACCGGCCGGCCCAAGCTGCATCAACCTCGACGGCCACAAGCAGACCTACGCGCCGGAGTTCACCTTCAACCTGAGCCTGGAGCGCCGCATCCCCGTCGGCGACTACGTCATCACGCCGCGCATCAACTACGCGCACGTGTCCAGCCAGTGGGCGACCCTGTTCGAGAACGCGGCGCGCGGCGACCTGCTGGCCAACCGCAACCTGACCGGCGCGCAGATCGACCTGGAGCATGGCGATATCGCGGCGAGCCTGTACGCCACGAACCTGACCAACCAGCACTACCTCTCCGCGATCACTTCCGGCTTGCGCTACGCCGGTGCGCCGCGCCAGTACGGGGTGCGGATCACGAAGTTCTTCTGAGGTCCGTGGCCCCATGAAGAGCATCTATCGCCGCTTTTGCATGCTGGCGCTGGCCTCGGCCGGCATGGCATGCGCCGTCGCCACCGCTGCAGGCCCGCTGCGCTCGACCACGCTCGGCGAGGTGGTCGGCAGCGATGCCGCCGGCGGCACCTGGGCATGGAAGGGCATTCCTTATGCGCAGGCGCCGGTCGGGGAGTTGCGCTGGAAAGCGCCGCTCGATGCAAAGCCCTGGACAGCGCCACGCACGGCCAGGGAATTCGGCGCGGCCTGCGCCGCCACCGGGCGCTTCGACGGACCGGGCCTCAACAACCGCTACGACCAGACCCTCGTTGCCAGCCTGGGGCGGACGGTCGGTTCGGAGGACTGCCTCTACCTGAACATCTGGCGCCCGGCGACGGAGGAGGGTAAGCTGCCGGTCATCGTGTTCGTCCATGGCGGTAGCAACGTCTCCGGCTATACGGCCGATCCGATGTACGACGGCGCGGCGCTGGCAAGGACCGCGAATGCCGTCGTCGTGACCGTCAATTACCGCCTGGGCGTGTTCGGCTTCTTCCGCTCGCCCCATCTGCATACGACCGACGCCGCGGAAAGCTCGGGCAATTTCGCCCTGCTCGACCTGGTCAAGGCGCTGCAGTTCGTCCAGCGCGACATCGGGGCCTTCGGCGGCGATGCAGGCAATGTCACGCTGATGGGCGAATCGGCCGGCGCGGTCAACGTCTACGCGCTGATGACATCGCCGCTGATGATCGGCGCCCAGCCAGGCCTGGCGCATCGGGTGCTGCCCATGAGCGGCGGCATTTCCCGCGCCGAAGACCTGCCGCCGGGGAGCGTACCGGTGCTGCTCGATCCAGCCTACTTCGACCGGCAGGCGGAACTGCTGCTGACGCAGGCGCTCATCGCCGGCGGCCACGCGCCCGACGCCGCCGGCGCACAAGCCTGGCTCGCCAGTCACAAGGCCGGGGACATCGCGCAGTATCTGCGCGGCAGAAGCACCGACGAAGTCCTGTCGCTGGTGCGCACCAGGCTGACGGCCGCGAACCTGGCCTTGTCCGGTCCCATCGCCGACGGCGTGGTGATGTCCACGGACCCGATCGGCGCCATCAGGGCAGGGCGTTACCTCAAGGTGCCGGTCCTGGCCGGCAACACCCGTGACGAAGCCAGGCTGTTCTCGAGCATGCTGGCCCTGTCGCCGGCCCTGGGCGGCGTCAGCGGGCGCAAGCTCGGCGACACCGAACTGTTCGAGCTGGTGTCCCGCTACGACCCCGACGCGCCCGCGCAAATCCGGATCGGGCAGTGGATTCCGGCGCAGTACCTGCCGGTCGATGCGCCCGGCACCGGCTTCGAGGCGCGTACCCGGCTTTTGCGCGAGATCTGGTTCTCGCCGCTGCGCGACAGCGTGCTGGACGCGCTCAGGTCGCGCCAGGACACGGTCTGGCACTACCGCTTCGACTGGGCCCGCGAGCCGGCGCCGTTCGACGACATCTACGGCGCCTCGCACGCCTTCGACCTGTTCTTCGCCTTCGGGAATTTCGGACCGTCTGTACTGTCCCGGGTCTTGTTCAGCCGGGCCAACCAGCCGGGCCGGCTGGCCCTGTCCGACGCCATGATGCGCTCGATCGGCGCCTTCGCCCGCAACGGCGACCCGAACAACCCGGCCCTCGGCACCGCGTGGCCGGCCTGGCCCCGCAGCCTGCTGTTCGACGCGGGCTTCGACGCCAAGCGCATTTCGGTGTCGCCATAACCATCTTCTTGAGAGTCCCCATGAAACAAGGCTTTTCCTTTGCACTGTGCACGCTCGCGGCCCTGAGCGTTGCAAACGCCGGCGCCGCCACTGCCAGGCCCGCGCAAAAACCGCTGCGCTGCGAGCAGCTCGCCGGCATGACGATTCCCGCCGCCGCCATCGCACTACCCACCGGCGGCGCCAGGGTGCTTGAAGCAAAACTGGTTCCTGCCGCCGGCAGCGGCGCGGCCGCCTTGCCCGAATACTGCAACCTCATCGGCGCGATCGCACCCGTGGATCCGGATGCGCCGAACATCATGTTCCGGGTCGCGATGCCGACCGTCTGGAACGGCAAGGCCGTGATGTTCGGCGGCGGCGGCTTCACCGGCGCCATCCCCAACGTGGCCGGCAACATCAACGCGGGCCCGGTCGACCAACCCGTGCCGCTGGGCCGCGGCTACGCCACCTTCTCCAGCGATTCCGGCCACCAGGCCAAGGACAAGAACTGGCTCGAAGGTTCGCTGGAAGGCGAGTTCCTGCTCAACGACGAAGCCCTGCGCAACTTCGCCGGCCACTCGGTCAAGAAGACCCGCGACGCCGCCATCTATCTGCTGAAGGCGCGCTACGCGGCCGGCGCACCGAAGAAGTCGTATTTCATCGGCGGCTCGACCGGCGGGCGCGAGACCCTGCAGGCGATCCAGCGCTGGCCCGAGGACTGGGACGGCGCGGTCGCCTGGTATCCGGGCTGGAACCAGCTGACGGCAATGATGGGCATCCACCGCATGAGCCGCCTGATGGCGCAACCCGGCGCCTATCCGTCAGGCCCGAAGCGGGCGCTGGTCCGCCAGGCCGCCCTGGAAGCCTGCGACGCCCTCGACGGCGTTGCGGACGGCATCGTCAGCAACCAGCCGCGCTGCAACGCCATTTTCGATCCAATGAAGGCGAGCGTCAAAGGCAAGCCGCTGCGCTGCCCGGGCGGCGCGGACACCGGCGACAGCTGCCTGTCCGATGCCCAGATCCGCCTGCTGCAGACCCTCAACGATGGCGCCATGCGTCTCAACTTCACCCTGGCCAGCGGCCAGACCGGCTACCCCGGCTTCAACATCTGGGGCTCGGACATGGGCGAGACCGGCAATCCTTCGCCCGTCGAGCCGGTGGTCACCTTCCTGAACTTCGGCACCGTGCAGCCGCGCTTCCCGATGCCGGTCGGCGCTCCCTACGGCAGCCGCCAGGAAGACGCGGTGGTGCGTTATGCGATCACCCGCGACCCCAACTTCAACTCGCTCGATTTCGATCCCGAAAATCCGGGTCCCTGGGCCGGCCGCGTGAGCGCGCTGAGCGCCATGCTGGACGCCAGCACCGACATCTCGCGCTTCGTCGCGCGCGGCGGCAAGCTCCTGATGGCCCACGGCACGGCCGACGTCCTGGTCAGCACCCGTTCCACCGAGTTCTATTTCCAGAAGCTGCAGGCACAGTTCGGTCCGAGCGCGGTCGAAGGCTTCGCCCGCTATTACGAGGTGCCGGGCTACGGCCATGCCGTCAGCACCATCTTCAACGCCACCTGGGATTCCTTGAGCGCGCTGGAGCAGTGGGTGGAGAAAGGGGAAGCGCCACGCCTGCAGGTCACCACCGACACCGTCGGCGTCCCGGGCCGCAAGCGCCCGCTGTGCGAGTATCCGCTGTGGCCGAAATACAAGGGATCGGGCGATGTGAACGCCGCCGAATCCTTCACCTGCGCGAACCAGTGAGCCCGGCGATGGATACGACGAAATCGGTCGCCGTCATCGGTGCTGGCCTGATGGGCCACGGTATCGCGCAAGTGTTCGCCCAGGCTGGACACCGCGTCGTCATCACCGATCCCGACCCGGCGGTGCTGGATGTCGCGCTCGCGCGGGTGGCCAGGAACATCAAGGCCGAGGGCAGGGATCCCAGCCCTGTCGTCGCAAGGATGGCGCTCGAGCCCTCGCTGGACGCGGCGCTGGCGCATGCCGACCTGGTCATCGAGGCGGCGCCGGAAAAGCTCGAACTCAAGCAGCGGCTGTTCGCACAGGTCGCCGCTGCGGCGCCGAGGCACGCCATCCTGGCCAGCAATACCTCGGTCATTCCCATCACCCGCATTGGCGAAGCGCTGGACGTCGAGGCGCGTGCCCGCCTGGTCGGGACGCACTGGTGGAATCCGCCGCACCTGGTGCCGCTGGTCGAGGTGGTGCGCACCGAGTTCACGCGCGACGACGTGTTCGAGGCCATCTTCGACTGGCTGGCGGCAGTCGGCAAGCAGCCCGTGAAAGTGCATCGCGACGTGACCGGCTTCATCGGCAACCGGCTGCAGCATGCGCTCTGGCGCGAGGCGCTGGGCCTGGTGGAGGACGGCGTGTGCGATGCCGAAGCCATCGACCTGGTCGTCAAGAACAGCTTCGGCATGCGCATGCCGGTGCTGGGCCCGATGGAGAACGCGGACCTGGTCGGGCTCGAACTGACCCGCGACGTGCACCGCGTGCTGTTCCCCGACCTGAAGACGAACACGGCGCCGTCGCCACTGCTGGACCGGCTGATCGCCGCCGGCCATGCCGGCATGAAGTCCGGCCGGGGCCTGCTCGAATGGACGGCCGAGGAGGCCGAGGCCGTGCATGGCCGGCTGGCAGCGCACCTGATCGGCATGCTGCAGCGTAGTAAGACATAAAAGGAGACGACATGTCACGTGCAAGGAATTCGACGGCGGTGCTGGCTGAACCAGATGCGTTCAGCCGGGAAAGCGGCGATCTGGATCGCCTGTATCGAAAAATAACGCTGCGGCTCATGCCGCTGCTCTTCCTTTGTTACCTGTTCGCCTTCCTCGACAGGATCAACATCGGCTATGCCAAGCTGGAGATGTCGACGGATCTCGGATTTTCCGAAGCGGTCTACGGCCTCGGCGCGGGGATCTTCTTCTTCAGTTATCTGCTGTTCGAGGTCCCGTCCAACATGCTGCTCGAGCGGGTGGGTGCACGCCTGACCATGCTGAGGATCCTGGTCCTGTGGGGCATTACCTCGGCGGCCACCATGTTCGTGTCCTCGGCCACACAGTTCTATGTCGCGCGCTTCCTGCTCGGTGTCTTTGAAGGTGGCTTCTTCCCGGGGATCATCCTCTACCTGACCTACTGGTTTCCCAGTGCGCGGCGCGGCCTGGTGACCGGCATGTTCATGTTCGCCGTACCGATCGCGGGCATCTTCGGCGGTCCGGTGTCGGGCATGATCATGACGGGAATGGATGGGGTCCACGGCATGCGTGGCTGGCAGTGGATGTTCCTGCTCGAAGGCATCCCGTCCATCCTGCTGGGACTCGTGTGCTATTTCTACCTGGCGGACAAGCCTGCCAACGCCAAATGGCTGAGCGCCGCGGAAAAGGAACGCATCATGCAGGTCCTGGCGGAGGATAAAGCCGGTGCGCAAGGACCTGCTCACGGCCATGCCGCAGGCCAGTTCCGCAAGGCCATCACCGACGGCCGCGTGTGGGTGATTGCATCGATCTATTTCTAGGCCGC
>Ga0265798_10001925_pt1 | contig 31172 bp, 23 predicted proteins | sample P3T30metagenome_FD_192430 | JGI IMG/M metagenome (GOLD analysis project Ga0265798, IMG submission 192430) | Plant litter microbial communities from East Loma Ridge, Irvine, California - P3 T30 | ecosystem: Environmental > Terrestrial > Plant litter > Unclassified | place: USA: California... | reverse complement strand
GCGGTCCTGGATTTCGCTCCAGAAGATATCCGAAACCAAGCCCTGGTGGGCCGGCTGGCCGGAGGCGGGCCGCACCTCTTCTACGAGGTCGCCAAAGCCAAAATCAGGCTTGTTATACAGCTCTTTAAACAGCTCGCCGCGCACCAGGAACTGCTGCTCGTCGTAGCGCAGAGTTATCCAGTCGCTGTCGTCATCGAGGTCGCTTACCTTCTCAAAAACTTTGCCCACGGGCTGGAGCAGCTCAAAGGAGCGGCGATTGGCGGGGTGCAGGTAGCGGTAGCCATAGTCGGGCGACCAGGCATATAAACCAAAAACAACGGGACGCGGACGGGCCATAGGTACTCACAAAGCTAGCGTGGCAGCCCTGCTAACAGCGCCTGCACGGCACTAGTTGCCCACTTGGGCGAAATAAAGGCGCCGTACCCCTAGCCCGGCCCCGGCCGCCGCCGCCCAGGATAACAACAGCCCTTTTAGGCTCATTTAAGTATAAATTACTATTTTAACCAGTTAGTTTTATAGATTTGTAAAACGCATGTCTTCAACTTCTTTTATGACAAACTTATACAAAGCACTCCACGCGCCCGGTACCCTCCTGCTTTTACTAGCTAGTGCCCTGGGTAGCCCGCTGGCTGGCTATGCGCAGTACACACCCGGCAACTTGGTGGTTGTACAGGTAGGCGAAGGTGCCACCCTCACGGGAGCTACCACCACCACCACACTCGTCGAGTACACACCGGCGGGCGTGTTTCAAAGCATGATTCGCCTAAACGCCACCGGCACCAATAAGCTCACCAATACGGGTAGCAGCAATTCGGAAGGAATGCTCACCTTATCAGCTGATGGGCAATATCTACTTACAACTGGCTACGACGCGCCAGTGGGCACTACAGCTTCTACTGCTACGGCGGCAGCGGTACCGCGCATGGTAGCTCGCATCGCTAGTAATCAGATTGCCAATTACTTGCCGGCATTAACAGATGCCTTCAGCAATGGTGGCATCAGAAGCGCGGCCAGCTTGGACGGCAGTACGCTTTGGCTTGCGGGTGCAAGCTCCACCATTGGCCTGCGCTATGCAGTGGCGGGGGCCACCACCTCTAGCAGCCTCAGCACTACGGTTGCCAGCGCGCGGGTGGTTCGCCTTTTTCAAGGCAATGTTTACTTCTCAACAGCGTCGGGCACGCCGGGCATTTATTTGCTAGGGCGTAGCGACGTGACAACTGCTGGCCAAACGGCAACTTCCTTCATTAGCACGGGCGCGGGCACTAGCCCCTACAGTTTTATTCTGCTCGACCGCAACTCGGCCATTCCGGGTCCCGATGTCGCCTACATTGCCGACGACGTAAGTGGTATTGGCAAATGGGCCTTTAATGGCAGCACTTGGAATAAAGTGGGTGCCATAACCCCCGCCGTGCGAGGCCTAACGGGCACAATTAACCCAGATGGCAGCGTGACCTTGTTTGCCACTACCCGCACCAGTGATGGCGGTAATGAATTGGTAACCAGCATTGATAGTAGCCCTTACAACATGCCACCCAGCAGCAATGCTGCCATCTCCAGGTTTAAAGCCCCGGCTAACGTGGCGCTGCGCGGCGTCGAGTTTGCGCCCGGCACGGCCGTGGTGCTGCCGGTGGTGCTCACCAGCTTTGGGGCTAGCCGCACGGCGGCCGGGGTGCGGCTGCACTGGGCTACGGCTTCGGAGAAAAACAGTGCCCGCTTTGAGGTGCAGCGTAGCCTCGATGGGCGCACGTTTACCACGGTGGCTAGCTTGGTAGCGGCGGGCTCTTCGCAACTAGCGCGGACCTACGCAGCCGCTGATGAGGCGGCGCCAGGGGTAGCACTCTACTACCGCCTGCGGCAGACCGACCAGGATGGCACGGCCGAGTACTCCCCGGTGGTGACGGTGGCGGCGGGCACCGGGTTATTGACGGGCGCCTACCCCAACCCAACCCGCGACGTGGTGACCCTGGCGGCGGGGCAGCTAGCCGAGGTGCGCGACCTCCAAGGCCGCGTAGTACTGCGCGCTACCGTGCCCACCGATGGCCAACTGCACCTGGCGGGCTTGGCCGCAGGCACTTACCTGCTGACGCTAGACGGCACCTCTACACGCCGCATCAGCAAAGTAGAATAAGTCAATTGTGCTTATTATTTTTTCAAAAGCCCCTGCTTTGCAGGGGCTTTTTTTGGTAGTAGCGGCCGCTCTTTAGCGGGGGCCGCAAGCTGATACCTACCCGCCCATGCAGGGGTAAAAATGGTCTTATTCCGTTGCAGCAGGGGCGGTAGTAGCGCTGGCTGGGCGGCATCGCTACTACCGCTTTGCAGCACCATACTACTAGGAAACAATAACTTAACAATTGAACAAAAGAAGCCCTGATGCCCGCAAGGCGGGCGCAGGCGCGGACACGGCTGGTATTTCGGCAGGGTCACCACTGGGCCTGGCTAGCCCACTGGCGGCCGGGCTGGCTTCGCCCTCTAGCTTTACTGCGCTAGTTGCTAAGTTTTCACCAAATTCTCCTATTCACGAAAAACACGAGCTGATGCTAAGAACTTCTACCTTTTACCGTACCCTACGCCGGGGCCTGCTGGGCATTGGGGCGCTGACATTGCTACCGCTACTGAGCTGGGGCCAGGTTGTTATCAGCCAAGTTTATGGCGGCGGGGGCAACAGTGGCGCCACGTATACCAACGACTTCGTGGAGCTTTTCAACCCCACTGCTTCAGCCGTCAATATCACGGGGTGGACGCTCCAGTATGCTTCGAACGCTGGCAACTTTAGCAGCACCAATGGCACGCTAACCATTGCGCTGAGTGGTAGCATTGGCCCGGGCAAGTACTTTCTGGTGCAAGGGGCGGGGGGCTCCAATGGAGTGGCCCTGCCCGTTGGGGCTGACCAGGCCGCTACCGGCACCAATTTCAACTTAGCTGGCGCTAACGGTAAGTTAGCCCTGGCCCGCAACAGCACCACCGTGACGGGGCCGACGGCGGCCAACGTTTCCGACTTTGTTGGCTATGGCAGTGCTAACCAAGCCGAAGGCAGCACCAACGGTGCCGCAGCAGCCCCGGCCCCCAGCGTGACGACGGCCATTGTGCGCGCTAACGGCGGCTGCACAGACACGAATGTCAACAGCGCCGACTTTGTGGCTAGCGCCAGCGGCACTGCGGGGTTTGCGCCCCGCAACGCTGGCACGGCGGCCAACAGTTGCTCCACCACTGCCCCGGCCCTTTCGGCTACGCCGACTGCCGCGCTTACCACGTTTAGTACCCCGGTAGGCACTCCGTCGGCGGCCCAGACCTATGCCCTGGCCGGCAACAACCTGGCCAGCGACGTAACCGTGACGGCCCCCGCCGGCTACGAGGTGGCCCAGAGTGCTTCTGCGACCACCACGAGCCCTGGCCCCTACGCCGCCACCCAAACCGTGCCGGTGAGCAGCGGCAGCGCCTCGGCTACCATCTACGTGCGCCTGACCGGCACCACGGCCGGCAGCTACCCCGGCACCGTGACCAACGTGAGCGGCACGGCCCCAAATCAGGCCTCGGCCAGCGTAACCGTGAGCGGCAACACCACGGGCCTCACGGTGAGCCCCGGCAGCCTCAGTGGCTTTAGCACCACGCAGGGCACGGCCTCGACGCCGGCCCAGTCCTACACCCTAACGGGCGCCGGCCTCACCGGCAGCGTCACCGTGACGCCGCCCGCTGGCTACCAGGTATCGCAGGCGAGCGCCACCACGGGCTTCGCCGCCGATGGCACGGCCATTACCGTGTCGCAGACCAATGCCACGGCCGGCCGCACCATCTACGTGCGCCTGTCGGCCGCTGCACTGGCAGGCCCGGCTACTGGCAACATCACCCATGCGGCGGCCGGCGCCACCAGCCAGGCCGTGGCCGTAACCGGCACGGTAGCCGCCCCTGCTCCTACCCTTGCTACCAGCCGCACGGCGCTAACGGCTTTTACTACGCCGGCCGGCACGCCTTCGGCTAGCCGCACCTATACCCTGACGGGCGCCAACCTAACCGGCGATATCACCGTGACGGCTCCCTCGGGCTACGAGGTATCGCTGAGCGGGGCGGCCGGCAGCTACGCCAGCACCGCCACGGCCCCAGTGGCCAGTGTGCAAGCCACTAGCGGTCAGCTTATCTACGTGCGCCTCAGCGGCACCACGGCCGGCACCCCCAGCGGCGACATCTCCAATGACGGGGGCGGCGCTACCACCCAAAACGTGGCCGTGACCGGCACCGTAGTAGCCGACCCAGATGCCTCCCCCGCGCCCACCGTGGCAGCGGGCACCCCCACAACCTCCTCGGTAGTGCTGACGCTCGGGGCGGGCGCGGGCACCAACCTACTAGTAGTGGTACGCCCCAGCACCACTACTGCCACGGCCCCGGTCGATGGCACGGCCTACGCGGGCGCGGCTAGCTACGGCATGGGCGCGGCCCTGGGCAACGGCTTTGTGGTGCTGGCGGCCACCAATACCGCCACCGTTACGGTAACGGGGCTGGCTCCTACGAGCAGCTACGTGGCCGATGTATACACCTACAACGTAGGCCCGGCCGCCGGGGGCGAAAACTACGGCCCCGCCAGCGGCAGCACCGACACCTTCACCACCGGCACGCCCCCGCCCTCGGCACCGGGCCTGCTGCTGCTCGAAGAAGACTTTGACTACCCCAGCGGCACGGCGCTGGTAGCCCAAGGCGCCAGCACCGGCTGGCAGCGCATTGCCACCAACGGCACCAACTTCCCCATTGCGACCGCCAGCGGCAACCAAACGCGCTTTAGCTACCCGCAGGGCGCCAGCTTCGCTACCGTGAAGCCCGCTGGCTTCACGGCCTCGTCGCAGGCGAGCCTGGCCGGCGGCAGCAGTGCCGAGGACATCTACAAGCCTTTCCGCACGGCGGCGCCCAGCGGCACCACTACGCTCTACGCGGCGGCGCTCGTCAACCTGTCATCCGTCACGGGTACGGGGGCCGAGTACTTCCTCTCTTTCAATAACAGCGGCACCACGGCCATTGGCCGCGTGTTTGCGCAGGCGGCTACCAGCGGGAGCGTTAGCGGCTACCAGCTGGGCGTTACGGCCAATAACGGCACGGCCATTCAAAGCAATTTTTCGAGCGATGTGCTCAGCTTCGGCACCACCTACGTGGTGGTAGTCAAGCTTGATAACTCGACGGGGAGCGACCGGGCCAGCCTCTACGTCTTCGATGGCTCCTCGTCCACGGTGTTGCCCCTAGCCGAGCCCGCCACGCCCAGCGCCGGGCCGGTTAGCTCCGGCAGCGCTACTTCGCAGCTAGCCAGCATGTCGTCGGTATTTATGCGGCAGGCCAGCGGCAACTTTCCTAACCTTACCCTCGACAATCTGCGCGTGGCCAGCGGCTGGGGAGCGGTTATTGGCCAGCCGGTGTTTACGACCAGCACGGCTACGCTGGGCGAGGGCAACTACTACGGCGTGCGCGTATCGGGCACGGCGGCCCGGGCCATCACCACCGGCCTGGTGGCCATTGAGAAAATCCTGGACCTGGACGGCGGCACCATCGCCACCACTGCTGCCAACCCGCTGGTGCTGCGCTACCGCACCCCCACCACCCCGCCCGACGACTTTCAGCTGCTGATAGCCGCTGGCGGCACCAGCTACGTGGACGGCCCGCTGAGCCGCGAGGTAGCCGGCGGGGCTGGCCCCTCGCAGCTCTTCCCCATTGGCCGCGACGGCAACTACCGCCCGCTCACGCTCAACATCGACATCGCCCCCAACGTGGCGACGCTCTACACCGCTTCGCAGACCGAAGGCGGCCCGGCCGACCAGGTCCTGAACGCGCCGCTCACCCGCATCTCACGGGTGCGCTACTACACCCTCACGCCCAGCCCGGTGCCCACCGCCGGCAGCTTCTCGGGCAGCGTAGAGCTGAGCTTTGGCAGCGACGACGGCGTGACCGACCCCAGTGCGGCCGACTTCGTGGTGGCCAAAAACAGCAACGACGGCAGCCACTGGACGAGCCTCAACCGGCAGTCCAACACGAGCGACATGCTCAAGTCGGGCAGCTTCCAGAGCTTTTCTGACTTCATCCTGGCGAATACCGACCCCGTCATCGCCGCCAACCCGCTGCCGGTGCAGCTCACCAGCTTTACGGCGGCCCGCACGGCCGGCGGCGTGCAGGTGGCCTGGGCCACGGCCAGCGAGCTGCGCAGCGCCAGGTTTGTGGTAGAGCGCTCGCTCGATGGCTACGCCTATGGGGCCGTGGCCAGCGTAACCGCCCAGGGCTCGACTCAGCAGGCTCACCGCTACGCCAGCCTCGATAACACGGCCCCGGCGGGCCAACTCTACTACCGCCTGCGCCAGGTTGATGTGGACGGCACCGCGCACTACTCGCCCACCGTAGCCGTAGCCGGCGCGGCTGCCGAGCTCGCCCTCACCCCCAACCCCGCCCGCGAAAGCCTGCACCTGCTCACCGAGCAGCCCACGCCCTACCTCGTGCGCACCGCGCTGGGCCAGGTAGCCCTGCAAGGCACCACGGCCGCCGGCACCACTACCATCGCGGTAGAAAAGCTTTCGGCCGGTGTTTACTTCTTCGAGCTACACGCCAGCACCGGCCGCGTAGTACGCCGCTTTGTGAAGGAATAACGACCGCTTTTCAGGCAATACGCGCCATAAAAAAGGCCCCTGGCAAGTAGCCGGGGGCCTTTTCTGGGTCATACACTCGCTGGGCTAGGCTACGGGCTGGGCTAGCTGCGGGGCGGCGGGTGGCGCCTCGGCCGCCTGCTGGTCGCGCAGCCAGGCCCGGGCCAGGCGCTCCTCGGTGAAGTAAAAGGGAAACACATTATACGCCGTAATCTGGCGCAGGAGTTGCTCATTGCACTGCCCCTCCACTTGGGGGCGCTGGCCCGGCCGCACCACGCAGGCAATGAACAGCGGCTGGCCCACCGCCTGGCTGGCCCGCGCCGCAAACACCGTACTGAACCACTCGGCAAAGGCTGCATCGTGCCAGTTGCGGCGCTGCATATTCACCAGCCAGAAGCGGCAGTCGTGGGCTTTGGCCGCTACCAGCAGTTGGCCGTAGCACGCGGGCAGCACATCATTGGGCACCGGCCCGGCCCACTCGCCACGCAGCAGCCCGGCGAGTGGCTCGTAGGTCCAGCTAAACGTATGGAGGGGTGCAAGAGGTAGCGTAAGGGACATAGGCAAGCGGCGCCCGCGACTGCTTTGGTGAGGTAAGGAGCCGCCGGCATGGTGCGCGCCAAACCCAAAGATGCGCGGGATAGTTCCCTTGACCCCAGCTTTTGCTAGCTGGCTTAGCGCGCTTGCTGCCGAGCATATCCTAATTGCGTTAGCGCCGTAAAAGGGCATCTACTCGCCTGCCGCGCTAGTGAGGCTCAATTATTGAGGGCCCGCGCAGCGGCTTTTTTTATGCCTACTCCTACCCTAGCTCTACCCAAGTCGAAGCCCACCGCTTCGCCCGCTATTTCAAAAACCGCCTCCGCCGTTTCTACAGCTAAAGCTGCTCCCGCTTTGCCCGCCGTGGTAGCGCCCGTGCGCGCTGGCTTTGGGGCGCTGCCCCACGCCGCTGGCACTACTTTTCGGGTGTGGGCACCGGCCGCCAGCGCCGTGGCGGTGGTCGGCACGTTTAATGATTGGGACAAAGACGCCCACCCGCTGCACGCCGAAGGCGATGGTAACTGGGCCGGCGACCTGCCCGGCGTGAAGGCCGGCGACGGTTACAAATTTGCCCTCACTACGCCCGCCGGCGAGCTCACCCGCAACGACCCCTACGCTCGCGCCGTCACCAACTCGGCCGGCCATTCGCTGGTGTTCGACACGCTGGACTTTGACTGGGAAGGCGACAGCTTTCAGATGCCGGCCTGGAATGACCTCATCATTTACGAGCTGCACATTGGCACTTTCAATGCCAAAGAAGCCGGCCACCCCGGCACGTTCCGCGATGTGATTGAGCGCCTCGGCTACCTGCAAAGCCTCGGCATCAACTGCATCGAGATTATGCCGGCCACCGAGTTTCCGGGTGCCTACTCGTGGGGCTACAACCCCTCCAACCCCTTTGCGCTCGAAAGCGACTACGGCGGAGCCGAGGCCTTCCGTGAGCTCGTGAAGGCCGCGCACCAGCACGGCATCGCCATAATCTTGGACGTGGTGTACAACCACTTTGGCCCCGGCGACCTTGACCTGTGGCAGTTTGACGGCTGGCAGGAAAACGACGGCGGCGGCATCTACTTCTACAACGACTGGCGCGCCGAAACGCCCTGGGGCCACAACCGCCCCGACTACGGCCGCCCCGAGGTGCGGCGCTACATTCGCGACAATGCCCTGATGTGGCTCGAAGACTACCACTGCGACGGCCTGCGCATGGACGCTATCGCCTTCATTCGCAACGTGAAAGGCGAAGAAGACCCCGGCGCCGACCTGCCCGATGGCTGGAGCCTCATGCGTTGGGTAAACGAAGAAATTCGGGCTAGCCAGCCCTGGAAAATCACCATCGCCGAAGACCTGCGCGGCAACCCCGCTATCACGGCGCCCACCGAAGCTGGCGGGGAAGGCTTCTCGGCCCAGTGGTCGTCGTCGTTTATCTACCCGATGCACCAGGCCCTCACGGCCTTTGCCGACGCCGACCGCGACATGCACGCCGTGAGCCGCGCCATTTGCACAGCCTACAATGGCGATGCTTTCCAGCGCGTTATCTACACCGAAAGCCACGACGAGGTAGCTAATGGCAAGAGCCGCCTACCCGAGGAAATCGCGCCCGGCAACGTAGACAACTATTTTGCCAAGAAGCGGATGGTGCTCGGGGCTAGCCTCGTGCTCACGGCGCCCGGCATCCCGATGCTGTTTCAGGGCCAGGAATTTCTGGCCCCCGGCTCGTTCAACGACACCGAGCCGCTGGAGTGGGAATGGGCTGAGGCGCACGCCGGCCTCACGCAGCTTTATCGTGACCTCATTACGCTGCGGCGCGACCTGCGCGGCGTTACGCCGGGCTTGCGCGGCCAGGGCTGCCACGTTTTCCACGTTAATAATAACGACAAGGTTATCGCCTTTGCGCGTTGGGATGGCCGGCCTGAAGACGCTACCATCGTCGTCGCCAACTTCGGCAACGAGGCGCACGAGGGCTACACCATCGGCCTGCCCGCCGAAGGCGAATGGACGGTGCGCTTCAACTCCGACTGGGCCGGCTACGATGCTGATTTCCAAAATTTCCCCTGCTTCGGTAGCCACGCCGAGAGCGGCGAGTACGATGGCTACCCGCAGCACGGCAATGTCGCGCTGGGGCCGTATGCGGTAGTAGTACTGTCGCGCAGCTAGCCAGCACGCTCACCAAGTAAAAAGAGGTTGCGCAAGGTCCAATTCGGATACCTTGCGCAACCTCTTTTTAATGGGCTTTACTCAGCGAAGACGCCACTAGCTCGCTAGCTACACGGGCACCTGGTCGTAGCGCTCGCCGGCCACGGTGGGCCAGCCACCTTCAAACATGATTTCGCCCAGCGGCTTGCGGCTGCGGGGGGCGGTTTCGCGCTCCTTCAGGGGGTCGGGCAGGCTGTCGGGGCTGCCGGGGTAGCCGATGGTGAATACCGATACCAACTCATAGTCGGCCGGAATCTGGAAAGCGGTGCGGGCACCTTCCTGCGAGAAGCCCGCCATCTGGTGAATTTGCACACCTAGTTCGACGCCTTGGATGGCGAGCGTAGCCACGGCCTGGCCCACATCGTGCTTGGCCCAGGCGTTGGGGTTGCTGTCGTGCGAGAACGTGGTTTTGGCCACGGCAATCGCCAGCGCCGACGCCTTTTTGGCCCAGGCCTGGTTGAACTCCGCCAGCGTGCCCAGAATTTTCTGGAAGGCCTCGGGGCTACGCTGCTGGCTGCCCACGATAAAGCGCCAGGGCTGCTCGCCAAAGCACGAGGCGGCCGAGCCAGCCGCCGTAAAGAGCTGCTGAAGCACCTCGGCCGGCACGGGCTGGTCGGCGTAGGCGCGGGGGCTGCGACGCTGCGTGAGCAGGGGCAGAATGGGAAACTCGGCGGGGAGGACGTTGGTGAGGTCAGACATGATAAGGGAGGATTTAACGCCTTCAAAGCTACTGGCTGGGCTTTATGTTTTCGGGCGGCCATCGCTGCTTGCCGTTTTTTAGCGTAGGAAGTACGGAGTAGCCCGGCTTACCTTGCCGGGGCTATTTCCCGCCCGTTTTTCCTTTGCCTATGCAGCCCCAGCCCCACGCGCCCGAAGCCCTGTTTCCCGATTCGCTACTAATAGAAGTTGCCTGGGAAGTGTGCAACCAGGTGGGCGGTATCTACACCGTTATCCGCTCCAAGGTGCCGGCCACCATGCCGGCCTGGGGCGGGCGCTACTGCCTGCTGGGGCCGTATTTTCCGCAGCAGGCCCAGGGCGAATTTGAGGCCTACGACGACCAGCAGCTGGCCGGCATGAACGACCCCTACGCCACCGCCGTGCGCACGCTACGCGCCCAGGGCATGGATATCTGCCTGGGGGTGTGGCTCGTAACGGGCCGGCCCCGCGTGGTGCTCATCAACCCGTTTCAGAAATACAACGAGCTAGCCACGCTCAAGAGCGACCTCTGGCGCGACCACCAGATACCCGCGCCCGACAACGACGACCTACTGCACCAGGTCATTGCCTTCGGTCACCTGGCTACCCAGTTTGTCGAAACGGTGGCCCGCCAGACGGTCAATCAGTGGAAAGTTGTGGCCCACTTCCACGAGTGGATGACCGGCGTAGCCATCCCGGAGCTGCGCCGCCGCCAGGTGCCCGCGCACCTCGTGTTTACCACGCACGCCACGCTGCTGGGCCGCTACCTGGCCATGAACGACCCCGATTTTTACGACCACCTCATGCTGGTGGATTGGCGCAGCCAGGCGCGGCACTTCAACATCGAGCCGGCCGTGAGCATGGAGCGGGCCGCCGCCCACGGCAGCCACGTCTTTACCACGGTGAGCGAGCTGACGGTGCGCGAATGCATCTACCTGCTGGATAGAATTCCGGACGCGGTGCTGCCCAACGGCCTCAACATCGAGCGTTTCGTGGCCCTGCACGAGTTCCAAAACCTGCACAAGCTCTACAAGGATAAAATCCACGAGTTTGTGATGGCGCACTTTTTTCAGAGCTATTCCTTCGACCTCGACCAGACACTGTACCTCTTCACGTCGGGCCGCTACGAGTATCATAACAAGGGCTTCGACCTCACGCTGGAGGCGCTGGCCCGGCTCAACCACCGCTTGCAGCAAAGTGGGCTGGAAGGCCAGGTGGTCATGTTTTTCATCACCAAGCGCCCCTACACCAGCATCAACCCGCTCGTGCTGCAAAGCCGCGCCCAGCTTGAGGAAGTGCGCCAGACCTGCCGCGCCATTGAGGAGCAGGTGGGCGAGCGGCTTTTTTACGCCGCCGCCGCCAGCGCCGACCACCGCCTGCCCGACCTCGACGGCATGGTAGACGACTATTGGAAGCTGCGCTACCGCCGGGGCTTGCAAAGCTGGAAAACCACGGCCCTGCCCTCCGTCATCACCCACAACCTGGTGAATGACCAGGACGACGATATCCTGAACTTCGTGCGCCGGGCCAACCTCGTGAACAACCAGCACGACCGCGTAAAGATTGTGTATCACCCTGATTTTGTGAGCACTACTTCGCCGCTATTTGGCATGGATTACGGGCAGTTTGTGCGCGGCTGCCACCTCGGCGTGTTTCCCAGCTACTACGAGCCCTGGGGCTACACGCCGCTCGAATGCGTGGCCCGGGGCGTGCCGGCCGTCACGAGCGACCTCTCGGGCTTCGGCGACTACGTGCAGAAAAACGTGGGCGAGCACGAAGACAAGGGCATTTTTGTGGTGCGCCGCCAAGAGCGCACTTTCGACCAGGCTGCCGAGGAGCTTACCGACATGCTCTGGAATTTTGTACTGCTCAGCCGCCGCGAGCGCATCACCCAGCGCAACCGGGTAGAAAGCTCCGCCGATATCTTCGACTGGAAAAACCTGCGTGTATACTACGACCGGGCCTATGCCCTGGCTCTGGAGCGGCAGTAGTATTGCGCCATTAATGAAGCCCTTATTTTAGTTGGCTAGCCTTGCGAGCGTAACGAGCAGGAGCGCGGCAATTTTCCCTTAATGGCCAGGCCGCTACCTGGCGTTTTGAGAAAATCGTCGCGCTCCTGTTCGTTACGCTCGTAAGGCTAGCCAAATGTTTTTCACTCGCTTTGTGCATGAGAATAAAACTACTTTGTGCCTTGGCTTGCGTTACCTCGGCCGCGCTAGCCCACGAGTTTTGGCTTCAGCCGGCCAGCTTTCGGATGGCGGCGGGCAGTGCAGTGCCGTTGCGGCTATTAGTAGGCGAAAATTTTACCGGCAGCCCGTGGCCCCGGCCCACCCGCCGGGTACGGCGCTTTGTGCGCTACGGCCCCGCCAGCGCGGCCGACTCTACCGACCTGCGCCCCGCCCTGCTCACCGACTCGCTAGCCCCGGCCCTCGCCTGCGCCGCGCCCGGCACGCACCTGCTGGCCCTCACGAGCCGGCTGGCCTACCTTGAGCTACCCGCCGCCGAATTCACCGCCTACCTGCGCGAGGAGGGCCTGGGCTACGCCCTGCGCCAGCGCCAGGAAGCCGGCGAGGCCACTACCAAACCCGGCCGCGAAGCCTACCAGCGCTGTGCCAAAGCCCTTGTGCTAGCCACGAGCGGCCCCCGCCTCCCCAGCGCCGCGGCTGATACCGCTTTTCGGCGCGTGCTGGGCTTGCCGCTAGAACTAGTGCCCGAGCAAAATCCCTACCGCCTGCGGCCCGGCGCGGCCCTTACCGTGCGCGTGCTGCGCCAGGGGCAGCCCGTGCCGGGCGCGCTGGTGCAGGTGTGGCAAGTTTCGGCCCCCGATTCTAAACCAACTGCGGCACCGGCGGTTACTCATTTCGCGACCTACAGCAACGCTCAGGGCCGCATATTGCTGCGCCTTTCCGGGGCCGGCCCCTACCTGCTAGCCACCGTGCGAATGGAAAATGCGCCCCCCGCGCTCGCCCTCCCCGGCACCACCGCCCGGCCCGACTGGCTGAGTACCTGGGCGTCGCTCACCTTCAGCGGCCCCGCCGCAATTAACTAATGCCCACTACCTCCACCCTACCAACTAGTTACCGCTAAGCCTGCGGCTCGGCCCAGTTTCGCGTTTTCCTTTTTATCCCTACCTTCGCCACTCAGCACCAAATTCTCATTCTCCCGCCGCGGTTTTTATGAAGTACTCCATCGATAAAAAAGAGAGCTACACCGTCATCACCATCGATGAAAAAAAGCTCGATACCACCGTTGCGCCTGACCTGAAATCGGAGTTTGTTAAGCTCAACGCTGAAGGCAGTAACAACCTGATACTCGACCTCCAGAACGTAAAGTACACCGACTCGTCGGGCCTCAGCAGCATCCTTATTGCCAACCGTCTTTGCAACTCTACGGGTGGCCTGCTGGTCCTCACTGGCCTGCAAGACCATGTGCTGAAGCTCATCACCATCAGCAAGCTAGAATCGGTATTGCACATCCTGCCCACGGTAGAAGAAGGCATCGACCGTATCTTTTTGCACGCTATCGAGCGCGACCTGACGGATAAAGAGTAGTTTTTTCTACGCTGCTAGCTATTGGCTGTTGGCTGTTGGCTCTCCCCAGAGAGGGCTAACAGCTAAACGTCAGTAGCTTTTTTCGCTACTAGCCATTAGTAGCATCAGTTACAGCTTTTTACCAGTGACTTTCGAGCTTCAGATATTGGGCAGCGGCTCGGCCACGCCGATGGTGGGCCGCCACCCCACGGCCCAGCTCCTGGCCGTGGGCGAGGGCCGCTACCTCGTTGACTGCGGCGAGGGCACCCAGCTCCGGCTACTGGAGCACCGCCGCCGCCTAAGCTCCATCCGGGTTGTTTTTATTTCCCACCTGCACGGCGACCACTACTTTGGGCTGTTTGGGCTGCTCAGCACCCTGCACCTGCAAGGCCGCCAAGAGCCGCTGACCATCGTGGGCCCGCCCGGCCTGGAACTAGTGCTCACTACCCAGGCCCTGCACTCGCAGATGCAGCCGGGCTACAACATCACCTTTGTGCCCGTCGATACCGAGGCGCACGGCGTGGTGTATGAGGATGCCCTGGTGAAAGTGTGGTCGCTGCCCATGCGCCACCGCATTCCGTGCGCCGGCTACCTGTTTGAGGAGCAGCCCCGCCGCGATAAGCTGGTGAAAGAGCGCCTGCCCGCGGGCCTCACCCCCACCGAGCTTAGCCAGCTTGCCAGCGGCCAGGATTTGCCAGCTGATGAGGCTACCGGCCGCCCCGCCCTGGCCCACGCCGATGTATCGGTGCCCGCCGCTGCGCCGCGCCGCTACGCCTTCTGCGCCGATACGCGCTACCAGCCCGAGCTGGCCGAGCTAGTGCGGGGCGTTGACCTGCTCTACCACGAAGCCACTTTCCTCGACGACCTGCGCGAGCGCGCCGCTACCACCTACCACAGCACGGCCCGGCAGGCCGCCCAGCTAGCCCGCACCGCCGATGTGCACCGGCTGCTCATCGGCCATTTTTCGTCGCGCTACAAGCAGCTTGAGGGCCATTTGCAGGAGGCCCGCGCCGTTTTTGCCTGGACCGACCTCGCCACCGAGGGGCTGGTAGTGAGCATCTAGCATCCGGCTGGAAGCTGCTGGCTATTGGCTAACAGCGTGGGTACGTCACTACTTTTGCCTAAAGAGCTACCTGCCAGCAGCTATTAGCTCACTGCTACCCAATGGCTACTTACGCCCACAAAAAACAGCAGCTATACCTTGTGCTGAGCGGCATTTTCCTGGTAAATGCCCTGCTGGCCGAAATTATCGGCGTTAAGATATTTTCGGTCGAAAAAACCTTTGGCCTGAGCGGCAACCTCACAGCGGGGGTACTGGTATGGCCGGTAGTGTTTATCTCCACCGACGTTATCAACGAATATTTTGGGCGCAAGGGCGTGCTGCGCATCACCTTCCTCACGGTGGGGCTCATCCTGTACGCCTTTCTCGTTATCCTGGGCACGACCAAGCTGGTGCCCGCCGATTTCTGGCTCGACCTCAACAAGACCGATGCCCAGGGCCGGCCTTTTAATATCGAATTTGCTTACCAAAGCATTTTCCGGCAGGGGCTGGGCATTATCGTGGGTTCGCTCACGGCCTTCATCATTGGGCAGGTGCTCGATGCCAGCGTGTTTCAGCTGTTTCGGCGCGTTACGGGCAGCCGGTTTATCTGGCTGCGGGCCACGGGCTCCACGCTGGTATCGCAACTCGTAGACAGCTTCGTGGTGCTCTACGTGGCGTTTTACGTATTCGGCAACTGGTCGATGGCGCAGGTGCTGGAGGTAGCCCGCTTTAATTACTGGTATAAATTTGCGGCGGCCGTTGTGCTCACGCCCGTGCTTTACCTGGCACACTATGCTATCGACCGCTACCTTGGGCCTGCCGAAACTGTGGAACTACAAGAGGAGGCGCTCGTTGATAAAAGTGTCTGAAATCTACTTTTTCTACTCCATGCGCTTCTTCACGCTCCTCCTCGCTTTGGCCTCCACGCAGCTAGCGCACGCGCAGCTTTTTACGGCGACGGCGGTGGGCAGCTACGTGCTCCGGGCCAGCCCCCAGGTGCGGCAGCAAGGAGGCTTGTATTTGCGCAGCAGCGACCAATTGGTAGTAAGCGACTTAGCTGGCAAAAAAACGTCCTTTTCCCCGCAGCAGGTAAGCTCATTTCAAATTGATAAGCAGCGCTTCGTAGCTACCGCAGGGTTTCAACTGCCCAGCAGCTTCCATAATGCCTACGTGACGAGCGCCTTTGCCGAGCTGCTGGATAGCGGCCAGGTAGTGCTGCTGCGCTACCAAACGCCACCCAACACGGCCGCTACCCGGGGCAACATCGGGTACGACAACGCGGCTGGCCAGCAGGTGTACCTCCTCCGCTTCGCCAGCACCCCTGACCTCACGCCTATTCCGGCTAGCTGGTCAAAAAAGAGTACGCGCTATCAAGCAGCTATCAGGCCCTACCTGGCTTCCAGGCCTGACTTGATACAGCTATTGGAAGCCAACCGGCTAGCGCCCAAGCAACTGCCCTTCATCATCTACCTCCTCAACAATAACTTGCCGTACAGCACCGCTTCGGAGCGCGCCGCCGCCAAGTAGGCATTTCTGAATTCTCCTTTCATGTCCCGCATCCTCACCGGCATCCAGAGCACCGGCCGCCCGCACCTGGGCAACCTGCTCGGGGCCATCCTCCCGGCCATCGAGCTATCGAAAAACCCGGCCAACGAGTCGCTGTATTTCATTGCCGACCTGCACTCCCTCACCACCGTGCGCGACCCCGCGCTGCTGCGCGCCAACACCTACGCCGTAGCCGCCGCGTGGCTAGCCTGCGGCTTCGACACCGAGAAAAACTTGTTTTACCGGCAGTCTGATGTGCCGCAGGTGACCGAGTTGACGTGGTATCTCTCGTGCTTTACGCCTTACCCGATGCTCGCCAACGCGCACAGCTTCAAGGATAAGAGCGATAAGCTATCGGACGTAAACGCCGGCCTCTTTACTTACCCGGTGCTGATGGCGGCCGACATTCTGCTCTACGACGCCGAGATAGTGCCCGTGGGCAAGGACCAGATTCAGCACCTCGAAATTGCCCGCGACATTGCCTCGGCGTTCAATAATCGCTATGGCGAAACGTTTGTGCTCCCCCAGGCCCGCGCCGATACCGACCTGATGACCATCCCCGGCCTCGACGGCCAGAAGATGAGTAAAAGCTACGGCAACATCATCGACATTTTCGTACCCGAAAAGGAGCTGCTCAAAACCATCAAGAGCATCGTGTCGAGCAGCACGCCGCTCGAAGAGCCCAAAAACCCCGACGCCGACACCACCTTTAAGCTGTACTCGCTGCTGGCCACCCCCGAGGAAACGGCCACCATGCGCCAACGCTACGAGGCCGGCGGCTATGGCTACGGCCACGCCAAGCAAGCGCTGTACGAGCTGATTTTGCGCCGCTTCGCTACTGAGCGCGAGCGCTTCAATTTTTACATGAACAACCTGCCCGAAATAGACGCGCAGCTAGCCATCGGTGCCCAGCGCGCCCAGGCATACGGCGCGGGCGTGCTGGCCATAGTGCGCCAGAAAGTAGGCTACTAGCCCGCAGTTGCAACGGCTAGCGCGGCTACGCCCGCTCTGCGGGCTGACGTACTGCTACCGTGTTTATAGTTAGGAGACACCAGAAAGGCTGCCTACTTGAGCGGCCTTTCTGGTGTCTGTGCTAGGGTAGCCAGTTTGCGCCCGCCGTTGCCGCCGCGCAAGCGGCGGGCTAAGGGAGTTGCTGGTTGGAGAAATTGAAGCCCACTTTGCTGCCACGGCTCACCTGCTGGTTTTCGAGCTTTTGCTTGACGCTGATGCGCTGGATTTCGGGGAGCGGTGGGGCAATGAGGTCGTTGTTGACGGCCGCAATCATGGCGCTTTCTACGAAGAGGCGCAGCGCCTCGGCACTGATGAGGCTGGCGCTCATGTCGTTGCCGGGTAGCTTTAGCTGCTCCACACCTTCGAGAAAGTAGTGGCTGTCGATGTTGATGAGCAAGCGGCCCAGCAGGTAGCCGGGGTCGTTGAGGCGCTGGTAGCGGATGCTATCGGCCATGAAGTTGTACGCCATGATGTGGCCGAAGAAGCGCCGGCGAAAATCGGCCTCCACGTAGGGCGTGCTCAGCGGCCCAAAGTCATCGGGGAAGGTAACGATGTTGGAGTGCATGACGAACACCAGCAAATCACCCGAGAAGCGAATGTGAAATTCCATCTCGTTTACCGACTGATAATCAATCTTAACGCTGTAGTCTGAGTCGGCCGTCACCTTCTGGGTCAGCTCCAGGCAGAGCTGCTGCGACACCTGGCGCAGTAGCGTAAATGCCTGCTGGGTAGCCCGGAAAATGGCCTGCTTGGCGCTAGACTTTTCAGTCAGGCCCTGGGCAATAAGGTTGAGGCGGTCGGGCGGTAGCACTTCGGCCGGGGCCGCGCCAGCGGCCGGGGCGGCTTTTTTGGGGCGGGCGCTTTTTTTACGAGCGGCGGGTGGGCTAGCGGAGCTAGCTGAAGCGGCAGAGGCAGCAGTTTTAGCCATGTAGTAAGTGGATAAAGGACAGCGGGGCAATAAGCCGGTAAGCTACGTTACTGACCAGTTACGTTGGCCAGCGGCTAGTAGGTTTTGGAGCGGCGAGCGAGCGCGCCGCCGAATATTATTGCCCCGCCAAGCCACCTGAAGGCCAGCGTTGCGTCCTTGCCAGCAGCCGGGCGGAGGCTACGCAGGCCGCCACAATTGGGCGATGGGCTTAATTTCAACCCTCCAAACTTTATTTTTTGAACATGATACAGCACACAGTCCGCCAAGCGGGCGTGGTAGTGGCCCTGCTGGCGGCCAGCACGAGCGCCGCCCGGGCGCAAGTAGGCCCCGGCACCCAGTGGACCAAAGACGGCTACGGTTACCTGCGGGTAGAAAAGGACGAAATTGTGCAGCTCGATGCCCGCAAAACGGGCCAGCCTACCCTCCTTCTCAGCAAGCAGCAGCTCACGCCCCAAGGCGCCACGGCCCCGCTGAAAGTACGCCGCTTTTCGCTCTCCGAAGATGGCAAGCAAGTGCTACTCAACACCAATACCAAGCGGGTGTGGCGCTACGACACGCGCGGCGACTACTGGGTGTATAACTTGAACACCAAGCAGTTGACGCAGCTTGGCAAGGGCCGGCCCGAGTCGTCGCTAATGTTTGCCAAGTTCTCGCCCGATGGCCAGAAGGTGGCCTACGTGAGCGAGCACAACCTGTTTGTGGAAAACTTGGCCGACCACCGCATCACGCAGCTCACGCAGGACGGCACCGACCGGCTCATCAACGGCACCTTCGACTGGGTGTATGAGGAAGAGCTGGACTGCCGCGACGGCTTCCGCTGGGCGCCCGATGGCCAGCACCTCGCCTACTGGCAGCTCGACGCCACCAAGACGCGCAACTACCTGATGCTGAACACCACGGATGCGCTGTACCCCTACACCATTCCGGTCGAGTACCCGGTGGTGGGCCAAGACCCTAGCCGCGCCCGCATCGGGGTGGTGCCGGCGGCCGGCGGGGCTACCAAGTGGATGGATATTCCCGGCGATGCCGTGCAGCACTACCTGCCGCGCATGGAGTGGTCGGGCCCGGGCGAGCTAATTGTGCAGCAGCTTAATCGCCGCCAAAACGAGAGCAACCTCCTTCTCTGCAACGCGGCCAGTGGCGCGGCCAAGCCCATTTTCAAGGATACCGACAAGGCCTGGGTCGATGCCAAGGACGGCGCCGTGGGCTGGAACTGGATTGAGGGCGGCAACCGCTTTGTGTGGGCCAGTGAGAAAGACGGCTGGCGCCACCTCTACTCCATCGACCGCAGCGGCAAAGAGCAGTTGCTGACGCCCGGCAACTACGACGTTATCAGCCTCGAAAACATTAGCGAGCCCACGGGCACGATTTATTTCACGGCCTCGCCGGCCAATGCCACCCAAACCTACCTCTATAAGGTGGCGCTGAAGGGCGGCAAGGCCGAGCGCGTGACGCCCGCCAGCCTACCTGGCTCCAACAGCTACGACATCTCGCCCAATGGCAAAATCGCGCTGCACACCTTCTCCAACACTGCTACCTATCCGGTGGCCGATGTGGTGAGCCTGCCTGCGCACCAGCGCCTGAGCGGCGGCGAGGTGCCCGAGCAAGCTAAGAAAATGACGCTGCCCAAGACGGAGTTTTTCCAAGTGAAGACCGCCGATGGCGTGACGCTCGACGGCTGGATGGTGAAGCCTACCAACTTCGACCCCAAGAAGAAGTACCCCATCGTATTTATGGTTTACGGCGAGCCGGCTAGCCAGACGGTGGTTGACCGCTTCGGCACGGGCGCCAACCGCCTCTACCAGGGCAGCATGGCCGATGATGGCTACATCTACGCCTCGCTCGAAAACCGGGGCGCGCCCGCCCCGCGTGGCCGCGAGTTTCGCAAGGCTATTTACCACAACATCGGCTCGCTCAACATCCGCGACCAGGCGCTGGGGGCGCAGGAAGTGCTCAAAAACAGCTTTGTCGATACCAGCCGCGTGGCCGTGTGGGGCTGGAGCGGCGGGGGCTCCAGCACGCTCAACCTGCTGTTTCAATACCCCAAAATCTACAAGACCGGTATCTCCATCGCGGCCGTAGACAACCAGCTCAACTACGACAACATCTACCAGGAGCGCTACATGGGCCTCGTGCCCGAAGACCAGCACTACTTCGTGGACAACTCGCCGCTGGCCCACGCCAAAAACCTGCGCGGTAACCTGCTGCTTATCCACGGCACCGGCGACGACAACGTGCACTACAATAACGCCGAGCAGATGATTAACGAGCTGATTAAGTACAACAAGACTTTCCAACTCATGAGCTACCCCAACCGCACCCACGGCATCAGCGAAGGTGAAGGCACCAGCCGCCACCTGGCCAGCACCTACACCAAGTTTCTGAAGGAAAATTGCCCGCCCGGCGGCCGCTAGCCCCGGCTAGCCACCCAAACAAGAGAGCCCCATTTCCTGGCCGGAAATGGGGCTCTCTTGCGTTCAGATAGCTTAAATAATTTCAGGTTTAGCCCGGCGGGGCTATGTATCAGGCGGTAGTTATGGGCCATCCTGACCGCGGCCGCCACCATCACCAGCAAGTATATAATCGGGCAGAATCAGCGATTACCTTCCAGCACGAAGCGCCGCGCCTGGCTCCCACAACGCAGGATGTAGACGCCGGGCGTAAGAGTGAGCAAAACCAGGCCAGCGGCCTCGTATGCCGGGCGCGCATTGGCAACGACCAGGCGGCCCAGGGCATCGAATACTTGCACCGGCTGGCCAGCTTCAAAGCCCGTGCCCCAGATAGTGCCCCGGCTGGGATTAGGCCACAGCGTGAGCTCTCCGCTGGGGGCGCGCAGGGCGGCATCAGTCACGCTGGTGATGAAGCCAAGGCGGGCATATGTGCCGCTTTGATTGGGGCCGCCCGGCAGCGTAGTGGCCCCCAGCGAAAGGGCCGCACCCTCAAACAGCCCTACCACCTGGGCAGCCCCGGTAGGCGTTAGGGCGAGGCCCTGGCTAAACTCGTCGCCCGGGCCGCCGCCCCCGAGTGCCCAGCGCCAGGTGCCATCGGCATTCAGCTGCGCTACCACGATGTCGGTGCCGCCCGCAGTGGCGAGGGCTGGCAGAGGCCCAAAGTGCGCCGGGGCGCCCGTGAAATTACCGGCCACCGTAACCCGGCCGGAGGCCTCCACTGCGAGGCTGGCGCCGGCATCGGCGCCGCTTCCGCCGCCGGTGGCCACCCACTGCCAGTCGCCAGCCGCACTAAGCTTGCCCACCAGCAGGTCGAGGCTGTCCTCCTTTTTGGCAAGGGCTAGCGACCCAAACTGGGCCGTTGAGCCGGCCACGCTCCCGGTTACGTAGATATTGCCGGCCGGGTCCAGGGCGATGGCCCGGCTGCTTTCGTCGGCGTTGCTGCCCCCGCGCACGGCCCAAACCCACTGCCCGTTCGCGTCGAGCTTAGCCACGAAAATATCGCCCCGGTAGCCCGCATTTCGCAAGACGGTGGTGCCGAACCGCGCCTCATTGCTCCAGAAACCGCCCGTGACGTACACGTTGCCGCTGCCATCCACGGCGATGCCGTTACCGTTGTCGTACCCGTCGCCGCCTTCCACTGTTGCCCATTGCCAGGCACCGGTGGGGTCCAGCTTCGCCACAAAGGCGTTGTAGGCACCCTCGTTAGCCACTGAGATGCCCCCAAACTGGACATCCCTGCCCCGTAGCTGCCCCGTTAGGTAGGCATTGCCAGCAGCATCTACTGCCACGCCACCGCTGTACGTATAGTTGTTGCCCTCGCCCCCGGCCTGAGACACCCGTAGCCAGGTACCGGCAGGGCTTAGCTTGGCAATGAATGCGCTGCCGCCGTAGCTTTCGTTGCGCACGGTAAAGGTGCTGAAAGCAGCCTCGGCGCTTTCCGTGTAGCCGCCCACGTACAGGTTGCCGCCCGCATCCAGCGCCAGGCCCGTGCTGACGTCCCACTGGTTGCCACCCGCCCGCACTGCCCAGCGGTAGGTGCCTGCGGCATCCAGCGCCGCCACGTACACGTCGTAGTCGCCCACCGAGGTCAGTGTGGTGCTCCCCAGCGTAAGCGAGCCCCGGAATATTCCCGTAACGTAAGTAGTGCCAGCCGCATCCACCACCACACTGTTGACCTGCGCCTGGTCGGTATAGCTCGCGGGCCGGCCGTTGCCCCTGGTCTTTTCAAACACGGGAACCTGCGCCCAGGCCGCAAGCGTGAGCAAGGCGCTACTGAGAAAGAGGCAACTAAAACGTAGTGCTTGGTGCATATGGCTGATTGAGATAAGGCCTAACGTGCACAATTATACTACATTAGCCTTACATTTCAGATAAAGCCGCTCGGCTACCGCCAGCGGGCAATCGGCCACCTATCAGCGGGCTGGGTGCCTTATTTAGCTCACCGGCTTTTTCTTGCACAGCGTCTGCCCGGGGTTATCTCTCGCTTACATGCAGTGGTAAATATGCAAGCAGACGCCGACCGCTGGGGCAACCGCTGAACGGTGGCCCAGCAGCAGAGACCAGGACTACTGCAAGCCGCGGGCGTACTATTGGGGCTAGCTACCAGCAATAGGCGCCCGGTGCCTCTGCCTGAAATACGTAGCCGCTCGCCTCCTATGAAATGCCTTTTGCTGCTAGCCCCTGCCGTGGGCTGCTTAGCCGCCTGCCAAAGTACTCCCTCGCCCCCGGCTGGCACCAGCGCCGCAGCGCCAGCCAAGACGGCAGCTACAGTCGTGACCGTTAAGCCAGAGCACATTGAGTGGAAAATGCTTACCATCAACGGGAAGCCTCACGAGGAACTGACCACTAAGGCACTACGTAGCCAGCTCGGGCGCCCCGATAGCATCGCCAAGGGCGCCGTGGAATGCGGCAGTATGCTGGCCAGCCTAAACAAGCTGGACGGCGCCACCGGCGACTTTTGGTACTACGGCAAGACGGCCTACGAAGTAGGCGGCACGCAGGCCATCCTGGCTAGCTTCGATGTCACCACGGGCAAATTTCAGGGCAAGCTGGGGCAGTTGCGCCTCAACCAGCAGACGACCCTGGATGAGGTCCGTCGTTTTTTCCCAGAAGCGGCCCGGCAGGCCGAGGTGCCGGCTGCCGGCCGCCCGGGAGAGGTCATGAGCCTGCCCTTTTACCATGAGGGCGCCCCCGAAGACGCCTCCCTGAATCTGTTATTTGAAAAAGGTCGCCTGCAAGCAGTTGAGTTCTTCTCGCCGTGCTAGCTACGTGGCCTGCCCCGCATGAATAGCCCCTAAAAAGCCCGCTACTTTGGCCATCCGTAGCTAGCCGCGGTCGGCTAGCTAACGCCGCGAAACAACCGGCTCCAGCGCACCTTATGGGCCCAGTCGCCGTGGGGGGCGAGCGAGAGCCACACAAAAACGGCTTTGCCCACAAGGTGGTCTTCGGGCACAAATCCCCAGAAGCGCGAGTCCTCGGAGTTGTGGCGGTTGTCGCCCATCATAAAGTAGTAATTTTGCTTAATCGTATAGCTGGTCAGTGGCTTACCATTTTGGTGCATCATGCCGCCCTGCCAAGTAATGCCCACGTTGTGCTCATACTGGCTCACGATTTTGTAGTAAATCGCGGCATTGGCGGGCGTGAGAGCGATGGTCTGGCCCTTTTTTGGCACTGGTAGCGGGCCATAATCATCCAGTTGCCAGCCCTGGGGCTGGGCACTGAGCGCCCCCGACACCTGGAAATCCGCCACATCGGGAAAGAGTTGCGCGGCCGGGCCAATTACGGTGAGCGCCTTCACGTAGGGCTGCTTCTGAAAATACGCGGCCACCCGCGCCGGGCAGCTGATGACGTAGCCCAGCCGACCATTCTCGGGGTTAGGACCGGCTATGGGGAGGCCATCGGACTGCGCATAGTCGGCCACTCCTTGCTCGTGCAGGGCCTGGCGCACCTCATCATTGGGCGTCGGCACCTCCATAAAGTACGTCGTTTGGGGCTGCCCGCCGACGGCGCCAGGCCGGCCATTCAGGAAGACCTGCCCGTGGCGAATAGCCAGCGTATCGCCCGCCACCGCAATGCAGCGCTTGATGAGAAAGGTGCGCAGGTCGGCCGGGCGCTGCTGCTCGTGCGGCACATGAAACACCACCACATCATTGCGCTGCACCGAGCTAAAGCCCGGGAAGCGGTACGTAGGCAGTTGCAGAAGGTCGGAGTAGCTCTTGCTACCCAGCACCGGCAGCGTCTGGTGCGTGAGCGGCACCTGCAAAGGCGTTTGGGGGGTGATGGGCCCGTAGTGCAGCTTACTCACAAACAAATAATCGCCCACCAGCAGCGAGTGCTCCATACTCTCCGACGGGATGACGTAGGCCTCCACGGCCGACCAGCGCAGCAGCGAGGCCGCAATGATGGCAAACAACAGCGAATCGACCCACTGGCGCGAACTGCTTTTGGAAGTTGGCGGCGCGCTGGGGCGGCGAGCAAAGAGTGCCATAAATACGTAAGTAGAAAGGTGCAAGACTGCAACGCAGCCAGGCACTGGCCTAGTATTCAGGCATAAAAAAAGTCCCTGGCGCAATGCCAAGGATTTTTTCAGCGCAGAGAAGACCATTTTTGGCGCCATAGCGCACAAAAAACCCTGCCCGGTAGACCGGGCAGGGCTGCTGTTAATCTAGCTTGCAGAGAAGGAGGGATTCGAACCCCCGGACCTGTTACAGTCAGCGGTTTTCAAGACCGCCGCAATCGACCACTCTGCCACTTCTCTAGAAAAATAAAATGGCAAAACGGTAACTAAGTGAAGAGTGGAAGCCACTTCAAAAAGAAACTATTTCACCATTTCGCAGAGAGGGGGGGATTCGAACCCCCGATACCCTTGCAGGTATAACGGATTTCGAATCCGTCGCATTCGACCACTCTGCCACCTCTCTAAGGTCCCAAACGAGTGGTTGGGGTTGCAAAAGTAGCTTAAAAGTGGTGAGTTGAAAAAGCGGAGCGAGAAATTTTCATAAACTTTCTGCTAGTAGCCTCACTATCAATTCCTCATTTTTTATCCGGCTTCCTTGGGCAGCACCTCTAGCCGGCCGGTTACGGCGTCGATACTCACGTTGACTTCGAAACCGATGATGAGCGTCATGCACACAAACTCCAGCCACACCATAAAACCCACCAGCGCCCCAATGGAGCCGTAGAACGTGTTGTAGGAGTTGAAAATGCGCACGTAGAGCGTGAACAGAAACGACACTAGGAAGATGAGCAGCGTGGCTACCAGGGCACCGGTCGAGAGGAAAGGCCACTTATCATGCACCGGCGGCACGAAGTAGTAAATAACGCAAGTAGTGGTGAGAAACAGGCCAATAAGCGAGCCGTAGCGCAGCACCAGAATCATAAATTCCGTGGTGCTCTCGGGTACGATTTCGTAAAAAACCAGCGCGTCGATGATAAAGGTGCCGAAGAAGATGCCCGCAATGGCTACTACCAGAATGAGGGCTAGTGCGAACGTAAGGCCAGTGGCTATCACGCGCTTGTGCAGGTAGCCCCGGTGCTTGAACCACGGGTATTTCTTCTCAAACGCGTCGAGCAGGGCCATGATGCCATTGCTGGAGAGCACCAGGGCCGACACAAAACCGAACGAGAGCAGGCCACCGTGCGGGATACGCACAATGTCCTCGATGGTGCCCGCCGTGGCCGAGTACAGCTCGTGGGGCATGATATCGGCCAAAAACTGGAGGATGTCCACGTCCAGGTTGGGCACCGGGATGTACGGGATGAGTGTGAACAGGAAAATGATGGTCGGAAACAGGGCCAGCGTGAGGTTGAAGGCCATGTAGGCGGCGCGCTTTTCGAGCGAGTCGAGCCGTAGCTCGTGCAGCACCCGCTCACCTACTTCGTACACCGAAATACGGCCCCCACGCATCCGCTGGCGCTTGCCCCACGCGAGCAGCGTGCGGTAGGCGCGGTGGCGGCGCACATCGGGCAGCATGGCACGGCGACGGGCGGGGGGAGCGTGCATAGGCAGGAATAGACGATTAGTTAACGGGCTACTTTTGCAAGTAACACCGAGCGCGGACCACAAAGTCCACGCTACTTGCCGAAGGCGGGCGGGGCAGGTGCATCGCCGGGCGTGGCGCGGCCGGGGCCTAGTGGGCTATCGCCCTCGCCCTCGGCGAAATACGGGGCCAGCTTTTCGCGCACGCTGTCGGGAATGGGCACCGGCCGGCCGGTGGCAGTGCTCACAAATACCATCAGCGTATAGCCTTCGGTGAGTAGCTCGGCGGCTTCGTTACGGATTTCGTACTCGAATTTTACCCGCGAGCCTTCGGCTAGCTCACGCAGCATAACCCTGATGGTCAGCAGGTCGTCGTAGCGGGCGGGGCGGCGGAAGCGGGTGTGCAGCTCGCCCACCGGCATGCCTACCCCCTGCCCTTCTAGGTCTTTGTAGCGAATGCCCAGCTCGCGAAACGACTCGGTGCGGGCTACTTCGAAGTATGCCGCGTAATTGCCGTGATAGACGTAGCCCATCTGGTCGGTTTCGGCGTAGCGCACGCGGATTTGGATGTCGGCCTGGTACATATAACTGTTGGAAATACGCCTTTAAAACCGCTTGTCATGCTGACGGAGGAAGCATCTTATTGCGCCGAAGCAAGCTGAGCGAGCCTGATAATATGCTTCCTTCATCAGCATGACAGACGAAGGAGAAATAGAGTAGCTAGTAGCTACCGAATACCGGCCCGCGTGAGCGCCGCCTGGTAGCGGTGGGCGTTTACGAGGTGCTGCTGCTCATTGGCCGCGAAGGCGTGGTAGCCGCTGAAGTCTTCCTTAGCGCAGAAGTAGAGGTAGTCGTTGGCCTCGGGGCGCAGCACGGCGTTGATGCTGGCGATGCTGGGCAGGTCGATGGGGCCGGGCGGCAGGCCGGCGTACTTATAGGTGTTGTAGGGCGAGTCTTTTTGCAGGTGCACGTTGAGCACGCGCTTGATGCCAAAGTCGCCGTTGGCGTACACCACGGTGGGGTCAGCTTGCAGCTTCATGCCACGCTTGAGGCGGTTGAGGTACACGCCCGCGATGCGGGGGCGCTCGTCGGCGTGCTGCTGCTGCTCGGCCTCCACGATGCTAGCCAGGGTGCTCACCTGCACGCGGGTGAGGCCTAGCTTTTGGCGGGCTTCGTCGCGGGCGGGCGTCCAAAATTTTTCGTACTCCGTTTTCATGCGCTGCATGAGGTTTTGGGCCGAGGTATTCCAGTACAGCTCATAGGTGTTGGGAATGAACATCGAGAGCACCGTGGTAGTATCGAAGCCCAGGCTTTTGGTGTAGCTGGGGCTGCTGAGCAGCGAGTCGATTTGGCGGGGCTTGGCGTCGATTTGCTTGCTGAGCTTGGTGGCTAGCTCGCGGCGCAGGCGCACATTGGTGAAGGTGAGCTTGAGCGGCGTTTGGCGGCCCGACTTCAGCAAGTTGATTACCTGGCGGTTGGTCATGCCGGTTTTTAGCTCGTAGCGGCCGGGCTTCACGGCGCCAGGCTTGTTGTAGCCCATGAGCTTGCCCACGAAGTGCAGCGAGAGCGGGTCGATAATGACTTTTTCGCCCTCCACCCGCGCGTTTTCTACCGCTACCAGCGCTTGCTGCCAGTTATCGCCCCGACGCACGTAGGCGAAGGCCGGTAGGTTTTTGGTATCGACGTTGGTGGTGTAAAAAATCTGGAAGAAATAGTACGAGAAGCACACCAGGATAAGGCCGGTAATCACGCTCACGGTGGCAAAGCGGTTGCGGCGCTTAATGGAATCGGCCCGGTACTCGACAGCTGACTTTTTGACAGGTTCAGACATGGAGCGGGGAATAAGAGCTTCAAAATTAACTCCGCCCCGCCCTACGAACGCGGCCAACTTAAACAACTGGCGATGCTTTTGCTTATAACCCCCAACCGAAAGCTGGCTAGCCGCCCAAAACCGCCGGCCGTAGTACCTTTCGCGCCAATTACGGGCCGCCCCGGCTGGCCCATTCCGTTTCATTATCCCTTTTTCTGCCCTATGGCCGCTACCCTGCTCCGCATCCACCCCGATAACCCGCCCCAAAACCGCATTCTGCAAGTAGTAGAAGTGCTGCGCAAAGGTGGGCTTATTATTTACCCCACCGATACGGTTTATGGCATTGGCTGCGACATCAACAACGCGAAAGCCGTTGAAAAGCTCTGCCGCATCAAAGGCTTAAAGCCCGAAAAAGCTAACCTTAGCTTTATCTGCCACGATTTGTCGCACATCAGTGACTATGCACACGGCATTACTACACCGGTGTTTAAGGTGATTAAGAAGGCGTTGCCTGGCCCGTTCACGTTCATTTTTGAGGCTAGCCCCAACGCCCCGCGCTACGGCGGCGTGAAGCGCAGCACGGTGGGCATCCGGGTGCCCGACAACCAGATTGTGCGCCAGATTGTGAAGGAGTTCGGCACGCCCATCGTGAGCACCTCAGTGCGCGAAAGCGAGGAAACGCTGGAAGAGTACGTGACCGACCCTGACCTGATTTTTGAAAAATACCGCTCGCTCGTGGACCTCGTCATCGACGGTGGCTTTGGTGGCAACGTGCCCAGCACCATCATCGACTGCACCAAGGACGATTTCGACCTCGTGCGCGAGGGCCTGGGCGATATCGAGCAGTTTTTGTAAGGCTAGCGCGCTTAGCGCTCAACAAAAAGGCCGTTCTGCACGCAGCAGAACGGCCTTTTTAAGTTATTGGTTAACGGGCCGGGCGTGTTTCCAGCGGCGGTGCGTCCAGAGGTATTGCTCGGGTGCCGCGTGGATGTCGGCATCCAATTGCTGCACAAAAGCGGCCGTGATGGGGTAGCGGGCAGCTTCAGAGGTAAGGTCGGCCGGGATACTGTCGCCGGGTAGTTCGGTAAAGGTGACTTGGTAGTAACCGCGCTTTACCCGCCGGCTGTTGATACAGAGCACCACGGCGTTAAACTGGGGCGTCAGGCGGTCGGTGCTGGTGTAGAAGCCAGCCGGCCGGTGCAGAAATTCGGTCCAATAGGGCCGGTCGTCGGGGCCGGCAGCCTGGTCCGATACCAGGCTCAGAATCTGGCCCTGCTGGCGGTGCGCTACCAAGTAGCGCAGGGTACCGAGCATGGGCACTACCTCGGCCCCCAGGCGGGTACGCAGTCGCCGCACAAAATACTCGAAAAATTTATTGCTCAACGGCTTATAGACCCCCGCCACCTGGCCGGGAAACCTAACGGCGGCTCCGGCCAGCAGCCACTCCCAGTTGCCCAGGTGCGAGCTGACGCCCAGGACCTGCCGCCCCTGGGCCAGGTAGCCGCCCAGCAATTCAGGATTGGTGAAGTGCACACGGCGTTTCATCTCGGCCGCGCTGATGCTGGCTAGCTTCAAAATCTCAACCATTACCTGCGCGAAGTGCCAGTAGAACTGCCGGGCTACGCGCTGAATATCCACCGCCGACTTCTCAGGGAAAGCGTGGCGCAGGTTGTCGAGCACCACCCGCTGGCGGTAGCGCACCACGTAGGCCAGCACCCAGTACAGGAAACGGGCAAAACCGTGCAGCACAACCAGTGGCAGGTGGGCCAGGGCCAGCAGCGGCCAGCTGAACACGCGGTAGTGCCACGGCACGGCGGCGCTACTCATCGGGGCACGGCGGCGCCAGCCGGGGCGTACTCGGTGAGGCTGCGCTGGCCGCGTTGGCTTTGGGTAGCCAGCACCTTTTTGGTAGCCGCGTCGCGGGCCTCAATGGTGAGGGTGAAGGGGCCAGCCGGGATAGGGCCGAGCGGCAACTGGCCCACTACGGCCGTGGGCCGGCCGCCCTGCGTAGTTACGAGCGGTGCGTCGGCATCGGCGGCGGTGCCGTCTTCGGCAGCGAGGTGGTAGTGCAGGCTCACCTTACGGCCGGCCGGCACGGCGTTCAACTCGGTGTAGAAGAAGAGGTTATCGGTGCCCCGGCCATAGTAGCCGCCGCCCGCCCGCGTGAGCAGGTAGCCACCCCGGTTAAAGACGCTCTCGGCGCCAGCCTTAGCGGCGGGCCTAGCCAGGAAAACGAGGTCGCTGAAGGCGGGCGCGGTGGGCGCGGCTACTACTAGCTGCTGCTCCACAGTGGTTTCGCCGTTGGCACTCTTGTACTGGTCGCGAATGCGGCCGCGCAGCGTGTAGGTGCCATCGGGCACGGTCACGCGCTTGAGGAAGCTCAGCGGGTTTTTGATGGCAATGGTGGTATCACTCAGCACGGGCGGTTTTAGCGTCACGGTTTCGTGCCAGGCTGAAGTACCATCGGCTTTCAGAATATCCAAGTCAACCACCGCCGACGACTGAAACGACTTGGGCGCCCGCTGCCGGTAGGTGAGCGGCTGTGTGGGCACCACCACGGATATTTCCACTTCGCCGCCTTTCTGCACCTGGTCAAGGTTACGAAACTTAGCCACTTGCAAAAGGAGCTGCGGCGGGCCAGCCTGGGCAGTGAGGCTAGCGGCCAGCGCCAGCGAGAAGGACAACGGGAGAACGCGCATAACGACAAAAATAAGCGGTACGCCCGCGCCTGGGCCATTACCGTGCCGGGCCGCTACCTTGCGGCCATGCCCACTGTTCTTACCGAGCTGCATTACCTGCCCTCGATTCCCTTTTTTCAGCAATTATTGACCGCCGATAAGCTGCTGCTCGATGCCCACGAGCACTACCACAAGCAGACCTATCGCAACCGCGCGCTCGTGCTCACGGCGCAGGGGCCGCAGCCGCTCACGGTGCCCGTGGTGGACGGCGCTCGCGCCGCAAAAGTGCGCACCAGCGAGATTGAAATCGACTACCGCCAGAACTGGATGCACCGCCATTTTCGCACCCTGCAAACCGCCTACGGAGCCTCGCCGTATTTTGGGTATTACGCCGATTATTTGCAGGATATTTATGCGCAAAAGCCGGCGCGCCTCTGGGAGTTGAATCTCGCCTTTCTGCACTTGCTGCTGCGCTGCCTGCGCTGGCCCTTGCCCCTCGACTTCACCACCGAATACCTGGCCCCGACCGCGCCGCTAGCCCCTGCCCTGCTCGACCGGCGCGACTTCCTGACACCCAAAAGCAGCCCGGCCGCGCCCGAACCTGACAGTCCGTCGCACCGGCCCTACCCGCAGGTTTTTGGTACCGCATTTGTACCAGGGCTAAGCGTGCT